>Ga0209831_1000075_pt1 | contig 77851 bp, 72 predicted proteins | sample Maine_Asex4_meta_FD_187451 | JGI IMG/M metagenome (GOLD analysis project Ga0209831, IMG submission 187451) | Marine algal microbial communities from Maine, USA - Maine_Asex4_metaG (SPAdes) (version 2) | ecosystem: Host-associated > Algae > Red algae > Unclassified | place: Maine, USA | collected... | reverse complement strand
ATTCCTCAACTTTGCTTTGCTTCTAAAAAGGCTAAAAAGCAATATTATGATGCCATTTGGTTCAGTCGCATTCGCGAAATTAAGTGCGTTACTAGTTAGCTTTTAAATAAATGTGTCAGGCAGTCAGCTCCTCTGCTGTTAAAATCTTCAGTATTTAAATACGTTATTTTGCCAGGCATAATAGTAAAAATATTTTTATGTCAATTATTTCTTATGTATATATAGTTCCCATCACTGGAAGAAAATTATCTTTGAGAAATGACTAGTTGCTCGATATTGGCATTTATTACTCAACACGAGGATAAGCCTGTATATAAGCATCAGAGAGGGTTTAAGCGCTAACAAATCGGGATTTAAAGCGTTTAAACTTCTAAAATATATTTCAATTTCCTGACATTAGGAAGCACCAACCGCGCAAAAAAAGAGGAGTAGCGTACGATCTGCGCTGCCCCTCGATAACGTTTATTGTTTATTCTCTTGTCTAAAGAGATTGACTAGTTTTCTAATCGATAATTAAAGTATTAATCTAGCTTAATACCTCGATTAAAACTGATTGCGATAAGGAATTGTGCCTTTCTTTTTCTTGCCTTTGTTCTTCTCGTAATCGATTTCCTTAAGTTTTTTCATGATTCGGCTAAAGTATTCCTGCATATACTCCTCTAAGGTGGTAGTTTCTTGAGGATCTAAGCCAAAAGTTTGATATACCTCGTCCATCGGCGCATCTTGAGGCTTACCACTAGCTAGAACTTCCGCAAACATCAATCTGTCTGCCGTGTTTTGCCCCCATTCGCAGAAACGGGTTATGCGACGCATAATCCCCAACACAATTAGAGATACTCGTGAAATGCGAGTCTGTTTGCCAGAAAGATTCTCGCACAGGTTCATAATTTCGTATGCACCCCAGGCTTTTGTGCCGACGACAGGAAAGGTTTTCTTCTCCGTCTCTGGCACTGACAAGGCTCGAACCGCAAACTTAGCAATATCTTGAGTGTTCATGTAGGCAATAGGAGTACTTTCCCCAGATACCCATACTACCTGCTCTTCTAAGATAGGAATTGCATATTGACTTATCAAACCCTGCATAAAGCCAGCAAGCTGCAGCACGGTATAGTTTAAGCCAGATTCTGCTAGAAACTGCTCGGTACAGTATTTGATATCCATTAACGGTACTTCAGGATATTTATCCGCATTAAGAACCGAGAAGAAGATGTATCTATCTACTCCCGCAGTTTTAGTTGCTTGGATTAGATTAACTTTACCTTGCCAATCCACATCCCTTGCTCGGAGATTATCGGTAACTCTGGCAGTGGCAGCATCAATTACGGCATCAACTCCCTCCAAAGCAGGAGCAAGAGTTGATTTATCACAAAGATCCCCCTTGACTATTTCCGCACCCCATTCTTTGAGAAAAATTGCCTTATTAGGATTGCGTACTAAACAGCGTACCTCATGGTCTTCATCCAAAGCCTGACGAGCTACCTGTCTACCCAAGGTGCCAGTTGCGCCAACTACCAGTAATTTCATTTAAGGAGTTTTGTAATATTTTTTAACGTTTCTCTAAGTATTTTATCAAAGAGTCATTTATTTAACGATCCAGATTATGTAAATCGATCTAATTAGGCTTAAATTGTGGTTTCTAAGACTGCACCGACTACTCGATGATCTTCATCTGTCTTCAGTTTACTCAAGGCAGCGATCGCTTCTTGATTTTTATATCTACCAAGGGATTTGGCTACCTGGAGACGAATCCGCCAAGAGCGATCTTCCGCAAAGTCCAGCAGCAGCTTCAAAGCTGCCGATTCTTGCTCTGAACCAGTTAATAATCCTAACGCGCTAATACAGGACTCCATTACGGGTTCATCTTCCCCCGCTAAGCCTATTTGACAGATTTCCAAAAGCTCTTGAGGACATTTAAGATCGACAATTGCAGCAATAATGCTGCGACGTACGAGCCAATGACTGTCAAACTCATACATTTTTCTTAAGTGGGGTATGGCAACCTCTCCATAAAAAGAAAGAGAGTTTGCTGCTTCTGCGCGAACATTCGGATCTTTGTCCTGTTCGCTCATTAACAATAGAGCTTCAAAAGCCTTGTCGCTTTGTTTTCTGCCCAAACCCATCGCTACAAAGGAACGAACTAAAAACTCTTCGTCATTGATGTGGTTTAAAAGTAAGGGTGAGGCAATTTCGGCTTCATAGTTTCGTAGTTCGCGAATTCCCTTCATTCTCTGTTGGGGGTCGGTATCTTGGAGGGCAACCTCGATCTGTTCTATGTTCATGAGCAATAATCCAAATTCTAAGCTCACCTTACTTCATATCATTGTGACTCTATAGCTATCTAGAGAAAGATTTGTCCTACTCGTTAAAAGCAAATATTAAAGGTCTGAAAAGCTATATAGTAAATATGTTCCTAGCTGCAGGAGTAATAATGCTGAGCGATAAAGTAAAAGAATTAATCACCAGGTCTCGAATTGTCAGTTTTGATTGGCAAGAGTATCCCGAACCCTTGGTAGCAAAGTTTCAGCAGGCAGATGATGAAGGTCGATATTTGACCGACGCTGATATTGCAGCCATAAAAGGAATAGCGCCCAATCTTAACGATGGGCTAATCCAGGGGAAAATATTACGAGATAATGTTAATGAAATTGTTTCTAATGCTAGAGCAGTAGTCTTAGATGCAAATCCTGGCATTACCGAACCTGGAGGCGGCTTGTATCCTCCTGCGAGAGCCGAAGCTTGCTGGCGCGACTTTTGGCATTTTTTACGCTGTATCAGCTATGGAGTTAGCGGTCGGAGAATTGATTATACTAGCGATCGCGGTTTGAAATATATGGAACAGCTCTATCAGGAGCTAGAAGTGCCTCTTTCAGCGATGATCTTAGGCTTGGAACAGTTGAAGGTATTTAGTCTCAAGCATTTTGAAGATTCCCAGACAGAACAGCTAGAACCCTATTTCGATCGCCTGACCACTTCAATGAGTCAGTTTTCTACTTTGAATTAGGCTGTAGCGACTTGAAATTAGGACATTATGATAAAACCTCGATGTCATAGAACGGGCAACAATGAGGCATACAGCTCTCACTAGATATAATTGCCTGAGAAATTATGGCAATAAACATTATCGTTATACTAGGATTAGCTAATTTGATAATGGCTTATCGTTTATGTCTAAATCAAAAGGGCAAATGCCATAGCGCATTCGCCCCCGCAAAAGTTATCTGTCGCAGATTGAATTTAAATTAAAAACGGAATATTATGCTCCATAACTAAGCAGGATAGATTCTCAGTCTACGATTTGGCTCATCCCCAAAGCTATCGGACTGGAGGCGATAATGTTCGATTAGCTCGTGCTGCATCTTACGTACCTTTGCCGCTCGCGGTAATAATTCTACAGGCTGACCTTGAGGAATGACAATCTGTTCGACTGCCAGTCTTGCTTCTTCTAACGCCTCAATTTCATCGTCACTACCAGCCTTACTAAACAGACGTAAATCCGTAGGTTCGGGAATGTTTGGGTCGTCTAGGTTGAGAATTTGGCGGAAGATGCGAGTAACCTGGGGAATAGTATTAGCCTTGACAGTATAAATTGGTAAATGACGATCTCTGGCGACGTTGCGAAGTCGGGAATGATGCTTAATCTGCGATCGCAGTGCCACAACTGCATCTGCCTCATCTAAATCTTTGGTCAGAACAATCGGCAGATCTAAAACATCTACCGCGCGATCGATTTGGGATCGACCAATACCATAGGCATAGATATAGACAGGGCGATCTTCGCCATTGGGACCAGGGGTGCGTATTTTTTCGCTGCCTGGCTCTTTCGTCTGCCATGATTTCTCTAATAAATGATCGAATTCGGAATTGTTATCCCGTTTGGCTTTACCGTCATGCAAAGAGAGAGGAGTCATTTTTCCCGACGCTCTTAACCCCATAGGCTGTAAAGATGCCGACCCATTTACGCCATTTCCATTCCTAGACGGCAAGGCTTTAAAGGGTGACTTAGATTCCTCATGGATGATGCTAACCTCACCGCTATCGTCTACGGTTCTCACTTGAGCGGGGGGTTCGATACCCCGCAGCAGGGTATCAATAGTTGCAGACACGTCGTCATGTACGACCCAGCGCTGCCGTTCTAACATTTCCACGGCGATCGCAAAAGTTGGAGGTGCTTTACGTTCTAAGACAGTTTTTTGTGTCCGACGACGACGAGCCTCATCGTCCCCCAGAGTAACGCTTTGAATGCCTCCAACCAAATCGGAAAGAGTAGGGTTTTTAATCAGGTTTTCGACGGTATTACCGTGAGCCGTTCCCACTAGCTGAACTCCCCGTTCGGCGATCGTTCTGGCTGCTAAAGCCTCTAGTTCTGTACCAATTTCATCAATAACGATAACTTCGGGCATATGGTTTTCCACTGCCTCAATCATTACCTGGTGCTGTAGTTCGGGACGAGCTACCTGCATTCGACGCGCGCGACCAATCGCGGGATGGGGTACGTCACCATCCCCTGCAATTTCGTTAGAGGTATCGATGATTACTACTCGTTTTTCGAGGTCATCGGCTAAAACTCTGGCAATCTCTCTTAAGGCAGTGGTTTTACCTACCCCAGGACGACCCAACAAGAGAATTGAATGGCCTGTTTCTACTAAGTCGCGGATCATCACAATTGTGCCAAAAATCGCCCGACCGATCCGACAGGTCAAGCCAATAATATCCCCCGTACGATTGCGGATGGCGCTGATACGGTGCAGGGTGCGTTCGATTCCCGCACGGTTATCGCTGCTAAACATGCCCACTCGTTCGATGCAGTGCTGGATCTCGTCTTTTGTTACTGGTTCATCGCGAATATAGGCGACGCGATCGCTAAAACGGGCTTCGGGTAGCCTACCCAAATCTAAGACCACCTCAATCAGATTGTCGCTGTCTGACTCAATTTGCTCATCTAGCTTCGAGCGAATCGAATTGGGAAAAATAGTAAGTAATTTGTCTAGGTTATCTGTAACCTGCATCCGATGGGAAGCTATATCTGACTGCATTGGAAAAATATACTGGGTTAATAAAAAATGAATAAATTAGTAAGGCACAGCTAATCAGCCCTGCTTTATTTGGCTTACTAATGCTCTAGCAGTGCTGACTGCCTGGGCTAATAAATCTTGGTTTTGTTCGAGCTTCAAATTAAGCTGATTCATTGGTCTATCTGTAGTTTTTATAAATTGATTCGATGACCGTGCAGTGGTGGCTAACTGAGAGATAGTTGGCGATAGGATACTCCGTGCATAGCTACCGTAGGCAAGTCCCGAAACTAGTTTAGGAAGCCGATCGCAATCTTGTCTACCAAATCTACCTAGCATTTTTGCCTGCTTCAGCCTGCTGACCGTGTAGTCGTTGGTTCCTCCTGCAAGCTGGACGTATCCAGGCAGTTGCGCCTCCAAAACTTTTTTGGCAAAGGAGATTGCTGCATGGGTTGTTCCCTTGCCAATATCACCGCTCATCGATCGCCCATCAGTCTGCCAAATTAGGGGACAGGGCAAAGGACTAATTGAGGCATAAAGCGATCGCAAATATTCGATGATGTTGGGTGCATCGGTACAGCTAATCGCTACCAGCTTTAATTTACCAATTATCGGCGCGAGATGTTGCCAAACTCGCTGAAAACCAGCATAGTTTCCTACTTGAGTATGAATCTCGATCGCATCTACTCCTGACGATTCTATCCAGGGTATAACTTCTTCTAGGGATGCTATGTAAGCGTGGTTACTAACCAAATTTTGCGGACAGATAGGCTCGCAACGCCCACAGCCATAGCAAAGACTTTCAATTACACCACCCAACCGTAAATCTATCGCCTCTGCAGGACACACCCTGACGCAAGGCTGAGGGCAGTCGGTCGGACATTGAGTAACATCAAACTGGGCTTTACGAAAATGAGGATCGACTCCATCGTTGACGCTCACCATTAGCCACGGAGAGCAATTTGGAAAGCCTTCAGACTCCAACTGTTTTGCTACCCGTATACCTTCTCTAGCAGCAGCAATTACGGCAGGATCGGCAGCCACATCAATACAGTCCGCACCAGCTAAACTATATGCCAAAGTCAAACTGCGAACGGCAGGGAGATGTTGATAGCTAGCGCCACAAATCAGCTTAAACCAGCTACCCGTCTTTAGAGAATGTAAGGGATAAGATTGCATCACTCTTACATCGTAATAGTTTGTCGATCGATAGTGTTAGGATCGCCGACAAATATTTTTGAGACTTGCTCCTGACAAATGTTTCTAGCAAAACTCAGTCGATCACAGCGTTGAGTAAAACTTCTGCCAGACTCAATCCCTGCATATCGTCGATCGTAATGGTATCGACAATATCAAATTTAGCCCCTGCCGACTCTAACTGATCGTCCAGAGCTTTAAGAAACTGAGTTGCTTTGCGATCTGTACCCACCTGAATCAGAGAAATACCCAGTTCCTCATCGCGATCGATTTGACGTGAAGCATCGATAATTACCCGCATTACCGACTTATAGTCATCGGGTTCACCATCTGTAACTACAACGATAGTTTCACCATTTTTTTTCGCTTCTCCTGCTACCTTGCGATCGAAGTAATTGTTTACCGCATCAGCCAGGACACTAGCCAAGTCGGTTTTACCCATCGGATCGTTGTCATTATAAATCTTGGCTACCTTATCGGCAGTAACGTTATCATAGCGACGAAAACGACCAGAGAACAAATAAACCGTGATGCCATCAGGGTCTATCTTTTCACATTCTTGAGCCAACGCTAGGGTCGATTCTTGGGCAGATTCCCAACGGGTTTTTCCGCCAGGGCGATCGTTAATCGACATACTGCCACTTTTATCAATAATCAATGTATAGTCGCGATCTTCGACAATAGAATTATCCGCCATGATGTCACAAGTTATTTTGGTTTCCGTTTTCTTCATTTAGCCTATTACAACCTCGAACTGAAGCGTCAAAAATCAGAGATTTTCATAGATTTACTTAACACCAGGACGAGCCAATCAGCGTAAGTATATCTACTCAGCAAATTGAAATAATTGTAAACAGATATTGCGAGGCGTGGAAAAATAGTTGAATATTCGGCTTAATCGGAAGAACCTCCGCGATAATTGTAGGTAGTTTAAACAGTTTAAACCTCAACTTATATACCTTCGGGAGATTTTTATGGAAAATGCATTGCACAAATATAAGATGATCTGTACTTTGAAATTTGGTGATATATACGGTCAGATCATTATTTGGCTGATTGTCATTTTTATCAGCTTGGCTACCACTCTCGCTTTATGGAGCAGCACCAGACAGGTGTATGCTTTGGCAACGGTTGGCATTGTCCTTGTTTTATCCTTACCTTTTTTACTCTTTGCCTTTGTAACTACTCTACTCAATCGTATCGAATTTATACCGATGGAAGAAGAGCTATATAGTCGTACTGTCGTTGGAGCAGGGGTTAAAGCAGCTCAATCTGAAAAGGCAACAGCAGGATAAGCAATTTAAAGAAGGAGCAGTTAGGGAGATGAAGCAAGCAACTGTATCTCCTTCTCCTTTTTCTCTCCACAGCTAACGATCGCATTATAGAAACTTTATCTCTAGCAAAAGAGGCGATCGCCAATAAATCTCTCGTGCAGTTAACAACTCATTAAACGACACCAACCTAGTATTCCACCAAAGAATTTATGCAGCAAGAAGATTATCCAAATCGTCAAAGCTCTAATTTAGCCTTTACTCTGGCTCGTGAAGTTCAACAGTATGTAGAGGCTAATGCAGATGAATTAGATGCCGATACGTGGGACAGCATCCAGCATTGGCGATCGGGAATTTTGTCTCAAGGCGCAGTTACAGAAGAAAACCTAGCCGAGATTATTGGTTACATTGGCATGGATAAACTGCAAGAATTAATTGGTATTGCGACTCAACAGTCTAGTTGAATAATTAGTACTGCCGAACTCAAATGTTCTATTTAATTTAAGCTAAATTCCTGATTTGCCCAAATCCTTTGAGAGTATGATTGATGAGTATCGGTTCTAACGTGAAATGTTTGTTAGAAGTAATGGGGAAAGTTTGGTGCGAGTCCAACGCTGTCCCGCAACTGTGATGAGATAGAGAAAACAGATTATCTCTCAGTCAGGATGCCCGCCGATTGCAATAGCTAGCCAAATCAACTCTGCGAGGCACAGAATAATTATGGTCAATTCCCTAACCCAAGTAAATCTTAATTCGCTTCAGCTACCCCCACTACCCTATCAAAGACCCCTATTAGCGATCGGTCACGGGACGAGAAACGATCGCGGTAGACAAACTTTTCTTGATTTTGTCGAGACATATCAAAAGCTGGATACCTCTCGCCCTGTAATTCCCTGCTTTTTGGAGTTAACCGAACCCAATATTTCTGCAGGGGTAAAAGCCTGTGTCGAACAAGGCTATACAGATATTACGGCTTTGCCAATTTTGTTATTTGCTGCCAGACACAATAAGTTTGATGTTACCAACGAGCTAGACCGATCGAGATCGCCCTATCCTCAGGTTAACTTTAGCTATGGTCGTCATTTTGGAATCACGCCTAGAATTATCGAACTATGGCGCGATCGTCTTACCGAACTAGATCTGCCAGAACATAATCCTCGCAATATCTCCCGTGAAGATACCGTTTTACTATTTGTTGGTAGAGGTTCGAGCGATCCTGATGCCAATGGCGATGTCTGCAAACTAGCTCGCATTATTTGGGAAGGTAGTGGCTACAAAACTGTTGAAACTTGCTTTATTGGTATTACCCACCCACGTTTGGAAGAAGGTTTTCGTCGTGCATACATGCATCAGGCGAAGCGAGTAATTGTTTTACCTTATTTCTTGTTTACTGGTACTTTGATGGAGAAAATATCCGATCTTACCGCTCAGCAAGAAGAACAGCATCCTGAAATCAATTTTGCTTGCTTACCAGAAATGGGCATTGCGTCTGAGCTATTACACGTGATTAGAGCCAGAGAGATTGAAGCGCAGCTAGGTCAGGTAGCTATGAACTGTGAAATGTGTAAATTCCGCCTTGCCGCAGCCGATGGACAGCAAGGAGGGCATAGTCACGGACACGGACACGGACACGGGCATGGGCATCATCACCATGACAATGTAGATCCCTATGCCAAGTTGGAAGATTACCATCAGCGTATTTGGAAAACACCTTAGTATCGCTTTGCCCAAGTAGTAGGTAGTAGGTAGTAGGTAGGAAATCATATCTGGTCAAGATTCAAGCTTAACTAAATATCTTCTTTACTTGCTCCCATATCTACTGCCGTGACAAGCTTAAAATAGTGTAATAGAGAATTATCAAGAATTTATTTTCTTCTTATCTCTTTGCGCCTTAGCGTCTTTGCGCGAAACTTATTTAATACCAAACATATCTCGAAGAGTTTGACGTTAAATTCCCGCCTCACATTTACGACTGGATTCAAGCCAATCGTGCGATTTAATCTCGAACTGTCTACTTTTAACTGTTTATCGTTCTAGAGCATTTTCGCGATCGCTAAGCTTGATTCTCATAAACATCTCAAATCAGTCCGTCTTCTACTTCTTAATTACCGCGATCGCAGGTTTCTCAAATTTAAAGCTAGATCTTTAGCATTCAGATTCGGAAATTTGAAACTGTTTTATAATTAATCGTAAGATAAGGGTTTGATACAAGTTCGATCGGGATATTTAAATAAACTATGATTGTAATTGCTAGCAGATTGCTTACCCTATTGGCGATCGCCTATTTATTTGGTTTATTAGTAGCCTGGATCTTTTCTTGGTTTGGTAACGATAATGGTGGTGATGATTTTCGCCGTGGCGATCCAGATGCGCCTCAACCGCCCGATCCTGGTAAGACTTTGGAATTAGATAGAGGTAAAAAGCGCCTGGTCGAAGTAGATGAAAGCTACTATCTCGAAGAATTCGATCTCAGCCGTAAAAAGTAAATAGAATAATTGACGATCTCTCTAACTATAGAGCGATCGCCGATTAACTAGCTAAAATAATTAGTTAGATTTTATTCTCCCTCTCCACCCTGGATTTTTAGCATCAAGAAGCCCAAGCTAAGTCCAACTAAAACTAAAACGATCATCAAAATCGCACCGTTGAACAACATACTCTCTGCAGTCATATCTATTTCTCCTATTTTTTTATGAGATTTTTAATTTAAGAAAACGATCCGAGTTTAAATTCTTAATTCTCAACCATAATCAGTAATAGATATTTTAAATCATCAGGTTAGATCGTTCCTAATCAATTATCGCAAATTCAATGTCTATCATTCCTAGTTTGGCTCTGACTCAAGGCGATCCTGCGGGGATTGGCTCGGAAATTATTCTCAAAGCTCTAGCAGATAAATCTCTGGCGCAAAGATCTCAGATAATGGTGATTGGTAATCGGCGACTGTTGCAGTTTACCTACGAGCATTTATTGCAGCAGACAGAATTGACAGAATCTGACTTAGCCGATCCTCAGACTCTATCCGTATTAGACGTGCCGATTGAGGATGCCGTTATTTTAGGACAGGGAGACGCTGTTAGTGGCGGATTTAGCTTTAGCTGCTTGCAAAAAGCGATCGCCTTAACTCAGTCTGGGAAGTTTCAGGGAATTGTTACCGCACCTATTGCCAAATCTCTTTGGAAAGCAGCAGGACACAATTTTCCAGGTCAAACAGAAGTACTCGCTCAAGGTGCGGGAGTAGACAAGTTTGGCATGATGTTCATTGGTGAGTCACCCCACACAGGCTGGATGCTTCGAAGCTTGCTGGTTACGACCCATATTCCTCTGGCGCAGGTATCTCAGACATTAAACCCAGAATTGATGGATTTAAAGCTAGATCTCTTGATTGACTGTCTCGATCGAGATTTTGGTCTGCAACATCCTGAAATTGCGATCGCGGGTTTGAACCCTCATAGCGGCGAAGCGGGACAGCTTGGTACAGAGGAGCAGGATTGGCTATTGGACTGGCTTAAACAGGCTCAATTAAAATATCCTCAAGCAAAACTAACTGGTTTGATTCCCCCCGACACAATGTGGGTCAAGCCAGGACAGGCTTGGTATGGCAGCCATCGAACCAAATCGAAAACTGCGGATGCATATTTAGCTCTATATCACGATCAGGGATTAATCCCCGTCAAATTGATGGCGTTCGACGAGGCTATTAATACAACAATTGGACTACCTTTCATCCGCACCTCTCCCGACCACGGTACGGCTTTCGACATTGCAGGCAAAGGAATTGCTAATGCGAGCAGCATGAAGGCAGCAATAGAATTAGCAATCCAAATTAGTAAGCAACGGCTTTCACAGCAAACGGCAGTTTGATAATGCAGGGTGGGCAAATTAAATTTTCGACCCTCTGCTAGTTTTCATCAAAGGGTTGCCCACTATCTTTGAGAGAAACATTTTCCGTAATTCGTCCCAATCGACAAGTAATCGGCGATCGATCATTTCTTCGTAATTTTAGGCGCAGGCTTGGGAGGACCTTTCCGTTTGCTGCGATTATCGCTACCCCCTGAGGAAGATCTTTCGCGACGACCAGAATCATCAGATTGAGCTGGTTCGTCGCTATAGATATCTAAAAAGACTATTTCATCGTGAGCCGAGGCTGCGGTTTGAATGGTGGTTCTAATAGCTTGAATATTACGACCACCACGACCAAAAACTTTACCGCGATCGCTTTCGTCAAATGCAACCCTAAGCCATGTCTTATTACCCTGAGAATTGATTTCCGAGTTAAGGCTCAAACTTTTGGGGTTTGCTAGAAAAGGTTCGATCAGAAAGCGAGCTAGCTGCTCGTAATCGGGACTAACCGCTATCCGATCGTCAGACAATTCGGTCTTATTTGGCATTTACTTGTTCAAAAACTTGAGCTTTGTTCAGAATACTTCTTACAGTTTCACTGGGTTGCGCTCCTTGCTGTAGTCTTGTGACGATTGCGGGAACATTCAAACGAGTCTCATCTGTTCTGGGGTTGTAAAAACCTAATTCTTCGATGGGGCGACCATCACGACGCACTTTGCTTTCAATAGCCACAATACGGTAGCTGACTTCTCTTTTTTTGCCGAAGCGTTTTAAACGTAATTTAATCATTGGTTACTCGAAATTTATCCTTTACGATTGTAGACGATCTCTTTATTTTTTCCCTAGTCTTAACTAAGGCAATCTCTTATTTTACAGCGAGCCGAAGCCTTTTTTCTTCTTCTTTTTCTTTTTTCTTCTGCCTTGCTGTGGATAGCCACCCATACCAGGCATTCCACCGCCCATACCAGGCATCCCGCCACCCATACCAGGCATTCCCATACCAGGCATTCCACCGCCCATACCAGGCATTCCTCGACCCATGTTTTGCATCATCGATCGCATTTTAGAAAAGTCTTTGACGAGCTTGGAAACATCTTTTTCGTCGAACCCTGAGCCTTTAGCTACTCGACGGCGACGACTGGGAGACTGTGCTAGTAAATCTGGATCGGCTTTTTCGTCTTTGGTCATCGAATTAATCATCGATTCCGTTCTTGTAAGCTGGGTTTCGCCCTTAGCCAAATCTGCACCGCTAATTTTACCCATACCAGGGATTAGCTTTAGCACTCCCCCCAATGAACCCATATTCTTGAGCAGACGCATTTGCTTGACAAAATCATTAAAGTCAAACTTTGCCTCCATGATCTTCGACTGCATCTTCTCAACATCAGCCAGATCTATTTCTTCCTGGGCTTTTTCTACTAGGGTTAGAATATCGCCCATATTTAGGATACGAGATGCCAGGCGATCGGGATAAAACGGCTCAAGTGCCTCAACTTTTTCTCCTACCCCAACAAACTTAATCGGCTGTCCCGAAACCTGTCTGACAGAAAGAGCTGCACCACCACGACTATCACCATCTAGCTTGGTTAGAATTGCCCCTGTAATCCCAATTTGGTCGTGGAAAGTATAGGTCAGATTTGCTGCTTCTTGACCGGTCATGGCATCGACTACCAGCAGGGTATCATCAGGCTCGATCGCATCTTTAATTCGCGACAGTTCCCCCATCATGTCGCCATCAATCTGGAGTCGTCCTGCCGTATCGACAATTACGGTATCGACACCTAATTCTTTGGCTTTGGCTAGACCCTGTTTAGCAATCTCGACAGGATTAGCGTCAGTACCCATTTCAAATACGGGTACGTCAATTTGCTTACCCAAAGTAAGTAGCTGATCGATCGCAGCAGGACGATATACGTCAGTCCCGACCATTAAGCTGGAACGCTCTTGTTTTCGTAGATAAAGAGCCAACTTAGCCGTGGCGGTAGTTTTACCCGTACCCTGTAAACCAGCCATCAGAATTACCGTTGGTGGCTTGTCTGCCTGCGCTAGAGGAACATTGCTTTCCCCCATCACTTTGACTAGCTCGTCATAGACAATCTTGATAAACTGCTGTCCTGGGTTAACCCCAGAAATAACTCCTTCCCCTAAAGCCTTCTTTTCGACATCGGCAATAAAGCCTTTGACTACCTGAAGGTTAACATCGGCGGAGAGTAACGCCCGACGAACCTCATTGAGAGTATCCTGAATATTGCTTTTAGATATCTTGTCCTGACCACGAATCTTCTTCCAAGCATCATCCAAGCGATCTGCTAAAGCATCAAACATAAAAAATTAACCGTTAATTATTCCCTTGTTTCATAATTTTATAATTTTGCGGTGTGGACTCGCAGATTAGTTTGCTGTTTGATGAAAAAGTAACCTAAAACCGTTGATGAGCCTTTGTACGTATAATCTCGAAGATTATCGCGCTATGCCAGATATCAAAGAACTGCTCTAGGTCATTTTGCTGACTTTCGAGAGCTTATATTCAGTCAAATGACTGATGTTTATAGTTTCAATTCTATTTAGTATATATGCAGATACTTCTCGAACAGATCCAGGGCTTGCATGGTGAGAATATATTGCTAGCCCTGGTTTTTTCTTATCTATTTTTATGTTTTTCGACTCTAAAGGTTTAACTACTCCGCTTTTATATGTCGAGCGAAACTGCTATGCTTTATTTGCTTCTTTCCTTTAACAGATCTTGGCAAAACAGCGATTAGATAAATTATTAGTCAGCCTCGAACTCTGCGAATCAAGAGCTTTGGCGCAGCGTTTGATTAGAGCGGGAAAGGTCAAGGTCAATCAGGAGATTGTTGACAAGCCTGGTACAGAAATAAAGATCGATGCTCTGATTGAAGTAAAAGAACAGCCTCCTTATGTATCTCGTGGTGGCAAGAAGCTAATTCAGGCACTAAAAGCCTTTGAAATTCAGGTTAGCGATCGCATTTGCCTCGATGGCGGTATCTCTACAGGCGGATTCACTGACTGTCTATTGCAGCAGGGAGCAAAGCAAGTTTATGGCGTAGATGTGGGTTATGGTCAGGTAGCCTGGACTATTCGCACGAGCGATCGCGTCATTCTCAAAGAACGTACTAATATTCGTCATTTAACTAGAGAAGAGCTATACGGCGATGCACCGATGGCAGACTTGGGGGTAATGGATCTATCTTTTATCTCTATTACAAAAGTCTTAAAGGCATTTTGGAATCTATTAGCAGAACCCAAAGAAGTCGTGCTGTTAGTTAAGCCTCAGTTTGAAGTCGGCAGAGAAAAGGTAGGTAAAAAGGGCGTTGTTCGAGATACAGGCGATCGAGCTTCGGCAATTATGCAGGTGTGGCAAGCAGCAGAAAAGTTAGGCTGGAAATATCATGGTTTAACTGTTTCCCCAATTACGGGTCCCGCTGGTAATGTTGAGTACTTACTCTGGTTATCCACTCAAGAATCAGACAGAACTTTGGATCTAAAGCAGATTATAAATATAATCACTACAGATTGACTTTATGTTTATCTTGTTCAAAATGCGCTGTAAACACACAGAGGCATTTACAGAAACAATGCGTTAGTTGCCGAAATACGAATCAGGCGATGAATATTTTGTACACCCCCAATGCTGATTGTTAATCTTTTGAGAACCTTGCCATCCTAACAGTGTTAGCTCTTTAGCGATAAAGGTGTTAATACCCGCATGAGCGACTAAAACAACCGAACTATCAAATTTATGGTTTTGTATCAATAGCTCTGCTGCTTGCTTGGCTCTTTGCTTAACTGCATTTGGTGATTCGACAGTAGGAGAAATTTTTAATCTCCATAATATGTGGCAAAGAATTCCCCAACCTAGAGCCGAAACTTTGATATTGGTAGAAAAATCTCGCCAACAGTTTATTTCTCGAAAAATTGCGTTATTGATTAACATAACTTGAGGCTGAACAATTGTAGCTGAATCAATTGTGCGATTTGAGTTACTAGTAAAAACTACATTTGCTTTTCGTGCGATCGCAACAACATTTTCTGGTGGGATTGAATCGGGAGCTACTCCAGCAGCATCATAACGTTCAACAAAATTCAAGAATTGATTTCCCCTTACTTTTTCCTGGAGAGTAACAGTCGGTTTTCCATGTCGTATGAGATGTATAGTCATTAAGATTGAGATAATGCTAAATTAGTTTTCTCGAATTATAATTCCCCCTTAAATCTGGTTTGGGAAAATCGCTTCGTAAAGCTTTAAGCTTTAGCGGTCGCAAATACAAATAATAATATTGCCGAAGTGCAGATATTCTCGGCAAAGTTATCACAACAAAATTATTCTCTTTAACTTTATCTGACTAAAGTGCGATCGCAACAATCAATCTAGATCGTGTCAATTAGATTTTTAATTTACCTTCCTGCATATCTTTGTTCTGCCCAAGGTTCGCCCCGCATATGATAGCCATTGCGTTCCCAAAATCCTTCTTCGTCATGGTCTAGAAACTCAATGCCATTAATCCATTTAGCGCTTTTCCAGGCGTAAAGATGAGGCACAACAGATCGCAATAGACCGCCATGATCGGGAGATATAGGTTCGCCTTCTAGGGTATGGGCGAGAAAGTTTTCGGGTCGAGCAAAGTCTTCTAGGCTTAAATTAGTAGTATAGCCACCGTAACAGTGCTGCAAGACGTGGGTTGCTTTGGGATCGATATTCAAAGCATTGAGGAAATCCGTTATTTTAATTCCCGTCCAGGTTACGTCTAGCTTTGACCAGCGAGTAACACAGTGAAAATCGGCGGTAAAATTTTGCTGGGGTAGAGCCATTAAGTCCGACCAGTCAAAAGTTTTTGGCTCTACGAGTCCCCAGACTTTTAGTAACCATTTATCTTGACTTATTTGCGGAGTTTCACCATAGCTGAGGACAGGAAAACCTTTAGCTAGATATTGACCAGGAGGAACGCGATCTCTCTGTGAAGGTTCGGGCTTTTCAAAGAATTTTCTCGGCATTATTGAAATAAGAATCAAAAAACAAAGGTGCGTACCGTCAAGGAAACACACCCATTATTCTAGCTATTCAGCCGCCCGCATTTACCCAAAGGTAAAGTTTATTCTTCGGTATCTTCTTCGTCATCTTGAGGATAGACAAAACTATTAGAGCGTCCAGTTAAGACGGATTTCCCTAAAGATAGGGCTTTTTGGGCTTCTACTGCTGCTTTGCGCTTCCAAACCGCTTTACGACTATTACGTTTTGATTTAGAAGTTTTCTTCTTTGGAACTGCCATAACGATTTAATTTAAAAACACAACCTTTCTATTGTAATGGTTCTGTTCCAAAAAGCTAGAGAGTTTGACCGGGGAATAAACTAGTTCCCGTAACAGACTGGCTGGAATCAGCATTAGTAGAATCAAGAAACTTCTGATTCACAATGTCGCGAAACTCTTCTAGGTCTGTCTGCCAATTGTTAAGGAATTCAGACATCTGCTTGGTTCTCGACTCCTGCTCTGTACCTAGATTAACGTTGTAGTTAAAGTTACCAGAAAAAAGAACGGCAACTATCGGTGCTTCTTGCGGTTTCTGCAATTTAGCCTCAGAGATACTGATAGTCATCTGACATCTTTCTAGATAGTACATGAGGTTTACCCCTGCCTGTACGGGAGCTTTCCCGATACGTTTCCACGCCCCCGATCCCAGTAGAGTTTCTGTTATGTATTGACGTACTGCTTGAGGATCGTTAGGAAAGGGCAGCAAAATTTTGGGACTAAAGCTCAAGCCTACATATTCTGCATGGGGCAGCTTGGCTATATACTTACGAGCAACCTCATGAATGTTAATATCGGCTATCTTCTTGTTGCTCAAAGATTCATTAACGGTAATAGTGCGAGGTTGGGCATTGATACCCACTCCGTTAGTAAAATTAAGTTGAGCAAAATTTGGGTTAAGGACGGGCTGTTGGGCTAATTCCCACTCTTGGGGAATAATACCGCTAAATTTAAGAAAATCTTGACTCATCATGGTGGGAGCCAAATCTCGAGCAGCGATAATTAAGGATATTTCCTCGATAAACTGCGCTTTGCTGGATGAATTAACGGCGGATGCTACTTCAGGTGTTGTCATGAGAATTTGTGAGCCAAAACTGCGATTTAGGTAAATGCAGTCATTCCCAGCCTAATGACTCTGCTCAATAATCTTATTTGCGATCGCAAACATTAGGAGGAATGACCATAAGTTAATTTGCCCAAAAACGGACTATAACTCACTCCTCGGACAATATTGTTCTCCAGCAGCTCAAATCGCCCTCCCATAAATAAGAGCGATCTTCTTTGTTGCTGGTGTTAGTTGACCTTTAGTTTTGTAGAACCAGATGGACTGTTGGTTAGCGGTAAGGGAGCAGGACGCTCGACATTAACAGCTTCATCCTTCAAAATTGTCACGGCTCTGGCATATTGCGGATCTGCTACTGTCCCGATCAAGTCGGGATTGATGCTGAGATTGGTCCGATCCTCACGGGTTAAGTCAACCTTGATATCGGGAGCAATTCCCTTTTTGTTGATATCGATACCGCTAGGAGGATAGTAACGAGCAATTGTTACTGCCAATCCCGAACCATCAGAGAGAGAATGAACCGACTGCACTGTGCCTTTACCGTAGGTACGGCTACCGACTACCTTAGCTCGCTGATTTTCTTTTAATGCACCTGCCAGGATTTCGCTGGCGCTAGCAGAATAACCATCAACTAGTACTACCAGAGGCAAATCTGTAAGAGCCTTACCGTTAGCCGAAAACTTTTCGTTACCGCCTTTGCGATCGATTGTAGAAACAATCGCGCCTTTAGCCATCCACATCCGCGCTATCTCAACGCTAGAGAAGAGAAGACCACCAGGATTACCTCGCAGGTCTAAGATAAAGCCAGAAGCTTCTTTTTTGCTCAGGTCGGCGATCGCTTTTTCCATCTGTTCGGCAGCATGGGAGCTAAATTCATCCAGCTTGATATATCCAACCTTAGAATCCTGCTCTTGCTTGAGGGTATAACTTACCGAAGGTAACTCGATCTGCGCCCTGGCGATCGCTACTTCGAATTTAGGTTTGTCATTACGGATTATGCCTAACTTTACCTCTGTGCCAATCTCTCCCTTAATTTCTGCAGAAGCCTGTTCGAGACTCATCAAATCTGTTGATTTGCCGTCAATGCTGACTATTCGATCCCCTGCCTTTAATCCTGCTTCGATGGCAGGAGAATTAGGAATTGGCTCGATTACGGTCAACTTTTTGGTCTTTTGGCTAACTCCAAGCTGGATTCCAATTCCCGATAGTTCCCCTGAAGTTTGGCTGGTTAGATCTTCGTATTCACTCGGATCGAGAAATCTTGTGTAGGGATCTCCCAAACCCTTGAGGGATTTACGAATTGCTTTGTAGGCAGCCTTTTGGTTCGTATACTCTCGCTTGAGCAGCTCTTGTCGTTTTAACTTCCAGTCAACATGATTAAAACCCCGATCTACAAACTCGCTGTTAACAATTTGCCAGACTTCATCAATGACGTTTTTGGGGCTGTCTTCCAGGGTTGCAGAGGCAGGAGCAGCACCTTGAGAAACAAAGGCAGATGCGATCGCCAATGTTGCAAAAAACCCAATCGTTCCTGAAACGTACCTTTGCGAATTAACTGACTTAAAAATAGCACCAAAACGTCTGAAAGAATAATTCATGAGCAATAGTATAGAAGGTAATTACAGTGAGGCTGCTAGAAACAGATCGAATAAATTAAGTAAACGTTGTTCTGTCGGTCAGATAATCAAAACAAGATCTTTTCTCTCTCTAAAAGTATGTCAATTATCGACTAATAATTTGCTGAAGACAGTATTAATAATCAATAAGAATGAGCTTTGGTAAATTTGCTTATAAGCTAAAGCAGATTCCCTTACATAGTACAAAAATCTGCCTCTTTTATTATGTATAACATTTTGCTGTAGTAAATGACTTAAGATTGTAGTACGACTTAATGCTTGCTTGTCGTAGCGATGAAATTTAACATAATCTGATGATGAACATCTCCCAATTGTTTGTTAGCGATCGCTCGTTCGGAGTAGGCAAATCCCTGAGTGATTTCTTGAAGAGTCAATAGTTTGAGATCCCATCCTTCATTTAATTCTAGGGTGGAGACTGAAACATTCAGAGGACAGTGGTAAATATGGCGTAGATAGTTTTCTCCTGGGATGGTGCAGAATTTGCTTAGGAGTGGTGCAGAATAATTAATCTCTTCGAGCAATTCTCTTCTCAGGGCTACTTCAGGTAACTCCCCAGGCTCGATATGACCGCCAAAAAAGCCCCATACCCCTGGATAGACAATTGTGGGAATATCATCCCGCAACTGCATCAGGTATTTTCCATCTTGATGGATGATTGCCATGACTACGGCGATCGCTTTAGTTTGCTTAACGTTGCTCATAAAATTTAGAATATTTTTGCTTAATCTGATAATAAATAGAACTGTTAACCATTGAAATTATCTTCCAGTCTCCCAGTTCCCAACTCTTTAAGCCTCCTATTAAACATAATAAGTAAATTAAAAACATTATCGGGTTGGGTTACGGTTCGGAATCCCCAGGCAGCGCTTGTTCTAGTTCGACTATGTAAAAGTCTCCCAATTCTTGTTCGGCAAAAGGTAAGCTTTGAAATTTAACCTTGCCCTTTATTTCAATTTGCTGGCTTAGTTGAGGCGGGTTTTGAGTTGTGACTACCCAAATTTTTCCCGTACTATCTTCAAGCTGATAAGCTGAATTATCCAAAAAAGGAGCTAGATGTACGACTTTACCCTGTAGAGAAACAGTTTTATTCACTTTTTTAGCTGCAATTTCCTCTACAGCAATCAGAGAAGCTCGACAGCCACATAAGCTTAAGATTGGAATACTCCAAAGGCTAATTTGCTTGAGTTTATTTAAAACTGGTGTAAAGCTGAGATTAGGACTGAACATGAGTTATTTATCTACCAGCGATTAAAGTCCAGCTTAACTTTTTTGAATTATTAAAATTACCTATGTCTGCCTCAAAACCTTGTCTCCTCGACGGTAAAGCCCTTGCGAAAAAAATCCAGCTAGAGCTACAGCAAAAAATTGCCAAACTCGAGCCTAAACTAGGTCGCCCTCCAGGTCTAGCCGTATTAATGGTAGGAGACAACCCTGCCAGTGCCGTATATGTACGCAACAAAGAAAAGGCTTGTAAAAAAGTAGGCATTAACTCGATGGGACAACATTTTCCTGCTGATGTAACCCAAGCAGAATTAGAGAAAGCGATTGCTAGTTTGAATCAGGACGACCGCGTTGACGGTATTTTGGTACAGCTTCCTCTGCCTCCTCATTTAGACTCTATTGCCCTGCTGCACTGTATCGATCCAGATAAAGATGCCGATGGCTTACATCCTCTGAATTTGGGCAAGCTAGTGCGATCTGAAGCTGGTTTGCGTAGCTGTACTCCAGCAGGAGTAATGAAGCTGTTGGCAGAATACAATCTGCCCATAGAAGGAAAAAAGGCGGTGGTAATTGGTAGAAGTATTTTAGTCGGCAAACCGATCGCGCTGATGCTATTGGAAAAAAATGCAACGGTGACAATGGCTCACTCCCGTACTCAAGATCTTGGCGCAGTATGTCGCGATGCAGATATCATTATTGCTGCGGTGGGCATACCAGGAATGATTACCGCCGAGATGGTCAAAGCAGGTGCAGTAGTAATTGATGTGGGAATTAACCGAGTCGAGGTAGATGGGGGCAAGTCTAAGTTAGTTGGCGATGTGGCTTTTGAATCCGTGTCGGCGATCGCCAGCCATATTACTCCCGTACCTGGGGGGATTGGTCCGATGACTGTCGCCATGTTATTGAGTAACACCGTCCAAAGTTATGCTCAGAAACAATGAAGAGTTGACAGCTAACTGTAGATTTCTATCCTCCATCTTTTCTACTCCCAGTCTCTCAACCGCCTAATACTTCTCTGGTACAAAGTTCTGAGTTTCTAAGGGGGGACGTTCATAATCGATCGCCTTTTGTCTGGGAGGTAATTTTATTTCTTCCACGGGTAAATCTTCGTAGGGAACACTTGCCAGCAGGTGATTGATAAAGTTGAGTCGCGCCCTCTTTTTGTCATCGGCTTCGACTACATGCCAGGGAGATTCGGGAACGTCTGTGGCGGCAAACATATCATCTTTGGCTCTGGAATAATCTACCCATTTCTCTCTCGCTTTAAGATCCATCGGGCTAATTTTCCACCGTTTAGTGGGGTCTTTAATGCGGTCTTGAAAACGCTTTTCCTGTTCCTTGTCACTGACGGAGAACCAATATTTGAGCAAAATAATTCCCGATCGCTGAATCATCACTTCAAACTGGGGACAAGAGCGCATAAACTCGTTATATTCGTCATAGGTGCAGAAACCCATAACTTTCTCTACCCCAGCACGGTTATACCAACTGCGATCGAATAGAACCATCTCTCCTGCTGCGGGAAAATGAGCGACGTATCGCTGGAAATACCACTGAGTTTTTTGGCGATCGCTAGGAGTTCCCAACGCTACTACCTTGCAGATACGAGGGTTGAGAGTTTCGCTGATACGTTTAATTGCCCCACCTTTTCCTGCTGCATCTCGACCTTCAAACAAGACAACTACTTTCAAACCTTTTGCCTGAACCCATCTTTGGAGCTTAACCAGCTCTATCTGTAATTTAGCGTACTCTTTTTTGTACTCTTTTTTGCCCATTTTGGGAGCTTGCTTTTCTTTTGACTTGCTATCCTTTGCAGATTTAGTAGCTTTTTTGGTCTGTTTTTTTTTAGTCATAATTCTAGTCGGACAATTTCGATAACTTTAAGGACTTATAAATGCTTGTAGGTGGGAAGGAACAGCAAGTAATTTACCCTTCTTACAATCTTAGTATGGGCTAATATAAGATTTCTGCGCTATTCAAAGATACAAAAGCTTTAAGATTGTGAAAAAACTACACTTAGCAATTGCGACTCAGGATATTGCAGCCACGGTGAAAGATTATAGCGATCGTCTCAATGCTCGACCTTGTTTGGTTGTGGAAGGGGAATATGCTCTGTGGCGTACTGAAACTCTCAATATTTCTGTTCGGCAAAACGATAATTTTGCCCCTGGTAGTTTGAGACATTTAGGCTGGGAAGATCCCAACGCCACGGAAATGTCTTCGGAAACAGACGTTAATGGTATTCTCTGGGAACGCTTTACTAAAGAACAGCAGGCAGAAGAAATTAGGGAAATTTGGTCAGAAGCTGACTGTAGCTATTTTGATTAATTTCTGTAGGTTTATATGTCTTAAAAGATAGGAGCGGAAAATAGTCATACTCTCATATTCTATCTCCTTAAATCCCATATCTTTTGCTAATTGAAATTAGCAGCAGACACTACTTTTTGCACATCAAAATAAAAGTCAAATTATAAATATTTCAAAATCTGGTATGAATAATATATGCATTTCATAATGGGCTAAATACTATGTTATTGCCCCGTATATGTCATTTTACAAAGCATCTAGGAAAAAAGCTAATCGGTTATTTAAATCGCAACATACTTCATTTTTAACAGCCGTATGTGGTTTTGCAGTTCACGTAGCAAGTTTCGTTCCTATAATTGCGTTTACTCCATATGCTTATAATAGTTCGCTTGAAAAAATATATATAGTACTTTGTATTATCTGGTTGGTTGCGCCATTCCCAATTAGCATGTTTGGAATGCTATCTGGATGCTTTTATCTGCTTTACCGTAATATTGCTATTTCTCCATTTATAGGAATATTGCTTAATATTATCTGGTTTCTAATATTTTTATTGTTTTTCTATGTTTTTGTTGTTGTTGGCGTTTCAGTATAACTATCTTGCCATTTATGACATTTGGCTTTGTGCGATCGCATTCCAACTAAATCTAGTTAACAATTAACTACAGCTAAGTTTGGCAAGACCTTCATTTCAATATCTGAATAATTAATCTGTTCGCCATCTACGACTAAAATCCCGTCTTTTGTTAACGGTTCGAGCTTGAAAGCTTTAACTTTGTAATATTCCATATGGGGCAGATCTAAATGCTGTCCTTTGCCACAGCGCAACAAAGCTTTTAATAACTCCTGACGGGATGTTCCCCGACGCATGACTAAAACATCGATCGCTCCATCATTTAATTTGGCATAGGGCGTAACGTTCATATCGTGGGCAGCCCAGGGAGTATTCATCGCCCAAAGGAAGATAAAGTCGTCTTCAATTATTTGCCATTCTTGTTTATCTGTCATTACCTGATTGCCATACATCTGACAGTCATGGTGGGGTAAAAAAGAAAATCTGCCTCGATAGGTACGGAGTAAACTCATTAGAAACAGAGCATAGACATCAAACCGATATGCGCCCAAAAACCGTAGCTTTTCTGACTCTAGATCGACATCGCTAATTAAACCCCAAGCGAGAGAGAGAAAACTATAGTACTTTTTGTTGTCCTGAGTAACCCTTGCCAGATCGAAATTCTGCTGTCTACCCCTGGCAATAATAAAGGCAGCGTTGAGCGGATCGTAGCTTTCCCCCGCAGCTTCTAGAATTGATTTGGATAGACCGTTGCCTGTACCTCCAGGAATTATGCCCAGAGGCACTTTTATTGCTCGATCGCTATCCTCACGACTCATCAAACCTGCGATCGCATCGTGGATTGTACCGTCTCCTCCGACAATAACTAACTCGTCTGTGGCTGTGAGATTGAGATTGCTAACTAAGTCTTTGGTGTCTGCTGCGCTTTTAGTTTCCGTCACCGTATATTTTAGGTTAGCGCGATCGAATAGAGGACGCACCCGATCGAATATTTTGACAGCTTTTTTCTTGCCACTGTTCGGGTTGATTATTACCTTCAAACATCTTTGTTTGATGTCTGCATTAATTTCTTTGCCGACTAAAATATTATCAATTGCCTTTTGCCACTGCGATCGCTTGGCTGTGTCTTCACAGATGAAATAATATTCTTGCAGTACTCGCTTTTGTTTACCGATTGAGCCAGTTATTTGCCGAGGATAAGCGGATACTAGCAGACAAGGCTGTCCCTCTTCTCCATAGTCCACTAGGGAAGTACCTACTACATCATTTAGATAAAGCTTCTGCTCGATCCCTCCCTGCTGCCAAGACAAATATTCTTTAGTTAAGACAGCCGATTCTATTGTAGTTTCAGGATAGTTAGCTAGCTTACTTTTGAAAATGACGTAGTTTTCCATACAGTTAACTTCAGATAAACAAAAGTTTGGTTTCTGTGACACTAAAGATTAACAGATCGATCGAAAAGCTAATTTGATAATTCTCTCGACGAACAAAAAATATTATGTTGCTGCTGACTGTTGACTGATTTATCTTCTCTTCCACCATATATATACCCCCATCACTAAAGCTAGAAAAGGCATAATTCGTAAAGCCAACCAGCTTATAATTCCTGTCTGTAAGCCACTTAAATTAATTCGACGGTTAGCAGCCTCTTTGGGGCGAATTGAAAGAGTTTCCTTGTCCTCCCCGACCAACCAGCTAATTGAATTAAGCAGAATATCGCCGTTTAGCTGCTGTTCAAACCAACCGTTAGTAGCAAAAGTAGTGCTGCCAAAAACTACCATGCGAGAGAGATTAGACTGTTGACCCTGGGCTGCGATCGCTACATTTAAAGGCCCAGACAGATCTCGATTTACGTCAAAGGTAATTTGTTCGTTACGCAGATCGCTTTCTGCCCAGGTTTGTCGATCTGTTTTGGCGATCGCCACGCTAGAAATTTCTGGTCTAGCAATGACTTTTAGGGGTCTGGCTTCGGGAAAAAGGGAGATACCGTTACGAAAGCTGGCTGTAATGGGGTGTTCACCATAGTCATCAACGATGGCTACAGCAGGACCAAAACCCATCACGTTACCCGCACCCGAACCGTCTACCACCAGGCGATTATCTAATTCAACACCCCAATTTTGCAAAATTGGCGTAATTCCTATATCCGTATTTGGGGAAAGCAAAAGCAGTAAGTTTCCTCCTGCCTGTAAATACTGCTGTAAAGTAGAAACCTCCGCTGCTAATAACTTTCTAGTCGCTCCTGCAATGATAATCAGATTGGCATCGTCAGGAATTTTGCCACTACTCGCCAAATTTAATTCGCGAACTGTATTCCCGCGCTCCTCAAGATTACTGGCTACCTGAGCAAAACCGCCTTCTACTAGGTCTAAAGATCTTTCTCCGTGTCCCTGAAGAAAGTAAATATTGGTTGGGCGATCGCGTTTTATCCGCTCGATACTGTTGGTCAATTTGGTTTCTGTCAGGGTTTCTCCCAACGTTACATTGCCAATCTCTAGCTTTTGCTGTTTGTCGCCATAGTTGAGATAAATTTCACCTAAAGACTGAACTCCATACTGCTGCGCCAAGCCGATTGCCTGTTCGGGATTGACAAAACGATATTTAAACAGATCGCTGTAGCGACGATAATTCTGCAAAAAATCTTCTAATTCCGCATTTGTATTGCGATCGAAGACGATTACCTCCAAAGGTTGTTCTAGACTGGTCACAAGGGTTTGTGATTGTTCGGAAAGGGTATAGACCTGATTTTCGGTAAAGTCCCAACGTTTGCCGTAGCTGATACCCGCCCAGTTAATTGCTCCGACAATTAACAAGACTACTGCCGTTTTGGCGATCGCACCTGCGCTTTCTTTAGTCGAACGCTGTTGCCAAAAGCGATATTTATTGCCCCATACCCAGAGTCTCAACAGTAGTAAAGCCAAACCAATCAGCAGCAAAACTATTGGTGCTATCGACCAACTTCCCGTAACGATGGCTGCAACAATTCCTGCCACGCAGAGGGCAACACCAGAAAACAACAATGCTATATCGATCATAGGAAGTTTACTTAACTGATGGGACTGGTAAGAGTGAGTGCTGACCTGCTTCTACTTACGATTAAGACGTAGAGAATGGATTGATTGAGATGTTAAAAATATTCCTAGAAAAATATAGCTAAAAAATAAGATGAAGTCACCGACCCCAACAATACCCTGAACCAAGTTGTTATAGCTTTCAATTAGAGATAGATGCAGCAGACCAGAGCGCATCCAACCTTGTAAATTATTGGCAATTAGTTCGACAATCCATAATAGGAGAACTATTCCAAAAGTCAAAATTGCTGCCAAAATCGTGCTGTTGGTCAATGAGGAAATAAACATCCCCAAAGACAGCAGACTAGCTGCCAATAAAATTAAGCCTATGTGACCCAAGAGCGGTACGGAAAAGGGAATTTCTGGTTCTGCTCCCCCAAGAGCGATCGCCTCATAAATTAGCGCTGGAAAAATCATGAAGATAAATAAAAACGTCACCGCCAGCAGCTTGCCCAACGCTACCACCCAGTTCGTAATAGGCGAGGTTGCTAGCAATTCCAGCGTTCCTCTTTTTCTTTCTTCGGCATAAAGACCCATAGAGAGGACTGGAACGAGCAAAATGGTTAGTGAACCCAGAATCGCGAGAAAAGAGTTTAAAAACTCTGTTGCCACGTCAATCGAACCGATATCGACTCCTGCCCTCTCACTAATTGCTATCTGCTGGATAATCCCCTGCTCTCCAATCAAAATCTCGATAAAAAATAGCCCAGAAATAAACCAGAAAATTGCTGCCACAATATACGCTAGAGGTGAAGCAAAATATTCCTGTAATTCTCGTTGGGCGATCGCCAAAATATTAGAAAAAATCATTTTTGTTGGATTTGCAAACTATAGTGGTGGGCATCACTGATAAAGAGAAAGTTGTTTTTAGCTGCGGTTGATTATAAATGCCCACCCTACTACTACCTCTTTCAAAATGTTCACTCTAAGATTTATCGCTGTTGACTGTCGAGCGTTGACTATCCACTGCCAAACTCTCTGTCGTGGTTAATTTTAAAAAGACATCTTCTAGGCTAGGACGGGTGCGACGCATTTCATATAGCTGTAGATCGGCATGAACAATAGCTGCTGCAATGTCTTTTCCTGGTTCGCTATTAATGGAGCAGGAGAGTTTTAGCAGATGACGATCTCTCTGTTCTTCTAGATTTAGGCCTGTTGCTGTTACTCCCACAACTCCAGGAATTGCGGATAGCAAGGGAACAATCTTTTCTGTCTGACCTGCTATTTCAATTTCGTAACCAGAATTGCTCTCTAACTGTGCTTGAAGATTCAGGGGTGTATCGATCGTAACTACTTTGCCCTGGTTGATAATCGTGACGCGATCGCAAATCATACTCGCTTCGGGCAAAATATGAGTTGAAAGAATAATCGTATGCTCTCCTGCCAAACTTTTAATTAAGTTTCGCACTTCAATGATCTGTCGCGGATCTAAACCAACAGTTGGCTCGTCCAAAATAATTACGGGAGGTTCGTGGACAATCGCCTGAGCTATGCCGACTCTTTGACGATATCCCTTAGAAAGCTTGCGAATTATAGTATTTTGGCGATCTAGCAGTTGGCATTTGGCGATCGCTTTAGATACTTGACGAATGCGATCGCCCGACCTGACTCCCTTTATTTTGGCAACAAAATGTAAGAAACCTTTAACGGTCATATCGGGATACAGAGGAGGAGCTTCAGGCAAGTAACCGATGTGACTACGGGCTTCTAAAGAACGTCGATGAACATCATAGCCAACAACTCTAGCCGTTCCTGAAGTTGCGGGAAGATAGCCCGCCAAAATTCTCATAGTGGTAGTTTTACCCGCCCCATTTGGCCCTAAAAAGCCAATGATTTCTCCTGCATCGACAGAAAAGTGAATATCTTCGATCGCCGTGGTCGAACCATAAACTTTGCCTAAATGTTCTACTTCGATGGTCTTTTGCGACATTCTAAACTAACTAAATCGAGTTAAATAAACGGCTCGATCGACTTACGAGCAATCGCTAGATCTAATACAAAACGAGCGATCGCAAAACAGATAATGCTCTGTAAGACCAAACCACCTAAAGATAATAGCTCAGATAGAATCAAATTCTTTTCAATTAAAGCCAATCCTCTAACCAGACCAAACGCCAGCACTGCACCATCGTTTAGGTGGGAGTTGCGATCGCTACGAATTACATAACGATAGGTAACGCCAAACAGAAAGCCGCTGACCGTACCGATAGCTAGTTCGATTGCCCAAGTCAGATCGATAGCGACTGCCTCAAACCCCAATTCTGGAAATAGATTTATCGCTAAACTTTGGGCGAGAAAAAAGATCAGTTCGGCAACGGTAAATGCCCCCGCGCCGACTACCCCCGCCTTGACCGATTCGATTCTTTCCGTAACTAAACTAGGCACAATTTCCCACCACAAAATACCGCTTAAGAAGTATGATAGGGTTTATAGTTGCCAAATTAAATAGATATTTCAAAATAAAATAAACAGCATGGATATTTTAACTTTAGGCTGGGTATCAATCTTAGCTTTATTCACCTGGTCGATCGCTATGGTCGTATGGGGTCGTAACGGATTCTAGTCGTGGAAACAAATCAACTACTTAACACCCTCTTTTTAGTAGCTGTAGGTATTCTCGTAATTTTGAGTTTGGGAATTTCATACCTCACCATCGTTCAATGGCGCGATCGCCGTCGTCAGGGACGAGACAAAAGAGGCGGAGCTTAACGGTGTCCGAACATCGCCACTCGATTCAAAGCAATATTTTCAGTCTGGGGATACTATTTATTAGTGTCCCTATTGTTTTAGGTACAGATACCGCATATTGCGGTAAGACCCACAGCTCCACAGCCTCTATCGAGGCAGATCGTCGTCGCAGCGCATCCGCGCACGACTGGAGCGCCGTTTGACGTAAGGCGCAAGGGAATCCTCACCAAGAAACGTCTCTACGAGTTAATAATGCCGAGAAAACAGCTAAAGCTATGGGGTTTGATATCTCGTAAGCCTCGTTGGGGTTTGACGATTCGGGGATGGTTGGGAATCTTGCTAGCAATTGTTCTACTATTTTGTTTGGCACTCTTCAAGCTAGAGGCTTTTTTTTCATATTCTGCACCTGTGGAAGCGCAAGTTTTAGTTGTGGAAAGCTGGATTGGCGATATTCCGCTTCAAGGAGCGATCGCTGAATTTCAACGTCAACCATATCGGCTTTTAGTTACCGCAGGCAGCGATTTAAGAAGAGGTCAGCTTCTATCACAATACAAAGACTATGCTCACCTCTCGGAGGCAACTTTGATTGAGCTAGGTTTCGATCCAGAAAAAATACAGGCGATTCGTACTCCAATTGTCGATCGCGATCGCACTTTAAACTCAGCTTTAGCAGTCAAAAAATGGCTCAAGCAAAACGAAATAGGTCTTTCTGGCATCAATGTCTATAGCGAAGATGTTCATGGTCGCCGTAGTTGGCTAATCTATAGAAAAGTATTCGAGCCAGAGATTCAAGTAGGAGTTATTTCTCATCCTGCCATAAGCTACGATCCAAAACGCTGGTGGACTTCTAGTGAAGGATTTAAACGCACAATAGGCGAATGTATCTCCTATCTATACACTTTATCTCTCTAATCTTCAAATACTACAGTTTGATGTTGGCTATTTTAGAGGATCGCAGCGAATCTCGATAATAAAGCCATCAGGATCGTAGATATAATAGCCTTTTCCCGTCAACCTAGTTACTACGTCGATCGCCATCGGAATTTGCAGGCTTTTAAGAGTTTTTACGGCTGCCTCAAATTCCTGAGGTGCAATATCAAAAGAAAGATGATTGGCGCGGGTAAACTGCTGCTCTGGATCTGGATCTGGCGGGGATAATTCTGGTTCGGCAAACAAATCGAGAATTACGCCATCAGGAGTTCTAAAATTACAGACTTTGCCTGCTGCTACCAGCTTTATTAAAGTCGAAGGGACTTCATCCCCAACAAGCTGATGTAAGCCTAAGATATTGCCATAAAAATGCTTGGATGCATCCATGTCTTTTACATTTAGGGCAATGTGATGTATTTTGCGTAAACTTCCTGCCGTCAAACCTGTAGCTATTTTTCCCTGCACCATAATTTGTTTACCCGCGCTCGATTGATATAGTCATTTTAATTATTCTCTAGCTAAAGAGTCGATCTTTATTATCGATAACGTGCGATCGCCATCTATGAATAAGCAGATGGCGATCTGTTTGAAGCTATGTACAGGCAGCGCTGCTTGCAAAAGCTGAACTAAGCTTGCTATTACCCGAACTGGGGTAGAAGAAGAATATCCCTTTGGGGACAAGTCAAATCCTTATATCGAGCGAACAATGCCACCTTCAATTTAGGTACACTCATTCAGTTTTTTCATCAGCTAAATTTATAGTTTTCAATCTGGCCCATCGGCATATAGCCAATTTTGCGATACATTTTGTTTGATGCCAGATTAGCTAAATCGGTAAAAAGAAAGCAATATTTGTGCTGTTTGAGTAAAAGCTGGCTCATTGTCGCGACGCAAGAAGTTGCATATCCATTGCCTCTATATTCAGGAGGGGTGTAAACCGACTTTACTCGAATTCCGTGGGGAGTTCTTCCGCCACAGGCTGCCATTGATACAACCCTGTTATTGTTTTTCCAAACGTAAAGACCATCTTGTTTGAGATGTCTGACTACCCACTCTCTTGAATCTGCTTCTGATTCATCGACTCCGAGTGCCTCTTTTACAAATGCCTGAATCCAATCGGTTAATAATTCGGTTTCCTTTGACATAGCCAACCTCAATTTGCCCACAGCACGATCGACCGCATTTGTTTTCTTTAGCTGCTGGATCGGCATTACTACTTCTAATTCAACGGACTGTTCCGTCAAATCTTGCCAAGCAGCAACAAATGTTTTCGCTTCTAGTTGAGATGCAGTTATTCCTGCTATGGATCGAGAATTAATTGCCAAATCTTCCGCGATTAGCCTGACTGCTTCTATGTTAGTAGACTTAGATAGAAATAGTTTTCGCCCTGGGATATGGATAGCTGCAGCTAATATAGTTTGCTTTTCTTCGACTAAGGCTAAGTAAAAAGAATTTTGGCGATCGCTATTATACAAACTCAGGCAACTCGCCAATAGCAAGCAGTTAATCCCTTCATTCCGAAGTAGATAACTTTCTACTCGATGATAATACCGACAGACATCGTTAAACCTGATTAGCTTCATTTTTAGTTATTGATAATAATTGCGATCGAGATAGGGTTCGTCTCAACGACTTCCATAAAAGCTGATAGCTAATAGCGCACTACATACGCGCAACTAAAAATAAACTAATAATGAACGTAGCTAAAAAATAACTAATTCTCAAATCATGTCGAAGAAAACATCATCTAATTCATAACCAAACAGTTGCGCCATTGACTTCAAACGCGATCGCTCTTGAATTCCCTGCTCTTTTAACCAGTCGGATAGAACGAAAATTTTGTCCATTACAAATATTTCTAGCGCTTCTGGATTAAACATAATTCCTTCAGTACGGTTAAACTGATGGGGTACGAGCATGGCGGTATAGCGGGCTAGTTCTCCAGATTTCCAATCCAAGAGAAACGGCAGCCAGGGATAGGCAGCATCGAGACGCACAAACCAAAGTCTAATTTCGGGAATTTCCGATAACTCGCGGGGATCGGTTTCTTCTCGTTCAAACTCGATCGCAAACTGTAGCTGCTGTTCGTAGTCGGCAATTTGCTCTAATGCTGGTGCAATTTTGTTTTTGACGATGGATATGTCCAAAGAGGCGATCGATCGACTGTCTAATGTTAGTTTAATAGTCACAATTAATATTACAAAGATAGAGTAAATTTCAGTTTGCTTGAGCTAAAATTAACCATACTAGTTTTTATGATAGACATTTAGCTAAAAACTAAGCTAAAGTGGTAATGACTATGTATAAGTTTAAGTGAGATTATCCTCCCTTATGAAAACCTCTGAGACAAGCCCAAAACCAATTAAGTCGCTAGATGATGCTCTAGCTCGTTGCCAAGAATTAGGTATGCGAGTCAGTCGTCAGCGTCGTTATGTTTTGGAACTGTTATGGAATAATGAGAGTCATCTTTCTGCCAGAGAAATATACGATCTGCTGAACAAAGAAGGAAAAGAAATTGGTCACACATCGGTATATCAAAATTTAGAAGCATTGTCGGCAGGCGGCATTATTGAATGTCTCGAACGTTCTGATGGCAGGCTATATGGCAATATCAGCGATCCCCATAGTCACGTTAACTGCCTGGACACCAATCAGATTATCGATCTGCAAATCGAGCTGCCCGAATCAATTATCAAGCAGATTGAGGAACAGACTGGAGTTTCGATAGTGGATTATCGCATTGACTTTTTTGGCTATAAAGATTCAGCCAACGTCAAGTAGTAGTCGCAATTAAATTTTCCCTCAAGCCAAATCAAAATTTCCTCTTTTATCTTGCAAGGGAATCTATTCAAGATAACTTTTGTAAGCATAGGCAAAGGGCGACTTGTATTCTTTGTTACCAAAATGCGAGAATATTAGTTCTCCGTAGACGGACAAACACGAACAGAGTTCTTCGCCAAGATATATTTGGCTTGGATCGTTGCCGTCTAAACATTAAAGATCCAAAACATCTTTAAAATTCTTTTATATGTCTTAATACATTATTTCGATTCGATAAGCGATCGCAAACGCTAAGATAAAAAAAGAACCTTTAAAACCCCCAACAGTACAACGAAAACAATCCTCCTGGTATTTATTTAAAGAATATGGTTCAGACTCCGATTGAAAAAAAAGTATCCAAAGTAGAAAAATTAAAAGAGCATAGTAATTTTCTTCGCGAACCTCTTTTGACTGAGTTGCAGCAGGATACAACCCACTTTACCGAAGATGCAATTCAAATCCTGAAGTTTCACGGCTCTTATCAGCAAGACAACCGCGATAATCGGGCGAAGGGTCAAGAAAAAGACTATCAGATGATGCTGCGTACGCGCAGTCCAGGAGGATTCATTCCGCCAGAACTGTTTTTGGCATTAGATCGTCTCTCAGACGAGCTTGGTAATCAGACCTTGAGAGTCACAACTCGTCAGGGTTTCCAGATGCATGGCATTCTTAAAAAGAACATGAAGACGGTTATCAAAACCATCTTGAACAATATGGGTTCTACCCTAAGCGCCTGTGGAGACGTTAACCGTAACGCCATGTCTCCTCCCGCACCGTTTAAGAATAAGCCTGAATATCAGTATGCTTTTGAATATGCCAACAACATTGCCGATCTGTTAAATCCTCAGAGTGGCGCGTACTATGAGATTTGGCTGGACGGAGAAAAGGCGATTAGCGCCGAAGAAGCTCCTGAAGTAGTAGAAGCTCGCAAGAGCAAAGGCAGAGGGATGATCGTTGAGAATAGCCCCGAACCTATTTATGGCGAACAGTTCTTGCCTCGTAAGTTTAAAATCTGCGTAACTGTCCCTGGGGATAACTCAATTGACGTTTATACCCACGATATTGGTCTAGTGGTAATAACTAATAAAAAGGGCGAACTACAGGGCTTTAACGTCATGGCTGGGGGCGGTTTAGGTCGTACTCACAATAAGGAAGAAACCTTTGCGCGGATCGCCGATGAGATTGGCTACGTAGACAAAGACGATATCTACGATCTAGTTAAGGCAATTGTTGCTACCCAAAGAGACTATGGAGATCGCTTTAACCGTCGTCATTCGCGCATGAAGTATCTCATTCATGAATGGGGTGTCGAGAAATTTAAAGCCAAAGTCGAGTCTTATTTTGGTAAGGAATTAAAGCCTTACAAAAAGCTGCCAAAATGGGAATATCAGGATTTCTTAGGCTGGTACGAACAGGGTGATGGTAACTGGTTCTTTGGTATTGGCGTAGAAAACGGCAGAGTTAAAGACGAGGGTGCATTCCAGCTAAAAACTGCCCTCAGAGAAATCGTCCAGCAGCTAAACCTGCCCATGCGCCTATCTGCCAACCACAATATCATTCTCTACGAAATTGCTCCCGAACATAAAGCAAAGGTCGAAGAGATACTCAATAATCGGGGCATAATCACCGATCCTAACGCGATCGAGCCTTTAACCCGCTATTCTATGGCTTGTCCTGCTCTACCCACCTGCGGACTAGCTGTGACGGAATCTGAACGCGCTTTGCCAGGAATAACTGACCGAATTAGGTCATTATTGAATAAACTAGGAATGGCAGACGAACATTTTGTGATGCGGATGACTGGGTGTCCCAACGGCTGCGCTCGTCCCTACATGGCAGAGCTAGGATTTGTTGGCAGCGCCCCAGAAAAATACCAAATCTGGCTGGGAGGCACACCAAACCAAACTCAGTTAGCCCAACCTTACGAGCAGAAAATGCCCATAAGTGAGCTAGAAAACTTCTTTGAGCCTATATTTGTCTTCTTTAAACAGAATCGCAAATCTAAGGAAAGCTTTGGTTCATTCTGTAGTCGCGTTGGATTCGCTGCCATTCGTAATTTTGCTGAAAACTACACCATAGGAAGCTATATGGATACAGATACTACCGCTAAACCAAAATTCCGCAAAAATCAGCGCCGTGTTAGCGTTCCTGATAACGTTTTTCCTCGCCTAAAGGAGATCGCCGAAAAAGAAGGCAGACCCATGAATCAGATTATTGCTGATGCTCTCAACGAGTATTTTTCTAAGAGTAAAGAAGCTTAATTGAGAATACTTATTTGATTTGAATTAATTGCAAGGCTGCCAACTGGTAGCCTTTTTTTGTATAGGCTCATTTGTTTTTTTCTAGAAAACTGGCGATCGCCTGAAAATTTGCTTCTCCCTCATCGGCATTAAAGAATTCATCGAGAGGATAATCATAGTCAGGTTCAAACTCTAAAATTATCCGTCCGATATTCGGCTTAACTTGGTAATTTTCGTCTAGTTTGACTCCTTTGATTCTGTCTAGTTTATATTCTTTAATAATGTCTTCTAAAAATATCTTCTTACACCAAATTGTCAAAGTCTGGTTTGGTAGATTGATTTCATAAGTATTGACTATCGGCTCAGTAACAAACCAGAAAAATGTATTGAAAATAAATATTGGTGGCAATCCGATCCACAATCCCACAAAAATAAAATCAAAGCCTTTTATTTTTTGTTCTAGCAGTATTTGCTGATGCAGCTCACCTCTAACAAAAGCATCTAGCCGATCTATTTGATTTAGCTGACTCGACCAGTTCAAAGGATTAAAATTGCGAAAAAGCACTAAAGAAAAAGGGTTGCTGGGGTAAAAATAAGTTTTCTGAAAGCTATTGATATGAATATATGGAGGGTTGGGATTTGCTTTGAGGCGAATTCTGGCATCTTTAGAACCAAAAGAAGCTGTGGCAATCTTTTTAATATTTTTAAATTCTAGATTGGTTAGGTGAGAATTTAAGATAGATTTCTCTTCTAGATGACAGTCAACACGATTGAGAAAATATTTTTGACAAGTTAATGACGATTCTAGAGGACTTAAATACAGACACCAGTAGAGTACAGATATACAAAAAAGCAGTGATATTAAATAGCCAACAAATGATGTAATAGGATACGAAATAAACCTCAGCTTAGTTTTGCTGTGTTCGATAAACTTAATCATGATATTCTACGCTCTTTAATTCTTAATCTTGTAAATAAAAAGAATTAAGTATTTATTAAACAAGTAAAGTTTCTTTTTAGCTCAAGTCTCAATCATGTTGGGTTGCACGTTGTTTAACCCAGCCTACAAAATATTCTGTCTTTAAGACGATCGACGCGATCGCATCTACCAAATACAGTATCGCTTTTTATTCCCAGCTTCAGAGATCGCTTAATAAAGCCCAAGCCAGAAACCTTTCGGTGTAATATAGGGCAACCTGATTGCTGACTCCAAAAGATACGGCATCGAAAGCATGGTCAGCCCAGGGAATTTTCAGGAAAATAGCAGTATTGTCAGTAGAACGTAGTTTTTGATAGAGGCGATCGCCAAATTTAGCCTGTACGACGCGATCGTTACTGCCATAGATTAATAAAGAAGGTGGGAGATGCGGTCTAATATAATTTATCGGCGAAGCTTGGTGATAAACTTCTGGAATCTCTTGTAGTGTTCCGCCTAAAAAGTTACGCATAACAGCACGGGTATCGATTGGGTCGGGAACAGGTGGATCTTCATATCCTTCTGTTAAATTAGTTGGGCCATAGTAGCTGATGACTGCACGAAAAGGAATAGAACTTGGCTGATATGCTACCAATTTTGCCAAATGACCCCCCGCAGATCTACCCATGATTGCTAGCCGATCGCAATTTACCTCTAATTCATCGGCGTTATCTTGAATATATTGCAATGCTGTCTGCACATCTTCTAGTTGAACGGGAAATTGATATTGAGGTGCATGGCGATAATCGATCGCAACTACCGAATATCCTTGCCCTGCCATATAGCGACTGAAGAACTCATCATTATCCGCAGTCCCTCTTTGCCAAGCTCCACCGTAGATGATAACTATCGCCGGATGTTTGCCTACGGTTAGAGGTCGATAGAGATTAAGTTTAAGCTCGACTCCATCGGGATTAGCAAAGACAATTTCTCGTTGAATACGTACCTCCTGAAGAGGTATACCCCGAAACGCATCTAACAAAACAAAAGGTTTAGAACGCATCCTTTCCTTGACCGAGAGAGGAATTTTATCCATAAATTCTCTGCCTACAACTCGCGTCATTTCCTCTGCAAACTGACCATTGGCATTAGGTAGCTGAATCAAAGGCAGACAGCTCAAAAGTAAGCCTAGTAAGCTGGCAGCCAAAGCGACATTCTTCAGCATCCCGAATTTGAATTGAGAAACTGCTAAGAACAAGGCGATCGCATTGAGCAAAATCAACCAAGGACTTATTTCTGGCGCACCCACTCCCAACGGTAGTAGCGACATAGTGGGAGCAGGAATAACAATCCAGAGACTGAGAAATAATCCTATGGCAACCAGGAGCAAAAGAATAATCGACAAGATTTTAATTTGTTTGAGAGTAACATTGACCGTAAGGCGATACAAATATAGACCCGAAGCAATATATAGTCTCTCTCATGCTTAATAATCTTAGTAGCGATCGCTGTTTGGGAAAGAGGCATATTGCGATTGCCGTAAGTCATACAGGTTCGACAATTTAGTATATCAACATAATAAGCGACCGCCTTAAGTGTAAGTTAAAGCGATCGCCAACGATTAACTATTTATTGAAATAAAAAAACTAATTCAGTTAGTCCAAAAGACCGAGATCGTCATCTTCGGCAGAAGGATAAATACTATCGACTACTAACACAGGTTTTTCCGTATATTCAGCTTCAACCTCTTCCTGTACACCTAGATCCCAAGTGAGATCGTAATCTTTTTCAAATTCGGCTTTGATATAAGGGCGCACAACACCAGTAACAACGATGTTTTCGTCTGTTTCGGGAAGAGGTTCTCCTGTCGCGTTGATAATCAGCAGGTCGTCGCCTTCAAACAATTCGTCTTCTGCAAGGGTAAAAGTATAATCGCTTCTGATTTCGTCTACTTCTCCCTGAAGAGCAATTTCTAGATCGTAGAATTTTTCGGGATCTTCAGACACATCTTCAATATCAGGAGATAAAACCATGTTGGTTGCCAAAATTACTGGCTGGTTCTCGTACTCAACATAAAGATCGCGATCGAAAGTCAATCCGTACTCTGCTTCTACATCTGCCAAGATCAATTGTCCTATTTTTCCAGTAACCTGGAGTTTCAAATCCTCTGCCCCTTCAAGCAAAATTTCATCGGCAACGTTAATTACTAGTACTTCGTCTCCTTGAAGAAATCCTTCTTCTTGAAGCACAAAAGAAACGCCAGGTTCGACTTCTTCGACTTCACCACGAACCGTTACTTCTTCTCCTACAGCTATTGATTCATCCTCAGTAATTTCTTCAATAGTTGTGTTGCCATCTACTTCCTGAGCCTGCAATTCAGGACGTTTCGCAGTGACAAAAAGTAATGTAACTATGCCCAAAAATATTGTCGATCCTTGACTAATTAATAATTGATATTTATTCATTTTTGATAGATTACTAATTTATATAATTGAACTTATAAATAATCATCTCTTGTTTCAAAAAAAAACTATCTGTCTAATGAATTATAAATATACGGCTGTCTAGATATATATCTTGGGCAAGATGTATATCTGTTTTTAATAGATTGAGCTAGTAATATTGGCTGATTTATTAAGCAAAATATACAAAAAAAATTATATAAATATGAGGTACTATAAAGTTTGCTATTACTGACTGAGTTACAATCGGGCATCAATCAAAAACTTCATGAAGCAATCTTATGAACACTTTTTACTTGGCTTTATTTTGCCGCAAATAACAAAACTGCCTGAATGTCTTCTAATTCTAAATCCTCATAATCCGCTAGAATTTCCTCGGTTGTCATTCCCGAACTCAAAAGCTCTATAAGAAACCCTACAGGATATCTCAATCCTTTAATACAGGGTTTACCGTGACATATGTTTTGATGAAGTGTAATTCTTTTTAGAAGCTGATTTTCCATGTTTTCTATGGTTAGCTGTTCTACTCTTATTTTATTATCTGTTGTAGCGATCGCCTGCAAAGATATATTAGTAGTTTGACTTATTTAAATAGAAAAATATTCAACCAAACTAACACCATCTAACTGCATCGCTATCTGAAACTCTTCTCCCTGCTGACAGGTAAACTCTAGCTGTATCCAGTCATCGGTATCTTTAGCCTGGGCGGACATACAAGGTAAATTGCTTTGGTCGATAATTTCGATTAACATACCTGCGGGAAGGTAGCTACTATTACCGCCTGGATACATTTGTAGGCAAAGATCGATCGCCTGACTAGACTGTTCGGTAATTCTTAGAACTAAGATTACTTCTCGATCTAGGTTGTTCGATCGCCATTGAACCGTTTTACCCCTGATAACGGTAGTCGCCAGATCGACGTTAGCAAGACTGCGAGTAATTCTACCAGCTAGGATTGTCTCTACTGGCTGCCATTCTGAAGTAAAGATATTGTCTAGCCACTGGCGTAGATCGAGCTTATTCTGTACTTGTTCGATTGTCTGAAATAAGTTTTCAACTGGCTGTAGCTGGGATATAGAGATCGCTTCTGTGGCAAAATCAACCTGTTTGGGCGAGATAAAACCAACAAGTTCTACCTGTTTCAATTCTGCTTCTAACTGCACGACTAAATAACCAATTCTGTCTTCTCTCGCTTCTAGGGGAATCTTGACTTCTTCTTCTCCTAGTAATAAATAGCGACATTCCAGCCTGCCAATATTGGGCAAAATCAGATCCGCAAGATTAAACAAAGCGCGATCGCTTTTTGACCAACAGCTACTATCGGCTAGATTGCTTCTAACACCTATATATTTTAAATAAGTTTGAACGCCACAAACAGCTAGGGTATTAAGATACACCTGTTTACCTTTAGCTGGATTTGCCTGTTCTGAGGCAAACTGTCGGGCGTAATTGTGTGCCTGGGGTTCGAGGGGAATAGTTAATGATTTAATTAGTTTCATGGGTAATAGATTGGCTGATTGATTGCAGCAAAGGCAGACATTTTTGTTTCCAGTGAGAATAGAGAGTCTGATTATTTACCTCTAACTCCCGCGCTATCTGCGAAATCTTCTGGGGTGGTTGTGCGAGTAAAAGGCGAAGTGCCAGACAGTGACAGTTACACTGAGGATGCTTGCGAATAAAAGTCTCAGTTAGGTTTTTATCTATATCTTGTTCTATGTGATTAGCGATCGCTTTACCAATAGTTTCAGACTTTTCTGCCTGCATTTGGGCAATTTGAGTATCTAAAAGACTAAGAGATATTTGCGGATCGGCAATATTGGCAATTAAATCTAAATCTTCTTTAGCGTTCGGATATATTCTATTGGGATCGTAGCTATTGTCGGCAACGTATAGATCCCGTACGCGCCACTTTAAATAACCATTGATCCAAATAACTAAACTCTTCGCTACAGATTCCGTAGTCGCTTTGAAATTACTGATGTTTTTGCACACCCAGATCAAGGTGCGGTTGTAAGCTTCGGGATAGTCTTGGTGAGAGACACGATAGATCCCTGGTAGCTGCTGAATTAGCATCAATAAACGATTAAGACTCGTTCGTCGTTTAGTTAAATTCTCCTGACGACATTCAGCGATTACTTTAATTAATTCTGACTCTAATTCTTGTTCCATAGATCATATTAGCGATCGCAATTAGAAGGCATTATTTTATTTATATATTTTTAGTTGTTCGGCGATGCCTACCCGACAATACTCGTGTTGACTGAATACCTACCCTGTAGAAAACAAATTAAATAAGTTTGCATAAGCCTCAACCTTACTCTGACTAATTGCTTCCAGTCCATATAAAGCGACTAATAAAGATGTCTGTGGATCGGGTTTAGTTGGCGGAGGCAATAATTCAGGGAGAGACTCGCCGATTTCTTTTAAGCCAGCCAGATATTCTTTACCCTTAGTAGTTAAATGACTCGAAGACTGGGACTTTTTACCTAGCCAAGCGGTAGCAGCGATCGCCAGACTCGCTTTAGGCATTAATGCACCGACTAACAATAAAAGATAACGATAGCCTGCCAGTATACCCACTAAAGGTTTTCCAACGGTTAAACCCAAAAGCAACAAGCCACTCATTCCTGCTGCAAGATATTTTTTGCGATCGCCCTTTATATATCCCCGATTGACTAAGGAATGCCGATAGATATTACAGCGATTGGCGATCGCACTTTGCAAACTCGGATCGTCTATCAAAGATCGAACTGTCTTAGGGGTAGAGAGAAGATCGAATACAGCCTGTTCGATCGATTCCAGATGAGACGTATTTTCAAAATAGGTAACAACTTCCAAGCGATCGTCTCGTATTCGGATAAATCCCATTTGGATCATTTCCCAACAGACTAATTCCAGCACACCTGCTTCCTTATTCTGCAAATAGGCAATTTCTTCAGGCGCGATCGTTTCTAACGCTATCTCTCTCTGACACGTAATATTTATTCCTTGTTGAATATTATTACTAGCCGTACTCAAGTGAGCGATGATTTCGCTATAGACAGCCAGAAAATAAGGACGAGATAGTAGAAAAGAAGTCTTAGTTAAATTATTCATATCCGATTAATTGAACTCTACACTTATTAATCAGGTAGATTTCAAAAGTTTATGAAAACTGCGCCAATATTTTTCTTAAGCGATCGCCAAAAGCCTATCCATGTATAGGGTAGATAAAATCATTTAAAGTCCAACTAGCTGGTAAGCAATTAACCCATCTGTGTTCATCTGCGGACACAAACGCACAAAAAAAAGAAGCCCCAAGCATAAACTTGCGACTTCCATTACTTTACGGGCGTGTCTTGGTACGCCTCTTCTTACTCATTATCAGTTCAACCAACCCTTTAGACGACGGGCGACTTGAGGACGACGTAGCTTACGCATAGCCTTACTTTGAATCTGACGCACTCTCTCACGAGAAAGACTAAACATCCCGCCAACTTCTTCGAGGGTATAAGGCTGACTAGTAGACAAGCCGTAACGGAGACAAATTACATCCTTCTCTCGCTGAGTCAAAACATCATCTAAGACATCAGTGATTTCCTGACGCATCATAGTTTCATTCATTCGATCTTCGGGTAGCTGAAGATCGCTATCTTCTAACAAGTCCACCAATTCCGTATCCTCTGCCTTACCCACCCGATGATTGAGAGATAGAGACTGGCGACGCAATTCCATTAGCTGACGCAGTTGTGGAGGAGTTATCTTCAACTCTTCTGCCAATTCATCTTCACTGGGGTTGCGCTGAAGACGCTGCTTGAGATTACGCTGGGCTTTTTTAAGCTTATTTAACTTCTCGACAATATGAATCGGTAGGCGAATAGTACGGGCATCATTAGCAATCGTGCGAGTAATTGCCTGACGAATCCACCAGTAGGCATAGGTAGAGAATTTATAGCCTTTATTTGGGTCGAACTTTTCAGTAGCTCTATTTAAGCCGATCGCTCCCTCTTGAATCAAGTCCAGAAAAGGTACGCCACGGTTGAGATATCTTTTGGCGATCGAAACGACCAAACGTAAATTAGAACGAATCATCTTGCGTTTGGCAACCTTGCCACGATACTGCAAAAGCTCTAGCTGCTTTAGTTCGATTCCCATTGCTGAGGAAATTTCTGCTTTAGAAGGTTGCTGCTCATTTTCCTCGAACAACTTCTGCTTTGCTTTTTCTACTGCCAACATCATCTTGACATCATTTGCCAAAATAATTTCTTCTTCAGCCGTTAGCAGAGGGTAACGAGCCATCTCTTTGAAAAATGCGCCAATATTATCTTCTAGAGGCAGCTTACGCCGACTTCCACTACCTTTACCCTGGCTTTCGCTGGAGTATTCCGCTTCTACGAGTTTTAAATCTTCACTTATATCACTAGGAACATCTTCAACAGTAATATCTGTAACGTGGGTATCGTTCAATTTTGCTGTAGTCATGGTCTTATTTCCTCTATTGCTAAAAAATACTTTTGGTATTTGGCGGAAAATATATAATTAGTTTTGAATCAAAAAATGAGTTTATATCCAGATTGCTTATCTTATTTATTTGTCGGAAATATATTTAGGAGAAGGGATAAAACAAAAATGATAAGCACTGTAACTTTTTTTTCTTAAAAATTGTTTTTTGTTATCTAAGCTTTACTTTTGACTCTTAAACTCTCACGTTTCAGGATTTTTTTGGCAAAACCATAGCTTTTCTTAATGTTATTTTTGACCCAAATAGAGTAAATCAATTGTTTGGGAAGATAATAATACTGAGCTATGTCTAATAGGCGATGGGACTTACGACAGAATCAACTGTTTTTGATTAAAACCATTTGTCTAGTATTTTTTTAAGGCAATATTCTAGTAGTTTTTCATGAAATTAAGTAAAAAAATGTAACCCTTTTTACCTGAAAGCAAATATTGTAATGAAGCGATGACTAAGAATATATTTGCCAATGTATTATTTTTAACACCTAAATTGTAGATGTTTTTATAGCCAATTAATGTCGTCAAAAATACAAAAAAATATTGTTAAATTAAAACACACAATTACTAAAATCCAGAAATTCCTAATTTTAAAACTCTAAGGCTATTGCTCTGTATGCTTCAGAAGTTATTGCAACAATGCCCTTTTTTATTTCTGCTTTTAGATGAAAATTGAATTTTGAAAGCTATGAGAGAGAAGTAAGCTGGACTAAACAAACGATCGCACATAAGTAAATATCAGCAGAAAATATTATTGTTTGGGGAAGCTAAATTAGTTATCTGAAAATAAGCAAGTCGCTTTGTATAAGAACTGCAGGTGCGATGTATCTTTTATTGCATGGGGTCTGCCCTAAATGATTCTCTTTTATGACCAACTTTGCGATCGCCCGTCGGCTCGGTAAATTTACTGCGAACCTGAGTAAATATAGAATAGTATTTCTGTACGTCTAACTAAAACCAAGTTTTAATGCTAACTAGTACCAATTGGGATTCGTCATCCAAAGATAGCAGCGATCGCTCTGGCGAAGTTACGCAAGACACTCTTTACACCTCGGCAATCCAAACCAGCTTATTAGCAGCAGAACCAGCCACCGATTACACTCTCAAGCCTCAGCAGTGGGTGGAGGTTTTAGTCGATGCTCCTGGAACTCAAGGACTATATACCTATAGTTTGCCTGGGGAACTAGACGTACGTTCGGGCGATATTGTCAGCGTTCCTTTTGGAATGCAGTTAATTGGAGGAGTAGCAATAAGATTGCCAGATGCTCCGCCTGCAGGTTTAGATCCTGCTAAAATTCGCCCCATCGAAGACGTAATCACTTCAGGCTTTTTTCAAGATACCTACTGGCAACTGTTAGAAAAAATTGCCGACTATTACAGTACCGATTTGATGAGCGCGATTCGAGTCGCATTGCCTCCAGGATTACTAGGGCGATCGCAAAGAAGGGTGAAATTAAGTTTGGATTTGCCCAACGGTGCAGAGACGTTTTGTAGTCTAGTGGCGGGCAAGGTTTTAAGACTGTTACAGAGCCAGAAAGACGGAGATTATAGCGTTAACTATCTCCGCAATCAGGTTAAGGGGGCAAGTCGAGGCATAAGAGAGCTGAGTAAACGTGGTTGGATCGAAAACTATCTCGAACCACCCAAGCGAGTCAAACCCAAGCTGAAAACTGCCGTCACTTTAGCAACAAATAGTTTGCTGGAGGATTTAACCAGTCGCCAGCAGGAAATATTGCAGCTACTCAAAAACAGAGGCGGAGAACTGTGGCTTAAGGATTTAATCGAGCTATGCCGTACTACTTCCGCGACGATTAAAAAGCTAGAGGCCAAGGGATATTTAATTCTCGACCATCGCGAAATTCTGCGTAAAGAACAGGGTATCCTACAGGCAGCAGATAAGCCTAAAGAACTCAGTCAGGCTCAAGCTGATGCCTTAGCAGTAATTAACTCTCGATCGGGCTACGCTCAAATCTTGCTCCATGGCGTAACGGGATCGGGTAAGACCGAAGTATACCTGCAGGCGATCGCGCCTGTTTTAGAACGGGGTAAATCGGCATTAGTCTTAGTGCCTGAAATTGGCTTAACTCCCCAGCTTACCGATCGCTTTCGGGCGCGGTTTGGCGATCGTGTCTGTGTTTATCACAGTCGGCTATCTGCGGGAGAACGTTACGATACTTGGCGACAGACGATTCAGGGCGACCCTCAGGTAGTAATCGGTACGCGCTCGGCGATCTTTGCCCCTTTGCCAAATTTAGGCTTAATCGTTTTAGATGAAGAACATGATTCTAGTTTTAAGCAGGCTCGTCCCGCACCGACCTATCACGCTCGTAAAGTAGCTCAATGGCGGGCGGAGTTAGAGAACTGCCCGATGATTTTGGGTTCTGCCACTCCTTCGTTGGAAAGTTTGGTAGCAATGGATAATGAACAATTAACCGACAATAATCACTATCTAGCTTTACCCAAAAGAATTGCCGATCGCCCTCTACCCCAAGTATCCATTATCGATTTGCGCCAGGAATTGAGTCGGGGCAATAGATCTATTTTTAGCCTCTTTTTACAAAAAGCGATCGCCGAGATGCAGGAACAGGGACAGCAGGGGATTTTATTCATTCCCCGTCGAGGACACAGCACCTTTGTTTCCTGTCGCAGTTGTGGCTACGTGATGGAATGCCCCGACTGTGATGTCTCTCTTTCCTATCACCATGCCCATGAGGGGGCAGCCAAACTCTTGCGCTGTCATTACTGTAACCATACAAAAGTTCAGCCTGAGATTTGTCCCGAATGTAATTCTCCTTACCTCAAGTTTTTTGGTAGCGGGACGCAAAAAGTGACTCAGGAACTAGTCAAACTATTTCCCGATCTCAAATGTATTCGCTTTGATAGCGACACCACCAGAAACAAAGGGCAGCACCGCCAGCTAATCGATCGCTTTATCCATAAAGAAGCAGATATTTTGATTGGGACGCAAATGCTAACCAAAGGTTTGGATATTGCGGGGGTAACGCTAGTGGGCATTGTGGCAGCAGATGGGCTACTGCACCGCAGCGATTATCGAGCAGCCGAAAGAGCCTTTCAAACGCTGACTCAGGTAGCAGGTAGGGCAGGCAGAGGGGATCTGCCAGGGAAGGTGGTTTTGCAAACCTATTCCCCCGAACATCCCGTAATTCAGGCAGTTAAAACCCATAACTATCGGGATTTTAGCGTTACCGAACTAGAACAAAGAGCCGAGCTAAACTATCCTCCCTACGGCAACTTGATTTTAATTAAGCTGAGTAGTGTCGATGAGCGAGAGGTGGAACAGGCTGCGGAGAAGCTGGCAGATCGATTAATTGAGATTTTAGATTCAGAGTACGAAATTCTCGGTCCTGCCCCCGCGAATATCATGCGGGTTGCCCGTCGGTATCGCTGGCAAATTCTGCTAAAGTTTTCGCCTACAGCCAAAGACAATCTGCCCGACTTAAATTTATTGCGATCGCAACTACCAAAAACTGTCAGCATGACCATTGATGTCGATCCTCTAGATATGGAGTAGTTGAAAAAATAGGGGCAAGAATCCGATCCTAGATCGAAGTCAAATATTAAATTGTCCACCTAGATCGAGACTATGGCTGTATAACTAATTATCATTTATTTAATCTGGGAGATTGTAGATAATTATGAATACGGCATCCAAGGCAATTGCTTTTGACTATATAAATCTTGGCTCATTACCCGAAGTCTGGCGACAAACCGCCAACAAATTTGGCGATACGATCGCTCTACAAGATCCTCATGCCAAGCCACAGGTAGAAATTAGCTATCGAGATTTGGCAGGTCGGATCGAGCAGTTTGCATCGGCACTACAGGCTTTAGGTATCCAGCCACAGGCTAAGATCGCCCTCTTCGCCGATAATAGTCCTCGCTGGTTTATTGCCGATCAGGGAATTATGGCGGCAGGTGCAGTAGACGTAGTGCGCTCTGCTGGTGCAGAACAGCAAGAACTAGCCTATATTTTGGAGAATAGCGACAGTACGGTATTAGTCGCCGAAAATCTTAAGACTCTGAGCAAACTGAGTTCTGAATTAACTAAGCTGCCAATCGAACTAATTATTCTCTTGAGTGATGAAACTCCCCAATCAGATAGTGAAATTAAAACTCTCAACTATCAGCAGTTGATGGACTTAGGGCAAAATAACCAGCTACAGCCGATCGAACAAAACAAAGATACTCTGGCAACCCTGCTCTATACCTCTGGAACGACAGGTAAGCCTAAAGGAGTCATGTTGACCCACGGCAATTTGCTGCATCAGGTCAACTATGTCAAAACAGTCTTTCAGCCCTTGCCAGGAGACAAAATTCTCTCGATTCTGCCAAGCTGGCACGCTTACGAACGAGCAGCCGAGTACTTCTTTTTATCTCAGGGATGCACTCAGATATACACTTCTATTCGCTACTTTAAGCAGGATCTCAAGCAGTTTCAGCCAACTTATATGGTAGGAGTCCCTCGCCTCTGGGAATCTCTTTACGATGGGGTACAAAAGCTTTTAAGCGGACAGTCCGAGTCTCAGCAAAAGTTAGTCAAGTTTTTTCTGAAGCAGTCGGAAAGCTATATCATGGCGCAGCGTATTGCTAACGATACGAGTTTGGAACACTTTGACGCTTCTAGCGGTACGAGAGCGATCGCTAAAGCCAAGGCTGCTGCTCTTTATCCCGTTCATGCCCTAGCAGATAAATTAGTCTATCGTAAGATTCGTGCGGGAATTGGCAACATTAAAGCGGTGTGTAGTGGTGGCGGTTCGTTAGCTAAGTATCTCGATGATTTTTATCAGACGGTTAATGTCGATGTCTTTGTCGGCTATGGACTTACCGAAACTGCCCCAATCACCAATGCTCGTACCCCATATCATAATATTCGTGGCTCGGCAGGCAGACCTTTGCCCGAAACCGAAATTAAGATTGTCGATCCCCAAACTAAAACAGAATTGGCTCAGGGGAAACGAGGTTTGGTTTTAATTCGCGGTAGTCAGGTAATGCAGGGTTACTACCAAAATACCGAAGCGACGGCAAAAGCGATCGATGCAGAAGGCTGGTTTGATAGTGGGGATCTTGGCTGGCTTACGCCCTATGGCGACTTAGTATTGACGGGTAGAGCCAAAGACACAATTGTCTTGACTAATGGGGAAAATATCGAACCCCAACCGATTGAAGATGCCTGCGTTCGCAGTGCGTATATCAATCAAATTATGCTGGTGGGGCAAGACCAGAGAGCATTGGGCGCGCTGATCGTGCCGAACTTAGACATTCTAGAACAGTGGGTCACAGCCCAAAAGCTAGATCTAAATTTACCTACTCCAGAAGCGACTATGGAAGAAGTTGCCAAGAGCGATCTAAATCATCAGGCAGTTATCGATCTATACCGTCAGGAGATAACTCGTGAAGTTAAAAACCGCCCAGGATATAAAAGCGACGATCGCATTTCTGACTTCCGCTTTATTGTCGAACCTTTCTCGCAAGAGAATAATCTCATGACTCAGACATTTAAAATTAAACGTCCTCAAGTAAGAGCTAAATATCAGAGCTTAATTGCTGAAATCTTTGCTAATTAGATATTCAGATAACGTCAACCTTTTAAAATCCAGGCTTTTGTTCTACAGTTTCTGCCGACTGAGCAGATTCTAAAGCACCTGCAAAATCATAAAATACTCGATTCCCTGCATCAAAAGTCGGTTTTTCTGCGCTTCTAGTTAAAGCCTTATTTTGACTAGGAGCTTTCCGAAAAGCCATAAAATCGTCCAACACTTGATTGGGATCGTCTTCAGTTTGTAAGGTAAACAAAAGATCGTCTTCTTCGCATTTAGCACCTTCTTTTTTGACACTACAGACAACATCTACCTCTTTATCTGTAATCCATTGAGCACGATCGACCGTAATGTATTCTAGAGAGTCGCGATCGTAGATAGCTTGAAATCGATTAGAAACTTCCTGACAGCGTTTTTCAGGAGTCCACTCTCCACCAAAATAATTGTTTTTTGGATCGAAATAAATAACTGTTAATGCTTCACTAAGTTCGGGATTGTTAACGACTATTGCGGGAACTGTTTCTCCGTTTAATTCACTTGTATCGCAACTAAAAGCTACTCGTTCGGATGCATCCGCTTGGTTTGACTGGCTACAAGCAGAACATGCAAACAATACATAAACAGCCAACGATAAATTTTTAAAATTCATAACCAAAAGCTTTTTGAGCAATATTTGTAAACCTAATAGAGCTTAAGATAGTACAAAAGAGGTTTTAGCTATTGATGAGCAGCCGAGGATCGTATTAAAGCTTAATAACATCGGATCTTCGATTAATTTTGCTTCGAGAAACGTCACTTATACTTTTAAGATTATGTCAGCCAAGAAAGAAGCTTCAAGCTATATAGTAAATAGATGTGTAGCGTTAAGGCTCTATGAAGGAAATAATCGGGGGACACTTTCAAATAGTCAAGGAATTGGCTAGCGGAGGTTTTGGTCAAACATATATAGCCGAAGATATTCATTTGCCCGATCGACCTTTGCGCGTGGTCAAGCTTCTCCGACCTTTAACCACAGCAGGGTCGGAAATTGTTCCTTTAGCCAAAGATCATCCCACTTTTCATATTGCTCGACGTTTATTCGATCGAGAGGCACAAATTTTATACAAACTAGGAATACACGATCGCATTCCTCAGCTTTTCGGTCACTTTGAAGATGAAGAAGATTTTTTCCTCGTTCAGCAATTGATTGATGGTAACAATATTAGTGAAGAAATATCAGATAAACAGCTAGACCAAACCCAGACAATCAATTTATTAATTGATATCCTGACTCCTCTCGCTTTTGTCCACGAACAGAAAGTCATTCATCGAGACTTAAAGCCAGATAATTTGATTCGACGCAGCAGCGATCGCAAAATTGTTTTGATTGATTTTGGCGCGGTTAAGGAAGTTATTTCCCAAACGACTATTAGCGATCGCCAAGTTCGCACCATCGCCATCGGTACTCCTGGCTATATGCCGATGGAACAAGGTAATGGAAAGCCTACTTTAAGTAGTGATGTCTATGCCGTGGGCATGATTGGTATTCAGGCTTTGACTGGTTTACACCCCACTTTGATTCCTAGCGATCCGATGACGGGGGAGATTCAGTGGCAAGAGAACTTTGAAGTCGATCCCAAGCTAGCAGTAATCCTCAATAAAATGATTGCTGACGATTTTCGCCAACGTTACAAATCGGCACAAGAAGCTTTAGAAGCATTTCGCAGCCTACAAAATCAGCCCGATCTCCAATCCGTTAGTTCTCAGCCTGTAGAGACTTTTGTAATTGACAATAAAGCTACGGAGATCGATATAGAAGGGACAAAAAGTAAGATTAATAAAAAACTTATCTTCTCAATACTTTCTCTGTCCGTAGCCTTGGTCACAGGCTATATAATTCTAACTCGCACTTTAGACCAAACTAAAACGAATAATTCGCCTTCTTCTCCAGAAAAATCTGAAGATGCAGTCCCCGCATTTTGATTTGCACAATTTAATTTACGCAATTATCTGTCACTTTCTAATTATTGCTTTTACGATTAATCAGATTCACCAATCAAGCTGAAAGCTGCCCAATTAAAAGGATCTTTGTGTTTTTTCATGGTTTCTAACATAGCAGCCCGCAAGGCTTGAGCTTTATTTGCTTCTTGGTCGAGATTTTGATAAAAACTTTTCATTAATGTCGCAGTTGGCTCATCGGGAATTGTCCACAGAGATGCCACTACACTGGGCGTTCCCGCAGAGAGAAAAGAACGAGATAGTCCAATCACCCCATCATCTCTAACATCTCCTCTAGCTGTTTCACAGGCACTTAATACAACCAAGTCTGCATTAAGTTGAAGATCGAAAATTTCACTAGAAGTCAACCAACCATCATTACTACTATCGGGAGTAAGAGCGATCGCGCCAGGAATATCCAAATCTTCAATGTCTTCATGATCGATAACGGCATGAGTAGCAAAGTGTAGCCTGTTTGACTGGGATATTTGTCCTAAAATCGATGTTTCTGTAGCTTGACTGCCCATAATTGGCTCAACATTCAAAATTTGAGCAATATCCCGCGCTTCCTGTTCTGCCCCTGGCAAAGAAACTAAATTTGCTGGCATTTCAGGGTTACCAACTACTAATGTTGATTCAGATGTAGAATTTGCTTGTTGTAATGCTTGACTTTTTTGTGATGCGAGAGCCAAAAACTCAATTGCTGGGGAAGTAGAAATAGTATGCTCCTCTATCAAATATTTGCCCCACCAATTTTGTAATGCGGCAAAAGGTACAAGAAACATCGACTCATGGGGGATAAACACCACTTCTGCATCTTTATCTTTAGGTAAAGATTTGGCAATGGGATCGATTAACAACTTATGCAATTCTTTCAAAGATTTGTGGTCAGAAGAGCCTGAAGCCACTCCTTGGTGCCAACTGTTAGTTAAATCTTCTACAGAAGTATCTCTTTTACTGAGATCGACTTCTTCAAATACAACCTCTCCTGTAGGTTGCACTACCCAAATCAACAACTTATCTTCTTGACCTTGAAATTTACCAAAGCTTTTATCGCGAATAATCGAATACTCAACAATGGTGACATTTTGCTGCTCGGCTATTTGCTTTATTTCCTCTATTTTTAGCGATTTTATAGCAGATGTTGATGATGGTGCTACATCTTTTTGCTCATAGCGATCGCAATTAATACTCTGTTGTATGAGTTGAAGTTGTTCTGGGGATAATCCATCGGCTTGTTGATTTATCTGCTGGCAGTAATTTGCCATCGGATCTTGTGTGCTTACTTCAGGAGCAGAATTAGATGCTAATTTTTTTTCTAATAAATCTATCGTGACACGAGCGCGTCCAGACTCAGATGCTTCTAAAGCTTTCTCAGGAAGATTATTGTCAATTAAAACTTGTTGTAATAAGGCAGCAGTCGAGGCAGAATTGGCAAAAGTCTCAATCGCATGTTTTTCACGATTAATAACGTTAAGCCTTTTAAAGTCAGAAAAATCGAAAAGGTGTGAAACACCGACAGAAGGCATTAGTTTTCGTGTCGCTAAATCTTCAGTTCTCGAGTTCTCAAATGCTTCATAGGCTTTTTTGAGATAAGTTTCTGCTTCTGATAATTTTTGCTGCTTCCATAATGCTGTACCCATTAAAGCGTTAGCATCTCCCAGATCGTCTGCATCTAAGGAAGCTGAATCGGCTAATACCTTCTCTGCATAGTCTACAGCTTTGTCATAGTCACCCATTGCACCATAAACATTACCTAAAGATATATAGGCAGACTGCATATCCCCTAAATCTTTGGCTTCTTCTGCTAGTTTTTCTTCCTTTTGAAATTGTTTCAAAGCCTCATTATAATTTCCTTTTTGATGATGAGCCTTGCCTAAAAAAAGCCAAGTTGCTTCGCTCTGAGAGTTAGCTCTACCTTGGTTTTTTAACAGAGCTAAATGTTGTTCTAGATAATTTATGGCATCATCATATTGTTCGTTACCCAAATTTGCTATCCCCAGCATCATCAAAGAATTGAGTTGCCTGTCTACATCGCCACTATCTTGGGTAATTTTTAATGCTTGCTCTAATTTAGGAATAGCATCGGCAAAATTATAATTAGACATATACAAACCCGATCCATACATCAGCCTGTCTGGATTGTCGTCTACCTTGGCTGGTGGTTTGGATTCAGTTACTAAATCTGATTGAGATGTATCGATAGATTCAATAGGAGCTTGTTTTGTCGATTCTGGAGATTTGGAACTGCATGACACCGCAATAATGCCCAATATAAAAACCGACAAAAACTTTAAGCTGAAATATTTCATAATAGATGTTCCAAGAAGTATTGCAGAGAAAGTATCATGACAAACTGATAATACAAATCATCTACATAATCAATTAAGACTATCCAACACAAGAGTTAATAAACTAGATTAAATTCTTATAAAAACTATCTAAAATATTTTTTTTGAGCTAAAACTAAAAAGATTAAAAATTCAGGGGAAAATCTAGCCAAACTAGAAAACAGCCTGTAGTCTTTAAGCTGCATATCAAAATTTAAGATCTATTACGGAGCCGATATTATGGATTATTCCAACGCAAGTCTGCTACTCAAGCGTCCAGTGACTGTCAAAGCCATTGTCACGGCTCAATGGAAAGAAGAAGTAACCCAACAACTGCAAAAACAGGTTGCTCAATTAGATAAGCAAATGCAGCAGCTCGAAATGCAGGGCAAAAGAACTATCGAAGAAATTACCAAACAGGCTGGAGCAGCTAATCCTCAAGTTCAAAAACAGACAGAAAATATTCAGGGACAAGTCAATCAGAAAAAAGCAGAAATGCTAGAGAAAAAGAATCAGTTTTTGCAGCAGCTACAGCAGATTCAGCTCCTCGAACTAGATCAAGAGGTGGTTCAGGCTCAGATGGAGAGCTTCTTTCGTTTAGAACAGGGAGATAATCTGGTCAAAAAGCTGAATGTAGAAGTCGTATTGAGAGATGGTGTAGTTGAAGAAATTCGTGGTGAAGTTTAAAGTTCTCTTTAAAACGTTGTCTTATTAAATAATTGTTAAAGTAAGGTCATCAAAAAATATAAACCTTCTTAAACATTGTTGCGATCGACAAACGATACCCTGAGAATTAGAGATATAAGAAGTTGGTTGTATTGAGGGAGCAAGTTGAACAATAAAGCGATCGCCCATCGCCCTACTAAAGTTATCTGTCTGGGAGAAATACTGTTTGATTATCTTGCTGACGATCTGGGCAAATCTATATCGGAAGTTAAATCATGGGCTTCTTATCCAGGAGGCGCACCAGCCAATGTTGCTAGTGCTTTAGCCAAATTAGGAACTCCTTCGGCTTTTATCGGCTGTGTGGGTCAGGACGATGCTGGTCGGGAGCTAATTTCGCTCCTGCAGTCGATTGGCGTTGATGTTTCTGGCGTTCAAGATACAAACCTAGCTCCAACTAGGGGGGTTTACGTAACTCGTTCTAGTTCTGGAGATCGCGAGTTTGCAGGTTTTGGTAAGCACCCAGCAGATCGGTTTGCTGATGCCTATCTTCAAGCAGAGCTTTTGCCTGCCGAGCTGTTTTTAGAAGCAGAATATTTGGTCATTGGCACTCTGGAGTTGGCTTACCCCCAAAGTAGAGCTGCAGTGTTTCGTGCTTTAGAACTAGCGGTAGAATATCATCTGAAAATCGTTTTAGACGTTAACTGGCGACCAAAGTTTTGGCTAGATGAAACAGAAGCTAAACCGCTAATCGAACGGCTATGGTCACACATAGATTTTCTAAAATTGGCGGAAGAAGAAGCTCGCTGGCTGTTTGAAACTGCCGATGCTGGCTCAATTTTTTATCGTCTTGGCTCTGTCGAGGGGGTTTTGGTTAGCAATGGCGCAGCTCAGGTTAGCTATTGCCTTTGTGAGAACGAGGGCAGAGTTTCTCCCTTTCCTGTCAAGGTTCGGGATACAACAGGGGCGGGAGATGCTTTCTTGGCTGGCTTGATTCATCAACTGTGTCAAATAGGGATTCAGAAATTAGCCAATCCCCAGGTGGTGCAGAATATTGTCAAATATGCCTGTGCCGTAGGAGGTTTAACTACCACAAAATCTGGAGCTATTGCCGCTCAACCTACTCCTGAAATTGTTGCGACTCTGATGGAAAAATCATCAGTCTAAATCAAGCTAGTAACCCAATAAAAAAGAGCCATGGACTTGACGTATCGTGTCTTGTGGCTCTTAATCTTGTTCCCTCCTCACACGCCAGCAATCATAATCAAGGAGCTATTGTTTGTCAATAGACTGGCTATTGAGTTCAGCTTCATATTTTTTTGGGCTGATGCAGGGTAATACATATCGCTTAAAGATTGACATATCAAAGCATTTGAAATCATCGTTTGCAGGCTGCAGGTATCGTGCCGTTGATTCTATTGATTCTACTGGTAGAAAAGCATCGCCACAAGTCTTTTCCCATCAAAAATGCTGGTTGCAATATTTTGCTTTACTTTCTCTCGATTCTTCTGCTTCAGCAACACTCAGAAGCTCTATCACAAAAATATAAGTCGGCGAGCCTGCCAAAAGACGAGACTATCTAATCATTTCAATTAATTTCTGCGGGTTTATTTATTGTGTAAAGGCCAGGACAGAAGCGAAGAGAAGCACGCTTAACTTCTACGGCTATATTGTCCCCATGATTTTTATTTAGAATGACTGTAGTTATTTTCTTGCAAAGGAAAGGCAATATCGCCCAGAAACCTGCTGGAAAATCTTAGCTACACAGACAGACTTTTCAGGCACCTCCTCAGCTTGCTGTTTGCGATCGCAATTTTGTCCCGCGACTGACTTTATTAGTTACGTGCTGTTCGATCTATAGAGCTGTGTATCGATTCAGCTTTTTTATCGCTTGAAACTCTTAATAGTAAAATAAATCTCCGCAAATACTACTAGATGATCATTTTATTTAATAAAAATTGCTCGATAAATGCTGAATACACGTATTGACATTTTACAGATTGGCTATTAGTAATATTGGCTAAAAAACGAAAGACCTAATTATAGAAGAGATAATTTATTTAAAATATCAGATATGAATATTTGAAGTTTTTATATTTTTAAAACCCCGTGCGATTACTGAATATAAGATGAGCCAGCGAAACATCTATTGTCTGCTATACAGACAAAGAGTATAAGGCTGTTTGGCTTTACCTGGGTGCTAAGTTGTTCAATTAAAGATCGTTATTTTTACCTATAAAAAATAAATAATCTTGTCATACAATGGTGCTGTAGATATTTGTTCGAATCTACTGAAAATAAGCATATTTTTATTTCGTATGTTGTCTAACTGGACTTAATAAAAATATGAATTATGATAGTTTTAGCGGTTTCATTACTTAGTCTTAGCGGTATTTTTTAGTCAAAATCAAATTATAAATAGTGAGGGTATATTAATTATGTCAAGTGTAGTTGTTTCTTTTGACACTGGGACGCAAATTAGTGGCGAAAACTTAGAAGTCATTTCTCCGCAAGGAGAGGAGAACATTATTAATGTTCGTCCCAATGGAGATGAATCTGGTACGCCTGTCACTATTATTGGTGGCGCGCTAGATGATTCAATCGATCTAGGAGTAGCAGGAGATTCTACTGCTCTCGGTCTGGATGGAAACGATATGATTATGGGTGGTGCAGGCAATGACCTAATCGATGGTGGTGAAGGTAACGATACTCTCAAAGGCGGTATGGGTGCCGATCTGTTTAGAGGTGGCGTCGGCAATGATATCTTTGAATTTCTTGCTACTGAGTTAGAAGCTAATGAAATCAATCAGGTTCTTGATTTTCAAGGTAAAGATGGTGAAGATATTGTCGATACTATCAAAATCATGGGAGCTAGCGACGTAAGCTACAGTTCCGATACAGGACTTATTTCTGTTGATGGAGAAGAAGCGATTCAAATTGGTAAGGGTTTAGATGTAGATGTTGACCAAATAGAAGACACTGATACCTTTGAAATATTCTAAACAAGCAGACCTCGGTTTGATTCTTTAGATAAAATTTAGGTTGCGAGAAGTAGACCCATGACGTAATGTTGTGGGTCTAATAGTATATTTTAGGTATTCGACTAAAAAATCTCCCTCGAATTGTCAACAAAAAAAGATATTTCGGTCTGTGTAATAATTTTCACCGATTGTTTGTCCTATTTTTAAAATGTTCGAGTTATTCTATCTATTGTGTAATTTGAGTCAGGGTCATTCCCACTACCGTCAATGATCAAAGGCGAATCCTCATTCAAACAGATCGAATATCATCTTGGACGTAGAGAATGGGAGCAGGTTGTAAATATCTGCCAAAAAGCGATCGCCAACGATCCTCATGGGGTTAGGTTCGATCGTTATCTTGCCAAAGCTTATGCCCAACAGGGAAAGTTTGTTGAAGCAATTAGTGCCTATCGCAAAACGCTCGGCACGAAGATCGATCAGGCTGAAATTTATGCGGAATTAGGTTTGCTCTATAGCAAGCAGAAAGATCCGCTCCAGGCTGTCTGGCACTACCAGCAGGCGTTAAAACTCAAACCTGGCTGGGCGGAGCTACAGTATAACTTGGCGGTGGTGCTACATCAGATTGGTAACTGGTCAGAGGCGATCGCTGCCTATCAGCAGGCAATTAAAGTAAGACCTAACTATGGGGCAGCATACTTCAACTTAGGAGTACTCTACGATCAAAAAGGAGAGCTAGAAGCAGCGATCTCTGTCTATCAGCAGGGATTAGCAATTCAGCCCAACCTAGTCAGAGCCTATAGCAATTTGGGCAGTACCTACGCCCGCCAACAAGATTACGAGCGGGCGATCGCCGTTCTGAAAAAAGGTATCGCCCTCGATCCAACCTGGGGAACCTTACACAATAATTTGGGGCAGGTTTACTGGTTTAATAAACAGCCAGAACTAGCTTTGACTAGTTTTGAAACGGCAATTGTCCTAGAGCCAAAAATGGCGTTAGCGCATCATAATCTAGGACGACTGTGGCAGCAGCAGGGAAACTTAGAGCGAGCTGCTAAGTGCTTTCGTCGGGCGATCGAGCTAGAACCAAGCAATATTTTGGCTCATAGCAGCTATGCCGATGTCCAGCAAAGAATGGGTAATTTAGACTCTACCCTCGAATGCTGGCGCAAAATAATTGAGCTAGAACCAGATTTTGTTGATGCTTACTATCAAAGCAAATCTGTCAGCAGCCCTAAAGATCGGCTAGAAATAGCTAAGCTAGCCTGCGCTCGCTTTCTTCAGGCGCTCAAGCAGGGTAAAAAAGAAGAAACTTATCATCATCTCTGGCGTACCTATGGCTACATGGGAGACGTTTTGTTTGAGTTTGGCGGTATTAAGCAGGCGGAATCCTACTATCAGCAAGCCCTGCAAATTAAGCCAGAAAATGGGGAACTATATCTCAAGCTCGGTAACTGTCTGGCTCGGCAACGGAGATTAGATGCTGCGGTGATGGTATATCGTCAGGGGTTACAGTTAGAACCCGATCGCCCTGAGATCTGTTTTCAGCTTGGCAAAGTTTTAGAACAAACCCAACATGCAGAACAGGCGATCGACTACTACGAAACGGTGCTAGACACTCAGATCGATGAGTCTGACTGGAAACAGCTACCTAAATTGTTTCCTACCGAAGAAAATCTCGCATCTTTCCCCAGCCAAATTTATCATTACACCCAAGATTGGGTGAGAGACTGCGACCTTAAGAACTTTGATTATGTGCAAATATTGTGGCAGGAATCAACTGTCAAGCCAAAAACAAAAACGGCAAGGCAGTCCAAAGCGCTCGAAATCATACCTGGAAAAACATCCCACCCAGACTGTGGGGGGGTAAACTGCAATATGTGTATGGGCAAGCTGATCGATAGTTTCAAGCCCGTTCAGCTTGGTAAAAATGCCTATCGGTGTTCCCTAGACGAAGCTCCAATTATTGAGGCAGGATTACCTTTTGTTGTCACTATTCCTGAGGGGAGAGCCTGGGCAGCACCACAAAGAAATTCTTGGGTTATCTGCGATTCTCTGGCAGTAATTACTCCAGACAACTATTTACTGGGAGATCTATCGCGGAATTATCCCTGGTTTTTGCCTGGATGTCCCTATGAAGAACGAGCCGAACACAGTATTTTTGAGCGAGAAAATATTGCGACGGTAGAAAAAATGGCGGGAAAAGTAGCGTTGCTGTCGGGTTTAGCAGGTCACGTGTACTATCACTGGATGTTTGATATTCTGCCTCGTCTAGAATTGCTTAGACGAAGTGAAATAAAATTTAAGGAGATTGATTGGTTTGTTGTCAATAGTTTGAACAAACCCTATCAAAGAGAGACGCTGAAGCTGCTGGGCATTCCTGAGGATAAAATCATCGAAAGCGATCGCCACAGTCATATTCAGGCAACCGAGCTGATCGTTCCCTCTTTTCCTGGATATCTAGACTGGGTTCCCGAAGGAACAATAAAATTTCTCCGACAGACCTTTCTACCTCAGGTTAATTTCAGCCAAACGAATCAGGGAAAGATTTATGTCAGCCGAGCCAAAGCAAAAAACAGGCAGCTAATCAACGAGGCAGAAGTTAGCGCATTAATGGCGGAATCGGGATTTATGACGGTATTCCTTGAAGAAATGTCTTTCCTAGAACAGATAGCAACGTTTGCCAATGCCAAAACAATTGTTGCTCCTCATGGATCGGGATTGACCAACTTGGTTTTCTGTTCGCCGAATACTCAGGTAGTAGAGCTTTTTTCTCCCAACTATATGAGAACTGACTACTGGATGATTAGCCAGCAGCTACAGCTACAGCATTATTACGTGGTTGGCGAGAACTTTGGCTGCGTCTCCCTACGTAATTTAATGTATCAAAATGCCCTAACTGAAGATATCTTAGTTAGTATTGATGCTCTCAAATTAATTTTGCAGCACTGTCAGCAACAAGATTAAACCTACCGATTTTGTCTGGGGCGAGCGAGTATTTTGCCCCCTACCGTATACTATTCATCCTCATCAAAGTAAATTCGTGGACTCTAGTTATTTAGCCCAGGCTATCTCCCAGTGTGAACAGGCAATTACGACTGAAGCAGACAATCCCGAACAATGGCAGGCTGCCTTTGGTAATTTGGGTAATTTACTCCAGGGTAGAGCGGAATTCGATCGAGCTATTGTCTGGCATTCTCTGGCATTAGATAGCAAACTAAATTTAGCAGAGGCTTATTCTCAATTGGGTGAGCTACATCTTTTAGAAAACAACTTACCCGCAGCCTTAAATTCGTTCGAACATGCCCTGGAGTATTTGCCCAATTCTGCCAGGGTATATTCGGCTCTGGCACAGATTAATGGTCAGCTCCAGCGTCGGGAGGCGGAGATGGAATGTTGGTATCAGGCAACTCTAATAAATCCCAGTCTAGTTAACCAGCAGGGCTATCATAAGCTGGCAAAAGCCTTGGAACAGCGTGGAAAAGTCGAAGAGGCGATCGCCTGTTATCAGCAGGCAATTTCTGGAGATGACGGGAACTTACCTGCCTATTTCGATCTAGCAGAAGTCTATCAGCGCCAGGGAAAACTAGAGTCGGCTCAGGAGATTTACGAACAGATCGTAGCTACCAATCCTTCTATAGCTAGAGCGCATTATAAGCTCGGCTCAATCTATTTACAGCAACGCTTATTTGACAAAGCGATCGCCTGTTTCCGCCTGACAATCAAGCACGACCCAGATTTTCCCTGGGCATATCGCGACCTAGTAAAAACTTTTTTACTGACCCAAAAATGGGACGAAGCTATCTCTACCTGCTATGCCATTATTAATTTGGTAGAGGAATATCCCTGGGTTTACAGTCATTTGGGCAATGCTTTACGAGAAAAAGGCAAATTAACTGAAGCTGCTGCCAATTTCCGTCAGGCATGCAAACATCGTGGCTGGCAAGAATGCGTCGAACGAGAATACTTTTTTACCGTAGATATTTTTAGTCATCGTCTAGCTCTCTGGTCAGAGCAGTTAAAATCGCTCAAGGGCAAACCAGTTAAAGCTTTAGAGGTAGGCTGTTATCAGGGCATGTCTAGCTGCTGGATACTGGATTATTTGTTAACTAATCCTGAAAGTAGCCTTACCTGTATCGATCGCCAGTTTGATGTCAAATTTGCCGAAAATATCGCTCGCACTGGTGCAGAGTCGAGGGTTAACTTCTGCCAGGGTCAAACTCACGAGCAAATGAGCAGTCTGGTTGATAACAGTTTCGATTTGATCGATTTACAAGATCGCTGTAAGCAGACCGAGCATACGGAAAAAAATGCTAACTTAGCCTGGCAGCTTGCCAAATCGGGAGGATTGATTATCTTTAGCTATTATGGCTGGCGCAATCCCAGTGACCCCCAAGAGAATCCTAGAGTCGGCATCGATCGCTTTTTGACTTCGGTTAAAAATCTATGGCAACCCGTCCATTTATCGCCCCCAACTTTTCAATTAATTATCCGCAAGCTTTAGGTAATTAGATTGAGAGTAAAAAACGTAAGCATAAAAAATCTGTGTCCGAACTAGATTCCCTCAAAATTGAACAGCTAAAACAGGCGATGGCTAAATGCGCCAAACAGCTAGCAGCAAATCCCCAGTCTGCAAAACTTTACGCGGATTTGGGAGACTTGTACTGTCAGCAGCAGCAATGGCAGTTGGCAATTAAGCACTATCGGCAGGCAGTCAGTCTCAAGCCAGATTTTGTCAGGGTACATCGCTGCCTGGCAGAGGTTCTAGAGCAGCATGGCAACAAAAATTTAGCGCTCGATCATTTATATGAAATACTGCAGCTTCAGCCTCAAGGATTTGAGCCACAGAAGCGCTACGATTTGGGTCAAACTCTGCAGCAGCAAAATAAGCCCGCCAAAGCGATCGCCTGCTATCGTCTGGCAATTGAATCTCAGCCAGATTTTGAACGGGCATATAAAACCTTAGCCAAGCTGCTGCTCCAGCAGGACAAAGGCGATCGAGCAATTGAAGTGTATCGTCAGGGAGTCAGGCATAATCCCCAAAATCCTAACTATAGTTTTGCCTTGGCAACCGCTTTGGCAGCTCAAAAAAAGTGGGTACGCGCCTGCAACAACTTTCAACGCACTGCCAAACTAGAGACTTCTGCCAGGGTCTATGCTCAATGGGGTATTGCTAAATATGAGCTGGGGGAATATTCAGAAGCTCAGGCTCACCTGCAGCAGGCAGCAGAATTAGAGCCAACAGCACAAACTCACTATCATTTGGGACTTGTTTTTCTGGCACAGCAGGAAGAGACACAGGCTATTAGATGCTGGAAACAGGCGATCGCCCTCAAAAAGGACTACATGCTTCCCTATTACCAGTTGGGACTAGTGTGGCAAGAGCAACAGCAGTGGCAGGATGCCCTAGCTGCTTATCGTCAGGTAATCGCCCTAAAGTCAGATTTTGTGACCGCGTTGGTAAATCTCGGACTGGTGCAAAGACAGTTAAAGCAGTTCGATCTATCCATAGCCTGCTATCGTCAGGCGATCGAACGGGGAGCGAAGGGATCGACATTAGAATCCCAAGCTTTTGCTGGTTATCAGCAGACATTAGAGTCATACCCTCAGGTTACGGCTGTTCTCTACTACCAATATGGGAAGCTGCTGCGAGCTAGAGGCATTTTTTCTCAAGCGATCGCCGCCTATATTAAAGCTTTACAGCTAGATCCCCACTTCAAAAATACCTATATCGATCTACAGTACACGCCGATTGCCGAGTCACAATTTTCGCAGCTTATTCAGGTCTATCGTCGAATTGTTACGGAACACCCCGAAATAACCGTAGCCTGGGGAAATCTGGGTGATGCTCTGACACAACAGGATCGGGTCGCCGAAGCGATCGAGTGCTACCAGACAGGGAGTTACCAACAGGCAATTCAAAGCGATCGGAATCTAGCCAAGCTCGATTGGCCATCTCAAAAGAAACAAGGCCCAGATTTTATCATCGCTGGAGCATCCAAAAGCGGGACATCTTCAATTTACTATTACCTCAGTCGTCATCCCCAAATCTTGCTATCTCATAAGAAAGAGCTTGATTTTTATTGGCAGCACTATCAACGGGGAATAGACTGGTATTTGGCGCATTTTCCCAGCCTGACCGATCGCCCCGATTTTTTGACGGGAGAAGCCACCCCCAACTATCTTCGCTTTCCGCAGGTGGCGCAGAGAATTAAAGATACTTTTCCCCAGACCAAAATTATTCTCCTGCTGCGTAACCCAGTCGATCGGGCAATATCCTGGCACTATCACAAGGTAAATACGGGCTTAAGCAAGCTAGATTTGGCAACGGCGATCTCTACAGAAATAGATCGATTAGCTACCGTTACCGAGGCGGAGATTATCAATACAGGATTTTATAATCCCGATAACATTATGAGCAGCCTGTATATTTACAAAATCAAACCCTGGATCGAAACTTTAGGTCGCGAGCAATTTTTAATTCTCAGAAGCGAAGATTTTTATCTCAATCCCCAGCAGAATATGGAGCAGGTATTTGAGTTTCTCGATCTGCCCAGCAATCCTTTAGAAAACTATCCCAAAGTAAACGTCGGCTCGTATCGGGAGGTAGACCCTAAGATTAGAAATATCCTCGCTGAATACTTTGCCCCCTACAACAGACAGCTAGAATCATATTTAGATACAAAGTTCGACTGGTCATAGTCGCTTTTTAACCATCAACTGTCGATTTCATCGTTAAAATCTCCCTAGCAATTCTTAACTTTGCCTTCAAAGAATTTACTTCGGGACGACCATGCCCTTCCACTCCATAATAACTATCAAATACAAACTGATTATTCATTCCCCGATTGCTATATTTAGAGATTAAAAGCTGATAAAATTTAAAGTTTCTCTGATGCAGATTGTCGTTTAGATTTGCCAGCAGATAAATGTTGGGGATAGTGATTTTATCCCGCTCGAATCTACAAACACAGGAAACGCGATCGCCAAATAGCCTCAGTAACTCTGGAGGTCGGTCGAGATTTAACAAAGATTTCATCAATATTCGGCGATACTGGATGTTAATTTGTCCATTAACCGCCAAAACGTTAGTCTTTTGCGAGAGATAGGTGCTGCTCATTAAAGCGCCAAATGTTCCTGCTGAAGAACCAAACAGCAGCGTGTCTTGAAGACTCATATTCGCTAAGGTACATATTTTCTCTAATACTCCAGCAATAGCTTGATTAAAATTTAATTCAGGAGAGCCAACATAATAGCTTGAAGTTATGCCAGCCACAAACTGACCGGGATCGCTGATGCTAACTACCGATATGTTGTCACCGTTAAAAGCCGAAACGCTGCCTTCAAAACTTATTTTCCCTCGCTCTAAATCGTATTGTTCTTGGGTCAAAGGTTTATATTTGGCATTTGCGCTTTGAAAATAAACATTTAGCTGTGACGAATCTAACTTTAGATAGCAAAAAATATAAAAATAGGGCAGATTATAAAGCTTTTGACGATCGCGAAAGTAGAGTTTATAAATTACTGGCTCGCCTAGATACAGATCCTTGGGGGAAATCTGATAGTCGTACAGTTCTACCTGTCGAAAAAGATCGGGAATATAGCCAAAAATTTGCAAATTATACTCAACAGGAAGCACCTGCAAAGCGTAGGTAAGAAGCTTGGCAATTTGAGTAAACTGTTTTTCTGCTCTGTATTGCTCGAATTGATACTTGATTTTTTGGGCTAAGGCGATCGCATCTAGTGCCATTAAACTTTGTTCTTAACTATTAATACTTACTATGCACTAATTAATTGAGTAGAAATGAAATTACTAATTTACCAATTTTGGCTAAATAAAATTTTGTTACCCAAATACGAACAGTAGCACTCCTGAAATTAATATCCTGCTTATTTTCTCAACAAATACACAGACCCAACAAATCTCGTCTGCAATAAGATTGTCTCAGCATTGACTATTTGTCTACAATGCTGCTAGTTATAGCTAAATTAAACTGTTGAATAAATTTTGGGCATAGTTATGGGAAACAACAAAAACAATTTGCCAGACAGACTAGTTAAAGGAGGTAGCAACAGATCTAGTGAGGCAAAAGTACCAGTTACTGGAAAAGGAAGTGGTCGCGTTCTTACAAATCTCAATGTTCGCTGGACTCCTCGTAAGGCTACCATTGCTACTACCTTATTAGGTCTACCTTTTTTATTCGCTACGGTACTGATCTTTAAGTCAGGAAATATTTTAATCGGCTGTGTGTTTGTTGGTCTGGCTCTCTTTGTGGGGCTAATCTATGTAGCTTTACGCTATATAGAAAAAAGTGATTTTTAAAACCCCGAATGTAAAGCGAATTGCTTCTCGTTTTGAGCCACAATTGTTCTGTGTCTGGGACTGTTGATTGAGATACGAGGAGTTTTAAAACCAGCCTCAATAAACGCCTGCTCCATATCTAGGGAAAAATATCGATCTAGATAGGGTTCGGTGCTTTTGAGCAGAGTCAAAATATAGGGAGGCATTTTAAGAAATATTTCTGACTGAGGATTCATATCCATAATTGCCAGATATCCACCTGGACGTAATAGGCGATGGGCTTCGGCAATTATTGCTTGGGCTGCACTACTGGGGAGTTCGTGAAACATCAAACTGGCTGAGACTAAATCGAAACTGCGATCGCCCAATCCCGTAGTTTCGGCTGCACTATGTAGCCATTTTATCTTCGAGCCATTTTCGCGACCGCGATATCGAGCAACGGCGAGAAAATAGGGTGAAAGATCGGCTCCCGTGACTTGAGCTTGAGGATATGTTTCCTGTAGCGCCTGAGTACTCATGCCAATACCACAGCCAAGATCGAGAATAGTTTGGGGAGGAGTTACTATTTCTGCCTGAAGCGCCCGATGATAGCTCTCTCGCAGCAGGCGATCGCCATTTATATCTCCTGCCGACCAAATTTTGGCATGAACGGCACGGGCAGCCGATTCGACTTCCCAGGCTGCTTTCCAGCTTAAGTTGCCTTCTGGGTAAGCATGAAAAGAGGTGGTGTAATAATCAGGATATTCTAAATTAAGATTTTCTACCTGAGCCAGATCTTCCTTCCAGTCGCGATCGCTCAAACACCTTACATTGTCTCGCCAGGGTACGCCGATCGTTTCTGCTCGTTTAATCATCATAGTGCGGGCGCGGGATTTAGCAAAGTTTGCTAAAGGCTCAATGGCTAAAATTCCTTTAACCAAACGGGAGGTAAAGCCGATTTTTGGCTGAGTAGTGACGGTCATCGGTTGCAATCTAATTTTTTTGTCGAACAGATTAGGCTGCTCTTATTTTAGGGTGCGGTCTGCCTTAAACCGATCGCGATCGGGTTTAAATAGCTTTAAAAGTTAACAGTAGAGCAAATTTAACACTCTTATTAATTCTCGATTCGCTCGAATTAAGCTTTTATTAGTACAAACCCCTGCTTAAAAAAGGGCAATTCCTCGCCTCAATTTATTAGAGCTAATAGCTAAGACGAAGCCTTTTATGAAGCTTAGATAAAGTTTGTCTTAGTTAAAGCAAGATTAGATGAACATGAGAACATTTCCAGAAAATTGTGAAATAATAAATACAAGACTAGATATTCATTATTATTTACCAATTTAAAGAGGTGCGTCCTTAGACAACGCGCTTTTTTTTTGTCTATTTTTCGTAATCTAGTTTACTTATAAGAGAGCAAAACAATTGACGGCAACAATCTCTGGTGTAGACTTGTGACTACCATAATCACCCTGAGATCCCTTTGAAGAATCGTAGCTACTGGCAACTTCTGCCTTATATTCGTCCTCAAAGCCTTATTATTATCTGGGCTTTTATCTGTACCCTTTTTTTTACCGCCTTCTGGCCCCTCAAAGCCTGGCTGGCAGGAGAAGTGAGTCAATATATAGGTAAAGGCGACCCCAGTAGCATTGCCCGCATAGCTGGATTAGCAGCTTTGGTTTTTTTGCTTCAGGGAGTGGCTCAATATGGGCAGGATTCCTTAATGGCGAAGGCTTCTCTTAATGCTGCTTTAGATCTACGCAAGTCGGTTTATGCTCATTTACAGAAGTTAAGCCTCAACTACTTTGAAGTTGCGAAGACGGGAGATTTAACCTATCGCCTAACCGAAGATGTCGATCGCATCGGGGAAATAGTCAATCAGTTTTTTCATGATTTTATTCCCTGTATTCTGCAGCTAATTGTGGTCTTGGGCTATATGCTCTGGCTCAACTGGCAGTTGACCATTGCCACTTTGGTTTTAGCTCCCGTAATGGGCATTATTATCGGTACTTTTGGCGAGAAACTACTTAAGTATTCACGACGCAGCCAGAATCGTATCTCTAACCTCTCGGCATTATTAACTGAGGTACTCGGAGGAATTCGCCTAGTTCAGGCTTTTGCTGCGGAAGATTACGAACTAGAGCGTTTTACTCAAGAAGCAGAGGCAAATCGTCAGGCGAAATATCAGGCGGAGAAGGTCAAGGCGTTTCAGTTTGTGGTGGTCGGTTTTTTACTAGTAATGACGGTGCTATTTATCTTCTTTTTGGGTGGCTGGCAGATATCTTTAGGTAATCTAACAGGCAAGGATTTTGTCAGCTACATTACGGGAGTCGCTCTATTAATCGACCCTATCACCCATACGACGAGCAACTACAATAGTTTTAAAGAAGGGCAGGCTTCGATAGACAAGATCTTTGAACTTTTAGCAATCGAGCCTGCGGTGAAAGAACAAGATCGGGCGATCGCTCTCAAGTCGGTAACGGGAAAGGTGGAATACACGGGGGTGAGCTTTAACTATCAGTCTGGCGTGACGGTAATCGATAGCTTAAGTCTAGTAGCCAATCCTGGTGAAACGATCGCACTGGTAGGATCTTCAGGAGCGGGAAAATCTACTTTGGTTAACCTGCTGCCCCGCTTTTATAATGTCGATCGAGGCGAGATTCTCATTGATGATATTAATATTCAGGATGTAACTCTCAAAAGCCTGCGCCAGCAAATTGGCATTGTACCTCAAGAAACAACTCTGTTTTCAGGCACGATCGCCCAAAATATTGCCTTTGGCAAAAGCAACCTTGAGTTAAAAGATATTGAAGCTGCTGCCAAAATTGCCAATGCCCATCAGTTTATCAGCGAACTGTCTCAAGGCTACTTCTCCTATGTGGGCGAAAGGGGAGTCAATCTATCGGGGGGGCAAAGACAGAGGATTGCGATCGCCCGCGCCATTCTACTCGATCCCCGTATTTTAATTTTAGATGAGGCGACTTCCGCCCTAGATTCCGAGTCAGAAGCGCTGGTACAGGAAGCATTAGAGAGAATCATGGAAAATCGGACGGTGTTTGTGATTGCTCACCGATTAGCCACCGTACGGCGTGCCGATCGCATTCTGGTTTTGGACAAGGGACGAATCGTTGAATCAGGCGATCATCAGCAGTTGTTAGAGCGAAATGGCGTGTATGCCAGTTACCACGCTCGACAGTTTCAAAAAGCGTAAGGGCGAAGGGCTGTTCGCCCTTACAGAACCAATTTTAATAAGGCACATTCCCAAACCAAACGAGGTTGGACATAGCTGAGTAAGCAAGTACGAGTTTTTTCCCAGGTTGCCATTAAGTCTGCCTGCTGGTTTTGTTGCCAGAAATAATATTGCAGATAGTCCACTAGCCAGAGTTGAGTCGAGCTATCGAGTTCGCTGCAAACTGCCTGTGCCAGATTCAGAGCTTCAAGAGGCGTGTTTGGCGATCGCTTTAACTGTTGTAATAGCGGTTCGGGAATTTGCTGTAGCTGTGACCATGCGGAGATGGCTTTACCTGGACTTCCTTGAGCGATCGCAATTAGTTCTGGATGTTCGAGAATTTCGCTGCGATCGTGACGTTGCAGAATCGTCATCATGTTGGCTTGAGACAGGCAAGAAAACTGTATTTTTTGGCAGCGAGATACTAAGGTCGTCAACAGAGAATCGGTATCGGGGGCAATTAAAATTAAGGTAGCATTACCTGGCTCTTCCAAAGTCTTTAACAAAGCATTGGCTGGCGCCTCCCCCATAGTTTGAGCATCTTCAATAATCACCACCTGTTGCGAGGCTTCTAAGGCAGGACGATTGAGAAACTGAGTTAAATTGCGAATCTGTTCGATCCGCAGCTTAGGGGGTGTTTTGTACTGTAAACCTTGTTCTGCTGCCTGCTGGGCGGTGTATAGTTCGCCCCCTTTAAGATAGGTTGGCTCAACCCAGAGCAAATCTGGATGGTTGCCCGTTTGTAATTTTCTATTTGCTAAAGCCTCTCGTTCTGGGGATAAACCTTGAGTCAGCAATAGCTGAGTAAAGCTTTTTGCAGCCATAGTGCGCCCAATGCCCGATGAACCACAAAATAGATAGGCGGGGGCGATGCGATCTAATTTGATTGCCTGTAATAGTAGCTCGACCGTTTTTGATTGACCTAATAAATCCTGAAAAGCGTTCATATTTCAATCCAGCAATGATGCCAGCCTGTTGCTAACCCCATGATGATGCCAAATTAAAGCTCCTCCTCATCAACAATCATGGCAGGATCGATCAGAGTAATATCGTAGGGATCGTCAGGGGGAATGGTGGGGAAAATATCGTATTCGCGATATTCGTAGACGGCTTCTACTTGAGGTCCAAAAATAACTTTGTCACCATTTTTAAGGTCGTGAAACCTTACCTTCTTGCCGTTAATCAACAGCCCATTGACGCTGGTTTTTCCCTCAGAGTCACCATCGACAAGGCGATAATAACTGTTTTCTTCTACCTTACGCCTAATTAAAGTTGCGTGATGACGGGATACAAACTGAGATTGCAGCACAATATCGCATTGCTTACCTCTTCCCACTGAGTAAACTGAATCTTGCAGCCGAATCTCTCGATAACCTTTACCATCAGTGACGATTAGAACATGTTCTTCGCGGTGCTTGGCTGGTTTTGCAGTCATGAGCTAAGTTGGAAATTCCCAGTCCATTGTAAGCAGCTATTGTATCTGGCTTTGCCGATCCAACATAAGTGCTGGCAATCGAGATATAGTCGAGTTGCGATCGCCTTACCCAAAATTGTCCGTTAGCCGAAGTAACCACAAGCATAGGGCTAAATATTGTACCGATCTATTCTAATCAAAATAAAATAGAGTAACAATTTTCCTTTGTTCTTCTGCCTCTTTACAAGTTTTCAAAAGAGTATCGCTATCATGAAAAGCAAAGCAAATTAACTGCTGACAGCGAGAAATAATTTCGCTGTTGCACATCGAGCTAGCCTCACCAAGAGACATGTGATCGTTGTTAGAATTTTCGATTAGATGAACTACTTTTTCTAACTGCTTTTTTGATTCTCTAGGCTGGCGGGATAGACTTTGAGGCAGAATTACGGTCAACAAATTTGAGTCAGCACGCATTGCACCCTTAATTGCAGCCGAGTTGGTTCCAATTGCCCCAGAGGTGACTAAGCGATTTCCTCCTAAGACCAAAGCGTAACTCATCATTTCAATTAGCTGTTGATGCATCAACGGTACGTGACGACTGCCTAGCAAAGCAATTCTCTTAGAACCAGTTTGCTGAATTGCTGATAATTCTTGAGTTAATGTATCGAGGCTAACGTCGCTCGCAGTAACGGTGTCTAATGGTTGTTGGCTCAATGAACAAATATGGCTTAATATTAACGCCAGCAATTGTAACAAAATATTGTCATCGATCGCGATAGCTTGTGGTAAATCTTTATTTTCAGCTTAAGATGCGATCGCCTAAAATCTTGAACATTAAGCAACACTACCTCGTTTACGAGCTTCTTTGTAAGAAGTACCAACGTTACGCAAACCAGCCTTAATTAACTGCTGTTCTAACAGTCCAAAAAAGCGGGCGCGATCGCCACCTCTAACTACTGCCTGATTGTGTGCCTCTGCTAGCGCTACGGGATAGCCATAGCCTTTTTGCACCTGGGCGATGACAATACTTAAAGACTGTTCAAATAGGGGGCGATCTTCTACCACCCAAGCGGGAACTTCAATTCGAGCTACTTCCGTACCCACGTGGACATAGCAAAAGTGAACTCGCTGCTCTTCTTCATAAAGATCCAAAATTCTGAGATTGCTGCGATATAAAGGACTGCGCTGCCCTGGCTGGAGACGATTTGCCCAAAAGGTTGAGTCCCGCAAAGAATCGATTTTTTGACAGGGAAACTTCTCAAATATATCGCTACAGTGAACGACACAGTTAGGATGTTTGTGTTCGCAACTGTGCAAACGCAGAAAGTTTAGCCCTTCCGTACTCCGCGAGGCGCTGACATAGCCCATCATGGGGATCTTTGTCTCACGCAGCCTTTCACAAGAAGCTAAGATCGGCGGTAGAATCTTGTTTCTCGCTTCAACTGGTAAACCGTCCAGAAACCAGTAAATTAGCGAACCATCCACCAAAGCGAGGTTGGGTACGTTTTGATGTCCACCAGGGGGTAAGACCCAGTTACAGGCTATATCTGCCAGCATTTCTGCTTCTGATACCGTCCGTCGATAGCCCATCCATTCTTCTAAGCGAATACCCCACTGCCGAGATATATACAAATCTTCTGTTTTATAAAATACTTCAGGCAGGCTATCGAGCAAAGGGTGTAAACTCTGCCCGTAATGGATCATAATCTGCCCAATATTGATCAGATAACAGTAAGCAATCTCGTGATGGGAAGGAGATATCTGCGAGCCATCGGTAGCAAAAACGCTGTGGCTGTAAGGCGCTGGCTGGATCTCATAACATCGTTCCAAAGGCTCGATCGGCGTTGCTGCTGCAAAAATTAGGCGATCGCGAAATTCTTCTTGATTCTGAATCAATTCTGCCTGACGATTAGCTGCCTGAAACTGTAGATCTTGGGCTAACTCTAACCTTTTCCCAGAAGCGATCGCTTCTTTGTGCATGTGTTGACTGATACCAGGAATTTGCCCCGCAATTTTGGCTAGATCTAACATGGTTACTTATGGCTAATACAGATAACTAATACAAAGCAGATCGCTAAACCCAAGAACCATAGTAATACTGGTATTAGGCAAAAGTCGATCTATTGCTAATATTTTTGTACTGATTTAAGCCAGAGCTTAATTAATTTCGCTTATGTTTTAAGCTTTTAACTTTTGCATAAGTCGATCGAGCCAGAGATCTTTAAAAGGGTCTGTGTATTTAGCTAAAGACCATAAAGCTAAATAAGGTTGTCCGACAACTTTTAATAAAGGCAAGTCGTCCTTTGAATCAGTAATTAGGATTGCCGATTTGATTTCTGATTCCGTAAAAATCTTTTGCATCATTGCAAGCTTACCCAAATTCCGATCGCCCGCACCATGCCAGAATCTACAGCTAGCTAATTTATCATATTTGATTGACATATACTGAAGTATTGGCTCGATAATGAAGCTAAATCCCAAACTGGCTATAATATTTCGAGCATCAGAATTATTATTAACCGCTGAAATAATTTCTAAATTGCTATATTCCCGAGCTAGCTTTTTTGCTTTTCGCTGCCAGAGAAAAAGAGTCCAGGGTAAGAGAATGGTTAGTATAGTAACGAGATACCAGTCCTTTGTTCGATCGCCTTTGAATGGTTGCGGAAGCCAACACCACGGTCGAACAACTTTTAACAGCATGACCAAGATAAAGCCAAGTAAGCGAGGGCGTAGACTATCAATATATTCGGCAGTAGAATTTCGCAGCAATAGCGTTTCGTCAAAATCAAGAATTATAAGATTGTTCTGAGTGGCATTAGCGATCGCTTTTAGAGCAACTTATGACTTTACAAACTTAATTCGGGAATAGCAATTCTCATTCATCAGATCGTCAAACTCCTACTTAAATTTCCAGCTTCAACTATCTAAGTAGCAATGTTTAAATACGTAGAGCTACAACACACAAATAATCTCTGAGATTTCGATTAAGACAACAGTATGCTTTATTTCTGAAATGTTTGAACCCAAAACAAAATTTGAGTAAGCTGAGTCAAATTAGAGTTAGAGCGTTATAGGTTATAAACCTCGAACCAATGTGTTAGGAATTACCGAATCGTCCCAGTCTTGAGGTTTTTCACCAACACGGACAATAACTAGATCCTGGGAGGGAATAATATAAACACGCTGGTTTGATGCGCCGTCGAGATAGAAAGTATCTTCAGCTAAAAAAGGTTTAGACGCAGCGCGATCGTAAACTCCAGGTTTGTTATCGGTACGAGCTTTCAACCACAGATGATAGCCATATTTATCTACTAGATCGGACGGTTGCTTCATTTTATCTAACCAAGCAGTAGCAACAATTTGCTTGCCGTTTACCCGTCCGCGATCGAGAAATAATTGCCCAACTTTTGCCCAATCTCTAGGGGTGGCAAATAGGCAGCAAAAAGCTTTAGTATTTCCGTTAGGGCGATCGAGCCAAATAAAAGCGTCATTAGCCTGAAGAGGTTGCCATAACTTGTCTGCTAGATAGTCGGCATATCTTTTTCCCGTCGCTCTTTCCAAGACTTCGCTCAAAATTTGCGTATTGGCGTTGTTGTAGTTAAAAGCCTGTCCTGGAGACTGTTCGGCTGGAATTTTTAGCGCGATCGCATCGGCATCAGTACTAGCATACATTTGTACTAGGTCGGAGGCGGGATTTTCTGCATCATCCCAATTTCGTAAACCAGACTGCATATAGAGTAAATCTTGGATCGTAATCTGGCTACGATTGTCCTGCCACTCAGAAATATAATTAGCTACAGGATCTAGTTCCGATTCGATTTTCCCTTCATCGATCGCCATTCCAATTAGCAACGCCGTAATAGTTTTTGACATCGACATTGAGTTAAAGGTTGAAGCTGGTTTAAATCCTTGCCAATATTTCTCTAAAACCAATTTTCCCTGGTGCATAACTAACAATGCCGAAGAGTCAGTAGATTCAGCATAGGCGCTAATTTTTTCCAGACTAGGGCGATCGATTTTCGATTCGGCTTCTGGTAGTTCGATCGGATTGCCTTTAACTACCTCTCTCGGTTGATACCAATCAACGTTAGTAATCGGATTTTCTGGATAAGTAAGTAGGCGCTGTATAAACGTCCAGTTGACGATAATTGCTGTTCCCCCCAAAAAGACTATTACCCCTGTTGCGATCGCCAATCCCTTTATAACTCTACTGAATATTGAGCGATCGCGAATTGTTTTAATTTGGCTCATAATTATCTTTTGGCGATCGGGATTTACTAAACTAAAAAATGTACTATTGAAGAGTTATCGAATTTTACCGTAGCAATTTATTAGGAGTAACCCCAGTAGTGGAGTCAGGATACAACGCAGCCCAAATCGAGCAAAAGTGGCAACAGCAGTGGCAAGAGTCGGAAATAGATAAAACGCCTCAAAATAGCGATCGCCCAAAATTTTATGCTCTGTCGATGTTTCCCTATCCTTCAGGTAATCTGCATATGGGTCATGTTCGCAACTATGTCATCACTGACGTAATTGCTCGTCTCAAACGGATGCAGGGTTATCGGGTGCTACATCCTATGGGTTGGGATGCTTTTGGTTTGCCTGCAGAAAATGCAGCGATCGATCGCGGTATCCCTCCTGCTAAGTGGACGTTTCAAAATATCGCTCAAATGCGCGAACAGCTAAAGCAGCTAGGGCTTTCAATCGATTGGGATCGCGAAGTTGCCACCTGTTCTCCCGACTACTATAAATGGACACAGTGGCTCTTTCTTCAATTTCTCGATGCGGGATTGGCTTATCAGAAGGAAGCTGCGGTAAATTGGGATCCGATCGACCAAACAGTATTAGCCAACGAACAGGTAGATAGTGACGGTAAAAGCTGGCGTAGTGGCGCGATCGTCGAACGTAAGCTATTAAAGCAGTGGTTCTTTAAGATTACTGACTACGCGGAGAAACTATTGCAAGATTTAGACCAGCTTGAGGGTTGGCCCGAACGAGTTAAAACCATGCAGGCAAACTGGATCGGCAAGTCTGTAGGGGCGTATTTAGAGTTTCCTGTGGTCGGTAGAGATGACAAGATTGCTGTCTTTACTACCCGTCCCGATACGGTATATGGCGTAACCTATGTCGTGCTTGCCCCAGAACATCCCTTAACCCCCGAAGTTACTACTTCCGAACAAAAAGAGTCGGTAGAAGCATTTATTGAGGAAATTAAAGGGGAAAGCGAAATCGAACGGACTGCGGAGGATAAACCCAAACGCGGTATCTTAACAGGTGGAAAAGCAATCAATCCTTTCAACGGTGAAGAAGTACCGATCTTAATTGCTGACTATGTACTCTATGAATATGGTACGGGCGCAGTAATGGGTGTTCCCGCCCATGATGTAAGAGATTTTGAATTTGCCACTGAAAAAGGTTTACCGATCAGAACCGTAATTGTTGCCGATGATAGCAATGCGGATGAATCATTAGATGCTGCCTATACCGAACCTGGAACTATCGTCAATTCAGGTCAGTTTGACGGTACGCCTTCGGTTGAGGGTAAAGCTAAAATCATCGAATATGCCGAACAGCAAGGCTACGGTAAAGCGCGTATACAATATCGTCTTCGAGACTGGTTGATCTCCCGCCAAAGATACTGGGGTTGTCCGATTCCTGTAATTCATTGCGACGATTGCGGTACTGTGACCGTACCAGATAAAGATTTGCCTGTAGAGTTACCCGAATCCGTCGAACTTTCAGGGCGCGGTGGTTCGCCTCTAGCTCAATTAGATAGCTGGATTAACGTCGATTGTCCCCAATGCGGTAAAGCTGCCAAACGGGAAACCGATACGATGGATACCTTTATTGATTCCTCCTGGTACTTCCTTCGCTATAGCGATGCTAGCAATAGTGACAAGGTTTTTGACAAGGATCGAGTTAATGACTGGATGCCTGTCGATCAATACGTCGGCGGAATCGAACACGCCATCTTGCACCTACTATATTCTCGCTTCTTTACCAAAGTATTGCGCGATCGCGGTTTACTAAATTTTGACGAACCTTTTAAACGCCTGCTAACTCAGGGAATGGTACAAAGTTTAACTTACAAAAATCCTCAAACTAATAAATATATCCCTTCGGCAGATGTCGATCGCGATAATGCCGTAGATCCAGAGACGGGAGATAAGCTAGATGTCTTTTATGAAAAAATGTCCAAGTCTAAATACAATGGTGTCGCCCCCGAAGATGTAATCGCTGACTATGGCGTAGATACGGCGCGAATGTTTGCCATGTTCAAAGCCCCTCCAGAAAAAGATCTAGAGTGGGATGACGCGGATGTAGAAGGGCAATATCGCTTTTTAAATCGGGTTTGGACTTTAGTGACAAACTTCGATTCCGCCCAGGTAAAAAAAGCAGCAGAACTAAATAAAGCCGAAAAAGATCTGCGTCGCGCTATTCATACGGCGATTAAAGAAATTACCGAAGATCTAACGGGAGACTATCAGTTTAATACTGCCGTTTCCGAATTGATGAAGCTCAGTAATGCCCTCAAGGATGCCAAATGCGAAACTTCTCCTATTTACCAAGAAGGAGTCGAAACCCTAGTCCTATTACTCGCGCCTTTTGCACCCCATATTGCCGAAGAACTATGGGCTAAGTTGGGTAACACTGAATCAGTTCACAAACAGCAGTGGCGTGAAGTAGACGAATCCGCATTAGTGGTAGACGAGATAACCCTTGTAGTGCAGGTAATGGGTAAAACTCGCGGTACGATCCAAGTCCCTGCAAGCTCAGATAAATCCGCCCTAGAACAATTTGCCCGTGACTCTGATGCTGCTCAAAAATACATCGACGGCAAAGAAATCAAAAAGGTGATTGTCGTTCCCAACAAGCTAGTCAACTTTGTTGTGGCTAAGTAGTTACTAAGCGATTTGCGTTTGCGAAGCAAGTCGAAGACTCAGCATAGCCGAAGGCATCGCATTTCTTGGTTATATGAGGAAATGCGATCGCCAATAGTTATTGAAATAATTTATCACTGAGACTTATTGAATCATCTAAATATCAGATCTCATTCCCAATGTTCACTTTAGAGCCAAAACTATTTTTAGAGCGATATCATTTTTATCTCAACAGAGAGTGCGATCGCTAGTTATTTTGCTTTTGGTACAATGAACAGTACGACTATAAAAATAAAATTATGGACATTTTCAGTGCCAGTCAAGCTAGAGCTAATTTATTTAAGCTTTTAGAACAAGTCAATCAAGATAGCAAACCTAAAATCATTACCTCTCGTAAAGGAGATGGAGTTTTAATTTCTAAAGATGATTGGGACAGTTTACAGGAAACCCTCTATCTACAGTCAATACCAGGATTAACAGAATCGATTAAAGAAGCGGAAGGTAATGACGAATGGGTATCAGAAGCAGAATTTCTCAATGAATTAAATGGCTTGGACAATTGAATTTGCTCGCAATACTCTCAAAGATGCGAAAAAACTGCGCTCTGCCAATCTAACAGCTAAAGTCAATCAGCTAGTTGTGATTCTCAAACAAGATCCCTACAAACCTCCTTACGAAAAACTATCGGGTAATCTTCAAGGCTATTATTCTCGACGTATCAATATTAAACACCGTTTAGTTTATTCAATTGATGAACTAAATAAAACTGTGCGAGTAGTTTCTGTTTGGTCACATTATGGAGAGTAATTCTACATCTTATAAACAAACAGCGATCGCCTTTTGAATCATTTAGATCTGCTAAAACTACCAATCTGATAAATTAGCCACCAGCCAATTATCGAACCTAAAGCGTAATGCGGAAAATCCCACCAGGCAAATCCCGAACCCAATAGCATTCGCCAAACAAACGAAGAACGAATAGCAACGGGTACTAAATAAAACCAAAGCTGACTAACTTCGATCGCGCAGGTAATTATAAATACCCCTAGAGCAATTTTAATAGTGATGCTTCGTAGCCGATTTAAATCTTTAACTGGGCGAACAAACCAAAAAGCAACCAAGCACCAGAAGATCTCGTATAGAACATCCCCAGAGTAATCTCGCACCCACTCCTGCCCTATACCCGTATAAGCTTTGGATAATAAGCCTATAGGAGTGATAATCAGGAGACAAAGCAAAATTAAAGCTCGGCGGTTTAACAATTTTTGCATGGCGATCGAATAATTGAATCCAACAGTCGATTCAGCCTAATCTTTAGTTGCTAAATATGCCTTATTGGTGAAGAGAAAAAGACGTTATCCAAACAAAATAAAATTTAGCTATTACGGTAGATTATAATTTTAAAAAAATAAAAACTTTTTTCTAGGGCAACCTATAATCGCATTTGATACTATTTGAAGATGACTTTCATCTTCCTGCTTAATTCCAGATATTCTCAAGGCAGCAATACCATTATTTGAAACACTAGAAATAAGGTTTAATCTGGAGTTGTCTAACTTAGTGCGATCGTAATCGATTAGATTGCCTATTAGATCATTTGTAACTTTGTTGAGTAGCTTCAAATCTGGATCAGGGTAATCGCATCAAACGAATAGAGAGAAACATGGGAAGATAAAATATTTGTTCCCATGACCAAAGAATCCTTGAGAGAAGCGATAGAAGAACATTTTGGCAGAATAACAGACCAGAGAGTGC
>Ga0209831_1000069_pt1 | contig 81258 bp, 69 predicted proteins | sample Maine_Asex4_meta_FD_187451 | JGI IMG/M metagenome (GOLD analysis project Ga0209831, IMG submission 187451) | Marine algal microbial communities from Maine, USA - Maine_Asex4_metaG (SPAdes) (version 2) | ecosystem: Host-associated > Algae > Red algae > Unclassified | place: Maine, USA | collected... | reverse complement strand
ATAAACAACAAAAATCTATCTCAAAATAAGGTATTTTTATTAGAAGCGAAACCGAATCACACGCACAAACCTCAGTCCCGCTCTCCACTCCAAGTCCTCGCCTGCCACCGCACAAAAGCTGAGCTGCAGCTGTGGGCTTTCCATTACAATCGGGGCTATTTTAAAAGCACCTTACCCGTGGTGACATTGCGCTTGTTTTACACCTTACCTTGAAATGTAAAGATAAGTAATTTTGTGGAGTTGGGGGATTGATTAGTTGTAGAGCAGACTTATACGAACTGTTTCCAATTAACCACAAGTCTTTTCGACTTGTGGAACATAACTTTCAAGTCTTTTTGACTGGCATTGTAAAATAAAAAACTATTAAAAAAGCAAATAAAACCTGAATTAAGTATTAAGAATATATTCATTTCAAATGCAAATCCGCATCCATTTGAGCGTGTAGCACTCGCAAAACAATAATCCAATTATTATGAACCGTATAATAAATATGATGTTTTCCAGCTCGCAGATATCGCGTAGGAATACTATATCGTACTACTTTTTGGCTATGAGAAGCAAATGGATTATCACGAATAATGTCTAACTTTTCGTCTAACAATGCTTGATATTTGATTGCCTGATTTAAGCCCCATTCATCAATTGTGTAATTAAAAATTACTTCTATATCCTGCTGGGCTTCTTGTGAAACAGTATATTGCATTTATTGGTTACGTTTGGCAATAACCTTATCTAAAATCTCTTTGGCGGTTACATCACTATGTCTCCCTTCTTCATAAGCTTTATAACCAACATCTAAAGAATCAAATAGTGCCTGAGATTTACGCTCTTTTTCACGCAACAAGCGCAATGCTTCACGAACTACCTCACTAGCATTGTTGTACAAGCCTGTGGCAACAGTTTCTTTAACAAAATTTTCTAATGTTGGCGTAAGTGATACATTCATTAGGTCAAAGATACATTATTAAGTGCAATTTATGTCAATCTTCGTTATGAGTATAATAATCTACCGCAAGTCTTTTCGACTTGTGGACTTTAGCGTTCAAGTCTTTTTGACTTGTTTTTTTACTAAAAACACTATTTTAAAAGTACAGACTTCAAGTCGAAAAGACTTGAACAGAATTAGCCCACAAGTCAAAAAGAATTGTGGGAATAGCGTAACTTTAGCCAATAATGTTTGTTAGTTTTACCATCAAAAAACTACACAAACACCATCTTAAATGGGCAAATTATCTTCTGTTAAAGTAGGTATTATAATGGCAAGTTTGCTCGCCTAAATCAAATTGTAAATATCTACGTAGAATTTTATTAATAATATTTGGCATATCTTTTGATATTCATTAGACAAATAATTACCAAGTCTTTTCTGTTTATTATTATTATTTATAATAATATATATTATTCTATTGTTTCATAATTCAACACGTATATAGATGTATTTTTTTGCTTATACGTTTTGACCATTTTAAAAAACTGTAATGAAAAATTTTTTAGAGTTAACTGGAAATTTGGTATCTAAAAACTATTTGAACTTTTTATTATTTGTGTGTTCATTAGTTTTCGTTTCATCTAATAATTTAAACGCTCAATGTGCGAGTGCTCCTTCAGCCAATGTTTACAATTACAAAATCTGCGAAGGCAACACTATCCCAAATTTTGAAGTTGATGAGATTATTACTGACAAAACTTATCAATTAGATGATGGGGATTTAGAACGATCCTATGGAACGGGGCAAGATAACATACCATTTAACTGGGGTAATATGTTTGAAATTAAGGCAGAAGATTGTGCATTTGGATGTTCATTTGCAGGTTTTGAGGCTGTGTTTCGTAACATGCAAGGAGAGTTGGTAAACTGGTTCATTTATACAGATGATGACGGCGACCCAACGGCAGGTTTAAGCAGCCCTTTGGCTTCGGGTAATCATACAGTAAACAATGGTGCTGCTACAAATGAAGTCTTAAATAGTATAGTTGTTAATAATATTGACCTATGCGCTACAATAGATACAATGCCTTTTTTGTTTATTTCTTTTTCTTATGTTGGTACTTCTTTTCCTGCATCAATTGATACGACCAGCTCTAATATGCAATCGTGGGTTACCTTTACTTCCGCTGGTACGCAGGCAGATTGGTCAAGTGCCTCATCATCATTAATTGATGATACTTCATTGGTAGGCGGTAACTGGTTAATAAGAGCTAATTTTGATTGTCCGCCCTGCACAATTAATTGGTATGATGCACCAACTGCTGGAAATTTATTAGGTGGCGGCAATACTTTTTCGGTAAGCAACAAAGTAAGTGAAGAAGGTGCTGCAGTTGATAGCACTAATATCGGCATCTATACTTTTTATGCCGAAACACAATGTAATAATTGTATAAATACAAACCGAAAATTATTTAGCCTTGAGGTAGAGGATTGTTGTCCGGCTAATTTAAGTTTACCAACCGGTACTGCCCTTTACGAAATTTGTGCAGGCGATGATATTCCAATTTTTGAATTAGATGAAACTTATTTTAATGGAAATACAGAAAGTAACTACCAGTTAGATGATGGAACGCTTGAGCTGTCTTATGGTTCAGGGCAAGATAGTATACCATTTACCTGGGGTAATATGTTTCAAATTAAGGCAGAGAATTGTGGGTTTGATTGTTCGTTTATAAATATGGAAGCTGCCTTTGGTAATGCACAAGGAGAATTAATAACCTGGCATATTTATACAGATGATGACGGCGACCCAACCGCAGGTTTAAGCACGCCTTTAGCCTCAGGTAATCATACTGTTGTAAATAATGGCACTACTACAAATAGCGTCTTAGATAATATACTCATAAATAATATTGATATATGTTCAACTATAAATACGATGCCTTTTTTGTTTATTTCTTTTTCTTATACAGGAGCTTTATATCCGGCATCAGTTGATAATACAACATCTAACATGCAATCGTGGGTTACATTTGCTGGCAATGGTTCTTCAGCAGATTGGGCAAGTACTTCTGCATCATTAATTGATAACACTTCATTTTCGGGAGGGAATTGGATAATAAGAGCTAATTTATCTTGTCCGCCTTGCACAATTAATTGGTATGATGCGCCAGTTGCTGGAAATTTATTAGGCTCTGGCAATACTTTTGAAGCAAGTAACCAAATAAGTGAAGAAGGTTTGGCAGTTGATAGCACCAATATTGGCATCTACACTTTTTATGCCGAAACACATTGTAATAATTGTATAAGTAATATTAGAAGATCAATAAGCCTTGAGGTGGAAGATTGTTGTCCGGCAGTATTAAATTCACCAACTGGTATCGATCTTTACGAAATTTGTGCAGGCGATGATATTCCAATTTTTGAATTAGATGAAGATTATTTAAATGGAAATGCTGAAAGTAATTATCAGTTAGATGATGGAGCATTGGAGCAATTTTATGGTTCGGGGCAAGATAGCATACCATTTACCTGGGGCAATATGTTTCAAATTAAGTTAGAAGATTGCGTAAGCGGCTGTTCGATTATCAGTTTAGAAGCCGATTTTGGTAATACAACATCAATGGAAGAATCAGTAAGTTGGTATATTTATACAGATGATGATGGCGACCCAAGAGCTGGTTTAAGCAGTCCATTAGCAACGGGTAATCATACGGTTGTAAATAATAGTGTTTCTATAAATGGCGCTTTAGATAGTATAGTTGTGAATAATATTGATGTATGCGCATCTATAAATACGATGCCCTATTTGTTCATCTCTTTTTCTTATGTTGGCACTTCTTATCCGGCATCAATTGACAATACCACTTCTAACATGCAATCGTGGCGAACATTTACCAGCAATGGTACACAAGCAGATTGGGCGAGCTCCTCCACAACATTAACTGATGACTCCTTATTACCGGGAGGGAATTGGTTAATTAGAGCAAACTTAACTTGTCCACCTTGCACAATTAATTGGTATGATGCACCAACTGCCGGAAATTTATTAGGCTCTGGCAATACTTTTGAGGCAGGCAACCAGGTAAGTGAAGAAGGTGCTGCAGTTGATAGCACTAATGTAGGTACTTACACTTTTTATGCTGAAACACAATGTAATACTTGCATAAGTAACACCAGAAAATCCATTAGCCTTGAGGTTGAAGATTGTTGCCCGGCTGAATTAAATTTTCCAAATACAGTTACTCACAATATGGATGAAACTTTTGAAGCAAGTTCAAAAATTACTTCAGCCGCAACGGTTGATTCAACTGTAAATGTAACTTATCTTGCTGATAGTATTCATTTAAATATAGGATTTAAAGTGCCAGTTAATACTAATTTTCGCGCAGCAATTGGCGGTTGCGATCCATAGCATTTTTGTTTTCTGTAAGAAGAAATAAGTAGTGTAAATATTATAAATGGTCGAAGCATTTTTATGTGATAGTTATGCTATGTTGCAACGTGTAATTTGGGCAAGGGCAATAGTAGTCTACCGATAATTTTTCCTCACGAAACTTTTAGCAAAATAGCCAAGCAAATTGAAAACGGTAAGTTTAGGGAGGTTGAGTATGGCCGCTTGAAAAATTTTAACAAACTCCAAAGCTAATAACCTTCCTATTATTACTAAATGAAGGTTTTTTTTTAGTGTAGGATTTGCCTACGATCAATAGTATTTAAACCCACGAAATATTGAGGCAGATGAAAAGCTGACTGCCTATTGAACCATAAATTTCAACTAATAAAATTTTACACAATATAAAAATTTAAATTTGACAATAGCTTTAGCCAAAAAATATAGGCTTAATTCCCCAACCTTTTTTACCCTACTAACTGTCTACCTTTTTGTAACAACTAAGCAACAGGTATCTAAACACCCAAACACCCAAACACCCAATATGAGAACTAATTAAAAAACACTTAGCCCCTAAACTATTTTTATAAATATATTTGAACCAAAAAAAACAGATATGAGACCAATTACTTTTATGGCCATTGCCTTGTTAAGCATATTATTGTGTTTACAAAGTTGCACTAAAGATGATTGCACCAACGAATTTAGCTTTTTACAAGTTACACCCGTTTATATGACGGAAGCAGAAATAAGACAAGATATAACGGTTGAAGCGCCACGTGCATTAGCACAACCTGGTAAAATTTATTTTTACGATGACTATATTTTTTTAAATGAAAGCAGAAGTGGAATTCATATCATTAATAATAGTGATCCAGCTAACCCAATAAACGAAGCTTTTATAAACATACCTTGCAATGTGGATATAGCCGTAAAAAACAACATTATGTATGCCGACAATTGTATTGATTTATTGGCTATAGATATAAGCAGCCCAGGCAATCCTATATTAAAAACTCGTACCGAAAATGTTTTCCCTGCACAATTTATTGATGAACAAAGAGGGCATTTAGTGTATAATAATGAAGAGTGGATTACTGAAATTAGAAATTGTAATGATAATAATGGGTGGAATAACAATTGGGCTTTAGAAGACGCAGCTTTTTCAAATGCTCCTTCGCAAAGTGGTAGTCAAAATTCGGGAGGTAATAATACTACTGGGCAAGGCGGCTCTCTTGCACGTTTTACAATTGCCAATAACTATATGTACACCGTAAGCGAAAGCAGCTTAAATGTGTTTAATATTTCAGATGCGTGCAACCCCAGTTTAAGTAATCAAATAAATTTAGGTTGGGGCATCGAAACCATTTATCCATACCAGGGCAATCTATTTATAGGTTCGCAAACTGGCATGTTTATTTACGATATTAAAGATGGAGCCAACCCGGCACACCAAGGCAGTTTTAACCATGCAACTGCATGCGACCCAGTAGTTGTGAAAGACAATTTTGCCTATGTAACCCTTCGTGGTGGCACACGTTGCCAAGGTTTCAATAATCAGTTAGACGTAATTGACATCACCAATCTATACAATCCTATATTGTTAAAAACCTACCAAATGGATAGCCCATATGGTTTAGCTATTACCGAAAACGATGTGCTATACGTGTGCGACGGTGAAAGTGGTTTACGAGTTTACGATGCTACCAATCCAGAAAAATTAAACCAAGTACACCGCAAAAAAGGCATGCAAACTTATGATGTAATTGCCTTAAAAAATAATGTTATAATGGTAATTGGTTCAAATGGTTTGTATCAATACGATGCCTCAAACAAAAAGAAATTAAAAGAACTTAGTTTAATTGCGGTTCAAAAAAAATAATACCTACTCACAATGAAATTTTATTTTATGCTTTTGGTAGCGAAACTTTCAGGCACGCAAAAACTTTTGGTCCCGCTTTCCGTTTCAATCTTTTTGTGCATTGGGTTAACACCACAATGGAGCACAAAAAGGATTTCCACTTCAATCGGGGCTAATTTAAAAACCGCACTTTGCCGTAGCAAACTATTTAAGCAAGTGCTACTTTTACTTTTTTGTATCACTACATTTTGCCAAGTAGGCAACGCACAAATTGATTTAAAAGAACATTACATTGGTGACGTAATATACTTTAAAAATGGTGGTATGCTACATGGCAAAATATTAAATATTACAGATGATGCTATAGAGTTTAGAATGGTTACCGAAAAGGTAATCAATATTAAAATGAAAATTGTAAAAAAAATTACACAAAAATTTGATGAAACAGGCACAGCTGTATTAAAAAGCTATTCTATAAAACCATACCAATTTAAAGAGCAAGGTATTTATAATTTAACAACTATAAACCTACCGCAAGGTTTTAACGAGTGGAATGAATGGGACTCTGGTTTGGGCATTCATCATGTAACAGGTAAACAATTTAACCGTTGGTTGGGTGCAGGGCTTGGGCTTGGTTTTGATGGTTATCAACTTAATAATGGCAGAAATGTACTTTCTGTTTATGGAGATTTTAGAGGTTATGTAAATGCCAAAAATTTTAGCCCCTATTATTCCGTGGGTTTAGGCTATGGTTTTGGTATCAAAAATGTAGATGTTGGTATTATAAAAGCAAAAGGCGGTGTTTTTTTTAACCCTACTATTGGTTACCGTTTTGGTGGCAACGCGGGTGCCAATTTAATAATGGGTTTAGGTTACAAACTACAAGTAGCTACCTTTAACTGGAATGGCTGGAACAGCGTTAACCGCCAACGCTATGTATTTAAACGCTTAAATTTGAGTATAGGCGTTTTATTTTGAAGTTAAAATACAGAATATTTACTATTCAAATTCATCGCCATAAAAGTTGTCTTTCTGTATATCGTTTAGTTCTGGTTGTTGTGGTTGGTTAGGGTCAAACATTTTTAAAGAATCTAATTTTAAGGTATCTAAAACTGAATTACTAAGTTTAATTTTATTGAGGCTATCAATCAATTTTGCATTATAGCCATTGCCCGCTGCTAAAACAGGTGTGGTATTTTGGTTGTTAACAATAGCATCAGGGCTTAACGCTTTTAAATCATCTTCACAAACTGCATTCGATTTGTAGCCCGGTGGCGCTTCAAATGCATCCGTTACTTTTATTTCTAACGAATCATCTTCGTATATAAATTTCATAAACTCACCAAACACAGGAATACCTAAGGAAGCACCCGACCAAATATCGGTATTTTTAATGGTTATTACTTTATCGTCGCCACCAATCCAGGTGCCGCAAACTAAATTTGGAGTTATACCCATAAACCAACCATCGGCATTATCTTGTGTTGTACCAGTTTTGCCAATTATGTCATTATTAAACTCGTAGGGTTCTTTTCGCAACCTGCGAGCGGTGCCAATGTCAACTACATTTCTAAGCAATTCAATCATACCATAATTACTAAAAGCATCTAAAGCTTCTACTTGCTCTGGTTGAAACTCTTGTATAATATTGCCGTTTTTATCTTCAATACGTTTAATAAAATTAGGCTCTACCCAAACACCTTTATTAGCAAAAGTGCCATAAGCACCTACCATTTCAAAAACAGAAATATCGGCAACACCCAGGCACATAGAAGGTACTGGCAATATGTAAGATTGTATGCCCATTTGCTTAAAAAAATCAGTCATAGCTACATAGCCATCTTCTGTTTGCAATGGGTTCATTTCTTTCATTAAATAGGCAGTTATCTGGTTCATAGAGTAAGCCAAACCTTCTTTTAAAGTAATCATTTCTCCTTCTCTGTAAGAACTTGCATTTTCGGGTGTGTAGTTTTTATATTTATCAAAAGTTACAGGCATATTAGGTACTTTTTGGCAAGGCGACCAACCATTTTGTACTGCTAACGAATATATAAAAGGTTTAAAGGTAGAGCCTACCTGGCGCTTAGCAGAAGGCTTAACATTATCGTACTTATAGTAACGGTGATCTATACCGCCTACCCAAGCTTTAATTTCGCCAGAGCCTGGTTCCATAGCCATAAAACCAGCGTGTAAAATGTATTTGTTGTAAATAACAGAATCTTTTGGTGATATTAAAGTGTCAATGCTGCCTTCCCAGGAAAAAATGCGGGTTTCTACTTTTTCATCAAATATTTCTAAAATTTCTTTATGGCTTTTACCTTCACGTTTTAAGTTGCTGTAGCGTTCCGATTTTTTTATAGCCGACTCAATATAACCTGGTTCTTTAGCCCAGGGATGTCTTTTTTTATCTTTAAAATATTTATTAAATAATTTTTGTCGGGAGGGTAGGTGCTCTACTAATGCGCGTTCGGCATATCTTTGTAATTTACTATCCAAAGTTGTGAAAATTTTCAAACCATCTCTGTATATATCATAATTAGTACCATCAATTTTTTTATTGTTTTTACACCAATCATTTACCCAAACTCTTAAATATTCTCTAAAATATGGAGCAGGTCCAATGTTATGATCAATTGAAGTATAATCTAATTTTAGAGTGATTTTACTAATAGAATCGGCTTCCGCTTCAGGTAAATCTCCAAAATTTACCATTTGATTAATAACAATATTTCTGCGATTTTGGGAGGCTTCTGGATGTTTACGTGGGTTGTAACTTGTTGGAGCTTTTAGCATGCCAATTAAAGTGGCCGATTCTTGAATATTCAGATCAATGGGTAATTTGTTAAAATAAGTGGAAGCGGCAGATTTTATACCATAAGTATTATCGCTTAAACCCATAGTATTAAAATACATCGTAATGATTTCATTTTTAGTGTATCTACGCTCTAACTCAATAGCAATTACCCATTCTTTTAGTTTTTGTATAATTCTTTTTATGGTGCTGCTTCTGTCAACATTAGTAAACAAGTTTTTAGCCAACTGCTGGGTTATAGTACTTGCACCACCTCTTTTACCTAAATAAAATATGGCTCGTGCCAAGCCTTTAAAATCTATACCTGTATGGCTGTAGAAGCGATAATCTTCTGTTGAAATTAAGGCATTAACCAAATACGGCGATAGCTCTCTATATTCTGCATTAGAACGATTGCGAGAAAAATATTTACCAATTACCACACTATCTACACTAATTACCTCTGTTGCTAAAGCTAATTCAGGGTTTTCTAATTGTTCTACCGAGGGCAACTCACCCAACATACCTTTTGAGGTAAATAGAAAAAGAAAAAACAGGCTAAGTACACCTAACAAAAATAAAAACCATAATAATGAGGCAAACTGCCAATTGCGTCTTTTTTGCTTCTGACGTTTCAGAAGTACGTCATCAGATTGCTGCATTTCCATATCTACTGGTTTAAATAAGTGTTTTCAAAAAACGAAGTATAAACGGCAGTTTCATTGCCACTTCTAATAGAAGTTAAATAAATGGTGAAGTTAGTTTTTGAAATAACAAAAAGAGAATAAGGCGCATTTGCTTTACCCAAAGCAGCAGAAGCTTCTTGCCGTAAACGATTATAATAAGTAACGGCATCTTTTCCGTTTTTGAAAGTTCTTACTACTAAAATGTGATTTTTATTATCAATTAAATTATCGTTTACTTTATATTTTTCCAAGCTAAAAAACTCATCATTAAACAAGCTAATTTCATTTTGTACAATTTTTATATCTGCTGATTTTTGAGGATAATGTACCAATACAAAATGCTTTTCATCTAAATTTGTTTTGTATTTTGAGGTATCACCTTCGGGTTTAGGTTTTTCAACTCCTTTACCTTCTTCTGGTTTACTTTTTATTGCGGTAAGAATGTTTTTAGAAGCTTCTTCAACATCGGTGCCAGGGTAGTTGCTAATTACGTTTTCTAAAGCACTTACATAAGCGGTTTCTTCTTGTGTGTAACCAATAGCTTGTGCAGTTAAAAAATCAAATTTATGTTTAAGTGGATTTACGGCATAATTAATATCTATGGCTTCCGATTTTTCAATTACCTGTTGGTAAGCCTCCCGCTTAAATAAATCGTAAACTTCTTTGTAATGATCGTTTATTTCATCATCAACTGCATTTAAAGTGGCGGCATAATTTGGGTTGCCAATTATTTGTGCATAATTACTATCAGGATAATTATCTAAAATATATTGCTTATGCTTATTACTTAAAGCTGTATTATTTTCAGATTTGTATATAAGATAAAGTTCATAATTAGTTTCTAAGTCATAAGGGTTTTTAGGGTAATCACTAAGTAAACGGGTGTAAGCTGTTTTAGCTTCTTCATTTTTTTGAAGATTTTCTTTATAAATATTTCCCGATTGATATAGTCCTTCAATTATTTTATCGTTTGATGCTTTTAGACTTTCTTCATCTAAAGGCAATTGCGCAATAAAAACCGCTCTATTTAATTGGCCTTCCAATGCAAGTGCCTGCAATTCATTTTCTGCTTCTGTAAAATTTGCAGTTGGAGGCGCTCCAAAAGTATCATTGCTACCATCACCTGCTTTAGAGGCTAATGCCCACCAATCGTTAAGGTTTCTGTTACCCCAACGGCTTTTAAAGTTGGTAAAACCTTTACCTTTCGAAGATTCGTTGTAAAAATAAAACGCTTGCCCTTGTGAATTAAAAGAAGGTGCTGCAGAAGTGTTTTCTTTCAAATCTGTCAAGTCTGAAAAATCAGTACCTTGCTCTACTTCTGTGTTAGCTTGGGTAGCCGCATCAATTATCTCATCAATTTTTTGATCAATAATATCATTTCTAACTGCTTCGGGCAAGTTGGCTAATTGCTGCAGACTATCTTCTAGTTCAACTGAATAAAGGTAGCTGGCTAATTTTACTAAAGTTTCTTTGCGTTCTTCTATCTCCTCATAATTTTCTAAATCTTTACTTATAAAAACCATAGCACTATCATAAAAAGCGGCAGAATTTTGATATTCTTTTTGGTTAAAATATATCTCGGCTAACTTTAAAAATGATTGTCCTTTCTGATTTTTGTTGGTAGTGCTACTTGCTGCAGACTCTTTCAAACTTTCAATTGCACCAGCTATATTACCATCGGCCAATTCAACTTCTGCTAATGCAAAATGAATTTGATCGGTATAGTCTTCATTTTTTTCATCTTTAAGCATCTTTTTTAAAGATTTTATTGCAATTTTTTTAGAGCCCGGATCGCTTAACATTAAAGTTTGAGCCATTTTAAGTCGGGTATTAAATTCCATATCGTAAATAGGCCTATTTTTTAAAACCTTTTTAAAAGAAGCAGTAGCAGCGCCATAATTTTCTTGCAATTTATTTATTTGTGCCAAAATAAAATAATAACGAGCCTTTTTAGAACGCTTTCTGGAGTGCTTTATAGCTAATTTTAAAGCTTCTGCACCATCAGTCCACAATTCGTTATCAATTGCGTAAATTGCTTTAAGTGTAAAGTATTGTTCGCGTAATTTTTTAGGTAAACTGTTATTTTCTGAAATACGGTCTAATATAGCCATTGCCGATTGTTGGCTGCCCATTTCCATATAATTTTCGGCTAACCAAAGTTGAGCTTCTTCACCAACTAATTTATGGCCAAATGCATTATCGTTACTACTTTTACCACTAAAGTCTGAATTAGTTTTGGTGTCATCTTCTAAATCCTGTTCTTCGTTTTTTCGCTTCTTTTTCGCTTCTTTTTTCGCCTTTTTAGAATTCTCTTTTTCTAATTTCGCTGCTTCTTCGGCTTCCTTTTCTTTTTGTTTATCAGCTTTAGAGGATTTCTTTTTTACTTCTTCTTCCTCTTCTTTTACTTCTTCTAAAGTTTCATCAGTATTATCTTTTTCTTTTTGTTCAACATTTTCTTGAGCTTCTAACTCATCATACACTTTATCAATTTTTTCCTGTTCTTTTTTTGTAGGTTTTTTTCCTTTAGCTCTTTCTTTAGCGGCTTTTGCTTTCGCCTTATTGTAATCTTTAGCACTTTGGCCCTTATTACGTTCTTTAGCAGCTTTAGCTTTTTCTTTATTATAATCTTTCGATGATTTTTTATCTCGCTCCTTTGCTCTTTCTTTCGCCTCTTTTTCCCTTTCTTTTATTCGCTCTTTTTTTTCTTTCTCTTTTTCTTTTTTAGCAGCATCTCTTTCTTTGGCAACATCTTTTCTACTTGCTTCCTGGTTTTTCTTTTTTTCTTTTTTTTCTTTTTCGATTTCTCTTTTCTTAGCTCGTTTTTCTTTCTCAATTTCTCTTTCTCTTAGTGCATTTTCACGTTCTGTGTCTCTATTATTTCTTCTTGCCTCTTCATCTTTTCGAGCTTTACTTTTACCTTTTTCATCTTCGGGCTTATTATCTCCACGTTTCTTCAACTCTTTATCATATTCGGTTTCTATGGCATCCGTATTTCTAATACGAGTACTAAATTCTGCATCAATGTATCTTAAAGCATCAATAGAACTTTCGTAATCTCCTTTAAAATAATTAGCCTTGGCTAATAGTAAATAACAATCATCTACCCACTTACTAATTTTATGTAATTGTATAGCTATCGATGATTTTTTAACCACTTCATCCATAGCTGGGCTCATAGAACTACGCTTTTCTTTATCGCCATAAACACGTACTGGTAACAACTCATCATAATTATCTTTGTTAGATGCTTGTATTTGCTGTAAACTTTGGTTTAATTTAAGCCTTGCATTAAAAAAGTAATTAAAACGAGTGGTCATATCGTGATATACCTTTTGCATAAAGGTTGGGTTTTCACTTGTTTTGCTCTTGCTTTTAGTTTGTGCTATAGCAGGATTTAGAAACGCTAATATGAATAAAAATATAATAAAACTACGAATTGTCAAATTGTCAGATTTTTTATCAAATACAATAACTACTTTATCACTAAAATATTATAGTATTTATGTTCTAATGTGTAGTACAAAATTCATTAAATAATGTGGGACAAAATTAAGAAATTTTTTTTTGAGAATTTAAAAAACAAATACCGTTTAGTGGTATTAAATGATGAAACCTTTGAAGAGCGGGTTTCTGTTAAGCTTTCGAGGATGAATGTGTACATCTTTTTTAGCTCTATATTCTTATTAATGTTAATAGGAGTGTTGTTAATAATTATTAATACACCATTAAAAGAGTATATACCCGGCTATGGCGATATGGAATTTAGAGCACAATTAATGGTAGTGCAAAACGAAACTGATTCGCTGGCAATTTTATTGCAACAACAAGACGCCTTTATTAACTCTTTTAAAAAAATAGTAAATGAAGATTTTGAAAATGATTCAATAAATCAAATTACAGCCGACGAAGGTAAAGATTACAGTAATATTGATATTGAAAAGGTATCGGCAGAGGATTCATTATTGAGGGCGGAAGTAGAAGAACAATTGCGATTTAGTTTAGCCAATGTTGGTGATATAACAGATATTGATACTAGTAGAAATAATTATTTTCCACCTATTGAAGGCTACGTAACTTCGGAGTTTGAGCCAGAAAAAGAACATTTTGGAATTGATTTGGTAGCACCGTTAAATAGCCCGGTTAAAGCAGTATTGCCTGGCACGGTTGTAGTATCTAACTGGACAGTAGAAACTGGCTATGTTATTGGTATTCAACACAACAACAACGTTTTATCTTTTTATAAACATAATTCAATATTGTTAAAAAAAGTTGGTAACTTTGTAAAAGCAGGAGACGTTATTGCCATTATTGGTGAAAGTGGGGAACAATCAACCGGGCCACACTTGCATTTTGAATTGTGGCAAAATAAATCGCCTGTTAACCCCAGAAATTACATTGCTTTTAACTAAGTGTAACCTTAACTACGTTTTATATGTTTAACAAAAATACAAAACCAACTAAAGAAGCACCGCAACCTTTTGTAAGTAGTCCTAAACCGGTTGCAAGTGTTTCGTCAAGCACACATCAACCAGCAGGTGCTATTAATATAATAAGCCCAGGAACTCGAATAGAGGGAGAAGTTTTTTCTAACGGAGATATTAGAATTGATGGATTAGTAGATGGCTATTTAAATACTAAAGCTAAAGTAGTGGTTGGCCCTAAAGGTGTTATAAAAGGAGAATTAATTTGTGAAAGTGCCGACGTAACTGGTAAAATTGATGGAAAGCTATCCGTAAAAAATGAACTATATTTAAAGAGTTCTGCGCATATTACTGGCGAATTGATAACTAACAAATTAGTAGTTGAATCAGGAGCTTTTATTAATGGAAATTGCGTTGTAGGAGTTCAAAAAAATGTTCCTGTCTCAAAAAATACTATTCCACCAAGTACAAATAAATCAAGTGGATTTGCCGGAAAATTTAAGAAAAAAGAAACCACCTAAATATTATTTAAAATATACTAGCATTGCTTTTCAAATGATTGCCATAATAGTGTTGGCTGTAATGTTAGGGCTTTTTTTAGATCGAAAATTTCAAATTGAAAATCAGATTTTTACGTTAATATGCGCTTTGTTTGGTGTTGTATTAGCCATAGGTACAGTAATAGTTCAATTATTAAAAGATTAGTAGCGTGTTCAATTATTTAGTAAAGCATTTCGCTTTTATTGTTTTAATTTTCATAAGTATATTCGCTTTGTATTATGCAACAAATAATGTTGATTTATGCCGCTTTGCCAACCTAACAGCTTCCTTTTTGGCGGTTTTAACTACTTTTATTTTAGTAGGATCTATTTATTTAAGTAAAGGTTCTACCGCTTCAACAAATATTTTAATGGGTGGCATAGTTTTTAAAATGTTAATATCTATTGCTTTTTTTGTAGTTTATTGTTTAATAGTAAAAACTTTAAACGTAACAATAGTGCTGATGTTTGTTTTACAATATTTTTTGTTTACCGCCTGGTTGCTGTATTTGCAATTAAAATATTTTAACTCAAAAAATAATAATGCGCAATCTACTTCTTAAACACATACCAGAAAATGCTGTGGAGTTTTATAGAGTTTGGTGGGAGCAATATCCACATCAATTGGTAATTACAAAGCCACGAAAAACTAAATTAGGCGATTATCGCCCACCGCATGGCAGGCGCGGTTTTCATAAAATAACTGTAAACGGCGATTTAAATAAATATGAATTTTTTGTAACACTTGTTCACGAAGTAGCACATTTAATAACTCACGTTAAATACGGCAGATCGGTTAGTCCACATGGTAAAGAGTGGAAACAAAAATATAGTGAATTATTAAAAGAGACCATAAAAGGCAATTGCTTTCCTAATGAACTTATCAATCAAATTAATAAACATAGTAATAACCCATCTGCTTCAAGCTGTGTAGACATTGAGTTATACAAATCGCTTCGTAAGTTTTCTGTAGGTAAAAGTTTATTATTAGTTGAAGATATTGAGTTCGGCGCAAAATTTATACTAAAAGGAGGTAAACGCTTTATAAAAGGGCAAAAATTGCGCAAACGTTTTAAATGTGAAGAGATAGAAACAGGTAAAACATATTTAGTAAGCCCAATTGCCGAAGTAAGGCTTATTGCTTAGTTATTGTCAAGTTATAAGGTAGTAGTAACTATTCAGAGAAGTCAGACCATTTCATTGTCAGACAATAGACATAATTTGGGCGAAAAAGAGCGTTTTTTACTTCACTCAGCCGAATTTATTTGACATCGAAACGGTCTGACTTATGACCTCTACTGAATAATTACAGGTAGTTCAAAATTAAATTTAAAACTTATTGGTTTTTAAAAAATAAACCCCGATAAAACGCAAATTTTGTCAGGGTTATCTATTAATACACAAACTAATTTCAATCAATCACCAAAAGGTTCCACTTTATTAACAAAATAAGTAGTTTCGCCTATCCAAAAGAATTTTACAAATTTTTCATCGTAATACAATTTTACACGCCTACCGCTTAACGAAGCTTTTTCTAAATCTTCAATAACCTGCGTATTTTTGCCAACAACGCTAAAATTCCAAATAGTAGGAGCAATGCCACCACTTGTTTCTTCGGTATTAAAACCACCTAAATTTAGCTGTCCTTCCCAAGTTTTAAAAACAACGCCTTTTCGGCTTAATTTTTGTACTACACCTGCGCGTGTTCCTGTACTGTAATTACCAAGTAAATAGTAACCCCCTAACATTAAAGCTAATATTAGTAGTAAACCCAACAACAAAAGTATTCTTTTCATTTATTTTATCTTTTTTTGCATTTTTGTTTAATAATCATACAACATTAATTAGCTAGTTTGAAATTCCTTAAACCAATTATATTTTTATTTGTTATTTGTATTATTAGTTTAACAACAATAAATAGTTTAGCACAAAATAACTCAATTTATTTTATAAGAGGCCAGGTTGTTGATAAAATAACTAAGGAAGCATTACCATATTGCAATGTTAGCTTAAAGGGAAAATCGATAGGAACCTTAACAAACGAGTCTGGTTTTTTTGAATTTAAAGTTAAAAAAGAGCATTTACAAGATAGCTTACACATAGCCGCACTTGGTTATAAAGCCGCCCATTTTTTAGTAAAACAAGTATTAGAAGTAGATTGGTTTACAGTAAATTTAGAACCAGCCGCCATAAATTTATCAGAAATAACCATAAGTGCCATTGCACCTTTAAAAATAATACAACGCGCTTTAGATAACATTGGCAACAATTACCCAACAAGTAGTTATATTTCCGAAGCGTTTTACAGAGAATATATTACAGAAAATGAAGCATACAAACGCCTTATTGAAGCATCTTTAAAAATATTAGAAAAAGGCTATACCGATAACCGATCGGTTAAATTAAAGCAAGTAGTAAACGTTGAAAAAATAAAACAAAACCACGACTATAGAACCTTAAAAAACTACTATTGGAATGGTATTGAGTATTTGATGAACGAAAATATACGAGGTATAAACCCAGGCGGCGTAATTAATACTTACCCTTTGCAAGATTGGAAGTTTACCTGCGATGAAAGCACACAACTAAATGGTGAAGAAGTATTTGTAGTAAAATTTAAACCAGCCGCAACCGATTTAGCAAGGCCAGAAGGTACTTTATATATTACTACTAACGATTATGCTATTCTAAAATTAGATTATACTATTAGCAACGGTTTAGAAAACTGGCATTACAGCTCACTTTCTGATACTACTTACCTTAAATATAATACTTGGGAAACCGCCTTTAATTATAAACGATACGAGCAAAAATTATATCTAAATTACATTACCCATCAACGTAAATTTAAGGTGTTACACAAAACAGATCAAATCGAATTTTTTGATGTAAATATTAATAGCGAACTCTTGGTAACCGATATTATAAAAAAGAACATAATAAACGTTGTAGAAGAACAATATGGCGATTACAATTACCAACTAATGCGCAATGAAAAATATGACAAAACCTATTGGATGGAATTTAACCTGCCACCAATAACCGAAAAACTACGATTGATGTATGAAGAAATTAGCCGCTTGGGGCAAGAAAAACGAATAAGTTTAATTAAATTTTTAAAAAAAAGAGAGCGTTTACAACCACAATAATGGTTCAGTCGCTTATATTTCGAGCGGTGTCGTCAATAATATTTATTCATTTTAAAACGCTGGGCAAAATTGTATACCTAAATTGCTTTAAACATTTTAGTATTAAAAGGCTATTCCTTACCATTGTTTTAGTGTTTGCCTTATTGCTGTTAGCAATTTCAACTTTTATTTTTAGAGTTTTAGATGAACTGCTTTTTCCTGCATACAGAAAAACCATAGTTAAGCAACCCGTTTTTATTTTAGGAAATCCAAGAAGCGGAACTACTTTTTTGCATCGTTTATTATGTTTAGATGAGCAACGCTACACAGCAATGAAGTTATATCATACCATAATACCAGCAATAAGTTTTTATAAGTTAATTGATTTTTTAGCTGTAATAGATGCAAAAATTGGAAACCCTGGCAATGCAGTTGTTAATTGGATTAATCGCATTTTTTTTGCCAAGTGGGAAAACATACATCCAACAGGGTTAAACAAAACAGAAGAAGATGAAGGCTTTTATATTTTTACTTTTTTAACGGTAGCGGTTTGTTTGTTATGTCCTTATATGAAACATTTTAAATATCTTACCATAATTGACAACTTTGATGAGGCAACTAAAAGCAAACTCAAAACTTATTATAAAAGCTCTATTCAACGCTTAGTTTATGCAACTGGCAGTCATAAAATTTTACTAAACAAAAATGTAATTTCTACTGGTAGAATTAACTTAATGCTATCTGTTTTTCCAGATGCACGAATGGTTTATTTGGTAAGAAATCCTAAAGAAACTATCCCTTCTTTTATAAGCATGTTTAGCGTTAGCTGGGCTTTAATTTCGCCAGAGGTAACAAAAAATAAAGAAGCTTATAAAACATTAGGTTGCGTTGCAATCGACTTTTACAAACACTTTCATCTTCAAAAAGAAAAAATTAACAAAATCAATTTGCTAAGCTTAACTTATAATGAATTAGTGAAATCACCCAAGGCAACAATTATAAAAATTTACGAATATTTTAACCTACCAGTAACCGATAATTTCATATTAAAAATTGAAACAGAACTCAAAAAATCTACCCACAAAGCAGGCAAACATCAATATACTTTAGAAGAATTTGGTTTTTCAGCCGCAGAAATTGAAACAGAACTAAAACAGATTTACAACACTTTTCAATTTAACTAATTTTTGTAATAATGGTTCTAATTCGTTTAAAGGCAACATATTAGCTCCATCGCTTTTAGCAATTTTTGGTTCAGGATGCGTTTCAATAAACAAACCATTTACGCCAACTGCAATGCCTGCTCGTGCAATATTTTCAATTAGTTTCGGCTGGCCGCCAGTAACGCCACTACTTTGATTTGGTTGCTGTAAACTATGCGTACAATCTAAAACTACCGGCACCTTAAAGGCTTGCATTTCGGGTATTCCTCTAAAATCAACAACCAAATCTTGGTAGCCAAAGGTAGTGCCTCGCTCGGTTAATATAACTTGTTCGTTACCCGATTGTTGTACTTTTTCAACCGCAAATTGCATAGCCATAGGCGATAAAAACTGTCCCTTTTTTATGTTGACCACCTTTCCAGTTTTGGCGGCAGCTATTAATAGTTCTGTTTGTCGGCATAAAAAAGCAGGTATTTGAATAATGTCTACCACATCTTTCACAAAATCAATTTCACGTTCCGAATGAACATCTGTAGTAATAGTTAAATTGTAAGTTGCTTTAACTTTGGCTAATATGTCGAGCGCTTTTTTATCGCCAATGCCAGTAAACGAACTTAATTTACTGCGGTTTGCTTTTTTGTAAGATGCTTTAAAAACGTAAGGTATTGCAAGCTTTTCGGTAATTTCTAAAACACTTTCGGCAATTTCCATTACCATTGCTTCGCTTTCAACTGCACAAGGGCCTGCAATTAGAAAAAAGTTATCGTTTTCGCTTTTTGTTAAACCTTTTATAATATCTTTCATTTGTTTTTAATTTTATAGATGTTTTTATTTTTGAGATTTCATTATTTTAATTTGATGCTGCTGTTAATATGTTTTTGCAAAGTTAGCTATTGTCAGCAAGCTTTTGAAACTACTTTAAAAATGGATGGAGTTAGTTTTGTTTCTCCTCCTGAAAAATTTCCACCAGCTTATTTGTTAGAGGTGAAAAAAGTACAAGCCGATTGGGTGGCTATTATTCCTTTTGGTTTTTCATATGCTGATAAACCTTCTGTTACTTTTGATAGCCGTTTTCAATGGTGGGGCGAAACCTCAACAGGTACTAATACATTAATTGATTATGCAAAAACTGCCAATTTAAGTGTTTTACTAAAACCACAAGTTTGGATAAGAGGTAGTTGGGTAGGATCGTTTGATTTAAAAACCGAAACGGAATGGAAGCAATGGGAACAAGATTATGAAGCCTATATATTAAATTTTGCCAAAATTGCTGAAGATAAAAAAGTAAGCGCTTTTTGTGTGGGTACAGAATATAGAATTGCAGCAATAAAACGAGAAAAGTTTTGGCGCAATTTGATTTGTAAGGTTAGGGAAATATATACTGGCAAAATAACTTATGCTGCTAATTGGGATAATTATAAAAATATTCCTTTTTGGGATGCACTAGATTTTATTGGTGTTGATGCATATTTTCCACTTCAAAATGCGGCTACACCAACGCTTAATGTGTTGTTAAAAAATTGGCTTCCACTAAAAAATGAAATGAAAGATTTAGCTGAGCATCATAAAAAACAAATTGTATTTACCGAATATGGTTACATGAGCTGCGATTATACTGCATGGCAAAATTGGGAAAATGAAAAGGATAGAGGTAGCGTAAATATTAACTTAGATGCCCAAAGTGTTGCCTTTGAAGCTTTGTTTATTACCTTTTGGAACGAACCGTGGTTTGGTGGTGGTTTTATTTGGAAATGGTACCATCATTACCAAAATTCGGGTGGCGAAGACGACAAAGATTATACACCACAAAATAAACCGGCAGAGGCAGTTATTAGTAAATGGTACAAACAAAAATGATAATAAATTTCTATCTTTGAAAATATTATTTAAAAATTGACAGCAGTAAAACAAATACCAGAAACTTTAATCTATGAAATGGATAATGGGCAACCTATCTATTATTCTGGTTATAAAAACATTTTAAATGGGCAAGCATTACCAACAGCTATAATGGGAAGTAGTATTTTACAATCATTAATTATAAGTTATTTATCTCATCATCTAATAAATATCTTACCAAAAAATTATTTTGTTTTAAATAATGAGGTGGGTATTTTATTTTCCAAAGGAAGTTGGCGATTAGCAGATATAGCGATTATTGAAAAAGCTCGTATAAAAACTATTAACGATAAATATATTTCTGTACCTCCAAATGTAGTTATTGAAATTGACACGAAGGCCGCTTTAGAAGATTATGCCAATCCACAAGAATATTACAAACTAAAAACCCAACAATATTTAGATTTTGGTATTGATAAAGTGATTTGGATTTTCACAAAAAACCGCACTATTGAAGTTACTACCAAAAGCAGCAAAACTAAGCATGTTTGGGATGAAGCTATTCAAATTTTAGAAGATGTTAAGTTTAACCTGGAAGATTTAATGAAGGATCAATTAGCCTGAAGGATCACTTTTTTGTAATTTAACATTTACTATAGTATTAAACAGGTTTATACAATTTGAACTAACTTTTAAAAACACTACTTTCGTATTTTAATCAATAAAATGAAGTATTTTTTTACCACTTTTTTAGCATTACTTTTTTGTTTTACTCAGGCATTAGCTCAGAATACCGTTGGTGTGGTGACTTATGATACAACTCAAACCTCACCAGGCTATAATTTGTTTTACCCGTTGTTGCAAAGCAATGTTTATTTAGTTGATAATTATGGAAGAATAGTTAACCAATGGAGCGATTTAGGTTTTGTACCAGGCAGTTCAGTTGAATTATTACCAAATGGAAATTTACTAAAAACCAGTTCTCTAAATTTTGGAAGTAGCTCTGGTTTGCTGTCTTTGGCGGGTGCAGGCGATATGGTGCATTTAAAAGATTGGGATAACAATAATTTGTGGCAATATGCTGTAAGCTCAACAACAGAACGGATGCACCACGATATAAAAGCAATGCCCAATGGGAACGTACTTATTTTAGCCTGGCAAAAAAAGAGTGGTGAAGAAGCAATAGCAGCAGGTAGAGATTCAACATTAACTGCAATTGATGGCTTTTTATATCCCGATTTTTTAATTGAAGTAGAACCAGTTGGCGCCGATGGTGGCAATATTGTTTGGCGGTGGAATGCCTGGGATCATTTTGTGCAAGATTTTGATGCAACTAAAAATAATTTCGGAGTTATATCAGAACACCCAGAACTAATAAATATTAATTATCCACCAAATGATAATAGTATTGATTGGTTACATACTAATGCAATTGATTATAATGCCGATTTAGATCAGGTTTTAATATCTGCACCAGGTTTTAATGAAGTTTGGATGATAGACCACAGCACCACAACCGAAGAAGCCGCAACAAGTAGCGGAGGTAATAGCGGCAAAGGTGGCGATTTAATTTTCCGTTGGGGAAACCCAGCAGCTTATAATATGGGTGATAGTAGCACGCAAAAATTATTTTTTCAGCACGATCCGCATTGGATAGAACAAGGCTTAGATAATACAGATGTTGACTATGGGAAATTGTTGGTTTTTAATAATCAAGCCGGAGAAGATTATTCTACTGTAAACATTTTTAATCCGCAATGGAATGGCGCAGCTTATGAATTATTAGAAAATGGTACTTATGCACCTGCCGATTTTGAATTTACTTATCAGGCTGCCGTACCAAAAAATTTGTATTCTAACAATGTTTCGGGCGCACAAAAATTACCTAATGGCAATTTATTAATTTGCTCTGGCGTGCAGAAAAAAGCAATTGAAATAAACCCTCAGCAAGAAATAGTTTGGCAATATGTAAACCCTATAAAACCAAGTAGTGGTGGCGCAATTGAACAAGGTACGCCAAACCCAAATGGTTCTTTATTGTTTAGATTTAACCGTTATGCAGAAAATTTTGCAGGTTTTACTGGTAAAGATTTAAGCCCACAAGATTTTGTTGAACTTAATGGAAGTTTAATAGATGTTGGTACTTCAATATTAGAAACTACTTATTTTACAAATATTAAAATAGGCCCAAACCCAGCAGCAGATTTCCTTAATATTAAAAGTGATGTAATATTAAATGAAATTTCAATATTTAATACAAATGGCCAATTAATATTTAGCAAAAAACCAATGCAAGCTACCTGCAAAATTACTAATTTAGAAAAACTTGGTAAAGGACTACATTATATCGTAATCAATAAACAATATTCAAGTAAAATATACCTTTATTAGGTGCTAAACAGCATTTAATTTTTACCTAAAACACACGTAAAATTTTTAATGCAAGCAGTAATTTAATGATTGATTCAACATTAGTACACCGGTATTTGAAAAATGTAAGTGAACATCCAAAACAAGTAATTTATAGATTTATTGAGGGCAATAATACACAAAGTCAAAACTTAAATGAATCTTTTACAAAGGCATCTTCAATAGCAAAAATATTGTTGCAAAATGCTAAGCCAGGTGACAGAGCTTTACTGCTGTATATGCCTGGAATTGATTTTTTAGATGCTTTTTGGGCGTGCCAGTTAGCAGGTATTATTGCGGTGCCTGCGCCTTTAACACCTAATTTAAAGCAAGTAGCAAATTTCATTCATCAAACTTCAAAAAAATGTGATCCAGCCGTTTTACTAACCAGCGAATCACTATTAAGTTCAATTGATGCTTTTGCAAGTTCTGGAGGTGTTCTTCATCCAAAAAAAATAATAGCTACTGATATTGTTACTACTACCAAAATTGAAATTGATGATTTTAATTTACCCAATGATGAAACTATTGCTTTGCTGCAATATACTTCTGGCTCAGTTAGCCAGCCTAAGGGCGTAAAAATTTCGCATCTTAACTTAAAAAGCAACTTAAATATAATAATGAAAAATACCAAAATTGAAGATATGACAAATGGTTTTGGTTGGTTACCTCATTTTCATGATATGGGTTTAATTGGTCAGTTTTTAATACCAACAGTTGTGCCTGGCGTTTTTAACTTTATGTCGCCATTAAGTTTTGTAGAGCGGCCTCAAAGTTGGTTAGAAAATTTAAGTAAGTACAAATCTGAAATTACAGTAGCACCTAATTTTGCTTTTGAATACTGTAATAGAAAATTAGATGCCGAAGAGCTTATTGGATTAGATTTAAGTAATTTGGAAGTTGTACTTACAGGAAGTGAACCAGTTGAGCCAGATACGTTAAGAACTTTTGCAGAAAAATTTGAATCACTTAATTTCAATATTAATGCCTTTATGCCTTGTTACGGAATGGCAGAAAGCACTTTAATGATTGCCTGCAATAAAAAGCAAAATCTTTTTAAAACTAAGCATTTTAGCAAAAAAGCTTTAAACGAAAATAAAATAATTGAAGGAAAAGGGGAAGATGCGATTGAGCTAACTAGCTGTGGCAAGGCAGATGATTCATTTACAGTAAAAATTGTAAACACCAATAAGCAAGCTGTTAAAAATGAAATTGGTGAAATATGGTTGAAAGGCTCAAGCATTAGCAAAGCCTATTGGAATGAAAGCAAAATTACTAACGAAAATTTTGATGCTTATTTAGCAAATGGTGAAGGCCCTTATTTAAAAACAGGTGATCTTGGCTGTATAATAGACGGTGAAATTTTTATTACTGGCCGTTTAAAAGATATTATTATTGTAAGAGGAAAAAATTATTATCCGCAAGATGTTGAAAATGCTGTGCGTAAAACCAACAAAAATATTAAAAAAGGTAGTGTGGTGGCTTTTGGTTTTAAAAATAATGCAGAGCAAGAAACTGTGGCGGTTTGCTTTGAAGCTAAAGTAACCATGGCAGAAACTGAATTTAACTTAACAGCAACAAATATAATAAATAAGGTGTTAGATGAATGTGGCATTAAAGTTGAAACAGTATGTTTGGCAAATGAACGTCAAATACCAAAAACAAGTAGTGGAAAGATACAACGAGCTAAAGCCAAAAAACTTTGGCAAAATAATGAATTGAGTTTAATTAGTGCTTACAATAATAACACGAAGAATAAAGCTTACAACATAGAGGCCACAAAGCAATTAATTGCGGATGAAATTGCTTTAATTTGTGGTACTGAAGCATCAAATTTAGATGCAGATAAGCGTATTTTCGACTTAGGAATAGACTCTATCCAGTTACCCGAACTATTAGATCGTTTGAAAAACAAAACTGGCTCAAATATTAGCCTTGAAAAATTTATGAATGAGCCAACTATTAATGGCTTAGTTAATGCTTTACATTATAATACTTTAAGTAATGAAGAACTTAATACAAAAAAACACATTAAAAAAATAAGCAAAGTTAATAGTACCGCTGCTGTAATTTTACCCGATTTCAATCTTATAGCTTAAAATACGTGCAAGCAGTTTTTTTATCAGATTTTCAGAGTTCTTCTGCAATTCCATCATTTAACCAAACCGATTTAAATAAAATTTATTTAAAATTTTTATCGGTTGCGGCTTGTTTACTTCAAGAAGTAAAGACGAAAGAAAAGGCTAACGAAATTTTGTTAGATTTTCAACAAAAAATGGATAGTTATGGCGTAAAATCCAATTTTATTGCACACCGAAAAGCTGCCATTTTACCAAATAATTATTTTGAAGGTAATAACAAAAACTTAAAGTTACCAATTATTTACCAAAACATTTATGAACAGCCCAATGGAGCAAATGTTGTGCAACGTACAAAGCAACATAGCATTATAAGTTATAAAATTTTAGAAGAATGGTTTGGTAACAATATTGAACTAAACGATGAAATTAAACTAATCACCAGTTCGGCTTATGAATCGCCTAATGTGTTACAAAAATTTATTAGTGAAAAAGCTTTAAACGTGTTGCAAAGCCATACTTATGCCAACGATTGCTATGGGGCTTTTCCAGCAATTGAGCAAGCTATTGGTTCTATTTTTAATACCTTCAATCATACTCAATCTATAAGTTTAGTGCATATTGAGTTAAACTCACTTCATATTAATTTAACCGATGCTACTGCCGAAAACCTAATTAAAATGACACTTTTTGGTGATGGGGCAATCCACTACAAAGTATCAAACGAAAGAAAATTAAATAGTTTTCAACTGCTAAAAATTGCGCATCATTTAATACCCAACTCTAGCGATCAAATGACTTGGCAGCCCGGGCCGTTTAATTACCAAATGACCTTAAAATCTTACGTGCCACTTTTTATAAACGATAATATAAAAACTTTCTTAAATAAATTATTTTTTAAAAGTGAATATTTATTAAACGATTGTATTAAAAATGCTATTTGGGCAATACATCCTGGTGGGCCCAAAATTGTGCAGTTTATAAAAGATAAATTATCACTATCTGATGAGCAAGTACAATATAGTTACGAGGTGTTAAAAGAAAACGGTAATATGTCTTCGGCAACTTTACCTTATATTTGGCAAAAAATTATTGATGAACCTAACATTGATAGTGGGCGAATGATTGTATCTTTAGCATTTGGCCCTGGCTTAACCGTTTATGGTATGATTATGAAAAAAATATAAAACTATGCTAAAACACATATTTAAAGTTTACAGAAAATTATTGAGTGCCAGTTTTAATACTTTTGGTTTTTTTAGTAAAGATTTTTTTACTACATTAGGTGTCCCTTTCTATTTATTATTTACGCATTTTACTTTATGGTTAGATAATTTTTTTTACGCAAAATACAAAGATGTAGAAATTAAAAATCCGGTTTTTATAATTGGACATCCACGCAGCGGCACTACTTTTTTTCATCGCTTAATGATAAAAACCGATGATTATTTAAACTTTAAAAGTTGGGAGTTGTTTTTCCCTGCCTTAACTGCACGCAAATTTATAAAACCTATAATTGATAAAAAAATAGCCAACGGAAATGCCACCATTTTTCCACCAGAAACCGGACATCATGCCCGCCTGGATTTACCAGAAGAAGAAGAGCAACTGTTTATGCATTTATGCGATTCGCAGTTTACTTCTATTATTTTTTCCTTAGGCTTTTATAATGGTGATTTTAATGAAATTTTGTTTAATGATGAACAAAAGCATCAAAAAACATCATTAAAATATTTTAAGAATTACTTAAAACGACAAATATATTATACCAATAAAAAGCAGGTTATGGCACGTTGTAATTTTAGTGGTATGCGCTTGCAACAATTGGCTGCCGAGTTTCCTGATGCTAAGTTTATTTACTTTTATAGAAATCCTTTAGAATCTATTCCATCACATCTTTCTTTAAACAGAAGCGTGTTTGATTATAAATGGGGTTTAGAAAAAATTGGAGAAACAGCAATGCAACGTTATTACAACAGGCGATACAGATATAATGTTACCTATTATAAATATCTGGAAAATATGCTGCAACAAGCCAATTTGAAAGAGCGAGTATTACAAATTCATTACCCGCAATTGTTAGAAAATTTTGAAGCAACAATGCAAAAAGCGATCAACTTTATGCAAGTAGACATTAGCAAAACCTTACAAAATGAAATTGAAACGCAAGCAGAAAAGCAGAAAACCTACCAACGCAAACATAAAGTGTATGAGTTAGAAATGTTTGGCTTAAGCGAAGCAAAAATTAAAGCCGACTTAGATTTTATGTTTGAAAAAGTAACGCAAAGTTAATGCAACTTTTAGTCAATAAAGATGACATCTTTAGTTAACTGAAGAAAGAAAAGGTGTCATCTTAAAAATTCAATTCTCAACTATTCGTGCCACGACTGAAAGTAGAACAAAAAAGTCGTGGCACGAATAGTTTTTTAATTTTTGGTTGTGGCACGAATAATAATAAGACAGTATATTTCAATAACATAATTGCTCTTTTTGCTCCAAATAGAAACTGTTATTTTTTAGCAGCCTGTTTTTAACACCGCAAAATGTTAATATTTTGAAAATGTGTAAATAATAATTTACCTTACAACAAGATAATGTTTAACCCATTATGAAATTACGTGCCAACACTAAATAAAAACAAAAAACCTTTTTTAAATAATAGAAGGAAAACCAAGCGTTTAGCTTACATAATTTAGCCTACACAAAATTTTATAACGCCATTTAAAAAGCAGAGTTTTACAACAATATTTGTAGTGTAATTTTAAGAGGTGACAATAACCAAACAAGTAGTAAAATAGAAAATACAGATTTTATTATTGACAATGAATTCTATAGCAACTCCATAACTCATCCTGGTAACGCAGACCCAGATTTCCAATTATGGATGAAGTATGTTGTAGGTTTGGACATTATCGATGTCACTTTTGATAATCAAGCTACTGATATTAGTGGACAAGATGCAATTAGAGCCTACAAATCTACATTTAAGTATGTTACAAACGATGACTTTAATAATCTTAACAGCAGCAGTATCAATAATTTTGAAAAAGGTATTGAAGCAATTTACAACTTCCAAAATCAGCAAACCCAAACATTAGTAAAAGATGTTACCTTTAACAATACGCCTCGCTCAATGGCATTTAGCGGTTATGACGATCAGTTTACCAATCCCAATGCGGTTTACGTTGCCGAAAATATAGGCCTTTACATAACAGATAACACTATAAATTTACCTAATGTTTGGAATGGTGAAGTTGGATCAGATTTTTTAGAAAATAGGTGGGGCATTAAGTTAGAAGGCTGTAATGATTATATTGTAAGTAACAACACTATTAAAGGTGGTTGGGTTGGTATAGATGAATATGGTAATAACAACTTGCCGTTTTATCCCATACTAGTTAGAGAAAGTGCTTCTACTGGCACTAACGTTTATAATTACATACAAAACAATACCATAGGTGGTAATTCATCTAAATTTAACGTAAACATACTTGCATACCAAAATAACCCTAGCCTCCAGATATTGTGCAATACTCACGAAGATTTTACTTCGCAATACGATATTTACTACTTTGACTCTGGTACACAAGGCCCAGCAGCAGAGTACCAAGGAGCTTGCGGAGATGTTGAGTCTTTAAACCCTGAAACAGGCCCTGCTGGGAATGACTTAGCGGCATCAAACACGCCTCTGGTACCAAATGTTTCGCATACCCAATTAGCTAAATTTGGTTCTGCTAACAATTATAATATTAAATATAGTTATGTAAATATGCCAAGTCAAATTAGTGGAGGTATTATCTTAGATGGTGTGGTGGAGGTATCGAAGTGGAATGTGGAGCTTATGATAATGGCTCGTTTACCGTTGAAAATGATGATGGAGGCGGTACAGATCCCGATCATATAAACTATTGCTGCAACATAATAGCTCGTTCTGCCTATATGGATATTGAAACTGACGTGCAAGCAGCAATGGAGTTGCTTACAAAGTATAACCGCATAGATGATAGTGCTTTAATAGATGTAACAACCGATATAAATGAGGTATTAAATATTGTTAGTGAATACGATGTATATCTTTCAAATGGAGAATTAGCTGCTGTTTCTGGTAAATTAATCTTATCAACTGCATACCAAGTAATTAATATACTTGAAGAAAATGCACCATTAAATAATGATGTTTTGCAAGCTTTAACCTATCAAATTAACAGCTTAACCCTTGTTCAACGGTTTTGGTTAAAAAAGCATTTTGGAAACCAAATTAATAATTTGTATAAATATACAAGTGGTATTTCGTTAAGGCAGGAAAAAGAAAAAGAGGTTTACCAGCTTTCTATTGAACAGAAATACGTTATACCAACAGTATCTTGCTGTAAAACAGCACCTTTTACCAATTTATTTGAGTTAAACTATGCTGCAAACAATACTTCATTAAATAAGGTATGGTTTCAGCAATTATTAGTTGAGTATGCTACCGAATATAATTTATACCGATATGCACAATTTGCATTATCTCAAATAAATACGATTGATAATGAAGAGTTAGCAGACTATGTTGCACTAAAACAATTGCACATAAAAATGCAAATGCAAGGTAAAGATTTGGAAGATTTAAGCGAAAATGAAATAGCTTTGTTAGAGAATTTAGCTAATACTAATACAATTGCAGGTATTTCAGCCCGTAATGCTATATTAGCAATAAATGACTCTTTACCAGTAAATGAAATACTGCAATTGCCAACCGAGCAGAGCTTTAAAAAAGCTGCAAAGCCTAGTAACCCTCTATTGAATTTGGAAACTACAACTAGTAATGCATTGGTGTACCCAGTGCCAGCCAAAGATGTTTTGTTTGTCAATACTAATATTTTGAGTAATTACATTACAGGGCAAGTTAAAATTTACATTTACGATTTAAACGGTATTTTGGTAGATAGTTTTAATAGAGATGTAAACAGGTTAAATAGCATTAATATTTCAAACATCAATCAAGGAGCTTATGTTTTAGAAGTGATAGATAATAATAACATGTTAATTGACTTTGCTAAAGTTTTAATTATAAAATAAAAATTAATAGCAGTAGATCAATTTTGTCTACTGCTATTTTTACTATTATGAAGTATTTTGTGATGTTTTTTTTGGCTCTTTTTACCATAAAAATGAGCATAAGTCAAAGCTATTTTAATCATTTATATAACTATAATGATTTACAAGAATTCGAGGCTGAAATGAGCCTTTTTGACAAAAAAAATAATTTAATTACTATTGGAAGTGCTCATTACAATGTTACAATGAGAGGTATAATAATTCGCAAGCTTGATAATGGTGGTAATTTACAGTGGGAAAACTTTATTATAAATGATACCTTAAGTCTTTCAGTTATAAATTCTTCAACCAATGTAAGTTTCCTTAAAGAAAATGAGTTGTATATTTTTGGTTTCGCCTCTAAGTTTAATGATAGAGAATTAGAGTATAGCTTACCTGTCTTTATAAAATATGACATCCAAAAACAAGAAGTCATTTTTAAAAAAACTTATCGAATACCTCATTCTGCAGGTATAAGAAGTGTTATCTTGAGAGATGAATATATATATGCTGTTGGTACTAAAGTATTGAAAGATGGTTTTTTAGATTCCGATGGTTTAATAATGAAATTAGATTTAGATGGTAACTTAATCTGGCAAAAATCAACTGATTTTGGTATTGGAGATTTTATGTATGAAATTGAACCCCTTAACGAAGATTTTGTTATTTCAGGAGCTTTTTTGAAGACCCCAGTTTCAGGTGGTCCTTTTTTAATAAAAATTGACACATCAGGAAATATAATCAAAAGAATTGACCCAGTTGTTGAGGGAGGCACTATTGCAAGTAATATTGAAATTGTTGATAACAATATATATTATGTGATTATTTCAGAAGAAAAGATTTTTGATAATAGAACGCAATTGCTGATAAAATATGATGAAAATTTAGATTTGCAATGGGACTTTTTAATACCAATTACAAGCAAGTACTCTCTTACACCTCGCCGTATGGAAATATTTAACGAGCAAATAATTATTGCAGGAAACATGCTGGCAGTAACAGAGTTTAATAGAGATGTTTATAGCTATGCTATTAGTTTAAATTTAGAGGGTCAATTAAACTGGGAGCATGTTTACTATTATGACCGTGAGTTTACGCATCATTTAGATGATATTGAACAAATGCCTAATGGTGACTTGGTTTTTATGGGTACAGTTTTCGACAGAATAAATACTACAGATCATTTTACAGACCAATACCTCTGGCTCTTCCGCACAGATAGCCTTGGCTGCGGCAGCGTACAACCTGCCTGCTACTACGCCTTAGATGATTACTTTGCAGCCGATACATTGGTCAGCATTATTGAGCCGCAGTTTTCTACTACTACACCAGTTCAAATTTTGGGTAACCCTTTTACCACCAATTTACAGCTTACAACAAATGAAAGCAAACCCTTACAGTTAAAATTTTACAATACAGCAGGTCAGCTTTTTACTACCAAAAACCTAAGCAGTCAACTAAGCATTAACAGTCAAGCCTGGCCTTCGGGCATTTACTTTATGCAAGTTTTTAATAAAGAAAAGTTGTTGGCAATTGAAAAAGTGATAAAACAATATTGATTCGTGCCACGACTTGTTTACTAAACTTTCAGTCGTGGCACGAATATTTTATAAAGGTGTCATCTTTAAAACTCAAAACTAAATCAACTTAATTTTGTAAATGGCTTAAAGCAATATTTTTGTTAAATGATTCTTGTTAATTCGTGCTACGACTTGTTAGCTTAACATTAGTTGTGCCACGAATATTTTTGACGAATAGTTGTTTAATTTTAGTGCGGCACAAACTATTTAGGCAATTTATTCGGTTGCCTAAAGTTTCTAAATTAGCCCCGACCGCAACGTAAAGCCCGCAGCGCAGCAAAGCTTTTGTGCAATAGCCAGCGAGGACTTGCAGAGTAGGGCGGGACTGCCTTTTATGCGAGCATTTCCCTTTCGCTTCCCCAAAAATAAACGCTAAAGTCCTTAAAAAATATTATTATTTTAATAATACTGTAATAGAAGCGATTTGAATAAGAGTTTTTAATTAATTTCGCAGTAATGTTTGAATTAGAATCAGCAATATGGTTGTGGGGGCTTTTGTGGATTCCGGTGCTTTTAATGGCTTACTGGTTATTTTTACAATGGCGCAAAGGTGCTATTGCCCGCTTCGGCGAATGGAATTTGGTTGAGCAACTAATGGATGGTTTTTCGGCCAAACGGCAGCACATTAAGTTTTTATTGTGGCTGGTAAGCATCGCTTTTATAGTGTTGGGTTTAAGCAATCCGCAAATGGGTACACGTTTACAAAAGGTTAAACGCCAGGGAGTTGACGTGGTAATTGCTTTAGATGTTTCTAAAAGTATGTTGGCGCAAGATATTACGCCAAGCCGAATTGAGCGCAGCAAACAATTTATTTCGAAGTTGTTGAGCAGAATGGCCGACGATAGAATTGCGCTAATCATTTTTGCTGGTAACGCTTACATGCAAATGCCTTTAACAATTGATTATTCAGCAGCCAAGTTGTTTTTAAATACCATAAGTACCGATATTGTGCCAACCCAGGGCACCGCAATTGGCGAAGCTATTGATTTGGCCACTCAGGCTTTTGACCCCGATGAAGAAAAATTTAAAACCCTTATAATTATTACCGATGGCGAAAACCACGAAAAAGGTGCAATTACAGCAGCAGAAGAAGCGCAGGAAATGGGCGTATTAACTTATACTGTAGGTGTGGGCGATAAAGATGGCGCAGAGATACCAATTTACAGAGGTGGCACCAAACAAATTGCCGATTATGTGAGAAATAAAAACGGCAAAACAGTTATTTCTAAACTTAATGTGGAGATGTTGAAAGATGTGGCAAAAGCTGGAAAAGGTCAGTTTTTTCAACTAACCAACGGTACAAAAGAAATTGACAATATTTTAGACGAACTGAGCAGTATGGAAAAAAAGGAATTCGAAGATCGGGTTTTTACTGATTATGAAGATCAATTTCAATGGTTAATTGGCCCAGGTTTGTTGTTATTGGTTTTCAATATTTTTTATTCGGAGCGAAAAGATTAGTTAATCTTTTATTAGAAGCGATTTTTTTTGGCTTCTAAAAATTTTTCTCCTTACCGATAGTTATTGTGATGGATATTTCGGTGTTGTAGAGCATTAAAAAATAGAAAGGCGTAATGACAATAAAGTATAATAGACTAAATCACATTCAGATTTGTATTCCAAATGGAGAGGAGGAAAGAGGACGTGAATTTTATTGTAAAATTCTAGGGTTAAAGGAAATCCCTAAACCTAAACCACTTATAAAAAACGGAGGTTTTTGGTTGGAGATTGCAGATATTCAACTTCACATTGGAACTGAAAACCTTCAAGGAAAATCAAAACGACATCCTGCATTTGAAGTCAAAAACTTAAATGAGATAAAAGATTATCTAGAACGAAAAGGAGTTAGAATAAAAGAGGATGCAAAAATTGCAGGTATAGATAGGTTTTCATTTTATGACTATTGGGAAAACAGAATAGAATTTCTTGAAAAAAAATAACGCTCTACAACAAAAGATAAGACAGAAGACTTGCTATCGCTGCGTCCTCTGCTTATCAAAACCGTAGTAGAAAATTTACAAAGAATCTTGTTAAAGGAAATTTACGACTACACTTGTCTACCTAAAGCTTTTTATCAACTGTTCAAACTGGTGCTTCTAACTCTATCGCCAAAGCAATAAAAGGCACATCAAATTCATCTATATTTTCTGTCAAATCTATTGCTTTGTATAAAGAAGTTTCTTTATAGTTTGCAGATCAATCAAGTTTATTTTTTTTTGTAAGATTTGCTTTTGGTAAACCAACTCAATTGGAGAATACCCAGAAATTTTTAATAACTTATTCTTGTGATTTTCTAATTCTTCTAAAATAAAAGTTGGCGAATAAAAGTTAAATCCATTTTCTGAGTTAAGTAGTAAGTCACTAATTGTACCTTTTGGACTTAATATTCCACTAAATATAATATTAGTGTCAACAACAAGTTTCACTTTATGTATCTATTTTTATTATTATCCCACCAAGAAGATTTGGATAAGGAAGCAAGCTCATCAATTTGTGTTTGTGTTGCCTTACTTTTTGAAGCGATTTCACGAAATTTTAAAAAGTCTAAAATTCGCCGAAGGCCAGTTATATCTATTCTGGCTGGCAGCCTTATAAGTATTTCATGTTCACTTTTTTCTATTTGCATAATTTAAAGGTAAATTAAATTTTATAATTGTTAAAGACAAAAAAGTACATTTATGCTATACTAAGATGTAGCACCCAATTTAAACCCAACAAAAACAGCTAACAAACTAGTTAAAACACTAATAGCCAAATAAGTAAAAGCTGTTGTTGTGTTGCCATTTTTTAACAACAAAAATATTTCTAACGAAAAAGTAGAAAAGGTGCTAAAACCACCGCAAAAGCCAGTAGCCAAAAACAAAACAAGGTTGGTACTAATTGGTTTCTGTATAAAATAAGCAGCAATAAAGCCCAGCAACAAGCTACTTAAACCATTAGCCAAAAAAGTACCAGTTGAAAAGTTAGCACCTGCCGCACCATTAAAATAAATTGAAAATAAAAGCCTGCAACAACTACCAAATCCACCACCAATAAAAACGGCTATTAATTGGTACAACATTATTTATTGGCTTTGTTAAGTTTTTTGCCACGTTCGTATAACAATTGCATCACTACAAAAAGAAAAATTACATAAGCCAACACCAGCAAGGTTTTACCAAAAGTCCAAGTATCAAAATTGTTGACTAACAAATAGGCAATACCTACTGAAATAATTGAAATAGCAAACATAATAAAAGCTACCACGCCATCTTTTAGACCATTGTAAGCTAAGTGGTGCGTGGTATGATCTCGTCCGCCAACAAAAGGAGATTGTCCTCTTAGAATTCTTCTTACTAAAACAGTACTGGTATCAATTATTGGAATAATAAATAGAATAAGTGGCACTAAAAATTGCTTAATTTCAAAAATACCACTCGCAGGGTCTTTAAATTTCCACATTAAAACTATACTTAAATACGATAGAAAAGCACCTAAAAACTGGCTACCATTATCGCCCATATACATTTTACTTGGCGACCAATTAAAAAATAAAAATCCAAACAAACTACCAGCAACGCCCAAACAAATTATAAAGTAGATAGATTGTAGTTGCCCGGCCATAAGTAATAGCAGCATAGATGCTAATACAATACTCAAACTTACGCTTGCAGTAATGCCGTCCATATTGTCGAGCATATTTATGGAGTTCATTATGGCTACTACCCAAAGCAACGTAAAAGCATAATTGATAAAAATGTAAGGCGTTAATGGAATGTAAATGCCCATCACAATTAAAAATAAAGCGCAAGCTACCTGCCCGGCAAACTTTACTGCGGCGTTCATATTTAAAGCATCATCATACAAACCAATTAAAAAGCCAAGTGTGCTAGCACCAAGTAATGCAAAAAGTTCTTTACCAAAAAATGTGCCTGTATGAAACGGCAAAATAAAATAACTGGAAACACTCAACAAAAAAAGTATGAAAAAACCAATACCACCCAAAACAGGTTTTGAACCACTTTGCCAACGAACTTCGCCATTAGCGTTATTATGTAATTGCATTTTTTTTGAAAGCTTTAACAATAGCATATTAATAAATACTGCAAAACTGGTGGAGAGCAGAAAAAATGCAATATAAATTAAGATTAAGTGATTACTTAAATCCATTGTTGCAAAGTTAAAAAAAGCCTAAAATTAAAAAAATGAATTGTGTACACTATTTGTACTTTATGTACTTATTTAAGCCTTCTGCTATAAAATCATTCCATTTTTGCTGGGCTTTTGTTTTTAGGCCGTGGTCAGTCTCAACATCGTATAAAATTTGGAGTTGGCGCAGTTCTTCAAATAAATCATTATAAATTTTATTTAAAGCTGTAGTGCCCATAGTGCAAGGTTCAAGCAGTTCTAAGTAAGCTTTTCGCATTTTGCGAGCGTACAATTCGGTTAAATCAAAGTGTTTTTGCTCGTGGGCCAATATGCGTTTACTTTTGCTGGTTTTTGTCCAGCTTTTTGTTTTATTAAATTTTGCAATTAATTTTAACTCAAAATTATCGGCATCACAAGTATAACTTTGCTCAATTGTGGTAACAGTTTGAGCAGCAAAATCACTCCAATATTTCGGTTGGCCTTCAAAATCATTCCATTGTAGCTTACGTTCATTGTGCCACAATAGCTCATTGCTGGTGGTTGATTTATTATCATTTAAAAAAAAGCAAACCAATAAACAAACTACACTACGAATTAACATTGTAACGAATGTAAGCCCTTATTTGTTAGTATGCAAGGGAAGATTTAACCTTTTGCTTCAGTCAAATTTTTGATCCAATTGTCAAACCGAGGGCTTTTGGCTCTTATTCGTTCAATGCCAATACATTCTGCTAAAATATTTCCATAAACAACTTTATTATAACCTTTTATAATTTGCTGTAAACGTTTTGATGGGGCGGTTTCTTTATTTTCATTTATCATTTCTGGATTGGGAAATTGCTCAAATGTGTTTTTCAACACATACTTATTAACAATTTCATCCTCAGGTATTTGTTGATAGAAAACATCTATCTCATTAAATAGTAAGCCTTCAAATTCGTGTAATTGCAGATATGGAATATAACGGTAATGATATTTATTATCAATGTCTTCTAACATAGCGTGTTCTAATAATTCCATCCTTTTTACCTTATCAATTTCCTTTTGAGCAGTAACCCATTTAGGGAATTGATGTTTTGTATAAATGCCATAATAATCAATCAAAGTGGTAACAATAGAATCCACATCTGTCTTTAAATGCATAGTTATCTGTTTTTTCAAATCTATCCATTTAACTAAACCACCCATTGATTTTTTAATGCGTGGAGCTTGAATCTGAATTTTTTTGCTTAAAAGATATGGTGATAGAACTGTTTTGCAAAACTCTTGTTCAGTTTCTCCTTCACAAATTATAATCACTCGTTGCATAGTATTAAAAATTGGGTTGACCAGTAGTAATAATATTGCGTTTCCAAAGATCATCAATTGTATAATCTTCTAACCAGTCACTTAAGTTTTTACCGCTAAGCCTGTTAAAAAAAGATTCACCATTAATATGGTCAACTGTAATAATATCTTCGGCATTAAAATGGCTAATTAAGTCGGTTGATTGTGTTGCTACTATAACCTGACTTCCTTTTGCAGCACACGATTTTATCATACCGGCCAACTTTGCAATAGCAGTAGGATGTAAGCCTAACTCTGGCTCATCAATAATTATAGTATCAGGTAGCTTAGGTTGCATAAATAGGCTTGTTAATGCAATAAACCTTATGGTTCCGTCAGATAAGTCATTTACACCGTAAACAGTATCACTATATTTATCTGTCCACTGTAAACGCAAATATTGTTCAACATTTGGTTGTAAATAGAAATCGGAGAAAAATGGTGCTATAGATTGTATTGTTTTAATAACTAATTTATATACTATTTGATGGTTAGATTTCATATTATACAAAAAAGCAGCCAAATTAGAACCGTCTTCATACATATAATATATATCGTTTTCTATATTACTTAGTTTGGTAAAAGCAGAATTAGTACTTGTATCGTGAAAGTGATATTTTTTTAAACCATTTAGATATTCGCTAATGTGAGTAGCTCCTAAAATCCCACTATTTTTAATTTTTGCCTCTTTTGATAGATTACGTAACGACCAAGCATCTCTCTTTAAATGTAAAATTTCCTCTGTAAAAATAAACCCTTCTACACTTGATTTTAAAACTACCTCATAACCGTGGTTACCAGTATCAAATTCAACTTTAAAAAACATTTCTGAAGTATGCTTTTTGCTTTTATGTAAAAACTTATCTTCACCACCCTTTAATTGAATGTATTCATTTAACTTTTGCTCATATAATCTATTGAGCAATTCAAAAAAAGAAAGAAAATTACTTTTGCCGCTACCATTAGCGCCAATTAAAATATTTATTGATTTCAAATCTATCTTTGCAGATTTTATAGATTTGTATCCTTGTATTTTAATGTAGTCCACAAAAAATCTTTTAACAAAGCTACGCTTTTAATGGCAAATTTATCAAAACTCAACAAAAGCATCAATCTGTTCTTCAATCATTTTTTTTGTATCGCCAGATAGATTTCCTTTTTCATCTACTAAATTACTAATAGAAGAAATAGGTAGTTTATTGTGATAAACCGTCATTTTAAGATGATCTAAAATATTGGTTAAATGATCCATGCCACGTAAATTGCCAGCCCTGCCACTCGAAATACCTGTTAAGCATACCTTTTTACCGTGAAAACTGGGTTTCACTTCACAAGCATCAATAAATAATTTTAAAAAACCAGGTATACTACCATTATATTCTGGCGAAATAATAATAAATTTAGAAGCAGATTTAATATAGCTATCTTGTATTCCCTTAAAGCCACCTATTCTTTCTACATACATTGTATCGTTCAAAAATGAAGGAGGTACTTGCGTTAACTTTAAGTATTTATGCTGAACTTGTTTATTACTTAATATAGAGTTATAAACATCTGCTACTAACTCTGTCATGCTGTTGGGTCTGTTTGTGCCCGAAATTACTGTTAACATTTACTTTATGTATTTGTTTTTGATTTAACTTTGGTGTTAAAAATGTGTGTAAAATGTTTATTTAATGTGCATAACAATACCTTTTAACAAAAAACAGGTAATTGTTTAAAAAGTATCTTTACAGCTTACAAAGTAAATCAATAAAATCAATCTATTAGTAAAAATGAAAATTACTTTTTTCGGACATTCGTCCTTTTTATTAAACATTTCTAATAAAAACATATTATTCGATCCATTTATAAGTGGAAATGAAAAAGCCAAACACATTAACATTAATGACATAAAAGCCGATTATGTACTTTTAAGTCACGGCCATGAAGATCATATTTTAGATGCACAAACTATAGCACAAAATAACGATGCAACCATAGTTTGTAATTTTGAAATGATGAATTGGTACAACAAGCAAGGTTATTCAAAATGTCAGCCATTAAACCATGGCGGAAGTTGGAAATTTGAGTTTGGTAAAGTTAAAATGGTAAATGCCATACATACAAGTAGCATGCCCGATGGTAGTTACGGAGGTAATCCCGCAGGTTTTATAATTACTACTGGAGATACTGAAATTTATTTTGCCGGAGATACTGCTTTAACTTTAGATATGGAATTGATAGGCCAATATCACGAAATTGATGTAGCTTTTTTACCAATTGGCGATTGTTTTACTATGGGAGTAGAAGATGCGGTTATTGCTTCAAAATTAATTAATTGCGATACAATTATTGGTATGCATTACGATACTTTTGACCTTATTGAACTAAAAGATAAGCAAGGGGCTAAAGAGGCTTTTGCTGATGCTGGAAAAGAATTGATACTTTTGCCGATTGGAGATAGTACAGAGCTGTAAATAAAATTTAATATTTTAAAAAAAATGAATGGGTAAAATTATTGCCATAGCAAACCAAAAAGGTGGTGTGGGTAAAACTACTACTGCTATAAACTTAGCTGCCAGTTTAGGAGCTTTAGAATACAAAACGTTATTAGTAGATGCAGATCCACAAGCCAATGCCTCGTCTGGTGTGGGTTTCGAAGCAAAGCAAATACAAGCTAGTATATATGAATGTTTAATTGGCGATTACGAAGCCGAAAACACCGTTTTGCAAACCGAAAGCCCAAACCTGTATTTAATACCAAGTAGTTTAGATTTGGTGGGTTTTGAAATTGAGTTGGTTAACCACCCCAACAGGGAATATTACATGCAAAATGTATTGGCCTCAATTGTTGATGATTATGATTTTATAATTATAGATTGTTCACCTTCACTTGGGTTAATTACTGTAAACGCTTTAACTGCAGCAGATAGCGTTGTAGTGCCAGTACAATGCGAATATTTTGCCTTAGAAGGTTTAGGTAAATTACTCAATACCATAAAAATTGTGCAAAATTCATCAAATCCGGAGTTAGATATTGAAGGTATTTTATTAACAATGTATGATAGTCGCTTGCGGTTATCCAACCAAGTGGTTACGGAAGTGAAGCGCCATTTTCAAGATTTAGTTTTTGAAACCATCATTCATAGAAATACGAAATTAGGCGAAGCACCAAGTGTTGGCCAACCGGTTTTAATTTATGATGCAGGAAGTAACGGATCTATTAATTATTTAAATTTGGGTAGAGAATTGTTGCAAAATAATGATATGACACTAATGACGCAAGAAGAAAAAATAATTAAATAATTAGCATCTTCATCTTACCATAAAAATAAAACCATTGAAAAAAGAGAAAAAGGAGCAATTAGGCAAAGGTATTAGAGCGCTTTTGAGTGGAATTGACGAAAAAGCACCTGTAAGTGCTGCAAATCCGCAAAATATAAAAAGAGTTTTAAACACTATAGTTGATGTGCCTTTGAGTAATATTGAAGTTAACCCATATCAACCGCGTAAACATTTTGATGAAACAGCTTTAAAGGAGTTAGCCGATTCAATAAAAATACACGGTATTGTACAACCTGTTACGGTGCGCAGAGTTGGGGGCACTAAGTTTCAGTTAATTGCTGGCGAACGAAGGTTTAGGGCTTCAAAAATTGCAGGACTTAAAGTTTTACCAGCATACATTCGTTTGGCAAACGACCAACAAATGTTGGAAATTGGCTTAATAGAAAACATACAAAGAGAAGATTTAAACCCTGTAGAAATTGCCTTAACTTACCAACGTTTAATTGATGAATGTGATTTAGTACACGAACAATTGGCAGGGCGTGTAGGCAAAAACAGATCAACCGTAACCAATTATTTACGCTTGCTAAAACTGCCACCAGAAGTACAACTGGCTTTAAAAGAGAAAACACTTTCTATGGGGCATGCACGTGCTATAGCAGGTATTGAAGATATGGTTTTGCAAATTGCAGTATCAAAAGAAGTTGTACACAATAAACTAAACGTTAGACAAACAGAAGCCTTAGTAAAAAAATACATTAATGCTGCTACTTCGGGTGTAAAAAAGAAAAGTCCAGATTCGCATAATTTACCATTAGCTTTTAAAAGATTGCAAGATGATTTGACCAGCAAGTTTGCGACCAAAGTTGCTTTAAATAAAAAGAAAAGTGGTGAAGGTGAAATAGTAATCAAATTTTATTCGGATGATGATTTAAACCGATTAATTGATTTGTTTGGTGAAATTGAATGATTGCGAAAGCACTATAGCCTAAAAGATAAGAGAAAAATGACCTTAATAAGAAGTACAAAGCTTATAAAAAGCAAATAAATAAAATAAAATTACCCAAAACAGTATGATTAAGTCTTCAATTAGGCAATTTAGAATTTTGTTAGTATAATTTAAAGTTAATTTTTGATTATTCCATATATAAACTCTAATTTTGCACACCATTTTAAAAAATAAAATATTTTATGGCAATTATAGGTGAAATTAGAAACCGTGCCGGCTTCTTAGTATTACTTTTTGTTGGTGTTGCGTTAGTAGCTTTTTTGCTAATGGACGTAAGTAGCTCTACAGGCGGTGGCGCCAATCAACGTTTGGTTTTAGGCAAGGTTAACGGTAAAGATATTAGCCAGCAAGAATACGAACGGAGAGTAACTAATTTACAAAACAGTTATAGAAACCAGGGTATTTCTTTAGATGATAATACTACTCAAAACATTAGGCAACAAGCCTGGAACAGCTACTTAGCAGATATGGTAGCCGAAGATGAATATGAAAAATTAGGATTTAAAGTAACAGATGATGAAATGAAGCGTTTGTTGTTTAGTAATAATCCTCATCCATTTATTAAATCTTCTTTTACAAACCCACAAACTAACCAGTTTGATGCAAGCTTGGTTAGAGATTATGTTGATAGATTAGATACTGATGATCAACAAGGTACAAGCGATGATAAATGGTTAATTTGGGATAATCTAAAAAAATCTATTAAAAAAAATGTAATTGAAACTAAGTACAAAAGCTTAGTTAAAAATGGTAGTTATTTGCCAGATTTTTTGGTTAAAAACGATTTTAACTCAAATAATACCAAAGTATCGTTTGACTATATTGTTTTGCCTTATTCACAAATTTTAGACAGAGATGTTGAAGTTACTGATGCTGAACTACAGACTTATTTAGATGAAAATAAAGCTGATTTTGACGACGCAGCAACACGTAATCTTGATTATGTAGAATTTCCTTTATTGCCAAGCGAAAATGACTCATTAGAAGCTAGTGAATTTGTAAATAGCAGGTTAGATGATTTTAGAACAGCAAAAAACGATACCAGTTATTTAAATATTCATTCAGATACGCCATTAAATACAACTTACATAAAAGAAGAAAATATAATTGGATCTTATGCAAGTAATATTTTAGCTTTAGAAAAAGGCCAAATTTATGGCCCTTATTTAGAAGTAAATAGCTACAAAGCAGCCAAAATATTAGGTAGAAAAAACGTACCTGACTCTGTAGATGTTAGGCACATATTATTAGACCCGAAGCAAATAACTGGTGGAAATGTAAGAGCAAACGAAATTGCTGACAGCCTGTTAAATGGACTTAAACAAGGTAAAATTGATTTCGATTTTGCAGCAAATGATTTTTCTAACGATACAAGCAACAAGGAAAATGGCGGTAACTTAGGTTATGCAAAACCTGGCCAAATGGTTGGGCCTTTTAATAATTTAATTTTCTACACCGCTAAAGTGGGTAGTTATTATAAAGTTTATACTCAGTTTGGTATTCACATTGTAAATGTATTAGATAAAAAAGGTAATAATAAAAGCATTGCTATCGGATACCTAACTAAATTAATTGAACCAAGCAGCAAAACACAAAAAGATATTTATAGAACAGCAAACGAATTTGCAGGAAAAAATAGAGATGCTGCTTCTTTTGATGAAGCTGTAAAAACCCTGGATTTGGTAGACAAATCTGCAACAGGTTTAAAAATTAACGATACTAACTTACCTGGTTTAGGTTTAGCTCGTGAAATCATTAAATGGGCCTTCGATGCTAATAATGGAGATGTTTCAGAAGTTTTTACTCAAAATGATAAATATATTGTTGTAAAAGTTAGTAACGTAAAAGAAGACGGCATTTTAACAGTTGAAGGTTTACGAAGTGAATTAGAGTCTGCAGTAAAACGTCAAAAACGCGTAGCAGCACTTAAAAATAAAATTAATAATGCTGGCGGCGGAAATATTGCAGCCAAAGCCGATGCATTAGGGGTAGAGGTTCAGTCTGCTACCGACTTTAGTTTACAAGCCTCATTTCTGCAAGGTCAAGGTGCAGAACCAGCTATTGCTGGTGTTGCCAGCAGACTTAATCAAGGCGAGATTTCGCAAGCTGTTGAAGGTAATGGAGGAGTTTATTTAATTTCTGTTACCGATAAAACAGAAGCTGCTGAAAACGCAAACTTAAGTTTAAGCAGAAGTAGTATGCAAACTACAATGGATAGCAAAGTTGACAATGCCTTATTGAATAACTTAAAAGAAAGTGTAGAAATTAGTGATGAACGTTACCGTTTTTACTAAATTAAAATTATAATTTAAAAATTAATGATAGAAATTGTAGTTGCAAAAATGCAGCTACGATTTTTTTTTGTTTTTATATGAAATAGACAAATTATTATCTGCTATTTACTTCCTAATATATATTCGATGGCTTCAGATAAAAATTGAATTATTCTATATTTCTTTAAGAAGAATATTTGATGAAGTGAAGTATTAGGGCTTACATAAAAAGATGCAAATGCTGTTACTCAAATCGGTGCGTATATGAAGCGTAGCAGCCCGAAGGGTGCTATGATTTCATATACAGTGTTAGCTACTTTTATATTAATTTATCAAATCTTCTACAAAAATATTTACGGTTTAGTTTATTTATTTCTTCTGTCATAATTTTTGAATGACCGAAAGTCTGTAAAACCTGATTCATATTTCCTTCAACTTTTAAGATGTTTTTTAAAAGAGTAAAATCATCATATCGAGAATCATAATACCAATGGATATATTCATCCGTTAACTCAAATTCATTTTTAATGTACCAATAGTTAGCTATTTTGTCATCTCTTGTCCAAGCTTCAAGTCTTTTTAGATTCTTTTGTTTGGCTAAAACAATTGCTTCTGTTAATAATCTTTTTGCAATTCCTTGTTTCCTGAAGTCTGGATGTATTCCTAAATGCCAAATCATCCCAGATAAATGTTCTTCTAATTTATTACTTTTAGAGCAAACAATTGTTGGAATTAATTCATACTCAATATCTATAAACCCAATTACTTTATCTTGATTCAACGCAATTAAAGCTATTGAGGGGTTTTTGTAAACTTCTTTTTTAATATTGACATCATCATAAAAAGCAGAATCAAGAAATGATAAAACTCTACATCTTAACCACGATTTTTCATATTTGTTTTCGTACTCTTTTATTCTATAGCCCATTTGCTTCTTTTATTTCATAATCAGATGATTTTTTAGTTTAAATCTCAATTTAAAATTTTTAGATAAAACGATCAGACATTCGTAACATCTTTATTGTAGCTAACGTTTTGTGTATGATTTTTGGCGTTTTCAAGCACCTAATTTAGTAAATAAAAACCGAATAGAAAATCAGCGAGGGTTTTCGTAAGTAGGCGAGGACTAGCCATTAATTATACACATTGTTAGCTGCTGTGTTTTTTAATTATTCTATGCAAGATCTAAATTTCAAATACTTTTCATTGAATCAAGCAAGTAATTTTGCTAATTGTTCGAGTTTTGCTCTTAACGTTTCACTTTTCATTTCATCAATTTGTGTGATTAAAAAAGGTTGATAAGATAGCCACTCCTCTTGTTTTATATTATAAATTGTATTTCTAAATAAAAAATGAGAAGATTTAGGGCTTGCCCATTTGCTAAATTCTTTGTGTGCTTTTTGCTCAACTTGCATAAATTCCTCTATCAAATCAACAATTTGGACTTCTGTATAATCTCCACTTTTCAATAAAGTTAAAATCAACCCCAAAATAAAAAATGGAACTTCATTTAAGTATGTGCTATTTTCCGTTATTCTCCATGCTAACAATTGACTTGTTTTTTTTAAAGTTTCTGCGAGTACATTATTCAAAGATTCAGCTGATTGAATCAATTGAATTATGGTACCATTCTCTCCATCTCGATTATGATACCACTCATAAGGCACACTAAGTAAGATAGTACAGGAAAAGACAATTGCTAAATTTTGTTTTTGAATCTCAGTAAACCGATTATCTTTAGTTTGTACAGGTTTTCGCCATCTGGTTAGCTCTACTGCCTCAGAGAGTGCTGCATCAAAATTCATTTTGTGGATTTCTTTATTCTGCTTAATCTTCTTTAATTCTTTTAAATAAGTAACTGCATTATGTCCATAATCCGCCTTAGAAATCTCTTCTAATGTTTGATCTTTGATGTTTTTACAAAGTAAATGAAGTAGTTCATTTGGCTCATTCTGAAAAGTAGTCACTATAGATTTTAAATCTTTCATGTTTGTTATTTAGATATAAGAGTAAATCTTAAAAATATACGGATATTACTTTTGTTTTTTATTCATAGCAGCTAACTTATTGCTATGCATAATTATAACGCAACCCCCATCTTAAAAAAAACATCTTTTTTAAAACTGTTAAAAGAAAATACTATTTTATACAATTAACATAAAAAATAATTATGAAACAACTATGCGCAGCGCTTTACATCTTTCTAACAATAAACATCACCGCACAAAATTACGAAGACTATAACTGGCAACACGTTCCTATTGGTGGAGGTGGTTATATAACTGGCATGCAAATTCACCCTACAAATGCAGAGGTTAGATATTATCGAACTGATGTTGGTGGAGCTTACAAATGGGATGCTGCCAGCCAATCTTTAAAACAAATAATTTACTCAACAAATGATGAGCATTATAGTATTGCAGGCATTGCTTTAAATCCAAATGATGAATCACAGGTTTTTTTAGCGATGAGCCGCAAATGTGATGCTGCTAATACCGCTATTTATAAATCATATAATTATGGTGAAGATTTTGAAGTGGTTGATGGTTTACCTTTTTATTTTGCAGCCAATGGCGGTAGAAATTGCGCAAGCGTTCAAAATAATAGATGTACAGAAAACCTTTCGGATAAAGACAGGCAGGGAACGCCCATTGCCATCAATCCACTAAACACCAACGAACTGTTTATTGGCACACGAGAAAATGGTTTGTATATTATGAATTTAAATAATGATTCTGTACAACAAGTGGGGATAAATAATATAAAGTCAAACGATCAATGTTACAGCATCCGCTCTGTTGTTTTTCATCCTATCCAACAAAATAAAGTGTTTATTGGTTATGCAAACGAAGGTGTTTTTGTAGGCAATACCGAAACGGGTGCTTACTGGAATTTAGATTACAATGATAATTATCCCGACTTGAAATATGTAAGCGATATATCTGTTTCAAAAAATGGTGATTACATGTTGGTGGCTTGTAAGAAAAAGGGAATTTGGAAATGCAATGATCCGGCAGGTACAACTGCTACGTGGAGTCAGGTTTTACAATGGAACGCAGCAGCTTCTAACACAAATGATGATGAAGGTTACCTAACAGTAGAATGCAGCCCGCATACAAATAACACAGCAATAACGGTTACCGGGGATGTCTCTAAAATAAGTGATTTTGAATTTACCACCAATGCCGGCGGTATGTGGAACGACAAAAACGGTAATCCAGCAATCAATCTTTATGGTTATAAAAAAAGCGGCTTTGGCTCCCACGTTTCTCAAATCCGTTTCGACCCTAACAACAATAAAGGATTGTATTTTACCAGTTGGTTTTCTACATATCATACCACAGATTGGACAGTTGGGAATATAAATTGGAGCAACGAAAAATCAAGAGGACACGAAGAAATAGTAACTACAGATATTACGGCCTTTCCAAAAAATACAGCGAATCAATTTTTATTAATTCATAGTGGCGATCATAGCGGTTATATTTATAATGATATTAGTGATGAAAATTATCCTGAAGACTTGTTAAGAGATAGAGTACCAGCTAACCAAACAGGTGGAATGGTTAAAGGATCTAATTCAGATTTTTGTGAAAATGATCCGGACAATATTGTTTGCAATTTTTTAAGAAAATGGGATAATAGTGATGGTTCAATTGTTGTTTCTAATGATGGCGGAGTTTCGTTTACACGATTAAGCGGCTACAACGAAAGTGTAGGTAAAAGCTTGGTTGCGATGTCTTCAAGTTCGCCAAACAATATAGTAATTGCCAACAAATTAGGCTTGCAATACCTAACTAATATCAATAATAATTTTAGTAATGTACAAGGCAGCAGCTCTATTAGTAACTTAACTACCTGCAATAATGTGGGGAGTTTTACTTGTAAAGCGGCCAGTAATTTAACAGGTAATAAAATTAACACGAGCGTTTTTTCTGTAGTAAAAGCTTTGGCAGCAGATAAAGTATTAGGCTGCGTTTTTTATTTTTATGATATGACTGATGGCTCTTTCCACGCCAGCACCAATGGCGGAAAAAACTGGTGTATCGTGAACAATACCGATCTGCCTTCTTTTGGCACTAATTTGTGGAAACACAAAACTCGCTTAACAGCTATACCAGGCAAAGCCAAACACTTGTGGATTAACTTTAACGATGATTTGTTTCGTTCAACCAATGGCGGCCAAAATTGGAGTAGAATTAATACAGTAGAAAAAACAGTTTCTTTAGCTGCCGGAAAAGCTGCGCCTGGTTCAAACTATCCAACGCTTTATCTTTTTGGTAAGATAGCAGGTGAAAACGGCAACTTCTTTTATCGTTCAACTGATGAAGGAGAAAACTGGACTCGTATAAATGAAAATACAGAAAATGAACTTTGGGGTGTGCCGAAAATAATAGAAGCAGACCGCAATGTTTATGGAAGAATATATGCCGGAGTAAGCGGACAAGGTGTAGTTTATGGTGATATAGCAGAAAGTATAATTATTGATTGCGACAATTCAAACATTATAAACAACCCAGGCTTTGAAGATGATTTTACCGATTGGCAAACCCGAACTGGCAACGGAGCAACCGCAAGCTTTCAAGTAGAGAATGGAGGAACGGAAGGTTTGAAACAAGCAAAAATTACCGTAAACAATATTGGAGGCAATTATTGGGACATCCAAATTAAAAAGCAACCTTTGTTTTTTGAGGAAGGTAGAGAATACGTAGTACAATATGATATAAAGAGTAATCAAAGTGCTCAGTTTTCTTATGGCAGCAATCGCAAAGCAGGCGGAGCAATTATGAGTGGAACAGGAACTGCCAGTACACAATGGCAAACGGTTGAAAAAAGTTTTATAGCCAACACCTCCGATGAAGCTCAATTTTTCCTAAATTTCGGACATCAGGCAAACACTATATTTTTTGTAGATAAAATTCAACTAAAAAAAGTATGTGATGATGTTGATCCTGAGCCGGTATGCAATTATGCAAATGTATTAAGCAACCCCAGTTTTGAAAACGGATTAACCGATTGGGAAACCCGAAATGCAAATGGAAGCAATGTTAACTTTAATACCATAAATAATGCCGATATTGATGGCACTAAAATAGCTCAGGTAAGCGTGAGTACTATAGGTAATAATTATTGGGATATTCAATTTAAACGCCCCAACTTAAACTTTGAAAATGGTGTAGATTACACTTTGTCGTTTGCTATTAAAGCTAACCAAAACAATATTCAATTTTCGTATGGAAGCAATCAAACAATGGGTAATGTAGGTATTTTTAATGGTACGGGTTTAGCTACTACTCAATGGCAAACAGTTTCAAAAACCTTTACTGCTAATACTGCTAATACCGCTTATCTAATTTTAAATTTTGGACATCAGGCAGGCATTTATTATATTGATAAAGTTGAATTGAAAAAAGCCTGTTTAGATGAACCTGCCCCACAACCTGATGACTGCAATTTAGTTGTCACCAATATAAACGACAGCGGATCCAACAGTTTAAAAGAAGCTATTAATTGTGCAGTAGATGGAGCAACTATAACCATACATAGCAATCTTGCCGACTACAATATTTTTATACAAAACAGTCCAATCATTATAAATAAAAATTTAACAATTGAAAGCGATGCTGATATGCCTACCTTTTTAAATGCTACTAACGTGCAACGGGTGTTTGAAGTACAAGCAGATGCAAACTTAACCTTACGCAATTTAAATTTGGTTGGCGGCCAGGCTGATACAGGTAATGTAATTGACAATGAAGGTGCTGTAATTATGCAAAATGGTGAAATATTTAATTGTATTATCAATCCGTTTCCAGAAAACCCGCGCTTGGGTGGCAATGGCGATTATACCTTATTGCCTGATGTTGTGATTCATAAGTGAGATGAAATACGAAAACTTATCAGAGGAATCCAAATATTTTTTGAATGTGATTGAATCACAAGTTTCATAAGACTTTGATATTGACATAACCTACCATTCAAAATCAATAAGAGATGTTATTGATAATTTGGAAGGACATCTTTATAACTGTTTGAATAAAAACAATCGATATGATCACAATACGCTAAAACATGATGCGCCTTATATGAGCGTAAGAGCAACAGAATTTCGGAATAAGTTATCTAAGTATGAGTTTAATAAAAATACACATAGAGAACATGCTAAGCCTCTCAAAATAATTATAAATGAAATAGCTGGATTAAAAGGACAAGATTTGTTAGATTATATAACTAGAAATGTAAAAAGTGTTACAATATTAAAAGAAGAACAAAAGAGCCTTGACAAGAAATTTAAAACAAAAATGCCTGATCCTAAAGATGTTTTTTCGAGATTTAATGCAACAGGAATTAAAATAATAAAAAGAAAATAGCTTCTGAAGCTTGTTTTAGTGTTTTACTATCTCGTGCATTGCAAAAAAGTGTGTTTTTTTAAAAAAAGCTATCCACGACTTACCAAGGTATCCATACTAAACCCGATTGCAACGGAAATCCTTTTTTGTTCCATTGGTTTCAATATAAAATAAAAACAAAAAAGATTGGAGTGTAAAGCGGGACTGCAATTTGCACGAGTATACTATTTGTTTTCTAATTATTAAATGGCACAAATACCGAATTTGTTTTGTAAAAATGCCAAAACTTCCAAAATAACTGCCAAAATAGCATACAAAAGCGGTTGGCACGTCAATTGAACATACAGATACTAAAAATTAGAAACAAATAATATGAGTAAAATAATAGGAATTGATCTCGGTACTACAAACTCGGTGGTTTCTGTAATGGAAGGCAACGAACCAGTAGTAATAACAAATGCGGAGGGTAGAAGAACTACGCCTTCTATTGTAGCTTTTTTAGAAAATGGAGAGCGCAAAATTGGTGATCCGGCGAAACGCCAGGCTATTACTAATCCTACAAAAACCATTGCATCTATTAAGCGTTTTATGGGTAGCCGTTATAGCGAAATTGCTGGCGAATTATCTAAAGTGGCTTACAAGGTTAAAAAAGGTGATAACGATAGCATTAAAATTGAAATTGACGATAGAAAATATACACCACAAGAAATTTCGGCAATGGTACTTCAAAAAATGAAGAAAACTGCAGAAGATTACTTAGATCAGGAAATTACAGAAGCAGTTGTTACAGTACCTGCTTATTTTAACGATTCGCAACGCCAGGCTACTAAAGAAGCTGGAGCAATTGCAGGTTTAACAGTAAAGCGAATTATTAACGAGCCAACAGCAGCGGCTTTGGCTTATGGTATGGATAAGAAAAATGTAGACCAAAAAATTGCTGTATTTGATTTAGGCGGTGGTACTTTTGATATTTCGATATTAGAATTAGGCGATGGCGTTTTTGAAGTAAAATCTACCAATGGAGATACACATTTAGGTGGTGACGATTTTGACCATTTAATTATGGATTGGTTGGCTGATGAATTTCAGAAGGAAGAGAATATGGATTTGAGAAAAGACCCGATGGCTTTGCAGCGTTTAAAAGAAGCTGCAGAAAAAGCTAAGGTTGAATTATCAGCCTCTCCAGAATCAGAAATAAACTTGCCTTACATTACATCGGTTGATGGTGTACCAAAGCATTTGGTTAAAAAGTTAAGCCGTTCAAAATTTGAACAAATAACCGATAAATTAATTGAAAGAACATTAGTACCTTGTAAAACCGCTTTGAAAGATGCAGGCTTAAGTGCTTCAGAAATTGATGAAGTTATTTTGGTAGGTGGTTCAACCCGTATACCGAAAATACAAGAAGTTGTTGAAAAGTTTTTTGGTAAAAAACCAAATAAAGGTGTAAACCCTGATGAAGTAGTAGCCATTGGTGCAGCTATACAAGGCGGCGTTTTAAGTGGCGATGTAAAAGATGTTTTATTATTAGATGTAACGCCACTAACGCTTGGTATTGAAACTTTGGGCGGTGTTTCTACTACTTTAATTGTTGCTAATACAACTATACCAAGTAAAAAATCACAAGTGTTTAGTACTGCGGTTGATAGTCAGCCTTCGGTAGAAATAAATATTTTACAAGGCGAACGTTCAATGGCAAAAGACAACCGTTCAATTGGTAAGTTTCATTTAGATGGCATACCACCAGCACAACGTGGCGTACCACAAATTGAAGTTACATTTGACATTGATGCCAATGGTATTTTAAATGTAAGTGCTAAAGATAAAGGTACTGGCAAACAACAAAGTATTAGAATAGAAGCGTCTACTGGTTTAAGTGATGAAGAAATTCAAAAAATGCGCGATGAAGCCAAAGCCAATGAAGATGCGGATAAGAAAGCCAAAGAAACACAGGAGAAAATTAACCAAGCAGATGGTTTGATTTTCCAAACAGAAAAGCAATTGAAAGAGTTTGGCGATAAAATACCTGAAGACAAAAAAGGCGATATAGAGAAAGCTTTAGCAGACTTGAAAGAAGTTCATACTTCGCAGGATATTGCTAAAATTGAGCCTGCTTTTGAGGCTTTAAATAAGGCTTGGGAAGCTGCTTCGCAAGATATTTATAAAGCTCAGCAAGAGGCACAAGCAGAAGGTACAGAAGGCGCTACTACAGAAGCTACAGGAGAGCCTGCCAGCGAAGCAACTGATGCAGATTCGGGCAAAGTAGAAGATGTAGAGTTTGAAGAAGTAGACGAGTCAAAATAAGCTTAACCATCATATAAAAATATATTAGGGTTTTGGGTTAAAAGCTTCACCAGCAGGTGAGGCTTTTTTTGATGGGTGAGATATGACATTTCTCAAAGAAATGTCATATCTTTTTTTTGAAGCGGAAGGGTTTTGGCTCGTGGTTAGGGTGGTCCCGCTTTCCGCTCAAATGCAATTGCCCTGCTTCAGAAGCCACGCTGCAAAATTGCATAACCGCTGCAATCGGGGCTATTTTAGAGGCTTCGGTTTTTCGTGGGAAGGTTTTTACGCATACTCGTTTGCAACGAGGATGTTATGAGACTACTTTTTTTAATTTGTAATTAATTATTTTGGTTTAGAATGAAATTCTTGCTAAATTAGTTGCTTCTTAGCTGGCACAGCTTTCAGACCATACGTTGGGCAAAATATATTTATTTAAATATTAAGAAAAATGTTCGAAGGACTTTGTAAAGTAATTTATAACAAAAGGAAGAAATTATTTTTTTTTGGAGTATTACTGTATATTCCAATAATAGTTATTTGTATACTTTGGGTGGTTTTTCCCGAACAAAATAAATTTGAGCCAATATTAGTGTTATTAGGTTTTATTATATCAGTATCATCTGTCTTACCTATATTAATTGCAAAAATATTCCCAAATGTAGAGTTGAATTATAAATTGAGACTCAGATGAGGATATAATGCTTCACCTCCTAATGCTAAAGAAAACTTATTTATTTCAAAATCTCAAAATAAAGAAGGATTTAGAACGGCTTCTATTGATAAAATTACTTTGGCTATGTCTATTACAAATGAATCTGAAAAAACGATAATTATTAGAGATGTAGTTTTAAATTATTTAAATGAAAACAATGTTGAGGAGGGAATAATTTTAAATAGTTTTGGAAATGTATCAACACTATTGCCTGGTGAATCTTATTCTCACGGAACACCTTTTCTTTTGTTTGAAAAAATTATCAACAAGAAACTCATAAAAGTTTCAATCGAAATTAACAATATGAATTTGGATTATATTGACAAGCCAAGGTTTATTGCTCTTGAAAATGATTTGAATCATATAGTAAAAAGAACAAACATTCAATAATTATATTTTAAACAATGCTGATTTTTAACTTTTATGAATATTAAAATCGTTCTACCTAAAATACAATAACGCTCTATTCTGAGCTTTTTTAGTGACTTCAACTTTTCCTTGCAGCCGATAGAATAATATCCCAACAGCAAATAATGATAAAATGGCTTTGGTAGTAACATTGTCGCATTACAAATGCTCGCTGTAGTTTTTAAAATAAAGATGCGGCGAGATTGTAAAATCTCGCCAAGAGTAAGAAAGCTAAGTAGTGCAGGTTTTATTATGAAAACATACCGTCTTTTATAAATTTTAATCAATTAGATTAAAGCGAGACCTTTGTCAAAAAGGGATCATTTCAGATGCTTTTTACTCTTGTTTTCCATCATTAAAGATGAAAATTTATTTCTAAGTTTAACACACTTCATCGTGTCAATAGTTTCTAAATTAAATAGATATATATGGAAATAACTATTTTTAAGTTGATCAAGGTTATCACATAAATATATTATTCTGGCTGTATCTAATACTTTATATTTTCTTACTGCTCTTTTATGCATTTTGTTGTAGTAATACAATGAATTCTTTAAAAGATCCTTACCTTCATTTTCTTGATTCATTACCAAATCTTTAACATCTTGATTGCCAAATGACAGTACTTCAAATTCTTGTCGTACTACTAAGTTCCAGTAATCTCTTAAGACTGATTTATACTCGTCTCCGTTTTCGAGCTTTAATATTTCTTCATAGCTATCATATTTGTAAATGACTTCTCCCTTTATCCGCCAATTTCTATATGCTTCCTTGAGTTGCAGTTTTAGTTGGGCTACTCCAACCATTGTGTTTTGGTTCATTTCTTCGGCTATTAGTTTATTCTGTGTGTTTAAAGCTATAACTGAAAATAGTCCTCCAAGCAAAGCCAAACATCCTATTATCAACCCACCTAACCATTTTCTAAATTGTAAGTTTGCGTATTTAATAAATAATACTTCTGATAGATTCATAATATCTTCATACTGTTCTTTTTTACCCTTCTTATCATAAATGATATTTTTAATTGTAGTTGAAATTGGTTTGCTTACTTCTTCATTAATTTCCTTTATTCTTCCTAACAAGTATTTCTCAATTAGGGGGCTGACTAAAAATAATATAAAGAAAAAGCAGGTAAGTGCTCCAATAAGAACTAATAAATAAATTCCATTCTCAAACAAATAGGTTGCATATTGAGAAGCAAAAAATCCAATTGAAAAGAAAACTAAACATAGGATTGCGGCATAATATTTTTTCATATTCACCATAAATCAGGATATTTTTTTGATAAAATCATATATTTGTTGTGTTAGTTTTTAATTGTCTATAACGTCTGGCTAAAAGATGTTCTGATTTACGAAGCTTTAACCTCAAAAAACCCACCACCGTAAGCTAAACTTTATTTTACGAATTAAATTTACTCCAAAATAATCATAAAATGAAATTTTGGTGGTTTAGCTGTTTTGAATACCCAAAATGGTCGTAGCGTCTCGCTACGTCCTTTTCAAAAAAGCGTCTCGCTTTATCATTATATAAAATACATCAATCTATTCTGGTTAGATTGATAAAAGAAAGTCCATTTTCTTCATAATAAAACGACCTCCCGCAAGTCTTTTTGACTTGTGATAAATAGAATTCAAATCTTTTAACTTGCCTAACAAATCAAAACCTTAACGCATTAGGAGAAATAAAACATAGGCTGAACAGTTTTTAAACTAAACAGTAATCTAAAAGAATTGGAATGAATAATTTTAGTTAATCTCGTTAACGTGAACCTCAACAATAACCAAATATCTCAACTAAAAATACTTTGAGATAAGTACTACGTGGATAAACTGTTCCTTTTTGGTTCTGCTCTAAATGTTGACATTCCTGAAAAAAGTGATATTGACTTTTTAGTGAAATTTAAACCGATTGAATTAGCTGTATTTTGATAAAATATTGGACTAAAGCAAAATTTAGAGAAACTGTTCAAGAGAACGTTGATTTAGTGGAAGAACAAACTTAAAAAAACCTATTCTTATCAAATCTATTAATCAATCAAAAGAATTAGTTTAAGGATGAAAAGATATTTAAATCGCTTTATGATATTCACTCGGTATTGAGAAAACTTAAATTAGTAAAATTAGATAAGTTTTTTTAGTTGATTAATCCATTTCCTTTATTTAGAACAATTCTGTATTAGTAGCCATACTTGTTAATGCGCTTCATTTCTATTAATATTACATAAAAAGATAAGAATATGAACAAAGGTAAAGTAGCCGGTAAAAGCCCAATTGCGATAGAGGTAATAGCAAATAAAAACTATGCCTGGTGTAGTTGTGGGTTAAGCGAAAATCAACCTTTTTGCGATGGTAAACATAAAGGAACTGACTTTGCACCTCAAATAGTAAAGTTTGATGAAGCTAAAACCGTTTTTTTCTGTGCTTGCAAACAAACAGATAACCCTTGTTATTGCGATGGCTCACATAAAGCTTTATAAAAAACAGTATACCAAAAAAGGTTATTGAATTGAGTTGATTTGAGTACTAATTGTCTACTTTAATTTTAGCTAAAGCAGCATCATATAGTTCCAAGTAATATAATTTTCTCCCAACTGTTTCCTTTATGTGAAAATACATTATGTCTAAATTTTCTTTAGCTAATTGTTCTTTATTCATTCCGGTGGTGTTATGTAAGTCAAACATTTTGAAAACTGGATTAAACATGTTATTCTGAACATTATATATATCGGTTATAAGTTTAGTGTTTTCATAATTAATGTTAGAAACTAACGGGTTTGATTTAGTTATTTCCCAGGCAGAAGTTGAAGGAAATTGCTGCATAAATTTACCTCGTGTAAATAGAGTGCTAACCAAAGTATGCTTGTCTTCAATAAATCTTTCTATAAAATTAGCATCATTTTTCAATAACTGAAAATTTAGTTTGATAGAATCATGATATGGATGCCATTCAGCTATTAATGCCCTGTTACTATTTATTTCTTCAACTACTAAAGCCATTAATTCTTTGGCTTTTGCATTTTCGTTTCTGTCAACTAATATTTGATTAAAATACAAACCCAATACTACACTAAACACAATTAAAATTACTTGTGGAATGTATTCTTTTAAAATCTTTTTCATTTGGCATTTTTCATTTGCAATTTAATAATTTCTACTGTTTAAAAAATCATCTTCAAAAGCAGGTAATTTTTTGGGTTTTGATGTTAAGTTTGTAGTATCAGTTAAAGCCTCCATAAATACAATTATTGCTTTTTGTTCGTAGGTGGTTAAGTGCAGGCTATCGGCAGGTAAGGTTTGGTTTGGTACATTTAAACCCATACCAGCTCCACCACCGTTATTGTAAAATTCCATTACCTCTTCTAAAGTATTAAAAACACCATTGTGCATATATGGAGCGGTTAAGGCAACATTTCTAAGGCTAACTGTTTTAAAAGAATTCTTATAATTTTCAAAATACTCTTTACTTCTGCCGTTGTGATATCTGCCCATATCATCATCTAAAACTAAATTTGTCACATCATTTTCTGCCGGCACTCCTAAAACTTCTGATTCTGATTCGTAAAACAAAGGCGGTACTAAACCACTAAATGTTGGTGGAAAATGGCAAGTAGCGCAACCCGCTTTACCCATAAATAAGTTAAAACCTTCAACAACATTGCGCTCAATATTTGTATTTTCACCTCTAATATATTTATCAAAAGGGCTGTTAAATGAATTTAGGGTAAGCATGTAGTTGGCTAAAGCATTTACAATGCTCCATTTTTTAATTCCCATTTTTGGGTAGGCTTCTTTAAAATACATTTTATAACCTTCGCTTTTGTTTAAACGACCGGCTATTTTACTAAAATTCATTTGTAGTTCTTTATGGTTTACAACTACTTTTTCAATTTGTTTGGCAATAGTACTTTCTTCTAAATCCCAAAAAAAACGATCGGCAAGTATTGAGTTTAATACAGTTGGCGTATTGCGCTGCATAGTATTGTTGCTCATAAAATCTTTGCTTTTTCTCAAACCATCGGTAAAGCCTTTTTCGGGTAAATGGCAACTGGCGCAAGAGCCCTTTAAATTATGCGCTATTGCAGGTTCGTAAAACAACAATTTGCCTAAGGCTGCTCGCTTTTCGCTAATGTTTTGTTTATAGATGTTAGCATAAAAACCTGCATTTAAAAAACTATCATCAAAAAGCTGCGAACTTCTATAATTTACAGGTTGTGGTAAATTGCTAAGTTCATCTATTGTTGCATAGCCTAAAGCTAAATGGCTTTTCAATAAGCAATTATATAGTGGTTGAAGAAAATTTTTGTAGTAATCTAAATGATCAAATTCATCAAAACTATTGCACTCGTTTAAATAACTTATTGAAGCTTCAAACAAAAAGTTTAATTCATTTAATAAAAATTTATTTTTTAGTTCAAACGCATTCTTATAATACCTTAATTGATAGTGCATTTTTTTTAATGATATAGCAGATTCAAAAATGCCATTTGCAGAACCTGGAGTATCAAAATTAGTTAAGCACAAAGTAAATATACGAATTATTTGCCTTCTTGTAGCTTCAAAGTAATAGCGATTTTCATAGTTTTTTTGTTTATGTGCCTTATAAATTTCATTTGAATGATTTAATAATAATCCAATTTTTCTCTTCAATTCTATGTAATCAATCTCATCTTCATAAATCATTTCATCAAGCACTTGCAAACCTTGTGCTTCAATTAAATTTGGTAAATTAGCATGTTCTTCTGCTTTGGGTAATGGTGCTCCATTAATATAATATTTTACTTCAAGCGAATCGTAATGCTCTATAAAATGTTCAATTTTTTTGTAAAGTGTTCTTACCTTTGAGAATTTATTTTTTATATTATTTTTATCTTTTTTATTAAATTCAAATAAATTTAATTTTGATAGTTCATTGGTGTAATTTTCAAAGTCATTGAGGTATTCATTATGTATTGATTTTATTAGTAGTTCATTTGCTTTTGAATTGTTTACAATAAACAAAAACAGACAAAGCACTAAAACATTAAAATTGTAATTTTTTATCAAATCTTATTTTAATTTGTTTTACAAAGTTATATCAAATAAGATGCCTAAAAAAATGACAGCCTACGATTTGGAACGAATATTGCTACGTTTCTATCGATTTTACTTCAAAGACACTCATCAACAGTTTTTATTTATGAGATTGAGAATATTTACACTATTATCCGTATTGTTTTTTGTTAGCAATAATTTATTTGCTCAAACAATTGACGAATTTGTTTCAGTTAACCCAAATGGAAGAAATGGGACTTTGGTTTTACCAGAAACGCATACCTTCCAAAAAATAATTCAAGAAGGTGATGCAATGACTGGCGGAGCTTCATTTCAGTCAAATACAGATTTTACGGGCTATGTGCCAATTAATGGAAGCAGTATTAATGGTTATTTAAGCATTAATAATGAAGCTGATAATGGCGGTGTTGCAATGTTAGATTTAAACTACAATCAAACTTTAAAGCTTTGGAATGTTACCTATTCACAATACGTAGACTTTAGTGCTTATGGAAGAACAGCCAGAAACTGTAGCGGAGCTGTTACACCTTGGGGAACTATAATTACCAGCGAGGAAGTTCAAACTACTTTTAGAGATATTAATAATGATGGATATTACGATTATGGTTGGCAAGTTGAAATAGATCCAGCATCAAAACAAGTAATTGATAAAAGATGGGCATTAGGCAGATTTGCTCACGAAAATGCTGTTGTTCATAAAAATTGGAGAACGGTTTATCAAGGCACAGATAATAGCAGCGGATATCTTTATAAATTTGTAGCTGATTTGCCAGCTGATTTGAGTAGTGGTAAATTGTATGTTTATAAGGGTTCAAAAACAGGCGGCTCTGGTCAATGGATTTTAATACCTAACACAACAAAAAGTCAGCGTAATAATACAACTTCTCTTGCTCAAAATGTTGGAGCAACAACTTTTAATGGTATTGAAGATGTTGAAATAGGACCAGACGGTTTAGTATATTTTACAGTAAAATCAGAAAACAAAATTTATTATTTTGAAGATTCTGACCCGATAAGTGGCACCAGCGTTAGCTTTTTAAATAAATTTGCTGGTAATAGAAACTATACAATAAATACTGTAAATGGAAGTGTATCTCATAATTGGGGTTATGGTAATGATAATCTTGCTTTTGATAATGAAGGTAATTTATGGGTTTTGCAAGATGGACAAAGTTCTCATATTTGGGTTTTAAGAAAGGGACATACAGAAGCAAACCCAAAAGTAGAGGTATTTGCTACTACACCAACTGGTTCTGAACCAACAGGAATAACATTTTCGCCAGATGGTAGATTTATATTTTTAAGTATTCAACATCCAAATGCCTTCACCTGGCAAACAGATATTGCTGGTAATACAATGCGATTTAATAGTGATGCTACTTTAGTAATTGCCAGAAAAGAATATTTAGGTTCTGATTGCTTGGGTAGTTGCCCCGATTGTAACGATAACATTAAAAATTATACTGAAAATGGTACAGATTGTGGCGGTAGTTGCGAAAATTGCCCAACTTGTTTTGATAGAATTAAAAATGCTAATGAAACAGGTATCGATTGTGGTGGTAGCAGCTGTACAAGTTGCCCTACTCTAAATATAACAAAAACTGATATAACTTGTAATGATGCAGATAATGGTGTGGCTATTGCTACAGTTACTGGTGGGGTTGGTACAATTACCTACTTATGGAGCACAGGAGATACTACAGCACGTTTAGAAAATTTAAAACCAGGTAATTATTCTTTAAAAATAGCTGATAGTAATGGTAATCAAGCTTCAAAAAATATAACAATTTCTGAAGCATCAAAAATGAATATTACCAAAACACTTAATTTACCAACTGCTATTAATGCAAACAATGGATCTATAAATGTAAACGTAAGTGGTGGGCAACAACCTTATAGCTATAAATGGTCAAACAATGCAACAAGCAAAAATATAAATAGTTTATCTTCTGGTAAATATACTGTTGCCGCTACTGATGCTAATGGTTGTACATTGTATAAAGCTTTTAACATTGAATTAGCCTCTTGCTCAAATTTTGAAGTTTCATTGTATGCAAAAACAATTGATTGCGTAAATGCTAATAACGGATTGGCAACTGCCTTAGTAGCAGGAGGTACAGCACCATTTATCTATAATTGGTCAAATGGAAGTACTACTAAAACAATTCAAAATTTAGCTGTAGGTAATTATAGTGTAACAGTAAGCGATGGTAATGGTTGTTCTGCAACTAGTTCAACAACAATTAATGCTCCATCTAATCCATTAAATATAACACTAACTGCTGCTAATACAATTGCACTTAATACAAATACTGGCTCGGTAACAGCAACTGTAACTGGTGGGCAATCACCTTATCAATACAAATGGTCAAATGGTGCTACTTCTTCTGCAATATCTAATCAAAATAAAGGAGCTTACACTTTACAAGTTACCGACAGCAGAGGTTGTACAAATCAAAAAACAGCTAACATTAATGAATATGTATGTCCAACTATTTCTGGAGTTATAACACCTGTAAATATTACTTGTTTTGGCTTAAATGATGGTACAGCTTTTACAACCAGATCTGGAGGTACTGCCCCATACTATGTAAAATGGTCAAATGGAATAAATGGCGCATCAACTCAAAATTTAGCAGCTGGAACGCATAGTGTAAAAATAACAGATTCTAAAGGATGTAGCAATATTTTAGATTTTGAAATAGCAGAACCTACACCAATAATCATTCAATCAACAACAACTAATGCAACAGACACTTTAAACAACAATGGCTCTATTTCTGTTGTTGCATCTGGCGGTGCAGGTAATTATACTTACAACTGGTCAGTTACCGATTCTATAAGAATAATAGATAACACATTTTCATCTATCGATGGCTTAATTAATGATGATTATAGCATTACAATTACAGATCAAAATAATTGTTCTTCAACAAAAAATTTTAAAATCCAACCCTACGGCTGCCCTAATTTGTCAGTCCAATTGTCAAAAAATGAAGTAAGCTGTTTTGGTGATAATACAGGTTCAATTACAGCTACAGTTACCGGGGCTGTTGCTCCTATTAGTTATGCTTGGTCAAACGGTTCATCTTCACAAAACTTAAATAACATACAGGCTGGTATTTATAGCCTTACAGTTACTGATAATTTAGGCTGCCAGGCTTATACTGAAACTGAAATTATTCAACCTTCAAAAAATTTAACAGTCAATTTATCTTTACAACGAGTAAATACTGTAAATGGAAATGATGGAAAAGCTGTTGCAACGGTTAGTGGTGGAGTGGCTCCTTATATTTATAATTGGTCAAATGGTAATAATACTGCAAGTACTGCAAACCTTTCTGTCGGTGGTTATACCTTAATAGTTTCAGATGCTAATAGTTGTTCTGCCAGTAAAACGTTTTCTATAAATGATGTGGATTGTAGCAATATGCAAGTTTTATTTTATAGAGAAAATACTGGTTGCTTTGGAGCAGCAGATGCAAGCATTATTGCTTCGGTAACAAATGCTACAGCTCCAATAAATTACAACTGGTCAAACAACAATGCTACAACTCCATTTTTAAGTAATTTAACTTCAACTGGTTCATATAGCTTAACAGCTACTGATGCAAAGGGTTGTTCAGTTTCAAAAAATATAAATGTTTCTAATAACCCTTCATTACAAGCATCAGATAATGTAACAAATTTAAGTGCCTACAATTCTAATAATGGATTTATTAATGTAAATGTTACTGGTGGCACAAACCCATATAATTATTATTGGGGTAATGGTGCCACTTCTAATTCAATATCAAACTTAACTACTGGTACGTATGATTTTTTAGCAGAAGATGAATTTGGTTGTATAACTTTAGAAACTAATACAATTGCTAATTACGAATGTGATTATGAAATTGCATCTACAATAAAGCAAACTTCTTGCAGAAATGGAAATGATGGAAGTATCTCTTTAACAGCAATCGGCGGCTTTTCTCCATATGATTATAATTGGGCAGATATTAATCAAAATATTAGTAGTAGAAATAATTTGACAGACAATACTTATACAGCTACCATAACCGATAATAAAAATTGCGAAGTTGAAATAAGAGCAATAGTTGAAGAACCTACTGCTTCTTTTTCTATAAATGTAAGTAGAACTAACGAAACATATTTTAATGCATCAAATGGAACTGCTACTGCAATAGCTATTGGCGGCGTTCAACCAATTACTTATAAGTGGAGTACAGGTTTAGGAAATACTTCTGTAAATAACCTTTCTGCAGGTAACTATACTGTAAAAGCAACTGATGCAAATGGTTGTAATTCTGCCCCTAGAAGTTTTACAATTGGTGGAATTAGTTGTAACAATATATCTTTAAACGTAAATAAAACGGATGTTGATTGTTTTGAAGAAGCCAATGGAATTGCTACAGCAATTGCCACAGGTGGCGTTAGCCCATATAATATCTCTTGGTTAAATGGAGATGTTGGTACAACATCAAACCAGTTAGGTGTTGCCAATTATGCTACGCATGTTGTAGATGCAGTTGGTTGCGAAGCCAAGGCTAATTTTTCTATTACAGAACCAACAGAGTTAATCTTTACATCAAACAAAACAAATATAACTTATTTAAATGCAAAAAATGGTACTGCTTCGGTTAATGTTAACGGTGGTACTTTACCTTATACTTACAGCTGGAGTAATGGCGCTACAGCAAACTCAATTAGCAATCTTGCACCTGGCCAATATACCGTTGATATAACAGATGCTAATGATTGTACATTAACAAAAGCTTTTATTATTGAAAATGTTGATTGTAAAAATATTAATATTGCCAGCGTAACCAAGAAAAATATTACCTGCAGAAACACAGCCGACGGAGAGGTAGCAGTACAGATAACTGGTGGCAATGCTCCATTTAGTTATCTATGGTCTAACGGAAGTACGCAAGCTCAAATTGCAAATTTAAGTTGGGGAAATTATACCCTTACTGTAACAGATAACAAAGGTTGTAAGGATGCAAGAACAGTTGTATTAAATAACCCTACATATTTTAATGTATCTGTAAGTACTAACAACATTACACAAGGCGGGGTAAATAATGGTAGCGCTACACTTTCAATAAACGGAGGAGTTCTGCCTTATAATATTAATTGGTCAAACGGTGCAACATCAAGTTCGGTAAACAACTTTGCGCCTGGTACACATAGCTATACAGTTGAAGATGCAAATGGCTGCACCAGAACTGGTAATTTCACTTTATGTACACCACCTTATAATGTTGAAGAACTCTCTGTTATAAATAACTCAGCAGTTATTGGTTGGGATGGAGATCCATCAGATAATTCATATACTTACAGATATAGAAATGTAACCAATGGCTCAGCTTGGCAAACAGGTACTACTACCAATACATTTATGCTTTTGAATAATTTGCCCAGTTGTAAAACTTTTGAATTTGAGGTTTTTGGAAGTTGTTCATCGGCCATTGGAACAAAGGTTCAATTTGTAACAGAAGGTTGTTTGGGTTGTAATGCAACAGCCGATCTTTATACTGTAAATATTAAAGAAAACTCAGCCTTTATTAATTGGGATTTAATACCAGGCGCAGATTATACTTTGTATTATAGAAAAGCAGGTTCACCAAGTTGGTTTAGTTATAAAACCTCAATTACTTATGCTATTCTGTTTAATTTAGATCCTTGTTCAAACTACCAGTGGTATGTAGATACTAATTGCTCTAATGGTTCAACATTTCACACAAATTTGAAAGATTATTTTACCACATTATGTTTAAGAGAAGATGGAGTAGGGAGAAATGAAAAAATTGATAATATTGAGTTGGCAGTTTACCCTAACCCAGCTAAAGATTACGTTTCATTAATACTTAATACCTCTTTTGATATTGAAGACAAAACAGCAGAAATAAGTTTATATGATATTTATGGCAAACTAATATTAACAGATAGTAAAGCAGCCCAGCTTTATAATTACCAATTAAATATTTCAGATTTAACAAATGGTATGTATGTAATTAAAGTTAAACTGGGCGACTTTGTTAAAGAAGTTAAGTTTATAAAAGAGTAATGATTTTAAAAACACCTCATAAATAATTAATTAAGTTGTTATTGTAGATTTTGCCGAGTTGCACTTTATTGGGTAACTTGGCAATTCTATTTTAGCTCAAAGCATAACCCATATATTAAAATACATTTTCTAAACTTTTTACCCCAGGCGGATAAGCCATAGTAAAACCTTCAGCATACTTAAAGCCTTGTAAGTTACCTAATTCAATAGCACGTGCTTCTAAAAGTTTTAAAAATTGTGGTGAAGAAATAAAAGTTTTCGGTTCCTTAGAATTAGGGTTGTGAAATTGAGTGCCGTATGCATACACAGCTTCCATTTTTTTATCAAAAGTGTGGCTAATATCCATTACAACATCAGGGTTAATCCATTGGCTTTGTATGTAATGTAGTAACAACCGAGGCCGCCAAATTTTTTGTATAGAGCTATCAATTGAAGTTTCAATTTTTTGCAAACCACTCAAAAAGCAGGCATCTCTTAATAAATCTGCTCCTTTACCGTGGTCGGGGTGGCGGTCGGTAATAGCATTGGCAAGTACAATATCTGGTTGGTATTTTCTAATAGCTGTAATTATTGCTTTTTGTTCGGTTATGCTATTTTTAAAAGTTCCATCACCTAAATTAAGATTTTCCCTTACGCTTAAACCCATAATTTTAGCGGCAGTCTCAGCTTCTTTAAACCGTATTTCTGCGGAGCCCCGTGTGCCCAGTTCCCCTTGCGTTAAGTCAATAATGCCAGCTGTTTTACCTTTTTGCACCTCTGCAATTATACTTCCTGCGCAACTTAACTCTACATCATCGGGGTGGGCAGCAAAGGCTAAAATGTCTAACTTCATTTGTTGTTAATTTCTGTTGAAATTTATGATGGCAGAAAATTAGTAAAAAGAGTTTGTATTTAAGAAACAACAAAAGAATTTCTTCTTTAATTTCAGCGGTTTACTATCTTTTTGCATACCATCTTACCAAAATAAAATTGATATATTTTAATCAGTTTCTTCTGCAATTATTAAAAAAAAAATAAATTATGGATTTACATGTATGAATTATAAAATCTTAACAAACATCTTAATAGACCACTCTTTTTCATAACTAATACTTCATAAATAAATTATCAATAAGCCTTTAAATGAATCATATTTTTTTGTTAAATTAGTGTGCGCTTTTTATACGAGCAAGGTACTTCACATTAAATAATTAAAGATCGTTTTGTATTAGAGCATAAATTTATCTAATTTGCGTATTCAAAATTAAAACCAATATGCCATTGTTTAGTGATAAAAGCCCCATGGAGTACGATGCTATTGTTGTAGGTAGTGGAATTAGCGGCGGTATGGCCGCCAAAGAATTATGCGAAAAGGGTTTAAAAACCTTGTTATTAGATAGAGGTAGAAACGTAGAACACGTTAAAGATTACGATACCGCTAACTTAGAGCGATGGCAATTACCCAATTATGGGAAAATGACTGCTGAGCAAATGAAAGACTATCCCAAACAAAAACGTACTGGTTACACTATTGGTAATGGGCACGCTCAGTTTTTTGTTAAAGATACAGAACATCCTTATAATGAAGAACCAGATACACGCTTTGATTGGATTAGAGGTTACCACGTAGGCGGCCGATCTTTAGTGTGGGGCAGGCAAAGTTATCGCTGGAGTGCAATGGATTTTGAAAGTAATGCCCGAGAAGGTATTGCTATACCATGGCCTATTGGTTATGATGATATTGAACCTTGGTATGATTATGTAGAACGTTTTGCTGGAATTAGCGGACAAAAAGAAGGTTTAAAACAATTACCCGATGGTCAGTTTTTAGAGCCAATGCAATTAAATGGTGTAGAGAAAGATTTAAGAGAAAAAATTAAGCAAAACTATGCTGACAGAATTTTAACTATAGGCAGAGTTGCTCATATTACAAGCGATGCCGACCGTTTTGAAAACAGAGGATCGTGCCAATTTAGAAACCGTTGTATGCGAGGTTGTCCTTATGGTGCTTATTTTAGCAGTAATGCTTCTACATTGCCAGCAGCTGAAAAAACAGGTAATTTAACTTTACGTCCATTTTCAATATGTCATCAAATTATATATGATGAAAATACAAAAAGAGCAACTGGTGTTTCGGTAATAGATCAGGAAACAAATAAAACTTATGAGTTTAATGCCAAAATTATATTCGTGTGCGCTTCTACTGTAGGTTCTACATCTATACTAATGCAAAGTACTAGCAACCGTTATCCAAATGGTATGGGTAATGATAGTGGTGAATTAGGTCATAATATTATGGATCATCATTTTCAAGTAGGCGCATCGGCAACAGTAGAAGGTTTTGATGATCGGTATTATAAAGGTCGCCGGCCAAATGGCTATTACATTCCTCGTTTCAGAAACCTACCCTGGATGGCTGAGACCAAAAAAGATTTTTTAAGAGGTTACCAGTTTCAAGGTGGAGCAAGCAGACAAAACTGGACAAGAGCGGTTGCTGAAATGCGTTATGGTGGTGCGTTTAAAGATGAAATGATGAAACCAGGCGAATGGAATATTGGTATGAATGCTTTTGGCGAAATGTTACCTTATCACGATAATAAAATGGTATTGGATAATGATAAAAAAGATAAATGTGGTTTACCTACGGTAACCTTTAGCACAACATTAAAAGAAAATGAAGAAAAGATGCGGATAGATATGAAAGAAACTGCGGTAGAAATGTTTGAAAAGGCGGGCTATAAAAATGTAAAACCTTTTGACAGAGGCTATGGCGTTGGTTTAGGTATTCATGAAATGGGTACTGCACGTATGGGCAACGATCCGAAAACTTCGGTATTAAACAAATATAACCAAATACACGATTGTAAAAATGTATTTGTAACAGATGGCAGTTGTATGACTTCTGCGGCTTGCCAAAACCCAAGTTTAACCTATATGGCTTTAACAGCCCGAGCGGCAGATTATGCAGTTTCTGAATTAAAAAAACAAAACTTGTAACAATTATGGAAAGAAGAAAAGTTTTAAAGAATATATCACTCGGCATGGGCGCAAGTATTTCTGCACCTGTTTTAATGAGTATAATTAGCAGTTGCCAAACCGCTACAGATACTGCTAATAATACCACAGCTGCCTTTAAACCTTCTTTTTTAGAAGATAATCAATATAAAATTATTGAGTTATATGTTGATAAGCTGCTACCAAGAACAGATACACCTGGTGCTTTAGATGTAAAAGTGCCAGTAGTTATGGATTTTTTGTTAGATAAAGTTTTTTATAAAAAAGAACAAGCCAAATTTAAAGCCGCCTGGGAGGGTTTTGCCACAACAATAAAAACCGATCAAGGTGTTGAAGTAAATGATATTGAAGCCAAACATATTGATGCTTTTTTTACAAAGTATATGGCACCAAAAGATAAAAGTGTTTTAGATAAAGCAGAAAAGCTTGCCAATAGCGATATTGATGAAGTAGCCGAAACAGAAAAACCCCTGGCTCAAACCTATAAATTTATTTCAACTATAAGCTACATGGCGATTAATACCTTCTATACATCAGAAGAAATTGCAACTAACTATTTAAATTTCGATCCCATACCTGGAGTTTATAAAGATATTCCTTTAGAAGAAGTTGGTGGAAAACTGTGGGCCTTATAACTTATTATTAGTTGGGTATTTAAATAATCGGAGTGTTTAGGACTTGACCTCATAGTTCTAATATTTGGAAACAAAACTATAATGCTTTTAAAAAACAGCCCCAAGCACCATTCGATATTCTTGTTACGGATGGAGTTGAACTACAACACGCCCGAAAATATGCATCCTAAAAAACAGGGGATTGTCAAGAAAACGATCTTTAGCCTTACGGGAATTTGCTTTGGGTGTAGAAGGCCTGGAAAGATTTGTAAGAAAAGAACCTTTAAGAAGAATACACGAAAGTGTTTTTGGTGTTTTGGCTTTAGAGAGTGAAGATGTTGATCCAAGATTGTAAGAGTAAACTTAATTTACGGCACATTGTAAAAGATGTTAATTTTTTAACTCAAACTGTACCACATCAGCCAACCGCTTTTGCGAAAGCTGATTTATGGCCGCTTCACTTAAATTGAATATACGTGGATAGCCGCCGTTAGTTTGTGCATCGCGCATTAAAATTAATATTTTACCAGATGGAGTTAGTTGTACCGTGCCAGGCAAAATTGCACTTGTTAATATTGAAGGCATTTTATTGGGCAACAATTCTTTTAGTTGATATGCCATTCGGTTGTTAATACCAATAGTAAAATCTGTGTTTAGTAAATAGGCTTGTGCTTGTTTATTCAATAGTTCAAATTCTGGGCCTTTAGTAACTTGTATAAGTCTATTGTTAAAATGCTTTTCATTTACCGCAATGGAGCTGGTTGATGCAGGAGGAAAATCATTTATGGTATCATATTCAATCAACTCATCTTTTAAAAAAACATTACTTTTTGTTAGTGGCTGGAAATAACTTCTGCTACCTAAAACTGTAGAATTTTGAAAACCACCTTTTACCGCAATATAGGTGCGATAACCGTATTTCAATTTTCTGAAATGGAGTATATCATTAGCTTTTATGTTTAGCAATGTATTTAGTGGCGCATCTATAGCATTAATTTGCGCAGACATATCAGCTCCGCAAATTGCAATTTGAGTAGTTTTAGTAAATAACAGTTTTGGGCCTTGTTGCGTACATTCAATAAGTGCACAATTGTTATTGTTGTTTAATAAAAGATTGGCTTTTACAGCAGATAACTGATCCATTGCGCCACTTACAGGAACGCCATATTTCATAAATCCCCATCTGCCCAAATCTTGAATACTGGTATATAAACCAAGTTTTAAAACTTTAAGCATCGGGCATGTTTTTTAATACGCTAAATTTGTTTTGCCTAAAATCATCTAAACTAATTTCGTAAAATTGTATTTGATCTCCAGCTCTAAAAACAGAAGGTGGCTTTTCATTTAAATTAAACAAATTAACAGGGCAATTACCAATAATATGCCAACCGCCCGGGCTGGCTTGAGGGTAAATACCTGTTTGCTGCCCTCCAATACCAACCGAACCTTTGGGTATAGTTAATTTAGGTTTTGATTTTCTATTTAAAAATAAGCCTTCATCTAAATTACCGAGATATAAAAAGCCTGGTAAAAAACCAATAAAATAAAGTGTGTAAATGCTTTGACAATGCAGGCTTATAACTTCTTTTATAGAAAGCCCGATTGCCTTGCTATAAGCATCTAAATCAAAACCTAAACTTTTATGGTAGCATACAGGCAATTGCCAAAGCTGGCCTTTTTCCGTTTTTTGAACTTCTTTATTTTTATAAAGCGCTTTTAGTTTAGTTACTATTTCATCATAATTTCTATTTTTAAAAATTATGGTAAGCGAAGCATAGGTTGCAATACATTCCACCACAAATTCGCTTAAATGGTTTTCAATAATAGCTTGAAAGCTTTTTATATTATACAAAATATCTTCATTAATTTGCTGAGGCCATTCAATTAACACCGCATTGTTGCCATAGCTTTTATATTGTAATTTATATTTGATCAATTTATATTTTTCGAGCTAAAATATTTACGAATGTGTCGTATAATTTCAATTGCATTTGTAGTATCACTATGTACACAAAAAGTATCGGCTTTTATCAAAACCTCTCTTCCATTTGCTGTTTTTACAATTTTATTTTCTGCAATTGATATAACTTGTTCTGAAGCTTGTTGGGGTTTTTGTATTAAAGCGTTGGGCAATTTTCTGTTTACCAAACTCAAATCATCGTTATAAGTACGATCAGCAAAAGCTTCTACACAAATTAAAAAACCTTGTTGTTTTGCCAAACTAAAAATTGCAGAATTTGGAGGAACAAATAACTTGCAGCTTTCTTTAAAACTTTCAACTGCCTTTAAATAGATGTTTGCTTTTTGTACATCTTTCGCAACATCATTATACAAAGCGCCGTGTGCTTTAATGTGATGCAACTTTGTATTTTGCTGGGCTACAATTTTTTTAAACAAGGCTAATTGGCTTTGCAGACTTTGTGTTAACTCTTCTTCTGAAATATTTAAAGAAACTCTACCAAAATTTTTAAAATCTGGGTAAGATGGGTGAGCGCCAATTTTTACTTTATGTTGCTGAGCTAACTGAATAGTTTGTTTAACAGTTATTGAATTACCATAATGCCCGCCGCAAGCAATATTGCAAGCAGATAGGTGAGGCATTATTAAAGCATCATTTCCTAAAGCTTCCCCTAAGTCGCAATTAAGGTTTATGTTCATATTATGAAGATGGTTTATAACTTAAACAAATCTAAAGCTTGTTCACTAAAATAGCTGGCTATAAGTTTAGCACCGGCTCTTTTAATAGCAATTAATGATTCTTGTATGGCCTCATTTTCATTTAACCAACCTTGCATAGCTGCTGCTTTTATCATACTGTATTCACCAGAAACCTGATAAGCTGCAATAGGTAGGGTAGTGGCGGTTTTTACTTTTTGTATTACATCCAAATAAGCCAAAGCAGGTTTTACCATTAAAATATCTGCCCCTTCTTCTACATCCGATAAAATTTCTTTTACGGCTTCGTTACTATTTCGTGGATCCATTTGGTAGCTGGTTTTATCGCCCATACCTGGTGCAGAATCTAAAGCATCTCTAAAAGGTCCATAAAAACAACTGGCATATTTTGCACTGTACGACATAATTCCAACATCACTAAAGTTATCATTATCTAATGCATTTCTTATAGATAAAATTCTGCCATCCATCATATCGCTGGGGGCAATAAAATCGGCACCACAAGCAGCGTACAAACAACCCATTTTACTTAGCACCACATTAGTTGCATCGTTTACAATTTTACCTTCTTCAACAATTCCGTCGTGGCCATAACTCGAAAAAGGATCTAAGGCGGCATCTGCCATTAAAATACAATCTGGAAATTTATCCTTTATAGCTTTTATTGTTTTTGGTATGATGCCATTTTTATCTAACGCCGCAGTACCATCATTATCTTTGTTAGTAGGTTTTATTTTACCAAATAGTAAATAAGTTTTGAGCCCTTTTTGGTAAAGTATGTTTATCCTATCTAATAACAAATCTAAACTATAACGAAAGTAACCTGGCATAGAACCAATTTCTTCTTTCAGCTTTTCACCATCCATTACAAATAAAGGCGTAATAAAATCGTGAATAGAAATTTGTGTTTCGGCTACTAAATCTAATAAAAGGTGATTATTTCTTAAACGGCGATGACGCTGAATTGGAAACGGCATTTATACAATTTTGTTTTTGGTTAAATATAAACTTACAACATTTTCAAACGATGGACTTTGAGGTGTAATGATGTTAGTAAAACCTGCCTGTTGCAAGGCAGTTTCAGTAACTGGCCCAATACAATAAACGGGCATATTTAAGCTAATATCTTTTATGTTAGAGGCAATTTTTGCATTAATTGGTGAAAAAACCCAAATGCTATTGTATTGCTTAATATCAATTTCTGGTTTATTTTCTAAGGCATAATAACATTCTACACCATTATACTCAATATTGTTGGTTTTACAGTAAAAAGGTATGGTGTTTCTGTGATATCGGCCTCTAAAGTAGTTTAATTTTTTTGTTGAATTTTTGGCAAAGAAATCTAACAAATCATCGGAGGTTTTGGCAATGTAAGCTACCTTAAAGTTTAGATGGTTTAGTAAATCAGCCGCTTGTTTGCCAACAGTTAATATTTGAGTTGGCGCAACTTTATTTTTTATTAAAGCTTGAATGGATTTTACAGCACGGCGACTAGTAAATACCCAGGTAACCTGATCGCTTTGTTTCAATAAGCTGTTTACTTCTAAATCGTTATTGCTGGCGCGATAAGACATAAAAGGAAGACAATCATAACTAACCGAATGGCTTGCCAACCAGTTAGTTTGCTTTAAGCTTAAAGATTTTGTTATTAAAGCCTTCATTTATAAAAGCAAGGTACAACAAAAAAAGCCCGCAAATTGCAGGCTTAATATATTTTTTATTTGAAGTAGTTTACTTAACGCTATTCACAACTGCTTTGAAAGCATCAGGATGGTTCATTGCTAAATCAGCTAAAACTTTACGGTTTAAACCAAGATTTTTTTCGTTGGCTAAATGTATAAATTTTGAATAACTTAAACCTTCTTGACGAACTGCTGCGTTAATACGTGCAATCCACAATTTTCTAAAGGTACGCTTTTTGGTTCTACGATCTCTGTAGGCATAAGTTAAACCTTTTTCTACAGCATTTTTTGCTACTGTAAAAACATTTTTTCTTCTACCAAAGTAGCCTTTGGCCTGCTTTAATATTTTTTTTCTGCGTGCTTTGGCTGCAACAGAATTTACTGAACGAGGCATATTATTTTACGCTTTATCTTTTATTATTAATTAAATACACAACAATCTACGTGCAATTGAAAGGTCAGCATCATGTACAAATGTATCTTGATTCAGTCTTCTTTTTTGCGACTTAGTTTTTTTACGCATTAAATGCCTTTTGTAGGCAGCATTACGTTTTATTTTACCGGAGCCGGTAACTTTAAATCTTTTTTTAGCTCCGCTATGTGTCTTCATTTTCGGCATATCTGTAAAATTGAAGTGCAAAGGTACTGTTTTCTTCGGTAAATTTTTATATTATTCATAAAAAACCTGACAAATGTTAAGCCCATTATTTTATTAAACCTGAACGAACACAAGATATACCAAAAGATGCGGCAAATGAGCAGGTGATTTTTTTTTGAGCATTTTTACAATAATAAAGTTGTAAACTAAAAATAGGCTAAATCCCTTTTTTCTATAAACATTAAATTAAATTCTCCTTTTAATTCTTTGATGTTATTCCCAAATACTTTACGCTCAATCCAATTATCTTTCTTATCATAAATATATTTATATTTTACCTCTCTTTCTAAAAATCCTTCTACATAATATTTTATTGATAATGGATTTTTTAAATCATCATAAATCGTCTCTGTCATCTTTTTTATACCATTATAATCTGTTGTACTTAACAATTTACCATTAGCTTGATATTCATAAACTGTTCGTATATTTCCTAATACACTAGAAGATACACTATATTCTTTTATTCTTTTTTCTTTATCATATCCATATTTCTCTTCTATCTCTATAACCCTTCCTTTTTCCTCCTTTGTTTCCTTTGACCATTTTATTTCAGCAAAATCTCCAAATCTTTTTTCATAGCTTGTTATTGTAGTGTCTCCTTTATTACTTATCGTTATCTCCTCTAATAAATTATTACCTGTTGAATCATATTTGCAAAACGTTTTTGACTTTCCTATACCTTTAAAATCGAATATATATGTTATCGGATTTCCCTTTTCATTATAATCCAGTATTTCTGCTGAAAAACTTGTACTAATAGATTTGCGCAGTCTATTTTCTTTGTCATATTCATTTTTTGTATATTCTGTTGGTTTCTCCCAAACATCGAAAAATTCTTCTTGTAGAAGCTGGCCAAAGAATGAGTATTCTTTCTTCAATGAAATTTTTGGATTTGAGACCTTATCACTTTCAATATCTATAATATTTGATTTATATAAGGTGATGTGTTTTACTTTACCTTTCAAATTATCCTCTTCCCAGGCACTGTCTTTAATAATTGTAACAACCTCATTTTCATCAAAATTACAACTAAAAATCAATCCAAAAAAAGTTAGGAATACTAATGAATTTTTCATTCTATTATCGGTTTTTAAGTTCTATATTTTTTCACGATTGCTCACAACGTTTTAGTACTTAGTTAAAGCACCTTGTTTGCTTTTATCTTGTTTTATCAAAAGTCAAAACTAAATGATTTGACGAAATTTATAAAAATACACAAAACTTTGGATTAAACATTAAACCCCGCCCTAATTATAACTTTTGTTGGCATTCCGTTTTTTACAACCAATCCATTGAAAGGTTTTCGTTTTCCTCAAATTCACATGGAGTTACTTGATTTGTTTCAAGGTTTTATAATATTTCTTTAGCCATTTCAGATACTTTAATCCATTCAGAATCATTTTTTTTCATTTTTTCGTCTAACGTATTATTTATCATTGGTCTTATTGTCTTTATTAATGGATATATTTTTTCTCTAATATATTCAGAATAATCGTAAGAATCAGATATTGCTTTATTTTTTTTTTGATGTAAAATGAATTCTGACTTTTCATCTTAAACTTCTGCATTTCCATAAATTTCATAAGTATCTTCATTTTCATAATTCATTGCGATTATTTGAAGTACAAAATTCATTAGGTTATAAATATATCTCTTTATTTTAGGGATTATTTCATAATCACTTCCTTTGTAATAAAATGTTGCCAATGAACCGTTTTCATTATACTTTATTTAAAATTCTTTTCTCATTTTTTCAATGAATACCAACATAAAAATATGCTTTACTAAGTTAGCCATTCTTTTAATTTAGCGTAGATTTTAATATCATTTAATAAATCTAAATGATTATTTTCATAAGCAACATAAGTATCGTTAAACAGTATATTTTTAGAAGGATTTTTGTGTTCACCTAAAGCACTTTTTATGTCCACTAAACGATCTCCTGACATTTGAGAATATGGAGTATCTTTTTCATTTTTAATAACAGCTGCAATGCTGTAACAATCTGTAAATTCAGGTAATGCAATATGTTGTCTTTGGTCTCCTTTTATTGCAAACCGGTCCTTCCCAAGCCAATCTTCATCAACAATATTTCCATATCTTAAATCTGTAACTCCGGCACTTCTTACCTTCCCCAATTGTGCAAATGGCTTTGCATAAGGTATGGATTCAATAATAAAGTTGAAATAGTTACCAATTCTCTCTAAAGGTGAACCGTGATGTGGCGTGCCTAAAAATACAATTTTTTTAAGATGCGTTTTCCAGCTTTTATTTTCACCATAATGTATGGCACTTCTAACTATTAAACCGCCCATACTATGGCCAATAATGGTAATATCTTCTATTGGTACTGGCCAATTTTGTACTAATTCTTCTAATAGATTATTTAATTTTTTTCCATTAGATGAAATATGAAGGCCGCTATTATAATGTAAGTAAACAGGTGTTTTATCTAATTCTTTTGCCAATAATGTTCCGTGATTATGATCTTTTCGAGTCCATTGAATATCATTCATACAAGAACCATGCACCATTAAAAGAACCTTGCCATTAACAGTTGGATAAGTTTTACTTAAGCTTTTACTATTAAGTTTTAAAGGTTTTGATTGATACCTGAAATGCATGGTTATTTTTAAGGGATTATCTTTCTTTTCCAAATAATCCCCCACTATGCCATTTAATACAGATTTTGCAGCTTCCCTTTCTTTAGTTATTTTTATTGCTCCAGGCACAGGCGTAATTTGCCTAGCAGTTTATCTAAACCACCACCAATTATTTCAGTACTCCATCTAATATTTTTATAAACAATACCAGAAATATCTGTAATTAAATGTTGAATTGGTGTTGAGGGCAAAAAAGGAGGATGAACAACTCGTTTATGTACATCTTCAACTAAATTAGTTATACCAATAGTGGCATCAGTAATTAAACGGCTAAGCCCTTGTAAGTCAATTCCTTTCAATTTAAATTTGGTTTGAGTAAATTGGAATAAAGCAGATAGTTTTCATCATCAAAGCATACAAAAATTACATTATCGACTTTAATATAGGTATAATTTTTTATTGTTTCAATTGCAATTTGAGCTGCACTTTTTTTTGGATAGCCAAAAATTCCTGTACTTATATTAGGAAATGCAATTGATTTCAAATTCAATTCCTCAGCTATTTTTAAACTGTTAATATAGCAGTTTTTAAGCTTTTCGGGTTCGTTACTTTCACCGTTATTCCATTTTGGTCCAACAGTATGAATTACATATTTGGCATTCAACTTCCCTGCTGTTGTATAAACTGCTTCTCCAACTTTACAGCCTCCTTGTTTATTTCTAATCTTTTTACATTCTTGCAAAATTTCATTACCTCCAGCTCTGTGAATTGCACCATCAACGCCACCTCCTCCTAAAAGCGAAGTATTTGCTGCATTAACAATAGCGTCAGCATTTATCCAGGTTATATCTCCTTTAACTAAATCAATCTTCATTTTAGTACAGTCTGTTTTTTGAAAAAATTATTCATTTATTAACAGGGCAAGTTGTTTTGCAAATTTAATAATTTTAAAGGTTTCATCGGTTCTGGCCAGTTTAAATTTATCAAAAATTAATAAAGCTTCGCCATTACTTTCAATATGAAATACTTGTTGTGTTTCGAAAAAATTAATAATCTTTTCATTAAAAAAAACTCTTATAGCTTTCTCGTTATTACCCATTACTAAAAACTTGCTAGAGAAGCCAGTATACAAATCAAAGTCAATATCTTTATAACCAGAAAAAGCCATTACGCGGTCAAACAATTTTTCAATTACACCTTCTTTTTCAATAGAAAATACGGGAATATTTTTGTTGAGCTTTAAAACCATTAGGGTAGTATTAAAAACCTCGGCATTAAATGCGGCACCTTCGCTAAAAGTAACATCAGCAATTTCCCAGTTCATATTAAGATCTTTAATTTGGTCTCTCAGGCAATTTGTTTTGCCCTCTATCTGCCTTATTTCAAAAAAGTGAAAGTTTTTTAGGTAAGAAGTATCCCAATCGACGGTATCTGCATATTCAAAGTTGTTTTCGTTAGCCAGGTTTTCTAACCTTATTTGTCTAGGCGATAACTTGGCAGCTAAACTATTTAAAGATATTTTTAATGCTCTGTTATGATTAGAGGAAGAAACGTGTGCATCCAGGCCTTTTATTGTCACTTCACCTCCCGTACTTTTATGTATTTTTAAAAAATCAATTAAGTATTCCATAAAAGTCATTCCCACTAAAATAGTTTTAGATAAATCAATGGTAACATTTGCGCCTGGTGAAATGCTATTGGTAAGCTTGCTCATCATTGGTATTTTTAAAAAATTGGCAATGCCATTTACCTCTAAAATGTATGCTCCATCTTTAGCATATAATTGTTTTGTTTTGTTAGAAAAAATAGCTTTAACAAAATTTCCAAAAGACATTCTTGATAATAAAATGTGCACCAATAAAGTAAATAGCGTTCCTGCTAAAATACCAATTAATAAATCGGAATACAGCGTAATAATTATAGTTACTACCATAAATATGAGTTGCTCAATACCCATTGCATATATTTTTTTAAACACAGCAGGCGAAGCCAGTTTAAAACCTATATAAACCAAAATTGAGGCTAATGCAGCTAAAGGAATTTTTTGTATTACTGGTGCCAAAATAAATAGAAACATTATTATTAAAAGGCCGTGGTAAAAGTTAGACCATTTTGTTTTTGCATTATTGTTAACGTTTACAGTACTTCTAACAATTACGGTAATAATAGGCAAGCCGCCAATAGCGCCAGAAACTGCTGTTGCTAAACCAACACCAATTAAGTCTTTATTTAAATTAGATTTACGTTTGTAGGGATCTAACTTATCCACCGCTTTTGCCATTGCTAATGTTTGAATTGAAGCAATTAGTGTTATTGATAAAACAGCTATCCAAAATTTGTAATCGGCAATTCTGCTAAAATTAGGATACATAATAGCATCCCACAAATTATCAGGAATTTTTATTAACTGATCTGGCCCAATATGATATTGATTTCCAAATATGTTTACATTATGAGGTTCGAAAAAATTAAACAAATAAGCTGCAATTATAGAAGCAACTAAAACCCATAGTGATGCAGGAAAATAATGTAATAAACGAGATTGAATTTTGGGAATAATAACCAATATAATAATACCAATAACTGAAATACTTAATATTATTGGATTGATGTTTGGAATTTGAGTAAACATTTCTTTTAACAATTCTAAGGTGTTTTTGCCAACTGGGTTTGTACCCATTGCTATATGAATTTGGGTAGAAAAAATGATGATACCAATTGCTACCATAATACCTTGTATAACAGAGGATGGAACAATTTCAGCGATTTTACCTAATCTTAAAATTCCTAATAAAACTTGTATAACTCCTGCAATACAAATAGCGGCCAATACATAGTTTAGCGTTTCACCCGATCCATCTTGTAAAGAATAAATAGAGGAGAGAATAACTGCAATTAAACCTGCAGCCGGGCCATTAATAGCTAAATGACTTCCCCTAAACAAGGTGGCAACTATACCACCAACAATAGCAGAAATTAGCCCTGCAATTGGAGGTGCGCCCGATGCAGCTGCAACACCTAAACCCAAAGGTAATGCCACTAAAGAAACACTAATAGCCGCTAAAAAGTCTGAGCGAAAGTGAGAAATAATACCCCGCCATCCTTCTTTGGGCAATTGGTGTAATTCCATTAAATTTATTTATGATAATTGAAAACGAGGAAGGTACTTAATTTTAAATGATTTAACTGATTTTATTAAATAAGTTAAAAGTGTATTTCTTGAAAAATAAATTGTTATGAAAAAGTGAAAGGTTAGGTGCTTTTTTTATGCTTAGGAATGATGAGAAAATAAATTTACCCAATATGATAAAGCCATTTTTTGATAGACGAGGCGAAAAACGTAGGCTTAGTGGTGCTAAGACGAGGCTTTTCAACGAAGTATATCGGAAAATGGCAAAGTCAGATGGTAAATTTATTTTTTTATCATTCCTTAATTATAGTAAACAATAATTTCAGTATATAAAAGATGACAGCCTCCTTTGTTAAATCAAGTAAAGCTGTCATCTTGCAGTTTCAATTAAAAATCGAGCAACTCAACATCAAAAATTAATACTGCATTATTACGAATGCCATTGCCAGGGTTAGCACCATAGGCTAAATCCGATGGAATTAATAAAGTACCTGCTCCGCCTTTCGAAAATTTGGGGATGCCTTCTGTCCAACCAGAAATTACACCAGTTAATGGAAAGGTGATGCTTTCTCCTCTATCATAAGAAGAATCAAATTGTTCCCCATCAGTATAATATCCTTTATAATGTACGGTTACACTATCTCTACTTGTTGGATACTTGCCATCACCCTCGCGGGTAACAATATAGTATAAACCAGATTCTGTAGACTCTGCCTTCAAATTGTTGGCTGCTAAGTAGTTTTCAATTTCTTGCTTGTTATCTGTCATAATTTTTTCGTCTTTATTGCAAGCAGCTAACAACACAAAAATAACTACAGGCATAAATAATTTATTCATACTGCAAATATATACTTTTACTTTTTTTGATTTTTAATACTACAATCTTATCTTAACTTTATGTTTAAAGAAAGGTAAGTATTCAGAAGTTAGACCATTTCATTTTCAGATGTCAGACGTCAGACTTAATTTGGGCGAAAAAGAGGGTTTTTGACTTCACTCAGCTGAATTTATCCGACGTCTGACAGCGAAGCGGTCTGACTTCTGACCTCTACTGAATAGTTACAAAGAAAGTTTTAAAAAAAAGTGAATTATGAGAACAAATTATAGCACAAACACTAACTGGGAGACTTCAGCAGCATATTCAAGAGCGGTAAAAGTAGGTAATCAAATTTATGTTTCTGGTACAACCGCCGTAAATGAAACAGGAGAAATAATAAGCCCAAAAAACGTATTAGCACAAAGTATTTTTATTTTTGAAAAGATTGAAAATGTACTTAAAGCCTTAGGTAGTAGTTTAAATGATGTAGTTAGAACAAAAGCTTTCATTACTAATATAAATCAATTTGAGGCATTCTCAAAAGCACACCATCAGTTTTTTGAACATATTTTACCAGCAAGTACCTTGGTAGAAGTAAGTGCATTAGTACACCCAAACTTGATGATTGAAATAGAGGTGGATGCAGTTTTAAATGTTTAATTTAAAAATATGTTATAGGTTCAATTTTAAAAAAGACGAAGCAGGTGATAATTATATTTTGTTAGATAATGGTTTTTCTGCCGATAGCAGTATAGACTTTATTGCAAAAATTGAAGATTGTAATTTGGGTAAATAATGATTTTGTAAGATATATATCAAGTATTTGAGTTAATTTTAGTTTCATTTCAAATGTTTTATAACAACTTCAATTTTTTTTAGTAAAATATTTCAGTTGCATTTAATCGAGAAATAGTAGTGGAAGTGTATTGAAATGAAATTATTTTCTATATTCATCCATTAAGAAAATTTTAAGACACAAGACTAAGGAGTCTTGCATCTTTATTAAATAGCTAAGGGCAAAATATTAAATGAGTGATCTAATTGAACTTTGGGAAAAAAATGTAAATAAACAGTTGCCAAAACAAAGCATCTTTTTAAAAAACCTAAGAAAAACGAAAGGTAAAACAATTGCTACCATTGCAGAAAAAGCACATACTGCCGTTTTTAACGAGTTAGATTGTTTACAATGCGCCAATTGCTGCAAAAGCATTCCGCCAATAATTACTAAAAGCGATGCCAAGCGCATTGCCAAGCATCTTAGCCTAAACCTTGCCCAATTTGAAGCCAAATATTTAACTA
>Ga0209831_1000065_pt1 | contig 83385 bp, 76 predicted proteins | sample Maine_Asex4_meta_FD_187451 | JGI IMG/M metagenome (GOLD analysis project Ga0209831, IMG submission 187451) | Marine algal microbial communities from Maine, USA - Maine_Asex4_metaG (SPAdes) (version 2) | ecosystem: Host-associated > Algae > Red algae > Unclassified | place: Maine, USA | collected... | reverse complement strand
TCTTAGCTGAGCTCGAAATTAGAAGAGGGAATGTCATCCGTTTTGATGATAGGAACATACGCAGCTAAATCGTGTACAATGGATAACAAATGCAATATAAATTATACCAAGAGAGTATAGGCGTGGTGCATTGGAACGGGTGAGATACCTGGAAGGGGCGACCGTAGGGAGCAGTCTGTGTAGAGCTTTTTAGAATAGCAGGAGACCAAGCGAACAGCGCGCCTGTAAGACATCGACGCTGAGGTACGAAGGGTCACCCCCACTTTATAAAATTAAAATATAATAAACAATTCTAAAATATAAATACGAGAAAACAAAGTAGATATTTATTTGCTAAGTAGCTTCATCGATTTTCCCCTTCGATAAGTATATGCCACAGAACCATAACCCTCCATTGACTGCAATACATACAGCAATTCCTCTTTTAATTCAGGATAATTCATAGCGATCTTAGTGGCGACCGTTATGCCGAATGCGCTTACAGCAATCGGTAATTTTGTGTTGATGATAAAGCCCAGACATTTGTCATACAAGTAACCCTCTATTTTCTTCGGAATGGGCACATCTTCAAAAATTCTTAGGATATCTCTTTTTACACCTGGATGAATATCTTTTTCTAGTAGGGTGACAATGCGAGGGAAGTATTTTTGGATCAGTTTTCCATCGCGTTGTGCTAGATGACCTAAGGTCCAAGCAGCCATCTGGTCTACTTTCTTTTTATGTATGAAACAGCAGTCCACGAGTTCCTTCACCATCTTTGGATTATTTATGATTTCTTCGACTAATTCTAAGACCTCTTGCTTGCTAGGGCGTACCAATAATCGTTCTTTCAGCACCACTTATGAAAATTTTAAGTAAAATATCACTCTTTTACATAAACTCTTTAATTATATATGACTTTTCTTCATTTGATTAAACTATCTTCGCTTTTTCTAATGAACAAATGAGGGAATTTAATCGATATTTAGTTACTTCTGCACTGCCCTACGCTAATGGTCCATTGCATATAGGCCATCTCGCAGGTGCTTATATTTCAGCAGATATTTATGTCCGTTTCCAGCGACTGATGGGAAAGGATATCCTTTTTATTGGAGGTAGTGATGAGAATGGTGCGGCGATTACTATACGGGCACTGAAGGAAGGCGTATCGCCCAAAGAAATAGTAGATAAGTACCATACGATGTTCGTAGATACTTTTCAGAAGATAGGCGTTTCTTTTGACGAATATCATAGGACTTCTGATCCCTTGCATCATGCCACATCTCAAGACTTTTTTAGAGTGCTGAATGATGCCAATGAATTTGACATTATAGAATCAGAGCAATATTATGACAGGGAGGCTGATATGTTCCTTGCAGATAGATATATAAAAGGTACCTGTCCTAAGTGCAGTTATGAGGAGGCTTACGGAGATCAATGTGAAAACTGTGGATCTGCACTAAGTCCTACTGAGCTGATAAATCCGGTTTCTACTTTGACAGGAAATAATCCTGAGTTAAAGAAAACTAAACATTGGTACCTGCCGCTCAATGAATATGAGGAATGGCTGAGGGAATGGATAGAAAGTGGTACGGTGGATGGGAAGGAATTACATTATCCAGAGGACTGGAAAAATCATGTAGTCGGACAATGTAAGTCATGGCTAGATGGCGGGTTACAAGCACGGTCTATGACGAGAGATCTTAACTGGGGTGTAGATGTGCCACAAGATCTAGAGGGTGCTGAAGGGAAGAAGCTGTATGTCTGGATGGATGCGCCGATAGGGTATATATCTGCAACGAAATCGTGGGCAGCGAAAAATGGTAAAGACTGGGAGCCATACTGGAAATCTGATGATACCGCGCTTATACATTTTATAGGTAAGGATAATATAGTGTTTCATTGTTTGATTTTTCCTGCGATTCTTAAGGCACATGGAGAATTCCAGTTGCCTGTAAATGTTCCTGCTAATCAGTTTATGAATCTAGAGGGGAGGAAAATTTCTACTTCTAAGAACTGGGCAGTATGGGTGCACGAATATCTCGAAGATATGCCTGGTAAGGAAGATGAGCTGCGATATACGATGATCAAGAATATGCCGGAGCTGAAGGACAGCGAATTTACTTGGAAGACCTACCAGGATGCTAACAATAATGAGCTTGTAAATAATCTTGCAAATTTTGTCAATAGGGTAGTTGTACTTGTCAATAAATACTACGAAGGTGTCCTTCCAGAATTTGATGAAGAGGAAATGATAGCAGGGGCAGAGGGCGAAGATAGCATGAGTTTCTATGAGTCAGAAATGCTGGGCTTGTTCGATGATATACAAGATCTTTCTCAGTGTATCAGGTCTTACGATTTCAGAGGAGGTCTAAGTAAAATGATGATGATTTCTTCTAAAGGAAATGCTATTCTCCAGTTTAATGAGCCGTGGAAAAAAATTAAAGAGGAGCCAGAAATGGTCAAGGTAGTGATGAATCTTGCGCTACAATATTGTGCGGCACTAAGTGTAGTATGTAGACCGTTTTTACCTTTTACGTCTGATAAGTTACGGGTATTGCTCCAGCTAGAACCGATCAAGGAATCTGGAGAATTGCTAGAAATGCTAAATCATATGTCAGAGGGAGAATCTCTCATTCTAGCAGGTCATAAGATCAATAAATCAGATCACCTGTTCAGTAGAATAGATGATTCGGTCATAGAGCAACAGGTAGAAAAACTAAAGGCTTCTGATCAGCAAAAGACAGCAGCTGTAAATGGTGCTTTTACACCTGTCAAGGAAGCCGTATCTTTCGATGATTTTGTCAAACTAGATATGAGAACTGCGACAATTCTTACTGCGGAAAAAGTAAAAAAAGCAGATAAGTTACTGAAGATAGGTCTGGACTTAGGATTCGAGCAACGCACAGTTGTATCTGGAATTGCCGCTCAATATAAGCCAGAGGAGGTTATAGGAAAACAAGTTGTATTGCTTGCTAATCTTCCGCCACGAAAGATTAGAGGTGTAGAATCTCAGGGTATGATTCTGATGTCGGAAGATTCAGAAGGTAAGTTGTCTTTTGTAAGTCCTCAGGCTGGCTGGTCTAATGGGCAAGGCATTTCTTAAGAATGAGATCAAGCTTATAAGTAGACGGTAAGCAGTAGTATTAGATTATTTTCCAAGCTAATTAAAAGATGTACATTTCTAAAATTAATCTACCTCCTGATCATTTTTCTCTCTCCTCATTTATTCAAGAAAATGGATTCGCTACCTTAGTTAGTACTTTAGATTTCTCGCCTACAGCTAGTCATATTCCCCTTTATTATTTAAAAGATGAAAAAACTAGTTACCTGTATGGACATGTGGCTAAGGGGAATGAAATTGTAAAAGCATTAGAACAGAATAATCAATTCCTAGCAATTTTCATGAAGTCACATGCTTACATTTCTTCTTCTTGGTATGACCATGTCAATGTGCCTACCTGGAATTATATCGCCGCACATGTATACGGCAAGGCGGAAATTATAGCTGGGACGGAATTAGTAGATTCTATAAATCTGCTTGTAGAACAATACGAATCAGGTAGGTCAGATCGTTTTAGTACAGATCAGATGAATGACAAAGATTTTCTTAGACAACTTAGGGGCATAGTTGGATTTAAGATAAGGATAGAAAAAACTGAGGTGTCCTTTAAGCTTAGTCAAAATCGAAATAAGAAAGATTATAATAATATTATAGCAAATCTAGATCAAGGAACAGAAATGGAAAAAATGATTGCAAAAAAAATGAAATTAATTAGAAAAATATAGTGCAGTATAAATTTAAAAATATTAGTTTTCTATTGGTGCTATTTTTAGGTTTTACTCTTAGCTCGGTAGGTCAAAATATGCTTACTCCCTCAGCAGAAATATCCCTACTCACTTGTGATCCTGGCGATGAACTATATTCTACTTTTGGTCACACCGCAGTAAGGGTAAAAGATCATGAAGGAAAAATAGACCTCGTATTTAACTACGGTATTTTTGATTTCGATACACCTGGATTTTACATGAAATTTCTCCGAGGGAAACTGAACTACAAATTAGGTCTTACAAGTTTTAGAAGTTTTTCGAGAAACTATAAGGAATTCAAAAGAAGTATAACGGAACAGGTTTTAGATCTTAATCAGGAGCAGAAAGAAAAAGTCTATTCTTTTCTATTAGAAAATGCTAAGCCTGAAAATAGAGACTATAAATACGATTTCTTTTTTGATAACTGCTCTACTAGGCAGCGAGATATTTTTGAGCATTCTCTAGGAATGGATTTTCCCAAAGTGGATTCTGATAAAACCTATAGGAATATACTAGATGAGTTTCTAACTGGACTACCCTGGTCTGATTTCGGTATAGATATCGTTATAGGCGCCATAGCAGATCGCAAAGCTAGTAAAAGTACACAGTGTTTTATACCGGATTATCTTAAGTTTAACTTAGCTACAAAAAACAGCGACTTTGTAAAAAGTACAGAAGTGTTATCAGATTTTTCTGAAGAAAGAGAAAAAAGATTTACAACACCATTGTTCACACCTATATTATTGTTCGGAATATTATTTTTACTCGAGGTGGCACTCTTTTTTCTGCTGGCAGATCGCTTTTCTCTGCTAACTAAAGCATATGATATTTTATGGTTTTTTGTACTGGGTTTTGGTAGTTTGAACATCATATTCCTCTGGTTTTTTACGGATCACATGGCAACTAAGCAGAATTGGAACCTGATCTGGATGAATCCATTTAACTTTTATATAGCCTATCTTATCCTGAAAGAAAAGGAGAAGCCTTTTGCATTTGTTATATCTATTGTGATTGTATTATTTACGCTTATAGGTTTTTTGTGGTTTAGTCAGCAGATGCATCTCGCTTTTCTTCCGATATTAGGCATCAGCTTACTTAAGTCTATAAAATATATCAAACAAACTAGACCGGCATCAGCCTAGTTGGCAGTTGATTTGCTCTATATAGAGCCATAAACAAAGGAATATATTCACAGATGTCAGTTGAGATACATAGTTTATATTCCTATAGTTGAGGGTATGGCATTAGTTTTCTATCTTAGTAGTAAATTCTAGACATACTGAACTCGCCAAAGCAATAGAATCCAGAATTATTTAATTATTAAATTCGTGGAATGAAAAATAATTCAATTTTTACCACAATCATACTTGCCTTTTTTTTCTCTTATAACATCCATGCGCAGTTGTGGGAGCAAGAGGACGCTCCGAGTTTAAGAAATAGCTCAAAATCTGAGCGGCTCATTATTCCTAAGAAGTATCGATTGATGCATTTGGATTTTGAGCGTATGCGAGATCAGTTATCGGACGCAGAAAAAGGAAGCCAGCACGTTGTTATAAAAATGCCTATTGCTGATGGTTCTATCCAGCAATTCAAGGTTCAGGAAGCTAGTGTTTTTTCGGATAGACTTGCTGCAAAGTATCCAGAAATAAAGTCTTACAAGGGAAAAGGTATAGACGACCCTTCAGCATATGTAAGATTTGGTTATTCGCATAAGGGTTTTCATGCAATTATTTTTTCTAGCAAGTATGGTACGATGTATATAGATTCCTATGCCAGAGGTAATACGGAAGATTACATTGTATATCATAAAAAAGATTTTGATTCTACAGAAGCTTTCGAGTGTCTAGTAGATGAAGATACCCAAGCGGATATAAAGGCCAGCACTACAAACCAAAAAGCAGGTGATTGTCAATTAAGAACATACAGACTTGCATTGGCATGTACTGGAGAGTATGCGATGTTTCATGGAGGATCATTAGAGGATGTGATGGCTGAGTTTAACATCGCCATGACACGGGTAAATGGTATCTATGAGAAAGACGTGTCCTTAACGATGGTGTTAATAGAAAATAATGATGAGCTAATATTTTTAGATGGCGCATCAGATCCCTACACAAACAATAGTGGATCAACAATGCTAGGAGAAAACCAAGAAACAATTGACGATATTATAGGAGCTACGAACTATGACATAGGTCATGTATTTAGTACTGGAGGAGGAGGTATTGCTAGCCTGAGATCTCCATGTGGAGGAGGAAAGGCGAGAGGTGTAACTGGATTAGGAAATCCTGTAGGAGATCCTTTCTATGTGGATTATGTAGCACATGAGATAGGACATCAGTTCGGTGGTAATCATACCCAGAATAATAGTTGTAATAGAAATGGCTCAACAGCCATGGAACCAGGAAGTGCAAGCACCATCATGGGCTATGCAGGAATATGTATTCCCAATGTAGCAAATAATAGTGATGATCATTTCCATGCCATATCCATAGAAGAGATGTCTGATTTTATAATAAATGGTAATGGAGCTAATTGTGCTGAGATCACGTCCTTAGATAATAGTGCGCCTACCGTCAGTCTTCCAGCTACAAGTTATACCGTTCCTATTTCTACTCCACTAGCGCTTACAGCAATAGGAGTAGATGAAGATGAAGATCTTATGACTTACTGTTGGGAACAGATGGATAACGAAATAGGAATTATGCCACCTATGTCGACCAATGTGGTAGGACCTATGTTTAGATCTAATTCTCCTTCAGAAAGTCCAACTAGATATTTGCCTAGTCTTTTTGCTGTTATAAATAATTTTTCCCCTACATGGGAGGTTCTACCTTCAGTGGATCGTACTATGGACTGGAGAGTGACGGTAAGAGATAATAATATTGCTGTAGGATGTACGGCAGAAGATAACATGACCATAGATTTTTCTTCTTCTGCTGGACCATTTTTAGTTACGGAACCTAATTCTGCGGTGGAATGGAACGCTACTGAAGAGCAGACTGTGACCTGGGATGTAGCTGGGACAGATATGGCACCTGTAAGTTGTGCAGAAGTAGATATCTACTTATCAACGGATGGAGGATTTTCCTATCCTATTCTTATTGCGGAAGGAGTACCTAATTCCGGCAGTTTAGATATCGTAGTTCCAGATGAGCAAACTGATCTGGCTAGGATTATGGTAAAATGTCACGATAATATTTTCTTTGATATCTCTAATGAAAACTTTACGATTAGGACACCATTTTCAATTGACGTAAGCAGTAATGATAATGATATATGTTCTTATGATGTGCTAACTCTAGAAATAAGTTCAGAGGCATTTAATGGATTTTCTGATGAAGTAGAATTATCATTATTAGGATTGCCAGCAGGAGCAACTGCTACTATTGGCGTCACAAGTATAACACCTCCGGAAAGTACGACGCTAGTGATTAGCGATTTTCCTGATGGGCAAGGGTTATATAATCTAAGTCTTGTAGGAACGTCTATGGGGCTAGTTATTGAAGAACAAATTATTGTTAGAGTATGGACTTCCGATCCTAGTCCGACTACACTTGTCAGTCCTATTGATGGAATGGCTGGTCTAGATGAAATAATAACCTTAGAATGGAATACAAGTCTGGGCTTGAGTAGTTACAATATAGAAATATCTACGAATCCAAACTTTTCTACTGTGGTAGAGTCAAGAAACCATATACAAGCAGCAGAGTATACTACAGAAAATTTGCAGAGCAACACAGTTTACTACTGGAGGGTATTGCCTAATTCCTTTTGTGCAGCAACTGACTATTCTGAAATATTTGCTTTTCAGACTGCTGGAGAAAACTGTGATAGTTATCCTAGCGAGAATCCTCCAATAGTTATTTCAGATAATTCGGAAAATACAATAGTTAGCAATTTGTCGATACCTGATATTGAGGATTTCTTATATGTAAAATTGAATGTTGGCTTGCAACATAGTTGGTTAGGAGATCTAGTAATAAACCTCATTGCACCAGATGGAACTAGCTTTGGGATTATCGATAGACCAGGTGTACCACAAAATAACTTTGGTTGTGAGGCAGATAATATCAATGCTACCTTTAGAGATGACGCCATAAAAACATCAGACTTTATAGAAGAAAATTGCGAATCTCTGCAAGGTGATTATCAATCAATAAGTCCATTGAATATAATCTCAACGTTGCCTGAAGCAGGTATATGGAGCTTGCAAGTATTAGACAGGTTTGTTGATGACGGAGGTTCCTTAGATACATGGGCATTAGAATTTTGTAATGAAACACTTGTAGGAGAGCCAGCACTGACTAATAACACGCTTTTTGTGAATAAGTCTACCTCGGTAACCATAAGTAAAATGTTGTTAAATACTACGGATACAGATGTAGAAAAAGTAATATATACTGTAATGTCATTACCCGTATCAGGAAGCTTAGAAATTGACAGACTGGATAATGGTATGTATGAATCTATGGTGATCGGAGATGCTTTTGCACAAATTGATGTAGATAATCTTTTAGTGAGGTATACACATACAGGAAATGATCAGATAGAGGACGGTTTCTTTTTTGACCTTATAGATTCGAAAGGTAGATGGACTCATAATGAGCCGTTCAGCATATTTATTTTACAGGATGATTTTTCTGCGATTGCTGAAGTTTCTGCTGAGATAAATTGTAATGGTGATGATAATGGTGCATTATTTGTTTCTGTCTTCGGAGGCCTTGAGCCCTATGCGTATAGTATAGATAGTGGAATAAGCTTTCAGCAAGATCCACAATTTATAGGATTATCGAGCGGAAACTATGAGATAATTGTAAAGGATGCTACAGGAACTGAAATAGCTACTAATACCACAAGTCTGATAGATCCTTCGCCAATTACTATTACTACGGAGATGATGGGATATAACCTTGTCATCAATGCAGAGGGTGGAACAGGAAATTATGAATATAGTATCAATGGTATAAATTTTCAAGAAAGCAATACTTTTCAGGATGTCGATAATGGAATGTTTACCATTACGGTTGTAGATGCTAACGAGTGCAGTGGAACTGAAAGTATAGAAGTGATGGTCGATGCAATTAGTTACGTTACTACGACCATAGCGGCTTGTTCTGGTACAGATAGCGGAGCAATAAGTTTTGATAATGTAATGGGTGGAATTCCTCCGTATGAATATAGTATAGATGGAAGTACTTACCAAAGCACGCCTTTATTTACGACATTAGCAGCAGGAATGTATGATACTTATGTAAGAGATAGTGGAGGTAAAATACTGAACTTAGGTGATGTGGAAGTTACTGTCAATGAGGAAATTGTTATTACAGCATTAGGAGAAAATGGAATTATCTCAGTAGAAGTTAAAGGCGGTACTAAACCCTATGTTTTTAGCATAGACAATGGTGCTACATTTCAGTTATCTAATGTTTTTGAGAATGTAGATTTTGGAGAATATAATGTATTGGTTTTGGATGCGATAGGCTGTCCTTCTACAATGCAGGTGATTATTGTATTATCCGATGTAGATGACTTAGAAGATAAGTTTACTTTTGCACTTTTCCCTAATCCTGTAGATAGAGCGTTAAGTATCCTGCTAGAAGGGGAGTACTTGTCGAGTAACAAAATAAGACTAGAAATTATAGACAACTTAGGTCGAGTGCGGTACCACGAGGCTATTAGTGCTAGTGCTAAGATTAGGAAAGATATAGATGTAAGTGCTTTATCATCAGGGATGTATTTCATATTGATATATACGGAAGACAAAATTGCTAGAGCGGAATTTGTAAAAATGTAAAAGGTACAGAATACAAAATAATTTTAGAAAATATCAAAAGGCAGCTTTAGCAATTAATACCAATTCTGTTTTTATACCATTTTTATTTTTAGATGACGGAAAAGGATTTAGAATTGTTCAAAATGGATCAAGGCAAAAAACGTAGGCGAACCCATAGGTTCGGCGAGGCTTTTTAACGAAGGAACATAAAGAACAAAATAAATAATTATCGTCATTCTAAACTAGAATTGGTATTATATGACGGAAAAGAATTTAGAATTGTTCAAAATGAATCAAGACAAGAACGAATGAGTTCGACGTAGTCGAATAAAATACGAAAGTGCTTTAAATGAAAGAACCGCTAAGCGGGCGGGCTAGCAAAGAACCCATAGGTTCGGCGAGACTTTTTAATGAAGGAACACGAAGAACAAAATAAATAATTTCCGTCATTACAAACCAGAATTGGTGTAATACCCTAACGCTTCTCTTTCCTTCACCTGATAATAATTGTAATCACTAATTACACGTCTTAGAAAATCTCGAGAATTTGTTTCCTTTCTTATATCTAATATAGATTCTATTTTGGCGGCGGTTTCTGTAGTCAGTTGAAAACTGTTATCATGTCTGTTCTGTAAAACTTCTTTTATAACTTGAACCTCTTCTGACCTCAGATCTATTGCACTAGGATATTGAGGCTGGTAATTTTCTGGAATTTTCACAAAAGCAGTATCATGTAATTTTTTTCTAGGTTTCAGGTCTACCACTAGGGTGTTAGCAATCATGTCACCTACACGTTGACTCTTTAAACTAGATCCTATAGAGAGAAGCGCGATAGCACCAGATAGAGTATAAAAATCCACTACACCCATAAGCCATCGCAGTATATACTGACTGATCTTAGTAGGTCGACCATCTGCAGATACAACTTTCAGATTATTAGCTTTCTTTCCTGGAGTTTGACCCTGGTTAAAAACTTCGAAGATTAATGAGAAAAACATAACAGGCAGAAAGAAAAGACTCATAAGAAAATAGGAGTCTTTTATAGGAAGATTACTTATTATAATGGATACTAAAATGATGTAAGCGATCTTTATAATCCAGTCTAGAATGAAAGAACCCATCCTGGATCCCAGACTTGCTGGGTTGTAACTCAGATTTACATTTTGTGCCGTTGTTAGTATGCTCGTATTCATAATGCTAATTTAGTCCTAAGATTGCTGTTCTCGTAAAAGTTTTACAGAAAAATTTTTCATAGACACTGGACTTTTTCCTGTATTCCAAATATATACTTTTATATTATCGCCTTTCTCTGCATGTATATTTTTTATGCTTTTAGTAGGTTCCCATATATCACATTGGTTTATAAATCTATCTAAAGCATAAGCGTCCCACGATTTTCTTTCTCCTTTGTGCAGAACCTCAGTAACTAACAAGGCTTTAGAAATACAAGGCATCTTAATATCTACAGTTATATCGAGTAACAAAGAAGTGGATAAGGTATCCATTGAATAGTCTTCTAATTGTATTTGTTCAGATGCGGAAAACTTTGTGGGTGATACGCTTTGCTCCGTAGTTTTGGAAATCTGAAATAATGTATCATATGCTTTTGAGGTAGAAATTCCTATGCTATTTTTTATATCTATAACTTTCTGTTGCTCCTTAAATACTCTTTTAGACCACTGAACAATTATGCTTTCGTCAAATAATGACGGGCTGTTACAGTTGATAGATATGGCCTTTATTTTTATCCTAGGATCCGCTCTGTTAGGCCCAGTAAGAAAAGGACTTATCCAGAGCCCTTCTTTTGCGTTTGCTTTCGAAAATCTATATTTCAAGATGCTATCATCTTCTGTTTTATAAAGGATATAAATAGCCTCCCCTTTGTATAAGGAAGATTTCAACTTAGCCCATATCGATTTCTGAATGTCTATATGCAGTAAGATATTCTCACTCGTTTCAGGAATTTCTACCCATGTATTCCATGCTATTTTTTCTATTGAAGAAAGCTCTGTTATGATTTTTAAAATTTCTTTTCTTTTCTTGAGTAGTATATAATCTTCTCTTTTGGATATTAATTTATACTGGCTCAGAATAGTGGATAGGGTGTGTGGCTCATCATTAGGTAGGTACCTGCCATCTATACTAGTCATAGCAAGATTCCATCTATCACGCTGGAGCATATCCATTTCCCAGATGATGTATTCTGGAGAACGAGAACTAGCAAAATAATCAGCATTTTTCTTATCTAGATAGGGAGTGTAAGCAGCATAGGATTGTATGATAGGTCTAGGATTCCATGTTAAGTTGTTGTGTGCTACAAAACAGTAATTATATGGATAGCAATCTACCGTCGAATTACCTATCTGCACTCTATCTTCAGGATTAAGTTGACATTTAGAAAGTTCTTTCTCCTTACGTTTTTCTTCCGTATTTTTTTTCTTTTCAGAGAACAAGGAATTACTAATATTCTTTAAGGATGGTTTATTCAGATCCAATAAAGGATATGGACTTACTAGCATAACATTAAGATAGAACGAGGAGAGGCACACTAAACTAACTGCAGTTATTCGCTTCCAATATTTAGGTTCATTATAAGCTATAAGAAAACAGACAAAGCCTATCCAGTAGAAGAATTTCATAATATGCCAGGCATCTTCCCTGGACATGCTGTGTTTCCAGAAAGCCAGAAAACTAAGAAAAGATACTATATAGATCATCTTAGCTGTCTTGCTTATTCTAAGAAAAGGGATGACAAGTAAGCTAAAAATTGTTAAGCCGAGGTAGTACCAATTATTATCAGGATAGAGAGCAGCACTTTCCGAATTGCCTATCGTTAATTCCTTGAGCCCTATCCAATAGTCGACAAATCCGGATGTAGACTGGTAGAGCACTAGCCAAGCTAAAAAGATGTAGATAGGAAAACCACTAAGCCACAAAAGGGATGGATGGCTAGACTTATATTTTATAAGAGAATAGGTAAAATAGCTAAATAGTAAGGAAGAACAGATGATACCTATAGAAATTTTGACATATATAGAAATAATACTTAAAATTATACTAGCGATAAGATAGTAGATAGATTGCGATTTATCATAAAGGAGCAGTAGCAAAAGGACGTTAGCTGCAAGAAGTGATTCAAAATCTAGCCATTGACCGAATAAAAACATAGCTGTAAGGATAATTATGGACTTCTTGTTCCATGATAACTTAGTATGCAGCGCAAGAAGAAAGAAAAAAAGCATCATCAGGCAAATACGAAATAGGGTAGCTATAAAAGCATTTTTCCCTATTGTCATGGGAAATTCTAAAAAACTCAGAGGGCCATGTGGAAAAATTATAAATTGATTAGCTGCGAAATTGTGGTCCCATAACGTATTAAATACCCAATGGATCTGGGGATCTATCATCAGATTATACCTAGATATAATATCGGGAAAAAGTATTGCAGAGAGAACCACTGCAAGTATTATATATATTAACTTGATATGCCTTATATTGAGATTATTATAGGTAGGCATGTAAGAAAATATGGTATTTAGATGGCATAATATTATGTTGCAGTATCTTTATAGAATCGTTAAGATAAATTTTATATTACAAGACGAAGATGTATAATATTAATTATTCTTGAAAGAAGTCATTTTTATAAAAAATAATGAACCCTATTGGAAAGAATTTGAAAGCTTTCTGAAAGGTGAAAATGAGATAGATGCGGATTCATTAGCAGAGCTTTATATTCATATCACAGATGATCTCTCTTATGCAAGTACGTTCTATCCAGACAGTCCAGTGGTGGATTATCTGAACGGTATAGCTATACACGCTCACCAGAAAATATACAAAAACAAAAAAGAGAAGCGAGCCAGATTTATAGATTTCTGGAAATACGAGGTACCTTTAGCAGTGCGGAAGTCGCATAGGCCCATGTTATATTCTTTATTTATTTTTTCCTTAGCGGTCGCTATTGGTTTATTTTCTATGAAGACTAATCCGGATTTCGTCAGAGGTATTATGGGTGATGCATATGTCAATATGACGGCAGACAATATAGATAATGGAGATCCGCTGGCGGTATATAAATCCAGTTCTAAGGGCAACATGTTCATTGGAATTTCCACAAACAATGTAAGAGTTTCCTTTCTCGTATATGTCCTAGGTATTCTCGGAAGTATTCCTGCGGCATATATACTTTTTACAAACGGAATAATGGTCGGTGCATTTGTTGGCTATTTTATACAGCGAGGTCTGAGTTGGATTGCGCTAAGTACGATTTTCATACATGGTGCGCTAGAGGTATCTGCAATAGTAATAGCAGGTGGAGCAGGTCTTGCTTTAGGAAACAGTTTTTTATTTCCCGGCACCTACTCTAGAAAGGATGCCCTATTAGAAGGTGCTCGCCGTAGTCTTAAAATAATTATTGGGCTAGTTCCAGTCTTTATAGTCGCTGCTATATTAGAAAGTTATGTTACTAGATTATATATAGAATTAGGAGATATAGGAAGAAGTCTTATTGTCTTATTATCCTTCGCATTTATCATTTGGTATTTTATTATATATCCTATAAAAGTTGAACGAGATGGAAGTACCCTATCAATTACAGATATTTAGAAAAAGAGATTTTGGAGATATTATCGGGGATTCATTTAAGATTCTTTTTGTTAATCTAAAGCCTCTTTCATTAGGATTTTTGATGTATGTCATACCTATATTTTTATTGGCATGCGGTATAGTTGCCATGTTGGGTGGTAATGCTATTCAGAAAGTGATAACTCAGGATATGGGGTCTATGTCGGATATAGAATCCTTGGTAAGTGGATTTGGGTTTTTGTATTTAGGACTTATTGTATCTTATATGATGTTATGGACGCTGGTCTATTCTACTATGAAAACTTATAAAGACAAGGGAAGTCAAGTCATTACCATCGAGGAGTTAAGTGCTACATTTAAAAGATATGTCGGTAAGGTGAGTATGTCCTTAATCATATTTTTTCTTTGCTTAGTTATACCAGTGGCCTTGGTCTTAGGAATACTAGCCTTTATAAGTCCTATAGTCATGGGATTTTCTATAATATTAATACTCCCAGCTATAATCTATTTTTCTATTTGTTTTACTTTTTTTCCTTTTATATTAGTGGAAGAAGATCTAGATTATGTAGAAGCTATTAAGAGATCATTTTATCTTATCAAGGAAAATTGGTGGGCTACATTTGCTATATTACTTGTAGCAGGAATTGTCTCCAGTCTCATGTCGTCTATTTTTGCAATACCGTATTACATATATATATTCGTACACACAATGAGTTCTACTACTACAGGAGAAGGGGTAGGAAGTCTAGGGTATATGACTGCCATATCTTATATGTTTAGCCTCTTAGGATCCTTGTTTGCTTCCATGTACACTAGCACAGCTACGGTACTGAAATACTATGACCTTGTTGAGCGTAAAGATGCCGTACAACTTAGTGAAAGGATAGATGCATTAGGAACTAAAAAAGATAGCTTTTTCGAAAATGAAGGTGATTTTTAGCAGGATTTTAATCTTACATATCATACTTGCCACAAGTAGTTTTCTTTCAGCTCAGACGGATGAGACCTTCAGTTCGGAAGTAGCAGATACTGCAGATGTTACGGAAAATATATCTGTAGAAGAAGGTATAGATGCTGAATCTTATGATATCGACAATGATAATATAGAAGAGAAAGAGCTAACATGGTCTGATTGCTTTATAGAGGTAGATAGTTTTATTGTAGGAGGAGCCGATTTATATGTAAATACGAAAAAGTTTAGAGATGATCCTGTATACAATTATGAAAAAGATCCTAAAAAGGAGCGTGGAATAGTATCTAAGTTGTGGTATAAGTTTCTAAGATGGCTGGATGAGTCAGTAGGTTTTTCTATACCTAGTTTTTCTGGCTCATTGCTTAAGTATCTTATCATAGGCTTGGGAGCTTACTTGTTACTCAGATTTATACTGCAGGCAGAACTAGGAAGTTTTTTAAGAAAGAAGGATGTCCCATTAGAAGAAATAGATAGTGAACTAGTGGATGCGGATATGAGCGAGGAAGATCTTTCTCAGCTGATAGAAAAGGCAGAGCAACAAGGTGCTTATAGGTTAGCTATTCGTTTTCGATATCTTCGGGCACTTAGGAAACTAGATGATGAAAAGATCATATTATGGAAATCAGGTAAGACAAATATTAATTATATAGATGAAATAAAAAATTTAACCCTTAGGAGTATGTTTATGGAGATAACTAAGGTGTATGAATATATCTGGTACGGCGAATATAATATTTCTAATGTTGCAGATTATAACGAACAGCTCCGGAGCTTTCAACAACTAGAAGCGCAGATATAGATGAGTGTAGCATTTTTTGAAAATAATAAAAAATCAATTTTCCTAGTAGGGATATATCTTCTTATGATAGTCCTCATATCTTTCTATTGGCCTACAGAGATAGACTGGACACCTAGTTTTTCTAAAAACGATACAAAACCCTATGGAGCTAATGTGCTTTATGAAAGCTTACCAGAATTATATCCTGAGTTAGACATAAAAACTGCAGATCGTCCGATATATAATATGATCAACGATAGTCTAGATATGGGTGGCGGTAAAGGGCTATATTTCATTTTTAATAGAGATTTCTATCCAGATTCTCTAGATATGGATCGTCTACTTAAGTTTGTAAAAAGAGGGAATGATGTATTAATATCCGCAGAAGAAATGGGTCGTAGATGGCTAGATACGCTAAGGCTTCAGGAGATTTCTGATTACGAAACGGTTTTTAGAGATGCCGCACCACTTACAGTAGGATTTTACAGTGATGGTCTGACAGGAAGAAATCCGCGCTTTAAGGATCTAGAAGTGCTTCGACATTTTGGATGTACAGATAGTATTAGGACTGCGTACGCTACGAGCTGGCTAACAAGAGATTCTATCAATTATTTTAAGCAGGGTATACACTTTGGATATGGATCAGGCTCTATATTTTTAAACAGCATTCCCACAGGATATACTAATCTGCATATCTTAGATACGATTAACTATCTCTATGCAGAACGTACGCTAAGTATACTTAGTGATTATGACTTTCTCATCTGGGATGAGTACTATAAGATAGGTAAGCCACAAGGGCATGGTTCACCGCTGAGACAAATATTATTAGTCCCTGCATTTAGATGGGCCTACTGGATAAGTTTAGCAAGTATATTATTATTTATAATTTTCCATGCTAAGCGTAAGCAGAGAATTATTCCTATCATAGAATCTTATAAAAATAGTAATAAAGAATATGTTGAGACCGTCGGTTCACTGTATTATAATACCTCTTCTTACAAAAATATAATAGACAAAAAATTACTATTCTTCAGGGAGTATATTTATAAAAAGTATAAAATTTCCGACTTGGAGTATAATGATTCTTTTGCTGATATACTCAGCGAGAAAACATTGTTGGATAAGCGTGAACTATCAGAGCTTTTTCATCACATTAACGATGTAAATAGTCGAGAAAAATTAACGTCAGAAAACCTGAAAACCTTAACACAGAAAATAAATAACTTTTATAATAAAGCATAAACAATATGTTCGAGGAAAGAATAAATCTAGAACCTGTTAGAGAAAGCATCCAACAGGTAAAAAACGAAATAGGTAAAATAATTGTTGGTCAAGAAAAATTAGTAGAACTGCTATTGACCGCTCTGCTAGCAAATGGACATGTCTTGCTAGAAGGATTTCCAGGTCTAGCGAAAACACTCTCTGCTAAGATTTTGGCAAGAACAATTTCTAGTGATTTTAAGCGGATTCAGTTTACACCAGACCTGATGCCTTCAGATGTATTGGGAACAGCGGTATTCAATTTTAAGAATTCAGAATTTGAATATAAGAAAGGACCTATCTTTACAAATATAGTACTGATAGATGAGATCAATAGAGCACCGGCAAAGACACAGGCTGCATTGTTTGAGGTGATGGAAGAGCGACAGGTAAGTGCAGAGGGAATAACTTACCCTATGGCAAAGCCTTTCATTATCATCGCTACGCAGAATCCTATAGATATGGAGGGTACGTATAGACTTCCTGAGGCACAGATGGATAGATTTATGTTTAAGATTGTTGTAAACTATCCTAATGTGGAAGAAGAGATAGAAATACTTAGCAGATTTCATACCAAGAAAAACTCTATAGACCTAGATAGCATTCAAGCTACATTGACAGAAAGTAAAATAGGAGAACATCAGGATCTCGTCAAATCAGTTGTTGTAGAACCTAAGCTCATACAATATATCGCCGAGATTATAAATAAGACAAGATCGTACAGGGATATTCAGATAGGTGCTTCACCCAGGGCATCTCTAGCACTATTATCAGGAGCCAAGGCTCTTGCAGTGATCAGAGGTAGAGACTTTATAACCCCAGATGATATCAATGATCTTACGGGGCCAGTGATCAATCATAGAATAAGTCTTAGCCCAGAAAAGGAAATGGAAGGGGTAAGCCCTAGTGCGATAGTGGATGCTTTAGTGAAGAGTATAGAAATACCTAGGTAAGATGTTGAGATTCTTTAGAGATCTTTATTTTACAAATCACTTCTATATAGGAATTATAGGTGTGGTACTTGTATTTGTATTAGGAGGATTTATACCTTTTTTATTTCCTATCGGCATAGCGGTATTCTTCTTGTTTATGGGATGGTTATGTATAGAAGTTTATTTCCTTTTTGCTCATGGTGGTAAAATTTTAGGAGAACGTATAAGTCCGGATAAATTATCAAACGGAGATGAAAACGAATTATTTATTCAGCTGCATAATCTGTATAGACTTCCCGCGCATCTCAGTATAATAGATGAGATCCCACATCAGTTCCAGCGAAGAGATATACAATGGGAATCCGATATAGCTCCAGGTGAGGAGCAGACCTTATTGTATAAACTTAGACCTACTAAGAGAGGGGAGTATGATTTCGGAGCAGTGAATATATTCTGCTCTATATTGCTACGACTAGTTCAGCGGAGATTCCGATATGATAATGGTAAGATCTTACCAGTATATCCTTCTTTTCTGCAGATGCAGAAATACGAACTAGCGGCTTTTTCTAATTTTTTAGAAGAGAGGGGTATCAAGAAACAGAGAAGAATAGGGAATACCTTTGAGTTCGAGCAGATAAAAGAATATGTACAAGGAGATGATCCTAGAACCATAAACTGGAAGGCAACCGCTAGGAGAAATACGCTGATGGTAAATCAGTATCAAGAAGAAAAATCTCAACCAGTCTATGCGATTATAGATAAAGGAAGATTGATGAAAATGCCTTTCGATGGTCTGAGCTTACTTGACTATGCGATCAATGCATCTCTCGTAATATTAAATATTGCACTGAAGAAAGATGATAAAGCAGGGCTGATTACCTTCTCCAATAAGATGAGTACTGCGCTCATGGCCGAAAAGAAATCAGGGCAATTGTTCAAAATACAAGAAGCTCTTTACAATCAACTGACTAGGTATAAGGAAACAAACTTCGAATTACTTTCTCTCTTTGTGAATAGAAGAATCAAAAGGAGATCCTTATTGCTTTTATTCACAAATTTTGAATCCTTGCATTCTCTGGAGCGACAACTGCCATATTTTAGATCCCTTGCAAGACGACATGTCATTGTTGTCATATTTTTTAAAAATACCGCAATAAAGGATTTACTAAGAAAAGATCCAGAAAGTATAGAGGAAATATATATACAAACGGTAGCAGAAAAATTCTCATTCGAGAAAGAACTGATGGCCCGAAAATTGAATCAAAATAAGGTCTACACCATCCTCACAACACCTGAAGATCTCACAATAGATACCATCAATAAGTACTTAGAACTGAAAGCTAGAGGTGTGGTGTAGAGTAGGCTAATAATCCACCTGCCTGCTTACTTATTAGTTGTTAAAAATGGTTTGAAAAAAATAACATTCAGGAGTCACAAAAATGATAATTTAATAAAAAATAAGACTAATATTGTCTTGAATTAATTTAATATTTAACTGAATACAATATCAATAATTCTAGATTGATGGAAGATCGAACAAAAGTTATAAAACCTGGTAATTTTAATAACGAAAACCACTGGTATCCTAAGGCGCTGAACGCAACGATACACCCTATGGTTAATTTTTTTCTCAATTTAGAGAAAGAAAAAATAGTATCTAGATATTGTCACTTAAATCCTAAGGTAGATAAAGTGGTACTCTCTGAAATTCTTTCTTACAAGTGTAAGTATTTTCTGTGGAGTGGAGCTGACTTATTCAATGCTACCTCAGAAGACGGAAATAGACAAATGGTGGTTATAGAAAATAATTCATGTCCATCAGGACAGAAGTCTATGCCATTACTGGACGATAATAAGGAAGATGGTTCCTATAGATTGCTGATAGAAAGAACATTTAAACATCATCTGAAACCAAAGCAAGGTGTTGCAAAAGTAGAAGGTGGGCTAGCAGTCATCTATGATAAAAATTTCATGGAAACATCGGGCTATGCTGCTGTTATAGCAGATGTTTTTGACGAAGATGTATACTTGGTACCATTCTATGATAACGAGCAGAATGATCATATTAAAATAGAAGATGGTATTATCCACATACATGATGGAGAAACATGGAGGGCCCTGAGAGGAGTTTTTAGGTATGTCACTCAAAAGCCATGGAATCGATTACCCTTACATACTAGGACTAAAATTCTAAACCCAATAATAGCCTGCCTTGCAGGAGGGAGGAATAAGATGGTTGCTGCTAAGGCATATGATTTTTATAATGCAACCTTAGAACAAGCGGGTTTAAATATAAACATACCAGAGACCATATGGGATATTAGCAAAAATGAAATTCCATTATGGGTGCAAAAGATGGGGGGACATGCAGTTGTGAAAATTCCATACAGTAATGCGGGACAAGGTGTATTCACCATTACGAATCAGGCTGAGCTAGATGCCTTTATGGAAATGGAAATAGGCTACGAACGATATATAGTACAGAGTCTTATAGGTAACTATAACTGGAGTTCTCGATCAGGAGATAATAAGTATTATCATGTAGGTACTATTCCTACCATTAATGGATCGACCTATGTGGCAGATATAAGAATGATGGTAAGTAGTACAGAGCAAGGAATAAGACCACTTTGTATCTACTCTAGAAGGGCAGCAGTGCCGTTGGCAGATAAGTTAGACGCGGGAGCTAATTCTTGGGATATGCTAGGAACCAATCTTTCTGTAAAACTAGGTGAGAATCAGTGGGGGTCTGATACGAATAGGCTGATGCTAATGGACAGGAGAGATTTCAATAAACTAGGAGTGGGTCTTGACGATCTTATAGAAGGGTATATCCAGACAGTTCTTTCTACAATTGCAATAGACAAGATGTGTATAAATCTATATAACTCTAAAGGTAAGTTTAGAAAAAAACTATTCAAGTCCCTTAACAATGACAGCACACTCCTAGAAGAAATTATGTTATGATTAGATATAAAGTTCTGAGCTTGACAGATCACGGGGGACATAGTAAAGAGAATTCTATTTATGCAATATTGAGTCAGATGAGCGTGCATCCACAATGTGAAATTGTGGATGTTGCTAGTAGATCTAATCCTGTAAATAATGCTTTTTTTGAAAATATTGATTCGACTACACTACAGGTGAAAAATGTAGATGAATCATTTTCTTATGATCCTTCTGGAAAGCAATTTATTGACAATACAAATAGCACCAATCTTAGTGATTATGATATAATTTTTATGCGCCTGCCACGTCCTGTTACGGATGACTTTTTGCACCAACTTAAAAAGGCAGCTGGAGATCGTATTATTATAAATGATCCATTAGGTATTATTACCTGTAGTAGCAAGGCATTTCTAGTCAACTTTCCAGAACATTGTCCTCCTATACAACTATGTAATAGTATAGCTGAGGTCAATGCGTTTAGTGAGCAGTATGATATGGTACTGAAGCCATTGAGAGCGTATGGAGGTAAGGGATTAGTGAAAATTGTAAATGGTGTTCTGAATGATGGAGTCCAAGATCAGGATAAGGATACGTATCTGAAAACGATAGAAAGCGAGTTAGAAGAGGAAGGATATCTGGCAATGAAATATTTGACAAATGTAAAAAATGGAGATAAGAGACTTATAGTTGTCGGTGGCGAAATTTTAGCAAGTTCACTCAGATTACCTGCCGAGGATTCTTGGTTGTGTAATGTAGCTCAAGGTGGTAAGTCGGTCTCTTCTACGCCTACGGACGAAGAGTATGACCTAGTAAGAAAAATCCATCCTAAGTTAGAGGAAAACGGTATCCTTATCTACGGAGTAGACACGCTGGAAGATGACAATGGGTTAAGAATACTTTCAGAAATAAATGCACTAAGTATTGGCGGATTCCCTCAGGCAGAAGCTCAGACAGGTAAGCCTATTATTAAAACAATGTTAGACAGATTTTTTAAATATGCAGGATCTTAGAATAGAAAAAGAAATAGAAACAATTTTAGAATTTAACCTACAGGATATTCCTAAAGGTACGCTAAGCTACAAGTGGTTAAAAATTGTATCTGATGGGTTTGGAAATCCTATAAGTATTCCACTTATTATAGCCAGAGGTGTAGAAGATGGACCCACGCTCGGCCTGACAGCAGCAGTCCACGGTAATGAGCTGAATGGTATTCCTGTAATACAGCGACTCTTCAGAGAGGTAGATGTGAAAGAACTGAAAGGAACCATAATAGGTATACCTGTAGTGAATGTTCCCTCCTACATGCGTAAGAAAAGAAGGTTTAATGATGGTGTGGATATTAATCACATTATGCCTGGAAAACCTGATGGAAATATTAGCCAGATATATGCCTACCGTTTTTTTAATAGAATAGTTAAGCACTTTGACTATTTGCTAGATCTACATACGGCGTCTCAGGGTAGGATCAATTCCTACTATGTACGTGCAGATATGGAGAATGAGGCTGCAGCTGAGTTAGCTTTACTACAAGGGGCAGATATTATTGTAAATAATCCACCCCACGATGGTACTTTGAGAGGTGCTGCTGCGGCACTTAATATTCCAGCTATTACACTAGAAGTAGGTAATCCTAATACCTTCCAGAAAAGACTGATTAGGAGTGGTATAGAGGGTATACATAATGTCCTTTGTTACCTAGGTATGATAGATGATGAGATAGAGATAGTAGAGAAAGAAACGATCATTTGTAAGAAGTCCTATTGGCTGTACACCGATACGGGTGGGCAGCTGAATGTACAAGTAAATTTACTAGACATGCTTAAGAAAGATCAAGATATAGGAAGCATTAGAGATATTTTTGGAAGAAAAATAAAAGATTATTTTGCTCCAGAAGAAGGCATCGTTATCGGTAAGAGTGTGAGTCCCGTAAACCAGTCTGGAGGAAGGATTCTCCATATTGGTATTTTGTAATAGATACTAATATAGAAATTACACGAAAGCTTATAACTTTCTAAGTAATAATGATGACTAATTCTTAATTGAAAGATTTTATTAAATAGAGGAATGAAAAATAGCTATTTTGATCTTATTGAACAGAGTTACTACTTTCCGCAGGAGGGGTTTGATCTGAAAGAGGGTTACCTCAATTTTCACGGGATATCTATAAAATATCTAATAGAAAAATATGGGACGCCATTTAAGTTAACCTACCTTCCTCGCATAGGAGAGCAAATAAAAAAGGCTAGAAATCTTTTTAACAGAGCTATCAAGAAGAATGAATATAAAGGAAAGTACCAATATTGTTATTGCACGAAGTGTTGCCATTTTTCTCATGTAATTAGATCAGCTTTAAAGGAAAAAGTACAGCTAGAGACTTCTTCTTCTTTTGACATAGATCTTATCTACAAACTCTACGCTGAAAGAGATATTAATAAAAATATCATCATAGTACATAATGGTTACAAGACGGAAGATTACCTAGAGAAAATTATTCGACTCAACAAAGATGGATTTAAGAATTCTATACTGATACTAGATTCTAAAAGCGAGGTAGCGCGGGTAAAGAAATATGCTGCGGGTCTGAAAACTGTTCTGAAGATAGGTGTCAGGATGGCTATCGATGAGGAACCCCAATCCGCCTACTATACTTCTAGACTAGGTATCAGACCTTCTGAAATAATAGAATTCTATCAGCAAGAGATAGAACCGGACCCAAATATTTCGCTGAAGATGGTTCACTTTTTTGTGGATTCTGGTATAAAAGATAACATGTATTACTGGGGCGAATTCCAGAAAGCCATGAAACTTTTTGTAGAACTCAAACAATTATGTCCAGCCATAAAAGCACTTAATCTTGGCGGCGGATTTCCTATAAGAAACAACCTCGGCTTCGAGTATGATTATGAGTATATCATCAACGAAATTGTAAGTAATATTAAGGTTGCTTGTGAAGAAGCTGATATAGAAGAGCCTGATATATTTACAGAATTTGGAAAATATACGGTCGGAGAAAGTGGTGCAGTAATATTTTCAGTTATAGAACAAAAGCAGCAAAATGATGCTGAGAAATGGTATATGATAGACAATAGTCTGATGAATACCATTCCGGATGCTTGGTCCATTTATGAGAAATTTATATTGCTTCCCATTAACAAGTGGGATAATGAATATGCAAGAGCCAATATAGGCGGGATCTCCTGTGATCATTCTGACTACTATAATTCAGAGGGAGTAAATCAACAAATATTTTTACCGACCTATCCCGATACAGATGTAGAGCCACTCTATCTCGGTTTTTTTCATACAGGAGCATATCAAGATGCTATCAGTGGATACGGAGGTATAAAACATTGCCTTATCCCTGCCCCTAAGCTTATAATTATAGATAGGGATGAGACCGGTAATTTTGTGGATACGGTATATCGCAACGAACAGACCGTAGATGAAATGCTAAGTATTTTAGGATATGATAAATAATGTCTAAGATGTCAATTAAAATTTTTGCAGGAATCCCGGAAGAATTATCTACTTATGATAATGCTCAGGTTTTATTACAGTCTATTCCATATGACGGTACGAGTACCTGGGGTAAGGGAGCAGATAAGGGTTTCGATGCTTTTATGGATGCAGCAGAAAATATGGAGTTGTATGATATAGAAACGGATTCTGAGGTATATGTCAATGGTATTCATACCCTGCTAGAATTGTCTGGGTTCACTTCACCAGAAGAGATGTACCTAGCTACTTATGATCAAGCGAAGAAGATGATTCTATCTAAAAAGTTTCCTACTTTTTTTGGAGGAGAGCATTCTATAAGTATAGGTATAATAAGAGCCTTTTATGAGCATTACGAAAATCTGACAGTGTTACAGATAGATGCACATGCAGACCTAAGACCATCCTATGATGGTACACCTTATAATCATGCTTGTGCATTGTATGATGCTAGTAAAAATTGCAATCTATTGCAGGTGGGGATACGAAGTATGGACGTAAGCGAAAAAGAACATCTAGATGGCTCTAAAACCTATTTTGCTGACCAGATACATAAGTCAGAGGATTGGCAACAGCAATCTATAGATAAGATGTCGGAGGATGTATATATTACTTTAGACTTAGATGCTTTTGACCCTTCGATTATGCCTGCGACAGGAACACCAGAACCCGGTGGGTTAAGCTGGTATCAGATGATATCTTATCTTAGAAAAGTATTTGAACAGAGAAATATTGTGGGTTTTGATATTGTGGAACTTGCACCTATAAAAGGCAATAAAGCACCAGAATTCCTAGCAGCAAAATTGTACTATAAAATGTTATCCTATAAATTTTTAAAATCATGAAGAGAGGACCAATATCATTATTCATAGAAGAACATTACAAACACTTTAATGCAGCCGCTCTAGTAGACGCGGCAAAGTCGTATGAAGCTCAGCTAGAGCAGGGTAATAAGATGATGATAACCTTGGCGGGGGCTATGAGTACTGCAGAGCTAGGTAAGTCATTAGCTGAGATGATCCGACAAGATAAGGTTCATATTATCACTTGTACTGGAGCTAATCTAGAGGAAGATGTATTTAATCTAGTAGCTCATAATCATTATAAGCGTATACCTAATTATAGAGACCTATCTCCTCAGGACGAAAAAGACTTATTAGATAATCACTATAACAGGGTTACGGATACCTGCATACCAGAAGCGGAAGCAATGCGGGCTATAGAAAAACATCTCTATAGAGAATGGAAGGCCGCTGACCTAGCAGGGGATAGTTTTTTCCCCCATCAGTATTTTTATAAGATTCTCTTAGACGGAAGTTTAGAGAACAATTATCAGATAGACCCTAAAGATAGTTGGATGCTTGCAGCAGCGGAGAAAAATATTCCTATCATCGTTCCAGGGTGGGAAGATTCTACCTGTGGCAATTTTTTTGCTTCTTATTGTATAACTAAAGATATGGTCCCCGCTACCATGAAGTCTGGCATACAATATATGATGTACTTAGCTAAATGGTATCAGGCACAGGCGGGTGAAAATGGTGTGGGATTCTTTCAGATAGGCGGCGGAATCGCAGGAGATTTTCCTATTTGTGTTGTACCGATGTTACACCAGGATCTAGAACTAGACCAGATACCTATGTGGTCTTATTTCTGTCAAATAAGTGATTCCACAACTAGTTATGGATCTTACTCTGGTGCCGTACCCAATGAGAAAATAACCTGGGGGAAACTGCATCCTGATACACCAAAATTTGTTATAGAATCAGATGCTACTATCGTAGCGCCTCTAATATTTGCTTATCTTTTAGGATACTAAATCTACTGTAATGAAAAAAATTAAGAAATTTAAAGATGATCTCTCTAGGAGAGATTCCAAAAAAATAACAAAAGTTAAACCACCTAAAAACAAAAAATTGGATCCTCGCCACGATGACTTCAAAAAGCAAAATATTTACAAATATCTAGAGGAGGAAGAATAGTATTCTTCCTCCTCTAGATATAGCTTGTAAAATGGCTCAAAGAGATATTATTTTTTTCTTAACTCAAATAAATCTTTGCGCCGATCATTAAGATTTCTGACACTACCAAACCTATTGAGTTCTCTTAATAAATCTATATCTACATCAGCTATAAGAATCATTTCTGTGTTGGGCGTCGCTTCTGCTTTTATCCCGTTTGAAGGAAAAGAAAAATCGCAGGGTGTGAAAACCATAGATTGCGCAAACTGTATATCCATATTGTGAACATTAGGTAGATTTCCTACACTTCCAGCGATGGCCACATAGCATTCGTTTTCTATAGCTCTCGCCTGGGCACAGTTCCTAACTCTAGAATATCCATTTTGGGTATCTGTCAAAAAGGGAACAAATAGAATATCCATACCATCATCAGCTAAGAGTCTACTTAACTCTGGGAACTCAGAATCGTAGCAAATCAAAATTCCGATTTTACCACAATCTGTATCATAAACTTTTAGTTTATTTCCCCCTTGCATTCCCCATACTTTAGCTTCGTCTGGGGTAACATGGAGTTTTTCATATCTTTCTACAGAACCATCTCTTTTACATAGATAACCTACATTATATAATACTTCATCCACAATCTCAGGCATACTGCCAGAAATAATATTAATGTTGTGGGCGATCGAAAGTTCAGAAAATTTCTGGACTATTCGGTCTGTATATTTAGCAAGTTCTCTGATAGCGTCTGGCTCAGGTAGATGATTATTTTCTGCCATTAGAGGTGCGTTAAAGAACTCGGGAAACAGCGCAAAGTCGGAGCGATAACCGGATAACGCTTCTATGAAATATTCTGCTTGCTGTAATAAGTCTTCTAGTTTTTTATAAGGACGCATCTGCCATTGGATCAGACCGATCCTTACTACCTTTTTCTTAGTAGCTGCTTTTTTAGATGGCTTCTTGTAGTAGATGTTATCCCATTCCATGAGTACGGCAAAGTCATTAGAAGCCTTATCACCTTCTAAGTAATCTTTTAATATTTGAGCTGGATGAAAATCATTGGATATTTGGAAATTCAGAACAGGATCATGTATTTCTTTTTTCTTTACACGATCTATATACTCCTTAGGGCTTAACTCATTACTATGTTTATGATAGTTAGGTATCCTTCCTCCGAAAGCTATACCCCTCAGATTCAATTTTTCGCAGAGTTCCTTTCTGTAATCATATAATCGTCGACCTAGTCTAAGCCCGCGATAGGCTGGCTTAATAAATATATCGATTCCATAGAGAACATCTCCATTATCATTATGAGAATCAAAGGTGTAGTTCTGCGTAATCTCTTTATAGGTGTGATGATCCGAGAACTCGCTGTAATCTACAATGATGGAAAGTGCGCAGCCAGCGAGTACACCATTTATTTTTATAACAACCTGACCTTCGCTGAATTTGTTGATCAGAGTATCTATTTGTTCTTCTTTCCAGTAGTCATTCGGCATACTTACATAAGAAAGAATCATGGCAGCTTTCAATTCTTGATAGTCTTCTAAATCAAGATATTTTAGCTCAATATTATCTATATCTTCTATTTTCATTAGTTTAATTTATAATCTTAATTTTACCAATTGCACCGCTAAATGCTCCATCTGATTGTAGTGTTATAATAAATTCTAATCTGAGAACTAGATAGATCTAAATTTGATAATTTTTAGAATAAATCATATTTATTTTTGCTTTTTTACAAGCTTAATATAATTTATATTGACATAATTATCCTCCTGATTAGTGCACTATACTTGATTATTGATAGCTTAAGGGTAGTTGTCACAATTTTAATATATGGGGGAAATTAGCGACTGCGTTATATCGAAATAGATATGTGGAATAATACTTCACCATATCAATTTACATGAGTTGTCCAGTAGGAATAGAAGGGAGATAGTAGAGCTTATTTTACAGCCTTCATGAATTTGAAAACATAATCTAGGAAGGATACGATGGCTAGCAATACTGCAAAGTAAAATACATAATCAGCGTAGCTTATCTTCATGAGAAGCAGTATGATAGCTAGAAAGATCATGGTAGTCTTTAGTTTTCCTATAGGACTTGCAGATATCGTAATAGACTGATGGGAAGCATATAATCGAATGCCCATGACAATGATTTCTCGGAAAATAAAAACAAAGGTTATCCATGCGGGTAGATCGCCAGCTATACTCAACACGAATAGGACAGAAAGGACAAACACCTTATCTGCGGTATAATCAAGTATTGCACCGAAAGGGCTAGTCATCCCTTGCTTTCTAGCAATAAGACCATCTACATAATCTGTGAAACCACCTATGACCACTATGCCCAGGACAATTTCCGCCTTATAGTCCATATCTGATAAGTAGATTAGGGCTAAAGGAGATAAAAGTATCCTCAAAAAGGTAATATATTGAGCCAAATGCATTTTCACAACTGCAAGATATGTTATTGATGACTAACCGTAAAAAATATGGGGCATAGATTTTTTAAGCTTTCTTATATATATCTAGCATGAATTGCCGATTTGATTCTTATATTTTACTATTTTCAATTTCGTAAACGAAAATACTTAGGCTAATATCAACAAGCTCTGGAATAATTGGACTGGATTTCATATATAAAAAGTGATGAAAACAAAGCGCTCAAAGAGATCTATACGCTTTATCGTGATGAATCAGTATCTTGGTTAAAAAAGCAATATAAGCTAGATTTAGAGCCAGCAAAAGAGATATTCCAAGTTTCTGTCATCATCCTCTACGATAATGTAATTACTGGTAAACTCGTAGAATTATCCAGTTCGATAAAGTCCTACCTTTTTGCAATATGTAAGAATAAGGCTGCAGAATATCTCAGAAAACAAGGCAAAATAACTGGTCTAGATAACATACCAATGCTTATCGATCATGTTATAGAAACTAAGGAACATAAAGAAGAGATAGAAATTAAGCTAGAGCTAGTAAGTAAGGGGATGTTATCCTTAGGAGATCCCTGTAGATCTATTCTTCAGTTGTTCTACTATAAGTCTATGAATATGGAATCCATAACAGATCTGATGGGGTATAAAAACGTCAATACAACAAAAAATTTAAAATATAAATGCTTTGTGAGGTTACAAAAGTACATCAATGAGCATAAAGGGTAGAGAATAGAAAATTTGGAAAACGAAAAAGACATATCATTATTGGAATCATATATCCTTAGTCAAGCTGATGATCTAGCTATTAAGCATGTCAAAAGTAGACTAGAAAAGGATGAAGCTTTCGCCTCTTTGTACGAGGAGCTCCTAGGTATCCACCAGGGAATAAGGCTTTCTGTACTAGACGACAAGTTGAAAATATTAAAGCAATATGATAAGCAATTATCCACGTCCACATTAAAAAAAATAGAAAGTCCTAGTACTCCAATACAATCTATGGGTATAAAAAAATGGATCGGACTTGCAGCCTCCATACTATTACTAGCGATGGCAGGACTATGGTTTACTAATCAAGAATCAACTTCCAATGGAGCAACTATTTTTGCCTCAGTGATCGAGCCGCTGGATCAAGATGTGGTAAGTATCGTTAGAAGCGGAAATGGAAACGAAATTAATATCCTCCTTACACCGGAAGAAATTCTCATAGCAGAGAAAAAAAAGAAAGCCTACCAATTGTATAATGCAGAGGTTTATGACAAGGCACTACCATATTTTGAAGCTCTTACTAAACTAGATTCAGATAATATCCACTTATTCTATAAAAGTTTCTGCCACCTGATGGTAGGAGACATAGATGAGGCTAGACAAGGCTTGTATCATGACTATGGATCCGAAATAGATAGTAATGATCTGGCTTATGCAAGAGCGATGTTAGCATTGAGAGAAAGCAATTTCGATAAGGTAAGAAGCTTATTAGAGCCATTGCCAGATAATTACAAAAGGAAGACCCTAGAAGCAATTAAAAATTTGTAAAAAGACAGCGCTAAAATTTGCACTATAATTAAACAATAAGGCTTACGGTTGAGGGAAAAAAAGGGAGTCAAAATAATTGACTCCCTTTTTTTCTTATTACAATTTACACCTAAGCTCCTCCTGGATCTTTCTTCATAATAGCTGGTATAATAAGCCAGTATAGAAATCCTGGGAAGATAAGTATTATTAGAAAGTTAATCATGTTGCTACTGAATCCAAAATTACTTCTCATTTGAGCAACAGCTTCAGGAGACCGTATCTCCTCTAAAGCTTTATCTTTTTCGGACTCAGGCATATCAAACATGTCTGCTGTATAATTTAAAGTAGCTTCCGCTATATCTTGACCATACTCTACACCTCTATCAATCAGGCTAGGGTCTATATGATTCATAAGTGTGTACATAAACAAGGCGCTGAATAGTGAACCTATTGCATAAGCAACAAAAGTTGTTTTTAGACCATCACCAAAGGATAGAATACCCTCATTGATTTTTCTTTCCTCCTTAAGGGCAAGGACAAGGATCGCAATGGTAAATATAAGTCCTACTGCTAAGCCTATTTTCATATTGAATAGTAGCTCGGGATTAATCAGATACATAGCAAGTGTAGAGAGGATAGAAACTACCCCTAAGATGATACCATATTTTAATGCTGTTTTCATATTGTTTATTTAGTTCGACAAAAATCCAAATCTAAATTAAGAATTAAGCTTTACTATCACATTACTTGGGGCTATCTAATGATACATAATACCAATTCTAGTTTATAATGACGGTAATTATTTATTTTGTTCTTCATGTTTCTTCGTTAAAAAGCCTCGCCGAACCTATAGGTTCGCCTACGTTTTTTGCCTTGATCCATTTTGAACAATTCTACATCCTTTTCCGTCATCTAAAAATAGAAATGGTATAAATTGAAATCTAGTGTAATTTTTTATATTAGAAGGCATAAAAAAAGAGGCATTCTCATGAGGTTGCCTCTTTTGCAAAAAGTTATGCTAAACGCCTTGCGGATTCTTTTTCATAATAGCAGGGATGATCAACCAAAATAATAATCCAGGAAAAAGAAGGGTAAATAAAAAACTTACCATATTCGAACTGAATGAAAAAGCATCCCTCAATTCGGCCACTTTTTCTGGAGATCTCATTTCTTCTAGTTGTTTATCTTTTTCTGCCTCTGGCATTCCTACTAGATCCGCTATACCGTTCAAGGCGCTTTCTGTCATTTCCAAACTATACTCTAGACCTGTGTCTATAAGACTAGGATCTATATGATTCATTAGCGTATAGCCGAATAATATTGACATAAAAGATCCTATAGCATAAGCTATGAAGGTGGTTTTCAGGCCATCACCAAATGTCAATATGCCTTCATTTATTTTTCTTTCCTCCCTAAGCGCAAGTACAAGAAGTACTACAGTAGCTATGGAACTTAGTCCTATCCCTAATTTCATATTAAATATAAGGGCAGGATTGATTAGATAAGATATCAACAAAATGAGTATACTAGCTACTCCTATCATTACTCCATATTTTAAAGCTGTTTTCATATTATGTTTTATTTATGGTGATTTGCTTTCAAATTAAGCAATAAATAAGCAATATTTATAATTTCATGAATGGTAAATAATATTGTCTGCGTCTCAAAGAGTCAGTGCTACTAGAATTATGTCTTCTCTTGGTAATGTGCATCATATGAGCTCCATTGTCTAAAGAACCGGTCGGAAAATAACAAAGCATACCCTTCTCTCCTTTATTAGGATGTATGAAAAATTTGCAAGTAAGGCTATCATTATACTCCGCTCCATCTATTCTTATCGTGTATATTTCCCCAGTACTTTCTTTGACGGCATTTAGTTTGTTTTCGAAAAATTCTTTTTCGGCTTCTGCTTGTACCGTTCCTATACTGTCTCTCTTTCTATCCCATATTGATTTATCGAAACGATCTTTATTTTTACTTCTATATTCCTTGAACTTATCCATACTTGCTTTCTCATTCATTTTAAGCTGCTGGAACAAACTATCTTTTTCGAATTTTGAAAAGAACTTATGTCTTATCCCTGATTTCAGAAAAGGAGTGTATCCCTTATATTTCTTGTAATAGTCTGTATCATCCGAGGTGATTCTTAAGAATAGAGAACTCATATCTTCTCGTATCTCAAAATTCTTTAGGGACACCGTTGTTATGATTTCGTCACTTGTGAATATACTAGCATTGTATTTTCTGTGATCTTCTCTCAGGTCATCGTAATGCTTCCACTGCACAAATTCTTGGTCCACACTACTTTTATGTAAATTTGTAAAATCTGGAAAGAAAGTATGAGACTGAATTTGTAACATTGGGAAAACAAGCAGTAGCAATATAAAATAGGGGAAACTGATGAGCAGTAATTTTCTTGTATACTTGTCATCTATAAAATTGAGCAATAGGGGTCTATATAGAAAAGAGAAAGTCAAGGTACTTGTAATCAAATAAATTACAAAAAACACTCTAGATAGAGTCTTATCTGTAATGCGCTTAAAAGCACCAAAACTTATAAAATCTATGGCGCCCACAAGGCCTATTATTAAGAATAAAATAATAGGAAATACTACAAATAAACCGTGAATATTTAACTTTACTAGAATAGAAATAAGCAACCCACCCCAGGCAAAAAAAGCAATGGTAGAAAGGAAAAGGAAAAACAACAAAAAAGTATAAGCAAAAATGATACTACATATCCGTTCCAGCTTTTCTATATAGTCATCAAATCTTCCAACCTTCCTTCGGAAATATCGATTAAAAATATCAGAATATCCTAGTTCATCATAGTCTATTTCTCCTGACACATACCTAAGACCTATAGCACCGATCCAGAACCCTCTAAGGACGATATGTACTAGCAAGTTCACAATAAATATGATCCATGCTGAGCTAAGAAATGTACCAAATATTCCTGAAGCAACTTCTATAGTACCTTGCGGAACACTCAGCTCTAAATAGATCATTATCTTGTCTATGAGGATTCTACTTTCCCATATTCCAAATAAGGCAAACCCTGATATCAACAATTCTAGCTGCCAGCTTTCTTGTTGTAAGGTCTCCAGCCATTCGGAAAAAATCTTAGTAGTTCTCTTAGAAGAATTGTTATTGTCCCTACTTATATTATTCATATTTGTCGATCAGACATGTTTTTCGTATTCGATTTTGAGCTGTTTCTAGTCCCTGTTCTTCTTAGGCATACTCAGCTCTTTTAATCTCATCTGTTCACTTAGTTTCATCTTTTCTCCCACCTGCTGAGAAGCAACGAACGATGCAGTCATATCCGATAGCATGTCACTTGCTGCCGACGGAGCGTTAGGTAACATGATCAGATTAGAGTTTACATTTTCTCCCATAGACTGCAAGGTGTCGTAATGTTGTGTCACAACAATAAGAGCTGAAGCTTCTTGAGAATTGATGCCCACTTTGTTCAGTACTTCAACAGACTCTTCTAGACCTCTAGCAATTTCTCTTCGCTGATCTGCGATACCCTGTCCTTGTAGACGTTTGCTCTCAGCCTCCGCTTTAGCCTTAGCAACAATTCTTATTCTTTCAGCTTCTCCTTCATACTCAGCTGCTAATTTTTCTCGCTCTGCAGCATTGATCCTATTCATCGCATTCTTCACTTCCTGCGCTGGATCTATATCTGTAACAAGAGCTTTTATAATTTTGTAACCGTAATCATTCATGGCTTGCTGCAACTCTGTACTTATGGCATGTGCGATGTCATCTTTACGTAAGAATACGTCATCTAGTTTTAGCTTAGGCACCTCGGCTCTTACTACATCGAATATGTATGAGGTGATCTGTTCGTGTGGATTTTCTAGTTTGTAGAAAGCATCGTATATAGCTTCTGTTAATACTCTGAATTGTACAGATACCTTGATTCGTACAAAAACATCATCTTTCGTTTTTGTCTCTACAGGCACATCTAGTTGGTTGATTTTTAGGTTTATCCTACCAGCCACTTTATCCACCACAGGAATTTTTAGATGGAAACCAGATTGTCTGACACCATTAAATTTTCCAAATCGTTCGATGATAACAGCCGTCTGCTGCTTCACAATAAATGCCATCATGGAGATAGCTATAATACACAAGAATAAAATAGGAATAATAAATTGTAATACATTCATAGCGCGGTTTTTATAGTTCTTATAATCTATAACAAGAATATAGCTAAATACGATCCTTGCTCCCTTAAATATAGACAAGAATACCATATTATCAGACAAAATCAGGCTATTTAAACGATCTGATCTTAGTCGAACATCTTTTTAGTTTATAGTTACTAGGATAGTCCATTGGGCGTTCCTTCGGACGGGCTATACACTATATCAGCACCACGATACCTGTTCGCAGCATAGTCGTAACTTGTCTTCACTGCTCGTTCAGCCTTCCTTACTTCTTGCTGCGATACAGGTCTAGTAGCACGGATGCCGTTTCTATCCCTAACGCAATTATATTGTATATAATCAGTTAGATATTGACTTTGGTATGATGAGATGCGTAGATGCAAGAAAAATCTTAGAGCAAAATTATAGAATTCAGTTTTCATTACACGCGATCATCTTACTTTTAGAATAAACCAAAGAGCTGGTTTTCTATATAAGTCTACGAATCAAAATCACGATTCAAGGTTTCCTTCCTTATCTCTTTTAATTCTAATCTATCATAGTCTTCCAAGAGCATTCTTTCTTTTAACAACTGTTCTTTTAATTCCCTATTTCGGGATAATCTATCTATCTCTTTTTCTAGCGCTTCTTCTTCCCAGTCGGAACTAAATCCAAGAAATTCTAGATGCTCCGTTCCAAAAGTTTTGAAATAGTGACTTGCTAGTGCAATTCCCCAGCTCAGTGCTACAATTATAACAGGAAGCATATTACCTTGATTCTCAAAAAGCATAACGGTATACAATAAACCCAGAACACCAGTGTAAGCTATTAGGTGATAGAAGAACCCTTTCTTAGCCTTAACCCTTTGGCTTGCTTTTTCATAAATATTTCCAGGCTCCATATGATTACTGATTATATAGTGTTATAATAATATCTACTATTCATGATCTTGAACTCTAGGTCAGTTAACATGAGCTAGATTGACAGATTCAAAATGAATCTCATCAAGTCTAAATATAAGATACAATTTTACTTTTATTTCTATCTTAATAGGTTAAATAAAAACAAAGGTAACTACTAAAGTGTTTTTATGGATGCACTCACGTAAGAAAGTATTTTTTCTCGTGACCACTTATACAGAATACCATATGATATCCGCGTAGTTATTTTTTAATTAGCTTACTATTTTAGTTTTTGTATATAGTCCGTATCTGCGGTTATTTGCTAGCCCTCCCGCTTTCGCGTTTATCTCTCATATACAGCACTTTCGTGCTTTATTCGACTACGACAGACACATTCGTTCTTGCCTTGATCTTAACAAATTTAATGGTCTCAATAGTTAGTTAAATCTATGGACATTAGTCCACAACTTTAGTTTCTATAAATTGTATGATATAACCTTAGCCAAATTACTAAGGTATTGCGAGGAGCATAATCCAAAAGATTATGGTTTGGATGATGAAATGATTTTGGAATGAATGAATTTGATTCATGAATGATATAAACCTATGCACTTTGAGTGCATAGTATTTGAGTTAAGAATATTTACACGACATTTTAAAATGTAATTGGTATATGCCATGCCCTAGGTACGGAATATGAAAATCTTAGCTAGTGTAGCCTTAGCATAATCGATAATTATTTAATAAGACATTGGAGTTCGTTACAAACAATATTATAGTTACAGAGAATTAGAGTAGTAGGCGACTGGCCTTCTCTTGTACACCTACGGGATATTCAGATACTTATGCGTCTGTACAGATAATTTCCACGCTGCATTTTCTTTGCAGTAATTTATACACTGAGTTGTGTGGTCAATAATGTTTTCATCAAAAAGAGGTTGCAAATAATAATGTTTAAAATCTAAGGCTTCAAAGTTTTTGGGAAGCATATCTTTTTGTGGGTAGACGAGTTTAATTTCATCTCCAGATTGCAACGCTAGTTCTGCACCAGCCTTAGGACTTACACAAACCCAATCGATACCTTTAGGAAGAGCTAAGGTTCCATTCGTTTCTATCGCAACGCTAATACCACAATCGTGTAAGGTGTCTACAAGTTTTTGATCTAGCTGCAACGCCGGTTCACCACCCGTACAAACTACAAAAGGTTCTGGCTTATCCTCTGGCCACATACTTGAAATCTTATCCGCTAGTTCTTGAGCTGAGTAATTTCCGCCATTGATACCATCGGTTCCCCAAAAGTCTGTATCACAAAACTGACAAATAGCCTTGTCTCTGTCTTTCTCCCGCCCGGTCCATAGATTGCAACCAGAAAATCTACAAAAGATGGCTGGCTGCCCAGTGTGGTAGCCTTCTCCTTGTATGGTATAATATATCTCTTTGACCTTGTACAATTCTATCTTGTTATTATTCGCTGATGATGGCTGAAGCTTCTATTTCTACTAGCATATCTGGATGTATAAGTCTGGATACCTCTATCATCGTTGTAGTAGGCTTGATATCAGAATAGAAACTTCCATGAGCTTTGCCTATTGCTTCCCAGTCTTGTTCTATATCTGTCACATATATTCTTGTTCTTATGACATCTACAAGTTTTGCACCAGCCTGATCTAAGGCCTTCTGTATCGTTTCTAGTGTAGCTATAGTCTGATGATACGGATCTCCGGGGTGAAGTATCTTGTCACCTTCTACAGAGGTGGATCCAGATACTTCTACCGTATTTCTTATTCTTACAGCACGAGAATAGCCTACCTGGTCTTCCCAGATGGCTCCAGAAGAAATATTTAGTCTATTACTCATGTAAATTACTTTTGCAATTGCGTATGTAAGACTTCTAGCACCTTATACGTATCAAAATCTGATGAGAAAGATGAAGATGGAAATACCCACTTAATAACACCGAACTCATCTATCATAAATATCTTAGGATATCCAAGATCTCCACCATAAGGTCCTTCTGATAGGGTAGAGCTAGTAGGGATAATCGGAAAATCGATTGGTCGTTGTTTCATATAACTTATAAGTTCCTCTTTGCTATCATCAGCACAGGATACAACTTGTAGATTATCTCTAAATCTACTTTGTAATAAATTGAGGGCATCTATCTGAGATGTACTTGTTGTATTGCTTAGATTCCAGAAATATAGGATTACGGTCTTACCTTTATAATCTCCTAGGAACTGATTATTACCTTTTATATCCATAGCTTGGAAAGGTATACCAGGAAACCCTTCATAGCCGCTTACTAGATCCTGTACAGAAGGAGATCTATTCTCCATTTCTACAAGAAAGTGATTGCCTTGTTGAGCATGGATATTAATTCCAAATAAAAATAAACCAATAAATAGAAGTAAAACATTGATTTTCATAAGTATAGTATTATGTAGTTTTCAAATACGAAATTAGTTCTTCTAAACCTGAAACGCAAAGATCAGCATTATATTCGGACTGCGTATAAGATTCTCTTACTATCATAACAGTTTTCATGCCTAATCTATTACCAAAGTCTATATCTGATTTAGAATCACCTACCATAATAGATTTAGAAAAGTCTATTTCTGGAAAATCTTGCTGTGATTGGATGGCCATACCTGGCATAGGTTTTCTGCAGGTTGGTTCTGGTAATGCCAGAAACGGACAATAGTAAATCTGATCTATTCTTCCACCATAATATTCTATTACTTTCACCATCTTTTTATGAATATCTGCAAGATCTTCGTGTGTCATTAGCTCTTTGCCTATTCCTTGTTGATTCGTCACGATGATAATTCTGGAGAACAACTTAGCAAAGGTACCCAAGCTCTTTAGAGCGCCTTCTATAAATTTGAATTCAGCCCAATTTTTGACATAATTATCTTCCAGTTTTATATTGATGGTTCCATCTCTATCCAAAAAAAGCGTCCAGCTTTCATCTACTTCTATATCCTTGAGCCTTTCCATGAAGATTCTATTATATTGCTTACCTAAAATATAAACTCTATGACAAAGATAGCGATAATGCAGCTGGAACCTATCCATACTTCTCTTGATTCTACCTTACAAAAAGCCTTGGATCATATAGATACGGCGAGTGAGGAGGGTGCTGATATAGTTGTTTTCGGGGAATCATGGTTTTGTGGTTACCCAGCATGGATAGATTTCTGTGATGGCGTGGCTAAGTGGGATCATGAACCTGTCAAAGCAGCTTGGGCAAATATGTATCAGAATAGCTTGGTTTTAGGAGGAGACGCGCTCAATAAACTATGCGCTATCGCTAAAGAGAAAAAGATTATACTTATCGCTGGAGCGAATGAAGTCATAAAATCTGGAAAAGGACATAGCAGTATGTACAATTCTATTTTTACTATTAATAGTGTTGGAGAGATTGCTAACCATCACAGAAAACTCATGCCTACTTTTAATGAGAAACTGATCCACCACACTGGAGATGGTGCGGGTTTAAATGCAATAGAAACAGAACACGGTAGAGTGGGTTCATTAATTTGTTGGGAACACTGGATGCCGCTGACGCGTCAGTCAATGCATGATGAAGCAGAGGATATACATTTTGCACTTTGGCCACATGTCATAGATAGACATTTACTAGCAAGTAGACATTACGCTTTTGAAGGCAGATGTTATGTTATCGCTGTAGGTCAGATCATGCGTGCTAAGTCTGTACCAACTGGATTAGATAAGCCCTCAAGCTTTTCAGATGATAGCGCAATGATTATGAAAGGAGGCTCTTGCGCCATAGGACCCGATGGTGAATTGTTATCTGAGCAGGTAATAGGAAAAGAAGAAATCCTCTATGTAGAAATCCCTTCCGCTAAAGAACTGGTAAAGGAACGTATGAACCTTGCAGTAAGCGGACATTACCAGCGAGACGATGTATTTACTTTTGAGGTCAATAAGAGTAGGGTCTCCTAGTGAAAAGACTATGAGAAATGGAAAAAGCAATCATAATTTATGCACTAATTTCTATTGAATAAGAAAGTATGAGATTAAAATTACGCACCTTAAGTGCTGAGGGGATTTGTATGGGATTACACTAGGGTATTGCCCCTATCTAAATTGTATTCTTTTGTTACTTTACAAGATTAAATGTTCTAAGTAAATAATTTGTGATACATAAAACTAGCCTTGCCAATAAAAAACAATGAAATCAAAATTAGTTTATTTTCTTCTTATATTAATTTTCAGCTGTAAATCGGAGAATAAGGCTCTTGTTAATTCTGGTAAATATCACCTTGAAAGTAACTTTTGTAAGACCATTCAGTTTCTTGATGAGGAAAGAGTTTTCATCACCTTGGATTGCAAAGAACATGCTGTTGATGATGTGATTATGAAGCAAAATTTAGATGGTGAGATTATAGATTTGTTTTGCTTTGACACCCTAGTATATACAATTGATTCTATCGATATCAGTAATGGAAAGTATATCTCCACTTATGACAGAAAAGGTAATAAATGCAATGGCTTACATATCGTTGATTATGAGGATTACTGGATCATAACTCCTCTCAAGCAAGGGGAGAACATTGATTACCATTTTACAGAATCCGTTACTTACTTGAAAGAAAATAAAAAAGTTGATCTCAACTTTGATAGAAATCTTACAATCAGATTACGTGAGCTTTCTAAAGACAGTATCTTTTATCTTGCGTATTCTCAGGATGGACACGAAAATTGGAAAGAAGGTAAGTCGGGTAATATTACAGTGGATCTGCAATCTGATGGAGATCATTATAAAACTGGTTTAGAGATTAATCCAGCCTTCTACGCCCTAAAAAAATATCAATTTCAGTTGCAGGACAAGCGAACAAAATACTATAAAAGTGTCCCAGTTATGTATCATCAAGAATACACATATTATAAAACTATGAATGGGCTAGAAAAGCAAGATTTTCATAAGGAGAAAGGTATAATTGATAATTTTATTGTTGTGAACAGATTTAATCCTGGCAGGGTAAGAGTAGTTAATGAGATTTATAAGAAAAATATTATTGGACAAGTACAGATTTTTAAATTTGTTACTTTGTCTGGAAGCAAAACCAATATATTCTAAAAGCCATTGTCCAGAAGATGATAAAGCAGCTTAATTTTAGGGTTTTAGGATCTTGCGGAATATGATCCTCTCCCACAAAGGATCGCAGTGGTACTGCAAGTGTCAGCATACCAAGTGGTCTAATGAGGATCGCAGGCTGACCGCACAGGGAAGACAAGAGCCGTATATAGACCCACGGTATGGTGGCGCTTAGCAGTAGGAACGGAGAGCCTGACTCCGAGTGTAATGAGGAGATGTGGCCAAATAAAAGCCCTTTACAATGGTAAAAAAAGATGCTTATGGAGGGATTGATTAGAAAATGCTTTTAAAAGGGAAGCTTCAGCGAACTATATCCTCTAAAATGGGTTATATTTGTGGTTTAGAAAAAGAGCACAATACAAATTAAGAAAATAGCTAATGGCATCTCAGAAATTAATATATCTCGATAACAATTCCACGACACCAACAGATCCTAGAGTAGTGGATACCATGATACCATATTTTTATCAGGTTCCTGGTAATGCAGCGAGTCGTAATCATCCATTTGGATGGCAAGCGGAAGAGGCAGTGGACTATGCAAGAGAACAAATTGCGGGACTGATCAATGTGGATCCTAAGGAGGTGATTTTTACTTCTGGAGCGACAGAGGCGGATAACTTAGCGCTGAAGGGTGTGTTCGAGATGTACGCTAGAAAAGGGAATCATATCATAACCCTTACGACAGAGCATAAGGCCGTTCTGGATTCATGTAAGAAAATAGAAAAACTAGGTGGGCAAGTGACCTATCTGGAGGTAAATAGTAAAGGATTAGTAGATCTAGAACAGCTAGAGGCGGCCATTACAGATAAGACGATAATGGTATCTATCATGTGGGCTAACAATGAGACGGGTGTGATCCAGCCGATGAAAGCTATAGGCGATATATGCGAAAAACATGGTGTTCTCTTTATGAGTGATGCAACGCAGGCGGTAGGTAAGATACCTGTAGATCCTAAAGCCGTGGGTGTGCACTTGATGGCATTTACAGGTCACAAGATGTATGGGCCTAAAGGTGTGGGTGCATTATTTGTCAATAGAAAAAATCCTCGGGTCAAAGTAACGGCTCAGATGGATGGCGGTGGTCACGAAAGAGGGATGAGATCGGGTACGCTTAATGTGCCAGGAATTGTAGGTTTTGGAAAGGCTGCAGAGATTGCAAAAAACGAGATGGAGGCAGATACAAAGCGTCTATCCGTATTAAGAGATAAACTAGAAAATGCATTTAAAGATAGATTAGAGGAAGTTTATGTCAATGGCAGTACTGAACACAGAATGCCGCATGTTACGAATATTTCGTTTAAGCATGTAGAGGGAGAAGGTCTGATGATGACGTTTAACCAGAGCATAGCTGTTTCTTCTGGATCGGCTTGTACATCGGCTTCATTAGAGCCATCTTATGTGCTGGTTGCATTAGGACTAGGAGACGATCTAGCGCATTCTTCTATAAGATTTAGCTTAGGAAGATTTACAACGGAAGAAGAGATAGATATGGCGATAGAGGCAATAGTTAAAGGTGTTAATCATATGAGAGATCTAAGTCCTATATGGGAGATGTATAAGGATGGTGTAGATCTCGATGCTGTTGTATGGACAGAGCATTAATCGAGCAATAAAGGAATTATTATAAAGTATATTTTGTTTATATTATCAAACAAGGATTATAATGGCATATTCAGAAAAATTAATTGAGCACTTTAAGCATCCTAAGAATGTAGGAACGCTAGATAAGGCAAGTAAAAATGTAGGTACAGGTCTTGTAGGCGCACCAGAGTGTGGTGATGTTATGAGATTGCAAATAGAAGTAGATGAGGTGTCTGGACTTATAAAAGACGCTAAGTTTAAAACTTTCGGATGTGGTTCTGCTATCGCTTCTTCTTCTCTGGCTACAGAGTGGATTAAGGGGAAGACTATAGATGAGGCGATGACTATAGACAATATGGCTATCGTAGAAGAGCTGGCCCTTCCGCCAGTAAAAATACACTGCTCAGTATTAGCAGAAGATGCTATCAAAGGCGCGATAAAGGATTACAAAGAAAAACAAGCTAAGTAGTATGCTTTTCGTTGCAGATAGTGCCAAGGATAGAATCTCGGAAATCATAAACCGATCAGATACGGATATAGATGAATCTTATTTCGTCAGAGTATCGGTGACCAGTGGAGGTTGCTCTGGACTGAGTTATATGCTAGATTTCGATAATGAGTCTCAGGAGAATGATCAGGTTTTTGAGGACAACGGCGTTAAGGTCGTTACCGATCTTAAGAGTTTTCTCTATCTATGTAATACGACACTGGAATTTACGGGTGGTCTGGATGGTCAGGGTTTCTATTTTAACAATCCTAACGCCTCTAGAACTTGTGGATGTGGAGAAAGTTTTTCTGTGTAGTAAGAAGCATTATTGTTACAAAAAAAATTAAAGAGCTGAGGATTTTCCTTGGCTCTCTTTGTTCCCACATGAATGTGCCTTACGCCATCTCTATTGGAAAAGGGTCATTGACAACTATAAACGATAATCTTCCAGCAAATTCTTCTCTTATATTTCTTTTTCTTATTGTATTTTAGATAAAAATAAAAGGATGAGAAATACCATACACTTGTTTTTAGCTCTTATAGTCTGTGCTTTTTTAGCCTGTGCTGATAAGCATGAGACATCAGAAATGAATAAGGATGCACAGAGAATGGAAGAAAAGCTCTATCCATTTGATGACTATTTTGAGAAAAAGAATTTTCCCGAGACGACCTTTGATTACAAAGCGTATTTCGATGTATTAAAGGAAGTAAGTAAGGAAAGTGGTGAGCAGAAATCGGTAGGAGCATGGATAACCCAAGGACCCGGGAATATAGGAGCGAGGATCAATGCGATCGCGGTAAATCCCAAGACTTCTGATGAGATATACCTCGGTTTTTCTACTGGCGGTTTGTTCAAGACTACCGATGGTGGAGAAAGCTGGGAAAGTATCTTTGAGGAGAATCTCTTCCTTTCGGTGTCTGCAATACAGATAGACCCCAATGATGATAACATAGTATACATAGGAACTGGAGATCATAATATCTCTGGATATCCATTTATCGGAGATGGAGTCTATAAATCCATGGATAGAGGTACTACCTGGGAGCCTATGGGATTAGAAGAAGAAAGTATTATTTCTAGGATCGGGATGTCTGCTAGTAATTCACAAGTAGTTTATGCTGCGGCTATGGGTATCCCTTTTGAGCGGAATAGCAAGCGTGGATTATATAAGAGTATAGATGCTGGCACAAGTTGGCAACAGGTACTTTATGTCAATGATTCTACTGGTATCATAGATCTTATTGTAGATCCTGTAGATGAGAACATTGTATATGCAGCTTCTTGGACTCGTATCAGAAACAATCTGGAATCTACCATAACGAGTGATGATGCGCATATCTATAAGACGATAGATGGTGGGGCGAACTGGACTAAGTTGGAGGGAGGTCTACCTATGGAAAATGTTACGAGGATAGGTCTCAGTTTGTCAGGACAAGATAGAAATACATTATTTGCTTCTTACAGTGGTCCTAACGGAAGGGACAGTTGCAATACTGGTGGCAATGATCTGACAGGTGTATACAAAACAACAGATGGGGGATCTACCTGGGAAGATATACTAGGTCCAGATGATACGGATGGATTACCCTGTAGAGTACAAGGAGGATTTGCTTGGTATTTTGGTCAGGTACGTGTCAATCCATCGGATGACAATGATATTTTTGTGCTAGGAGTAGATATATACAGAACAACGGACGGAGGGGCTACCTGGGAAATAGCTGCTCCACCATGGTTTGTATATGATGTGCATGCCGATAAGCACGATCTTGTTTTTATAGAAGATGAGGCTATACTTGCTACAGACGGAGGAGCCTACCATACTAGTGAAGCAGAACAAGAATGGCGGGATATAGAGAATATTCCTACGACCCAATTCTATAGGGTGGCATATAACCCACATAGACCAGATCTATACTATGGAGGTGCTCAGGATAATGGCTCTACAGGTGGTAATGCAGCGATGATAAATGAGTGGGAACGAATCTTCGGGGGAGATGGGTTTCAGATGGCATTCCACCCTGAGAATCCAGAAATATTTTATGTAGAAACACAGCGAGGTAATATAAGTGTAACTGTGGATGGAGGATATGATTTCAGTAGTGTTTCATTTGCGATGGAAGGATCTAAAGCCTGGGATATGCCTTTTTTTATTAGTCAGCATAACAGTGATATTATTCTATCTGGTTCGGATAGAGTATATGAGATATACGTAGATCCATATGGCTATGATGTAATAACTACACAGCTGAGTGAACCCTTAACTGATCCTGATATAGAAGGACTTACCTATAGTATTTCTACAGTAGAACAATCACCAATAAATAGCGATATATTATACGCTGGAACACAAGATGGGTGGGTATGGTCCACTACTGATTATGGACAGAACTGGGAAAAAGTTATCAATGGATTACCTAGGAGATATGTCTCTAATATAAAGGCGTCTACCGTAGAAGAAAATAGAGTGTACTGTTCTATTACAGGATATAAGTATAATGACTTTATTCCACATGTGTACATGTCTGAAGACAATGGTGCTAACTGGGTAAGTATCAGTGGAGATCTTCCTAACTTATCTGTCAATGATTTGTATGTCTTACAAGAAGGTGGAGATGAAGTTATTTTTGCAGGTACAGATGGAGGAATATATTACTCCGCAGATATGGGGCTAAGCTGGAAAAGATTAGGAGACAACATGCCTGCAGTACCCACCTATGATATGGCTTACAATGTTGCTAATAACGAAATAGTTGCAGGTACTTTTGGAAGAGGAATTATGAGTTTTGATCTAGAGCAGGTGATACTGGGGATGACGAGTAGCAGTCAAGATATAAGTCTAACGGATGATTTTGCAATTTATCCTACGATTACAGACGGGAAGGTGCACCTTGCCTACTCCGGTCAGGGTTCTCTTAATAAATTTTCGTATGAAGTATATACTAGCAGTGGACAACAACTTGTTTCTTCTGTCAATATAGTTTCAGCGCTGACATATATTGACGTATCAGATTTTTCAGGTTTGTTATTCATTAAAGTGTCGGATAACAAGGATGCCTTTGTAGCTAAAGTTATTGTGCACTAGGATTTTTATGTAAATATTAGGATAAAATGAATAAAATAATCAGGCAAAAGATAATCGATGTTTGCAATAAGAAGATAGAGACAAAAGGAGAAAAGGTAGGTCTATCCTTCTACGCTTTTTTTGCAAATAAGAACGATCAGCCCGAACTTCTATGGGAGGTTGCCCAATGGTGGATTAAGACACATGAGCTTGATCACTTTGAGAAAGCAGTAAAAGTTCGGGAAATGGTGATTGATAATCTTTAGAAAAATTTATATTAAAATATAAAAAAAAGAAGGATGACGCATTTAAATGAATCACCCTTCTTTTTTTATAATAGAATTTTTCTCCGCTATAGATCACATCGCTCTTATACTTCCGCCGGAAAATTTACCTGCATCTATATTTGTTTTCTTTGGCTCTCCTTTGTATTTCACGTTGCCACCAGAGCTTGCATCGGCGACGAATTCTTTAGTAGCCCACACGGTTCCTGAGCCGCCAGAAGAAACTTCTATAGTTGTCATTTCAGTTTCTAGCTTACCTGCTTTGTAACTAGCTCCAGAAGAAATATCTACATTTTGTTTTGTTGCCATACCTTTTAGCGTGACTGATGCCCCTGAGGATACATTTACTTCTAATTTAGTTGTCTCTAGTTGAATGCTGCAAGAAGAACCGCTAGATGCTTCTAGCTCAAATGATGCAGCTTTTATGACATCATTTCCTGATATTCTTGCACCGGCGCTTACATCTATTTCCTTCAATTCAGTGAAATACAGTTTGATCTCAGCTTTTTTATTACCAGAGTTGTTCCACTTTTTGCCAGTCTTCTTAAACTTTATTTCTAGTGTATTACCAGATACCTCAGTTATAAAGTCATCTATCTCACCTTTAAGGATAGTGATATCAGCTTTGTTTTCTGAAGAGGGTATGAGTGTTACGATAATATTTCCAGCAACTTCTAAATCTGTAAAATTACCAAGAATTCTTGTTTCCTTTTCAGAAAGAAATGTGAATGATTGTGCAATTACGAATAGTCCAACAATTAGTGAAAGTAAGGTTCGCATGTAAAATTAATTTTGTTGTTATCAAATAATTAGCCGTATAAAGTAAGGCTAAAGCGACAGTATAGAATTTTAAACTTTTGACAGCCAAAAATTATATCGGTCTAAGGTTAAATACTTAAATACTATTACTGAGATTGTACCTGCTATCCCTAAACAATACTTAAGTTAAGAAGTTATTGAAAGAGAGAAAAATATTATAGATAAAAATTACTTTATTACCGTTTAATGTATCCATTAGCTCGATTATAAGGTATACTAGTCTAGACTGTAGATCTATTTAATAATTACGATATAGTTACACAATTACGCATTTAAAAATTTCTGAATTGCTTTTTTAGCATAGGAGGACATGACCATTTCTCCGCTTAAGCTTGCTCTATGCTCTAGTAGATTATCCCAGTCGTCACAGTTAGCCCAAAATACTTTTTTTAACTCAGCTAGAGCATGAGGATTCATTTTGACGAGCTTTTCTGAAAAATGTTCTATGTATGTATCTAACTGCTTAGTCGTATCAAAAACCTCCGTAAATAAACCTTTACGTCGACCCCACTTAGCGGTTTGCCATTCTGTAGGATTGAGTGCCATATGGCTAAAAGCCGATAGTCCCATCTTTCTCTCTACAGCAGGTCCGATAACAAAAGGACCTATTCCTACAGCTAGTTCACTTAGCCTTATAGAAGCATATCTTGTGCTCATGGTATAATCACAAGCCGCTGCAAGACCTACACCACCACCTACTGCTTTCCCTTGTACTCTACCTATTACTATTTTACCACACGTTCTTATAGCATTGATTACATTGGCAAAACCCATAAAAAATGTTTTGCCATCTTCTACATTTTCTATACTAGATAGCTCTGTGAAGCTTGCACCTGCACAGAAAGTTCTGTCACCACTACTTTTTAATATAATCAGAATAACCTCATCATCGTCACCTAGGTGAATGATGATATCTCGGAGAGATTTCAACAAATCTCCTGGCAAGGAATTATGCGAAGGGTGATAGAAATCTATAGTAGCTACTCCCCCTTTAATTTCTGAATTTACATATCCATTCTCCATAATAATCTGTAAGGCTTTAATATTAATGTAAATATAATGACAAATAACGTTACCGCATATATATGGTATAAGCTATATGAAACAATTTAACCTTGAGTTATCATATAAAATTCAAAAAATATTATATTTTCACTTACATATTAAGAACGTTAGGACATCATTACACTCATTATAGACAACATCAACTTCAAATATTAATCTTATGAGTAAGGAAATGATCAAAGTCATCAAAAATTTGCGTGGCGAAAAGTGGGAAAAGGTTAAATTCCGATCTAAAACTCTTTCTAAAAATTATTATATCTCTAATAATGGAAGAGTAAAGTCTATAGATAAAAAAACCAAAGTAGAGAAATTAATTAAATGTACAGCGACTAAGCAGGGATATCTCCATGCGTCTATAAAACTTGCAGACGGTTTTAGTGGTATCTATCCGCACAAGAAAGTAGCAGAACATTTTCTAAAACAAACCTCTAAGAACCATGAATATGTAATTCACAAAGATATGGTGAGATCTAATAATCATCACACGAATCTAAAATGGGTCACTAAAGAGAAACAAAAGGAATATGTCAAAGCAAGAGCTAAAAAATATGGTTTTGATAAGCGTCCTCATGTAGCAGGTGTAGGGAATTACAAACTTAAAGTTGCAGATGTAGCGAGGATCAAGAAGATGCTGGCAAAAGGAAAAACGAGAAGAAAGATTATTGCTAAGCAGTTTAATGTTTCTACCACGCAACTGAAGAGGATAGAAAGGGGTGAAAACTGGGCACACGTTAAGCCCTCCAAGTAAGTCAACCTTAAGTATCGTATTTAATATTTGTTAGGCAGTTTAACCATATAGATCTTACAGTTGCTAAGATCTATAATTAAATTATAATCGCCATTATAATAATATTAGCTGAATTATATCTTCATCGTCACACTATTTTTATATTTTGAAGAACGTTTCAGATAGTAAATCTATATAAAGATGAATAAATTAAAAGTAATTCGATATGTTAGTTTTCTAATTTTGATATTTGTGACAGTCAAGGCTGACGCACAGATCGGACAGAAAACTTGTGGTACACAAGCGTATAAAAGTGATTGGTTAAAGAAATATCAGAAAAATCCAGCATCTTTTTACAAAATGAATGATTCTATCATCTATGTTCCCATTACGGTACAATCGGTAGCTCACGACAATGGTTTCGGTTCCTTTGCACAGAGTAAAGTGTTAGAGGCAATGTGCACATTAAATACTGATTTTTCGGATGCTAATATTCAGTTTTATTTACAAAAAACGATACAGGTTCTACCAGCTACCCAGTATTTAGATCATTTTGATATACCGACAGGCGCAGAGATGATGTTCGCCAATAATGTGCCTAACACGATAAACAATTATATCGTCAAGACAGCGGCAGGTAATTGTGGATATAATCTGCCTTATGCAGGTATAGCACTTAATATAAATTGTATCACACCAGAAGATCATACCTGGGCACATGAAGTAGGTCATAATCTAGGAATGCCACATCCTTTTCTAGGTTGGGAAGGTGGTGTTTCTCATGATGGTACAGTATCCCATAATTTTGCTAATCCTGCTCCTGAGTATGTAACTTATAATTATACCTTGTTTCAGGATACACTAATCCTGGACACACTGATAATAGATACAGCTTTTGTGGAGAAAATGGATGGAAGCAATTGCTATATCGCGGGTGATGGTTTCTGTGATACACCACCTGATTACCTGGCCTATAGATGGCAGTGTAATCCTGATGTTGGTTTTAGCTCAGAAATCCAGACAGACCCTGATGATATACAGTTTCAGTCAGACGGGAGTCTTATTATGTCTTATGCTTTAGATGCCTGTGCTAACAGATTTTCACCAGAACAGATAGATGCGATGAGAGCTAATCTTCTAGATGAAAAATCTACCTACCTGGACGCTAGTTACACAGCAGAAAATATTACTGATTATACAACGGTATTGAGGTTGCCAGAGGCAGAATCACTGGTAGGAAATCAGGAACTTGAGTTTTTTTGGGATCCCGTAGAGCATGCAGATTTCTACCTGTTCCGACTGTATGAAGTGAATCCCTTTCTACCTGATCTACTCATAACAAAACGAGACACCTTGGTGGCTAGTAACAGTATGTTTGTGGAAGCTCTGTCTATAGATAGAGAATATTTATGGGAAGTTGCACCTATAACTGATTTTGATTTTTGTACCTTAAATAATTCTGATAGGTCATCTTTTACGACAACTCTTGTAAGTTCTGTTGAAGAAGAATTAGTTAGTGAGGGTATATCAGTCTATCCATCTATAGCAGCAGTAGGCGATAATATAACAGTAGAAAAAAGTGCTAATGAATCATACGATATTGCAATATATGATATAGCAGGAAAACTAATATATAATGAATTTTTAAATCAGAATAAAATCACACTTTCTACAGAGACATGGAATAAGGGAATGTATGTTGTACAGTTCAGAAAGCAGAAAGAAATATTTGTCAAAAAAATTCTGATTTTTTAATTTCACTAACTTATGGTTTATAAATTTAAGGGTTTTATTCCTGTAGTAGACCCTTCGTCTTTTATTCATCCACAAGCAGTAGTAACTGGAAATGTTGTCATCGGAAAGAATGTCTATATAGGTCCAGGGGCCGCGATAAGAGCAGACTGGGGCGGCATAGAGATACACGACGGATGTAATGTCCAAGAAAATTGTACTATACATATGTTTCCTGGTGTAACGGTTGTGTTAGAAAAGGCAGCTCACATAGGACATGGCGCCATCATACACGGAGCTAGGATAGGCACAAATTCTATGATAGGAATGAATTCCGTAATTATGGATAATTGTATTATAGGAGCAGAAAGTATCGTAGGGGCATTGACATTTATAAAAGCCAATACTGAAATTCCACCGCGAAGTCTCGTTGTCGGTAATCCGGCAAAGATCATAAAACAAGTCTCGGATAACATGATAGAATGGAAGACAAAAGGTACTAAGTTGTACCAAAGCCTGCCAGCTGACTGTACTAATGAACTGGAAGCATGCGAACCATTAAGATCCATGCCAGAGAACAGGCCAGCCCAAGAAGAATTGTTCAAAACATGGAATGAAATCAAGCAGTAATACCAATTCTGTTTTTAGATGACGGAAAAGGATTTAGAATTGTTCAAAATGGATCAAGGCAAGGACGAATGAGTTCGACGTAGTCGAATAGAGTACGAAAGTGCTTTAATTGAGAGAACCCTGCCTCCTTGCATACGGCAGGCACAGCACGAAGCGGGCGGGCTAGCATTGAACCCATAGGTTCGGCGAGGCTTTTTAACGAAGGAACATGAAGAACAAAATAAATAATTACCCACATTCTAAACCAGGATAGGTATAACAAACTATACCGTATGTCAAATAAAAACTTGTTTTATATCTGAAAACTCACTGAGCATTATACTGATCTTCCTCTTTGTAAGTTTGTGTATTTTTTTTAACCTAAGACTATAGGACCAGATGATGCGAATAATAACTTGATAGAGTTCAACACAACTTTTACGAACCTAGATACGAAGACGCCAGAAAGGTAGCTTAGAAATAGTTTTAGGATCATCTAGTAGCAAAGTTAGAACAATTGTAATGCTACATCTTTCTTCGTCATAGCTCCAAATAATTACTCTTCAGGCGTTGTAATTTATCAAAGTAAGCAAGTTCTAGATTTCCGTTAAATGGTGGCTTAAGTTTCGTTTCATTTCCTTCGCTTTCTATAATTACATTATTGCTCCCTAATTCTATACTTAAGAAAAGATAGGGTATGAGCCACAAGTATACTTTTAGCGTAGAATGGAAGCCCAATACAATTCCTTTTTTACGGCATTCTATATAGCAATATATAGTATCAGTTTTGTGACTTACTAATTGATAGATTTCATCTGAAGCTTCTATCATCTGAAGTTTTGAAGTTCCTATGCCACCCATTTTGAGTCTTTCTACTATGCTGAATGAACTACCGACACTTTGCTTTATCTGGCGCTTTAGCTGAGGGGTAGGATAAGTATAGTTTATGATCATAAGAGACTAACAAGATGAACTATCTTAGGTTCATCATTAAGTATCATATAATCAGGAACCTACAGTTCTACGATTATATGACGATGAAAGCGAGTGCGGCTGTCCAGAGACAAAAAACATCGTTCGTCCCAGCTAAATTGTAAATCTACCGCTGTACATGTATAAAAAAAGGATCTTTCTATTTAAGTAAGATCCTTTTTTGTCTTTTACAACTAGTCTCGTTGCAACTTAGATAGTAATCTAAGGAATTCCCAGTATAGCCATACGAGCGTAACTAATAAGCCCATAGCACAGAACCATTCCATGTACTTAGGGGATCCATGGGCAGCTCCTTTTTCGAAACTGTCAAAATCAATTAATAAATTAAGCGACGCAACCGCGATGATAACAATACTCACACCTATACCCATTAATCCTCCTTCGTGAAGATATGGAACATTAAATCCCACAAAACTTCCTATGAAACTTACTAAGTATACAATGAAAATAGCTCCTGTTGCCATAGCTACACCCATTTTAAATTTTGCTGTCACCTTAATCAGTCCTGATTTATATATAGCTAGCATCATTAACAGTGTACCGAAGGTTAAGCTTACAGCCTGGAATATAATTCCATCAAACTGAGCAGCGTATATCGCTGATATTGTTCCAACAAATAAGCCTTCTAGTAATGCATATATTGGAGCTAAGGTACTAGATAGATGAGGTTTATAAGAGGCGAATAGCACCGCGCCTAATCCACCAAATATTCCTACATACATAAATAGTTGTGATGGCATCATATAACTTACGAATGTAGTGATCATCATAAGAGAAAATAGTATCAATGTTTTATTGACCGCACCATCTACAGTCATAACTTCTCCTTTATTGATTACTTCTACTAAATCTTGAGAATCAGCCGTTTTATTGACAGCCTTGCTCATCGCAGAATCTTTTAATAAAGGGTTTTTAGATTCCATAAAATTTGCCATAAGTCGATTTATTATTTTAAGTTTTTTTAATTTTTATTTACTATACTTTTCTATTGAGGCTTTGATCTGCTCTCTTCTATTTTCAGGACTTGGATGTGTACTTTGGAATTCAGGGCCTTTACTACCACCAGAAGCTTTTTCTAGTATATCCATAACCTCTATCAGTTTATATGGATCATAACCTGCTTCTATCATGAGTCTTACACCCCAGTCATCAGATTCTAATTCCTGATCTCTTCCATATTTCATGCTAGCATAATTTCCCACCAGGTTAGCTATCTGTGACATACTTGCATCGCCACCAGATCCTATTAACACACTTTGTATAAGACCTTGTATAAAGCTAGACTTAGCCATCCTCTCTCCGCCATGACGTTCTATAACATGCCCTATTTCGTGACCCATAATTCCAGCAAGTTGATCTTCTGTTGTCAACTGATTAAACAAGGCAGCAGTAATAAAGCACTGACCTCCAGGCAATGCAAAGGCATTGACCGCTTTTTCGTCTGCTAATAGATGGAAATCATAAGGATAAGCTGATTCTTCCGCTATGGTTCCAGTAACAAGTCTCTGACCTACCTGATCTACAAAATCTTGTGCTCGTTGATCTGCGTGTAAGCCTCCATGTTGCTGAGCCATCTGAGGGGCAGACTGTAATCCCAGTTTCACTTCTTCTTCAGGTGTCCATTGGATTCTCTGATTTTCACCAGTAAGCGTATTTAGCTGTGTATTTGTAAAATATTTGAAGGCTTGGAAAGCAGCCATACCTAAACCTAGTATGAGAAATATTTTAAACCTAGAGGTTCCTCCGCCTCTACCTTGACGACTATATGGATCTCCTGTTCCGCCGTAATATCTACCTTGTGGTTGTCTTCTTCCTAACATAATTTCATACAACTATTGATCTGACAATAGGTTCTCACTCTATTAACCTATTTTAAATATAAATGGTTTCTTTGATGGCTACATTAGATGTTTAATCAGCATAAATACCATATATACAGCTGCTAATCTTATAGAATAGTCTATATCTGGGATCTTGTTGATAAAGTAACAAAAAATGAGAACAGGTATGCATGACAAGGCTATAGAAGCTAATGGCAGACCCACAATTTGTAATATAGTCATACTAATATTGTCACCTGGCGCATAAGGATATATTACATATGCTATGACCATCATAAGCAATACGAGCACCCAACTACTCCACTCTGTTCTAAAATCCATTTCTTTTTTTATAGCAAAATAGTAAATAAAATTTTAATCGGCCGTTCTAATAGTAGTTGTTTCATTTATCCAGCATCCAACGGTATAACTAGAGCCTGCTTTTAGGTTCCTGATAAATACATCTTCCCTAGAAGGCATATACTGGGTATATGTATTGATCCACTTGTTGGCCTCAGCTGCTACGGATGGGTCTACTTTCTTGGCATACTTAAATTTATCTATCGCTGGCCAAGTAACAATCTGACTGTCCCAGCCTCTACCAGGTCCACATAGTGGTCCGCTACTCGCATATAGTTTTCCGATTAAAATATAGGGTTCTCCCCAGTTAGATCTATAGCTGGCGGCTTCTAAGGCCTTTTTTCTAGAAAGGGAGAAATTTTTAAGATCTCCATAATAGATCTTTGCAATCAGGAGCGTGTACTTTGCTTTTTTCTCATTATCACTAGCGTTACTAATATACTCCTCAAAAGAAGTTACGGCTTCCTTGTATCTACCTTCCGAGTAAGCATTGTACCCTCTTCTTAGTGGACCTTCTTGTGGAGGAGGCGTGTAGCAATTAGTTTGTTTAGCATTTTTTAATTCTATCACATAAGCATTGGTTGGTTCACATCCACCATAGAGTAGTCGGCTGTACGTCTTGTTGATTATTTCGCAATCTTGAGGATTTGCTTGGTACATAGCATAGTACTTATTGCTATAGTAAGTACAATCATAGAATCCTTCTATTCCTTCTAGGTTTTCTAATCGTGCAGGGGCATAATCATTTACAATATTCCATGATTCACAATCTTTTTTACAGTTGGTTATCCCGTATTTTATGGCGGAGAAAATTGTATTAGCATACGTTCTCCCTTCAGAATGACTGATTTTTTCTTTCAGTACACGATCAAATAATATGGAAGTAAATGGATTAATTACAAAATAATCAGACTGCTCTCCTTTCATATCTACTGCTTTCTTGAAAAGTTGGAATAATTCCTCTTCTCCGATATAATCTTTAAAATAGTAGTAGTAGTCAAAAGCTTTTCTTCCAGCGCTATATCCTTCATCTCCAGTGCACTCTGCCCGCTTATCATATATCTCCATAATTTTAGTTACGTAAGACTTTTTCTCTACGGGATCTTCTGATGTATTAAATAATTCTTTATAGATTCCGACACCATCATCGAACTGATATTTGATTCTACCATTTGCAGCGGGGGCTAGGGTATAGGCTTTTTGCCATAGAGGCAATGCTTTGGTATAATCTTTAGCTTTGTAGAAATCTCTGTACAATACATAAGCTGTTTCGGCATCGTCTTTTTCATCAGGAGGAAGTTGTGATAGGGTAGTACAGAGGCCAGATGCTTCCTCTATTGGCTCCGATTTTTCTACGGTCACTGGTTTAGTTTCTTTCACAACCTTAGGAGAACAGCTCACAAGAAATGTACTTAGAAAGATGCTGGTCAGGTAGATGTAGTCGGTGGCTTTCATAGCTTGTTTTTTATGTAAACGTAGGGAAACTATATTAGTAAGTTAATGCTTTCTTAAATCTAAGATGCTAAATAAATATAAAACAGATGGGTGTCAATTAATATAAAACAGATGGATGTCAATTAATATTAAACAAAAAAAGAGCATGTTCTGCGAAGATCAAGCTCTTTTTTTGTCTAGTTATCTATTAGCTCTTAATAACGGACTGTTACAGTTTCTCCTATCCAACAGCCTACTTTTGCAGAATCACCGTTCTTGACACCTCTCATAAACCCTTCATCCTGAGTAGGTTTGGAATTTGCATATTTTGATGCTTTTCCTCTAGCCTCGCTTGCAAATTCTGAATCACTAGCAGCAGCATTATACTTATCTATAGCTGCTAAGATGGCTAATCTCTGATTCCAAGAGTCTCCACAGTTTCTAGCTCCAGTTGCGTACATATCTCCGATAAGCATCATAGGTTTCCCCCAGCCTGGCCTTAGTTGAGCTGCTGTTCTTGCTTCTACTCTCGCATCATTATAACTTTTCTTTTTTCTGAACAATATGGATGCTAGATAGAAGTGATACTCCGCCTTTTTCATATTGTCACCTTCCTTGCTGATCGCCTCTCTATATCTAGAAATCGCTTCGTCGTAATTTCCTGCCTTATACGCTTTGTTAGCAAGAATAGATGGATTATTAGCTTCGAACTCGGCTTGTCTGGATGCATTTACAGAGTTAGCATAGGTCTTCCACTTTGCATTCAGTTTTGCTAGGAAAGGATCGCTATCAGGACAGTTTCTTTTCTTGAGTAATGCAATAACAGTTTTTAGGTTATCTGAGTCATCTGGATCAGCCTCATACATTTCTTCTAGCTGCGGTTTAAAGTAATCACAATCAAATAGGTCTGTTTCTATGGGCGCAAATTTTGCTTTTGCAGCCTTCCATGCCTGATCATAATATTCTCCATATTTAGAATTATTCTCTAGGTTGTAAGCAGCTACTTCTTCCATTTTAGAAAAGTATTCAAGTGTAGTTGGTTTATCCATCTTTCCTTTCTGAAACTGATATACTACCATAGCTGCAACTGGATCAAAGAAGGTATACTCTAGATCATTACCTGCTCTTGCAAGCGCATCATCGTAAACTTCTAGGTTTTTAGAATAAGGAGAATTAAGGGAATAGAACATATCATAAGCTCTACGATTCTGTACATAACCGATCCTCTGAGAATAACAAGCATCATCCTTGCAACCAGTAGGCTTTATTGACTTAGACTCATAGCAAGCAATAGCCTGATCATATAGCTTGTTTACCTTATTAACGATTGCCTTTTTTTCTTCTTCGTCGGTTGTAGTTTTAAGTTTGTGAATATATATTTTCACGCCATCTAGATAATGGTAGTCTCTTTTTCCATCTGCAGCAGGTGCACCAGCGTATGCCTTCTCCCAATATTCTGTTGCCAACTTATAGTCTTCAGATTTTAGCGCCGCTCTATATATAGAGTGTGCATTTTCTAATTCATCTTTGTCAGGTGAGTCCATCCAGTTTTCGCACTGTGCGGTAATTCCTTGAGCAATTAATAGTCCTAGAGTTAAAAAGGTAAATTTTTTAATGTAGTGTAGCATAGTCTAATTTTTTAATAGTACTTCCGTTTAATAAACCATTCGTCATCATTAAAGGTAAAACCGAAAGTAAGTCGATAGAAAGTTTCTCTTATCGGCGTATTTCCGCCTTTTTTACCAATATTGAATCCTATGTTAGCATGGGATATCTTCTTTTGATAAACAAAAGGCATTCCAAACCCAAAGGTCACACCATAGTTATTTAATTGTTCAGCATTTACAGATCGAGGGTCATTATTATAATAGGCTCCGAATCTATACATCACACGTTCAAAATATTTATCAAACGACTTGTAATTAGGTCGGAAGTACCCTCCTAATGATAACTTATTTGCATTTGTTAAAGTTTCAGGATTCGCATCATTTCTATACTTATTCCAGAAAGTTATGGAATAATTAACACCTAGAGCCCATTTATTTCCTTTAAAGTACGTAGCGCCGAGTCCTAATTCTGCTGGCAGTTTCCCAGTGCCTATATTGTCTTCCAAGATATCCACGGTGTCTAAGCTACCCGTAAGTTCGTTTACAAGGAAGTTTTCTACATTAGAAGAGGTACTGAACCTAGTTGCCGAATTACCGTATAATCCAAAGTTAAATACCTTAGATGGAACTCCTTTCTTTTGGTCTATTTCTTTCTGATTCAGGACTAAAGAATAATGTAATCCTAGGTTCCACAAAAATCCTTTTACAGAATAGTTGTTCTCGTAGTCAACACCAAACACATTGAATATATCACTGAATTCTACTGAACGTTCGTTTCTTATTTTACCAAAAAGATAACCTAAGTTGATACCGGCAGAAAAGTTTTTATATTTGAATCCATTAGAAAATAGAAATTTGTACGTACCACCACTTCCTGTAAAATCCCGTACAACACTACCTATAGAATCTATATTTTCAGTAGACCTAATGTTATATCCTACAGTAGAATGCGGCATAATGGTAAAAGCCATTCCATGGCTAAAATCACTCTCTATTCTATCAAACAATTCATTAACAGGATTTTTTAACGGAAATGCTAGTGATAGATAGGCAAGATTACCATTGAATGAGGTACTTTCTTGATTGCCATCAGACAGTGTAGAGTATTCTGTAAATAATCCTACATCGAACGCTGCAGTCCTTAGATTAGCCAAGGTTGCAGGGTTTACAATGTTAATGTGATATGGGTCAGCATAAGAGGCACCTAGATCCCCCATCTGTTGCAGATGAGAAAAATTAGTATTATTTAATTCACCTATCCCGAATCTAGAATAAGGGTTGTTATCAGAAATTTGTGCCCACATGCTCAGGGGTAAGAGAAAACAAAATATATATGCTATGATTCTACTCATTATAGTTTAATGTTGCATTTAGGCCCAAAAGGACCAGGTTAGGAACTACAAATTTCTTACATTCTATGAGATCTCCAAATGGAACAGCGTCTCCGCCAGTTAAAATAACGTTAATCTTACCAAATTCGCGTTCAATACGCCTTACTAGGGCTTCTATTTCTAGGACAATTCCATAAATCGCACCATTCTGCAAGGCTGATTTAGTGGAAACACCCAGTATTTTATTCTTAAAACTTCCTTTTACAAGTGGAAGGGCTGATGTGAAGTGATGCATAGACTTAAGTCTTAGGTCTATACCTGGTGAAATATTTCCGCCATGGTATAGCGCTTTCTTATCTACAAAATCAGAAGTCATGCAGGTTCCTATATCGAAGATCAGACTGTTCTCATTAGGAAACATATCTATCGCACCTGCTACAGCTGCTAGTCTATCTTTACCGATAGTCTTAGGCGTTTTATATAAACTATTAAATGCTTGTCTGGTCCTATGGGACAATTCTACGGTAGAAAATGTCCGATCTAAGTAAGCGTAAAATGGCGGCAAGTTCCTCCTGACAGTAGACAAAATCACCCGAGCAAACGGATATTTCTTATGTAAGTTTTTGATATCTCCGACAAGCAGTTTTTTCTGTCTCTTATAGGCAAGAATATCCTTACCATCTATGACAGCATATTTTATAAAACTATTTCCTATGTCAATACAAAAATTCAACAATCCTATTTTAATGTTTGAAATGTCTCGTCCCTGTAAACACCATGGCTAGATCATTATTGTCACAGTATTCTATACTTAACTTATCCTTAATAGATCCTCCTGGTTGGATTACAGATGTTATACCCGCCTTATGCGCAAGTTCTACACAGTCAGGAAAAGGGAAAAAAGCATCAGAGGCCATAACGGCTCCATCTAGAGAAAATCCCATTCTTTTGGCCTTGTCTATAGCCTGATTACAAGCATCCACTCTAGAAGTCTGTCCTGAACCCATACCCAGTAATTGCTTTCCAGAAGCTAGAACTATTGTGTTAGATTTGAGATGTTTGGCACATTTCTCGGCAAACAACATGTCGTCTATATCTTCTACAGATGGTGTTTTCTTTGTTACAATTTCTAGATCGCTAGACTGAGTTACCTTATGATCAGCATCCTGCTGTATTACACCGTTTAGGATGCTTTTAAATATTTTTTTATTGATATTGAAGTGATTGATCTTCATCAACACTCTTTTTTTCTTTTGTGTAAGAAGCGCCACAGCATCTTCAGAAAAGGATGGAGCTATCAGCACCTCGTAGAAAAGCTTGTCTATTTCTTCTGCCGTTGCTAGGTCTATTTCTTTATTAGCGATCAGAATACCACCAAAAGCAGAAACAGGATCCCCCGCTAGTGCTGCATGCCATGCTTCTAAGATGGTAGGTCTTATAGCAATTCCACATGGATTCGTATGTTTAAGAACTGCAAAACATGGATCGCCTGCATGAAATTCTGACATCAGCGCAACAGCTGCGTCTACATCTACAAGGTTGTTGTACGATAGTTCCTTACCAGATAATTTATGAAAAAGACTATCCATCTCTCCAAAGTATATACCCTGCTGATGCGGATTTTCTCCATACCTCAGTACTTGCCCGCCGAGTATACTATGCTTAAAATTTTTCTCTTGTTTTCCTTCATCGAAATAGTCAAAAATAGCTGTATCATAATGCGACGAAACCTTGAACGCTTCCCGAGCCAGATCCTTTCTTTCTTCAAGACTAGAAGTTGCATCATTTTGCAATATTTGTACTAGGTCTGCATACTGTTCCTTAGAAGGTATAATCACGACATCACCATAATTCTTAGCAGCTGCTCTGATTAGGGCTATTCCGCCTATGTCTATTTTTTCTATAATTGTCGCCTCATCCGTTGTAGATTTGACAGTCTCCTCAAAAGGATATAGATCCACAACCACACAGTCTATTTCTGGGATTTCGTATTGCCCTAGCTGTTGCAAATGATCGTCCGCCCGTCGCGCTAGGATACCTCCGAATACCTTAGGGTGCAATGTTTTTACCCTGCCATCTAGGATGGAAGGATAGCTGGTAAGATCTTCGACTTTATCTACTTGGAGGCCATGTTCCGTAAGGTAAGTATAGGTTCCACCAGTCGATAAAATTCGAATATCGGACTTTTTTAGCTCCGCTATAATTTCTGATAATCCGTCTTTATTGAAGACAGAAATGAGACAAGTTTTTATTTTGCGCATCCAGTTTGGTTTATCATGTGTAATAGCTGAGATAATTCACTTTTGCTGAATGTGGGTAAGCATGCGATTGTCCTAGCTGAAAAACACCGCAATAATAAACTTAAGTTCTTAGAAATCAGATTTTTCCGCAATGAAATTATGGGTTTGGAAGGAATATGAGCAATTTTTATTTCATTAACGCTTTTAGACCTGCTTACACCTTAGGTCTAAGCTGTTTTAGGTTAAAAAGTAATGGAAATAGTCCTATTTAATAGGTTGTTTTGGGCGTCACCTGGATAGCATGTCTCCTGTGTGATTAGGCTTGTTCTTCCAGTAAGTTTCGTAAGGTCAGTTTCGGTGTTGTTTCCTAATGTTCAGGTCGCTTTTGCACCCGGGATAGAAGTGGTACTGCAAGTGACTGCGGACTAGTGATCTAATACCAATTCTAGTTTAGAATGACGGTAATTATTTATTTTGTTCTTCATGTTCCTTCGTTAAAAAGCCTCGCCGAACCTATGGGTTCGCCTACGTTTTTTGCCTTGATCCATTTTGAACAATTCTAAATCCTTTTCCGTCATCTAAAAATAAAAATGGTATAAGGAGCATCGAAGGCTGACCGCCTAGGGAAGACAAGAGGTGACTATAGAGCACAGATTGCAGGTACTTAAGCAGTAGGAACGGATAGCGCGATAAGGTGCCCTAATCAAAAACTTAACTAATTAATATTTATTTGTTGTTTGTAAAATCTAGAATATTGCCCATCTGATAGCAGATCCGACATCGTGGTTCGTAGGCATCTTTTTCTCCTAAGAGTACGGTAGCTTTTTCTTCCGAAAGGCGATAAGAGTGGGTTGCCAAATTCCCGCAATGGGGACAAATCGCGTGCACCTTAGTGATGTACTCTGCAATCGCTAAGAGGTTAGGCACAGGGCCAAATGGACGCCCGAGGTAGTCCATGTCTAATCCCGCAATGATAACACGCTTGCCATTAAGCGCTAATTTCTGACATACATCTACGAGGTCCATATCAAAAAACTGAGCCTCATCGATACCGATAACTTTAGCGTCAGTTGCATGATGTAAAATTTCTTTGCTGGAGGGTAAGGGGACAGAATCGATCTGGTTATCATCGTGCGAAACCACATCGTTATCATCATACCTTACATCTGCTGCTGGTTTAAATATTAGAGTAGCTTGGTTAGCAATGCGGGCTCTCTTAATCCTGCGGATAAGTTCTTCAGTCTTACCAGAAAACATAGAACCACAGATGACCTCTATCCATCCGCTACGCTGTCCTCTAAAACTGGGTTCTAAAAACATACTCATTTTGATTTGATAGTTTGTAGACTAATTCCCACAAGCTATTTAGTAACACATAAATAGAAATTTATCTGCTTATGGAGGATGATCGACACATATTTTTTTTCAAAATATAAGGATTCTTCTTCATTTAGATCGATTATGTAGAATTTTCGATTGATTTAAGTCTATTTATTCAATAATTTCGTCGGAAGATATGTTATTTGTATTAAGATGCTAGATGTATAGCCTCGAAGGAAAAATCAACTTTTAAAAAAAATAGAAATGGATCGTAAAAAGGCAAGGACATTTATAGATAAGATAAATCATATATACTCAAGTATAGAGTCTGATGAAGAGGTGCATAAGATAGAGAAAGATCTGCTAAAGTCATATGTGCAATCCTTGTATGAGGCAATAGAATCTGAAGAGGGTAGTACGCCTTCTAAGTCTAACAAATCAGTATCTAACGGGATAAAAGCAGAAAAAAAAACTAGACCTGTAGCAGAAGTTAAACCTTCTTTCGGAATGGAAGACCTAGAGGATGAACCGGTGGAAATTATAGAAGAAAAGGAAGCGATAGTAGTAAACCCTCCTAAGGCTAAAGCCGTTCCGGTCCCTACGTCTATACCTGTAAAAGCAAAAGTAAAACCAGCTCTTGCGGCACTCTTCGGAGATCAGCTTGTGGCGTCGGAACTTTCTGATAAGTTGCGTATGATGCCGATCAAGGATCTCGCAGGTTCTATGAGTATCAATGAAAAGATATTTACGATCCAGGAATTATTTGGTGGTGATAAAGATGCGTATAACGCCGCACTGAAGAAACTGGATAGTTTCAGTAGTTTCCAGCAGGCAAAAGATTTTCTTATAGAGGGAAGTGCTGAAAAATATAAATGGTATGATGAGGAGAAACTAAAGAAAGCGGAACACTTTATACAACTGGTACACAGAAGATATAGCTAGAACCTATAGCAGTTTTCTGTGTTTCTAATGAGTATTTCACATAGTTGTTATATAGAAAAGGTATGTGGAATCGAAAACGCGAAAGGATATATGGATAAGACTTTTAGAGAAACGTTGGGTAAGTTAGTTTTTCCTATAGGGTTTGTTGTGCTATTGTGGTTTTTGTTTGGTATCAAAGAATACTGGGATATCACAATGGGGCTAAAAGGCGTATACCCGAGAAAGGTTCATGGTTTACTAGGAATTCTCACTGCTCCTCTTATACATAGTAATATAGGTCATCTTATTTCTAATACGATGCCACTGATAGGTCTTTCTGCGATGCTGTTTATCTTTTATAAGAGGATATCATATTTTGGTTTTTTCATGATCTATATATTGACAGGATTTGTCGTTTGGCTATTTGCTCGTCAGGTGTACCATGTCGGATCTAGTGGTGTAGTATACGGTCTGGTTTCTTTTGTTTTTTTTAATGGACTCTTTAGAAGGAACATGATTTCTATTATGCTGGCACTTATCGTGACGGTGATGTATCTGGGAAGTGGTTACTTCTTCGGGATACTACCTAATCAAGAAGGCATATCTTGGGAGAGTCATCTGTTCGGAGCTATCGTAGGAGCCTTTGTTTCTTTTATTCTGAAAGATGTAAAAGAGGAGGACGATGTCGAGGAAAAGGAGTGGGATGAGGAACCGGATCAGTTTTATTTTCAGCGGGATATATTCAAAAAGACTAAAGTCCAGCGGGCACAAGAAAAAGTTTTGGAAGAACAGTTAAGAAGGGAAGCTTTTTTAAGAAAACAGCAAGGAGATTCTAACTTTCTAAATTAGGCGTAGTGTTGGTTTTAAATGTTTCTAGTTCGGGCTTATCGAGTAATCATCCAAGATTATCTAATTAAGTAAGCAGTTGGATGGATGTGGTTGTATATTATTATGATTTAATTCTATATTTGTTTTAAAATATATTAATTAATTATGAACAGCAGATTCTATATAGCAACGGTTTTACTTTTGATATTACAACCTTCTTATGCACAGACGCCCTATCTTGTTTCAGATTTTAATCCAGGTGAGGCTAGTGGATTTAATTCTAATAGTTCAGGGGTAGCCTTGGGAGATGCTTATATATTGCCTATAGTAACCGCGGATGCTGGGGAAGAACTTGGGTTATTGAAAAACGGAGAATTATCCTTAATTGCTGATATAAATGAGGGCATAGAATCTTCAGAACTCAAGTATTTTGTTGCGTATAAGGGGAAAGTATATTTCTCTGCAAAAACTACGGAGGATGAAGGTGCTTTATGGGTGACAGATGGAACTAGTGAGGGGACTAAGTTAATATTTGATCCTTCTTCTTCTAGTAATTTTAATAAAGCTCCAGAAGGATTGATCGTTTCTAAGAATAATGATTTATACTTTACCTATTCTGGTAAGCTTTTTATATATGAAGGTGAAAATGTAACTGAGATTTTTGATGGCGTGGATTTTGAAACGACTAGTGAACAAAAAACCAATAACTATAATCACTATGGTGAAGGCTTAGCCTTTGTTAGCAGAAATTCTAATGTCACACGACTATATGATGTAAATGGACTAGAGGTGAATGAATTAGCAGAGGTAAGTGGCGGAACAAATTTTGTAAACTTTTTTGGTCTTTCTGAAGTAAGTAACGGATTAGTTTTTAGTATCGACGATTCTTTTGACGATGATGTATCTGGAACCTATGGCTATGATGCTGTCGATGATACTTTTGGAAAATTTTCTGTAGGAAGCAATTATGCAGAAAGACTACATCCGTTAGAAGGTAAAAAAGCTATTGGCTGGGTAAGAACAGAAGGCTACTATATAATTAATAGTGTAGGTGAAGAGCCAGAATTGCTTGTTGAAAGTTCTAATGGAATTGCTGTGCAAGGAGAAACCATGAGCATAGCGAGCATAGCAGATAATTTTGCATTCACACATATGTTTAAAAGAGACGTCTTCTATTCTGATGGCACTGCTAATGCGACCTCTATAGTTTTAGAAAGTCCCAGCTTTGCATCTGAATTTGTAACTACAGGTCATCACGCATTTATAGCTTTCGGTATTTTCAATGGCTTCGATCCTGAGTTACATTATGTGAATTTGAAAACTGGGGAGATAAGTAATATCTATAATTTTAATGAGTCTTCTGTAAATTTTGAAACTGTAATTCCGGTAACCGTACAAGATAATACCTTGTATTTCTTAAATAATCTAGATAGCGAGATCGGAAGAGAGATGTTTGGATTAGATTTAGATTTTATGATCACATCGATAGATGAAAATTTAGTATCTGAACCGCTTACTATTCGAAATTATGGATTATATTTCGAAGTAGAATCTTCTAGAGATGAACCCTTCCAGGCGCAAGTGTTATCGATGAATGGAGAATTATTATTGACACTGAATGGAGAGACTAATAGTAGGATTAAACTGCCATACTTAGATGCACTTTTTGTTCTGAGTGTAAAAACAAAGGATATGGCAGGAGCTAAAAAACTGTTTGGTTTTTAGGGAAGTATATAAGGAAGAAAGTGGTGTTATTTAGTTGTACCCTTTTCTAATGCTTTTCTAACGCTACCAGTTTTCAGAAGTAATTCTTTAGCTTGGTCATAGGAAATATCTAGTTTTTTCTGTATCATGATCGATCCACGATCTACCAGCTTATTATTCGATAATTGCATGTCGACCATCTTGTTGTCAACTACTCTGCCTAGCTTGATCATTACAGAAGTTGTGATCATATTAAGAACAAGTTTTTGTGCGGTTCCTGCTTTCATCCTTGTACTGCCGGTTACAAATTCTGGCCCTGTGATTATTTCTATAGGATAATCCGATATGGCAGCAATAGGAGAATCGGGATTACATACAACACAGCCGGTAAGAATGCCCTGCTCTTTGCATTTTCGCAAGCCTGATATCACATAGGGAGTGGTCCCTGAAGCGGCAATGCCTATGACAAAATCACCTTCGTTTATTCCGTAGGTCGAAAGATCTTTCCAGCTTATATCTGTATCATCCTCTGCAAATTCTACTGCTTTTCTGATAGCACTATCTCCTCCTGCAATAATACCTATTACCCAGTCGTGTGGAACACCGAAGGTAGGAGGACATTCGGAGGCATCTACTATACCAAGCCTACCACTTGTTCCTGCACCGATGTAGAAAAGCCGACCACCTTCCTTCATCTTGGTGTAGACTGCGTCTATAGTTTTTTCTATAGCGCCTAAGTTCTCAGCAATCTTCAGTGCAACCGTCTGGTCCTCTTTGTTGATATGAGTTACGAGCTCAGCAGTAGACATCTTATCTAGATGGCGGTGATTAGAATCATGTTCAGTATATTTTATCATAGCGTATAATAAGTTAAAGTGGTCGCCTAGTTACGGGTAGAATCTTGTCTAAACCTTTCTCTATCGAAACTAGAAAATTACGTAAATAAAAACTGAGTAGATCTGCTGTGATATAGACTGAGGAAAATATACTATCGTATTCCTGAGAATTTCTAAGATCATTTTTAATTTCATTTGTAATGATATCAGTAGAGGGACCTCCATGTACGAAGGTTGCGTAGTGGTTATATTCATGAAAAAGCTTGATAAGAAATCTATAGGTTTCTTCCATTTCTATATCGTCGAGCTCTTTATTCTTTAGACAGTATTCTACAGTAGACAGAAAGCTAAACTTTTCTTTTTCTTCTTCTACTTTTGTTATAGTGTAGTCCGTTGGTATTCCTAGATCAGGATGTTTTAGTAGGATCTTTTCGAATTTGCCAGTTATAGGGGCAGCTGTTAGTATTTCATCTATAACTAGGTTTTTCATTTCTGTATCTAGAAATTCGGCAAGCCACAGATCACTTATAAACTTTTTTCCTAGTTGATCATTGTCCTCGATTATAAATATCATATATCCATAGTAAAATTTGAAATAATGCTCGATGACGCTTCTGTAGAGAATGAAAGCTGGATAGATATTATCTATTTCTAATACTTGGATAATGGAATCTTTTATGGCATTAACTTTCTTGTAAAAATTGAGTAAGTATTGTCCAGAATAAGGTTTCCCAGATTTCAGTATAGCATTATGTATGGTATTTTGATTTTCGATAAGTGCATCTCTAAATCGGTGGTGATTGTGTATGATATTTTTTAGATCTAGTTGTTCGTTCACGAATGATCAATCTTTTTAATTTAAAGAAGGTTTTTTTGAAATCATCAATAAGCCTACAAATGTCAATAGACCATTTACTGCAATGATAAGAAAACCTAGTTCTAGACCACCAAACCAAGCTATGGAATTAGCGTTAATAATATAAGATAATACAGGTGCTAGAACCGCGATAGGTATAACCCAGTGATCTACAATTCTTCTTTTAGTAAATATCCCAAAAGCAAAAAGTCCTAAGATAGGTCCATAGGTATAACCTGCCCATTCAAATAATTTATTAATGACTGCACTGCCTTCTAGATTATTAAATATTACGATTATGACAAGAAGCACTAAAGAGAAACCGATATGAACAAGGATTCTCAATTTTTTCTTTTTCTCTTCTGTTCTTTCTTTTTTGTTAAAGTTCAGAAAGTCTATGCAGAAGGAAGTTGTCAATGCTGTTAAAGCAGAATCTGCACTAGAATAAGCGGCAGCAATAAGCCCGATGATGAAAATAATACCTACCGCGGTAGGCAGGTGTTCTAATGCGATAATAGGGTAGAGCTGATCCGTCTTAGCTGGTATCTCTATACCTATGTGTGCTGCGTAGATATACAGTAATGCTCCTAATGAAAGAAAAAGAATATTAGCAAAAATAAGAACAATGCTAAAAAGGAAAACATTTTTCTGAGCTTCGCCTAAGGACTTGCAAGTAAGATTTTTCTGCATCATATCCTGATCTAATCCCGTCATGACAATAGTAATAAGTATCCCACTGATAAATTGTTTGAAAAAATTATTGGGATCTGACCAGCCTTCTTCAAAGAAAAGCAACTGGCTGTAATCAGAGTTGGATATGGTACTGTATACATCCCCTAGAGATGCGTCCATCCCTTGCATTATAAAGTAGATGGTAAATATAACAGCAAGGAGCATAAAAATTGTCTGGATAGTATCTGTCCAAACGATGGTCTTTATACCACCCTTAAATGTATATAGCCAGATAAGTAAGATCGTACAAACTACTGTAAATATAAAGGATACACCAAAAGGTTCAGCAATAAACTTATGAAATACCATTGCGACCAAGAATAATCTAAAACTAGCCCCTATAATTCTGGATAGAATAAAATAGGCTGCTCCAGTCTTGTAACTATAAAAACCTAATCTTTGCTCTAGATATTCATAGATGCTCACTAGTTTTAGCTTATAGTATATAGGCATCAGAACTGTGGCTATAATAAAATAACCCACGAGAAACCCCATGACCATCTGCATCCATGAGAATGCCATATTTTTTCCTCCCGCACCTACTGCTCCGGGGATAGAAATAAAAGTTACACCAGAAAGGGAAGCACCGATCATGCCTATCGCTACAAGAATCCAAGAGGAATTTTTGTTAGCCGTAAAGAAGGAATTATTATCAGATCCCTTACTTGTAAAATAGGAAATCACATACAATACTGTAAAATAGATAGCCAATACAATAAGGATCGTGCTGGGTGATAATAGATTCATTCTGCCAATTTACATAAAAAGCACGATAGGAAAAAAATGAAGTTACGAGGATTGGAATCTTACAAATAAGCGGGATGCTTACGGTCAAGATGTAATGCGCAATACAATATATAATATTAATATATACTTATGTCTAGCGAACTAAATAGTTATTTATTAGATTTATAAGTATATGGATATGTCTTTTCTCAAAATATACATTCTAGGAGTTCTGCTAAGCATGAGCGGTAATATAGCAGGCCAGAAGGTTCTGCTGCCTAAGCAGGTAGATGTAGACTGGAAAGGAATTGTCTACAAAAAAGAGAAATCATTTGATTTTAGATGGCATGAGAATGGATTTGCTATAGGCTACAATTCGGGTAAACTACGTACCTATTATAAGACAAATTACTATAATATAGAGATCGGTTATACGAAGGATTTTCGGGAGAAGAGACAAAACAAGAATTTTGCCGTAAGCGTATTTAATAATTCCAGATCATTTGTATATGGTAAGGTAAATAGTCTAATCAACTTAAGAGCGGGGTTTGGAAGAAAAAAATATCTATCAGAAAAAGCTCGTAGGAAAGGGCTTGCTATAGGTTATAATGTAGAAGCAGGACCGAGTATTGCCATTTTAAAGCCATATTTTTTAGACCTTATATATATCACGGAGGACGGTGGTCCTTTTGAGATAAGAAGTGAGCAGTATAGCGAGGAAAATGCTGAGGTATTTCTGGATGATAATTCGATATTTGGCTCATCAGGATTTTTCACAGGATTTTCTGACCTTTCTATTGTTCCAGGATTACAAGGAAAAGCGGGCCTACATTTTGCGGTAGGAGCTTTCGATAAGTATGTCAAGGCGATGGAAATAGGACTAGGTGCTGATCTGTTTATAAAAAAGATTCCTATACTCTTAGAAACCGATGCGATAAGTAATAAACCCTATTTTATCAAATTTTACCTGAAGATGGAGTTAGGATATCGAACTAATTAATGAGATATTTGTCTTAAATAATAAAGATCTTGCAAGAATTACCAGTTATAAGTCAGCACGAAGCGCCGAAAAGGCGAAAAAAACCAGATTGGTTACGAGTAAAGCTCCCTATCGGAGAGAAGTATAAACATGTCCGTTCTCTAGTAGACGAGTATAAGCTAAATACCATCTGCCAGAGTGGGAATTGTCCTAACATGGGAGAATGCTGGGGTGCAGGTACAGCGACCTTCATGATATTAGGAGATGTATGCACGAGAGGTTGTTCTTTCTGTGCTGTAAAAACAGGAAGACCGCCAGAATATGATGAAGACGAGCCGAGAAGAGTCGCGGAGGCGATAAAGCTTATGGAGGTGAAGCATGCCGTTCTCACGTCTGTAAATAGAGATGAGCTAAAAGATAGGGGAGCAGAGATCTGGTACCAAACTGTTAAATCTGTAAAAGAATTATCTCCCACAACTACTATAGAAACACTCATTCCAGATGTAAGAGCTAACTGGGATGCACTGAGCAGAATGATAGCAGGTGGTCAGGAAGTTGTGTCTCATAACATGGAAACCGTACGAAGACTGTATCGTCTAGTAAGACCTCAGGCAAGATATGATAGAAGTCTGGAGCAGATAAGAAGAACTAAGGAAGCAGGTCACAGAACGAAGTCTGGATTTATGGTAGGTCTAGGAGAAAGGAAAGAAGAGGTACTAGAAGTTCTATCAGATCTTCATAATAATGGCTGCGATGTTGTCACTATAGGTCAGTATTTACAACCTACTAAGATGCATCTAGCTGTTGCAGAGTATGTTCATCCTGACATTTTCGCTATGTACAAAGAAGAAGGACTTAAGATGGGGATAGATTTTGTAGAAAGTGGTCCATTGGTAAGATCATCCTATCATGCAGAAAGACATCTCTAAAAACTTATACTAGTTCAGCTTATTAGGAAATACTAGTTTAAATATGGAGCCTTCAGGAGTTGAACTTACTTCAACATGTCCTTGGTGACTTTCCATTATTTTTTGGACAATAGCTAGACCTAATCCAGTACCTTCATACACCGCATTTCCATGTAGTCTCTTGAATGGTAGAAAGATTTCATTGACATATTTATGATCGATACCTATACCATTGTCTTGGACATTAATTTTTATAATATCATCTAGTACTTCAGCAAATATTCGAATTTTGATAAGTTTGTTGTCATTATATTTCAGTCCGTTGTCGATAAGGTTTTGAAATATCACATTAATTTGGTCTTTGTTCCCAATTAACGGAGGCAACTCAGAAATATTAATTTCTAAATTTCCCGACTCGATTTTATGCACATAATTGAATAGTAGATTTTGTAAAAGTACATTAAGATCTATATATGCATGGCTATCTTTATTGAAATCTAGACCAGAAAATGTAAGAATATCATCTATACTATTATTCATCTGGAGTACGCCTTTTTTCGTAAACTCCAAGTATTTACTCAAGGTAGGATCTTGCTGGTTGTTTTTCATTTTCTGGATAAGCTCTATAAAACTTGTTATATTCCGGAGTGGTGTTTTTAAATCATGAGAAGTAGCATAAGCAAATCGCTCAAGTTCTTTATTTTGATTTTCTAGCTCTATGTTTTTTCTCTCAACATCCATCAGCAGATTTTTTGTGAGTTTTATATAGTTTCTTCGCTGGTCTAGAATCCTAACCACTAATATGGCACTTAGGACTAGGGTCATAATAAAATAAACATCTTTTATCGTAGGTATAACCAGATCAGCATAGGGACTATCCATATAGTCAGTTATAATCCTTGATGCTGCATAACTAAGTAAAGTCAGCGTACAAAGCGTGTACATTTTCACCCTTTGATCATCGAACATTGTAATAATGAAGATTGTCAGCAGGATATATATTGGAGTAATGTGCAATAGCATGCCAAACAAATAGTGCTGAAGGATCAGGTAGAAATCAAAAAATATGATAACAGTGATAGTAGTGATAGATGTTTTTTCCTGATAATTAAAAAACAACATGATTATCATGAAAAGAGAAATACCTAACGGAAAAAGTGTAAGATTTGTGTACCCAGCAACTACATTAAATATGAAATCTAAGAAGTTGGCGATAGCTATCAATAAAAATGCCAAATTTAGAAGTTCTACCTTGGTTACTTCTTCTGCGGATGTTAGATTTTTTGTACCTAAATTTCTTAGTTTACTAAACAATATCTACGTATTAGTGTGATGGATTTGCCTTGTAATTTAACTTTTATAACACAGACCACTATCATATATCGATAATTTGTTCTCTAACTTACATATTATAATTTTTAATAATACTTTGTAATATTAATATCATGTAAGCTTGTATTTGACCAATTTTCTTAATTTGATAAAATTTTAGATCACGGTATTAACTTATTATGTATGATTTTCACACCGCTGGATTACATTGCTTTCATCTCATTTATTAGTTTAGTTGTTATAGTATCGCTTTATGTTTCACGAGGAGAAGAAAACACAGAGGATTACTTCTTAGCAGGAAGGAACTTGTCTTGGTGGGTAATCGGTCTATCCTTAGTGGCATCTAATATTTCTTCAGAGCATTTTATAGGACAAGCGGGACAGGGTTTTAGAGAAGGTATAGGTCTTGCTATTGCAAGCTGGGAATGGATAGCAGTTTTTACACTGGTGATTACTGCTTTGTTCTTGCTTCCTAAGTTTTTACAATTGGGGATCTATACAATGCCACAGTATCTAGAGCATAGATATGATAGAAAGTGTAGGACTTTTATGTCCATTTGTATGCTGATTTTCTATGTGGGTGTAACGATAGCCACGGTATTATATGCTGGTGCACTTGCACTAGAAACAATATTTGATTTGCCTTTAATCTATGGCATATGGGGGGTAGGTATCGTTGCTGGATTATATACCTTTTATGGTGGGTTAAAGGCAGTGGTATGGTCTGATGTTATCCAAGGGACAGCCCTGTTATTAGGTGGATCTGTAGTTACTTACTTAGGTTTTAAGGAGCTAGGTGGTGTGGGAGAATTCATCAAATTGTCGGAAGGGAAACTGCATACCGTATTACCCCTTGACCATCCTGAGCTGCCATGGCTTGCCGTATTCTTAGGCGGTATGTGGATACCTAATTTGTTTTACTGGGGGATGAACCAGTTCATTATGCAGCGGACACTAGGAGCCCGTAACCTAGAAGAAGGGCAGAAGGGAATTTTATTTGGTGCTACGCTGAAGTTGATCATTCCATTCATCGTTATTTTTCCAGGCATTATAGCATATGAATTATATGGAGGGGAGATTGTAAATCCTGATGAAGCATTCCCTACATTGATAAAAAATCTACTGCCGTCCGGAATGGCGGGAGCTATGCTGGCGGCTCTTTTTGGAGCTACACTAAGTACATTGGATAGTTTGTTAAATAGTGCAGCCACAATTTTTACTATTGACATATATCAGCCATTTATAAATAAAGATGCCGATGGTACTACATTAGTTTCTACAGGAAAGAAGACAACCCTGGTGTTGATGCTGCTTGCCTGCATATGGGCACCTATAATTTCTGGTTTTGAAGGAGGGTTATATCTTTTTATACAACAGTATTGGGGCTTTTTACAATCAGGTGTTGTCCTTGCATTTATTATGGGAATAGTATGGAAAAAAGTTCCTGCAGATGCCGCTCTAGCGGGTATGATCCTAAACTTCCCCATCTATGGATTTTTTCTATTTGTATTTCCTGATCTAGCCTTTCTGCATAGTATGGCACTGACCTTATTATCTCTGCTAGCTGTAGTAATTGTATGGACCTTAGTCAGACCTAGAGATGTGTCACTTATTCCGCAGACTATTACTGCCGAAGTAAGTCCTATAGCTTCTCCTATCGTGAAAATATGGAGTGTTCTCTTAGTGATCGCTACAATAAGCTTATATGTTATTTTCTTTTAGTCTATACCATTAAATGTAGTGGATAATTACTTATGAAAGAAAATGCTTAGAATTAGTCCTTATCTATGGTGGATTATAGTTATTTTGAAGTCTTATACCAATTCTAGTTTAGAATGACGGTAATTATTTATTTTGTTCTTCATGTTCCTTCGTTAAAAAGCCTCGCCGAACCTATGGGTTCGCCTACGTTTTTTGCCTTGATCCATTTTGAACAATTCTAAATCCTTTTCCGTCATCTAAAAATAAAAATGGGATTAAATAAAGTTTAAAATGGGTAAAATAGTAAAATCAATATTGTTATTATTTAGCATATTTACTTGCTCTTATGGTCAAGAAAGAACGATGGGACTGATGATGAATTCTGCTGATTCAGATGACGGTTTTACACTTTTTGCGCCGAGCTCTTCATTAAGCACCTACTTAATAGATAATTGTGGAAATGAAATAAATTCATGGGAAAGTGAATATAGACCTGGTGCAGTTGCTTACTTAATGGAGAACGGAAGTCTACTTAGAACGGGGAGAATTTCTGGAATGTTTAACGCAGGTGGAAGAGGTGGAATAATAGAAATGATAAGTTGGGATGGCGATATAGAGTGGCAATATACTTATGCTGATACACTAGTGCATCAACATCACGACGTTGAGTTAATGCCTAATGGAAATGTTCTTATACTTGCATGGGAGCGCATCAGCGCGGAAGAAGCCCTGTCCATGGGTAGACAAGGGGCAATAGGTGACTTAGGTCTGTGGCCAGATCATGTTGTAGAGGTACAACCTGATGGACTTAATGATGGGATAATTGTATGGGAGTGGCATGTAAAAGATCACCTTATACAAGATATAGATAGTAGTAAAGTAAACTATGGTGTCATATCAGAACATCCCGAACGTATAAATATAAATGCGTTTGCCAATCCTGGTGGTGACTGGAACCACTGTAATGCTGTAGATTACAATCCAGAGTTAGACCAAATAATTCTGAGCTCTAGGAATTTCAATGAGTTCTGGATAATAGATCATAGCACTACCATAGCTGAATCGGCAGGAAGTACAGGAGGTAAAGCTGGCAAGGGAGGAGATTTGTTGTACAGGTGGGGCAATCCTATAAGTTATAACCAAGGTAATGTAGAAGATAAGAAATTGTATGGGCAGCATGATGTGCATTGGATAGAGGCTGGTCTGCCGAATGAGGGGAAAATCATGATATTTAATAACGGGGATACTAGAGGGTATTCTACAGTCGATATTATAGAACCACCGATGGATGAAGATGGTCATTATTTACGAGCGTCTAATACTTCTTATGGTCCAATTGATCTTTTCTACAGTTATGATGGAAATGATCTATTTTCTCCTAGAATATCAGGTGCGCAGCAGATGATCAATGGTAATATACTTATATGTGAAGGGTTCACAGGAAGATTTTTTGAAGTAGATCCTGAAGGAAATGTTGTTTGGTTCTACCAGAATCCAGTTTCTAATAAAGCTCAGACTCAAGGGGATCCAGTGGGCAATAACGGATCCTTTAGGGTTTATAGATACCCCAGGACGTTATCAGGTCTTGAGGATAAGGACCTTACGCCTGGACTACCTGTAGAGCTAGGAGATAATTTTTACACCTGCCAGATTTTTGGACTTAGCTCTGCAGAAGAGCTGGGATATGAATCCCTAAATTCTAATGTATATCCCAATCCAGTAGTTGATATAATGTTTGTAAAGAATACCCAAGCATCAAGGTATAAGATGATGGATATGCAATCTAGATTGGTTTCAGGTGTAGTCACTGATGGCAAAATAACTACAGCATCTTTAGGTTCAGGAGTCTACTTATTGACGCTCTATGATAAGCAAGATAAAGTAATAGGAAGAGAGAAGATTGTAAAAATATAGATCACTAGTGTATTAGATATGGATTATATATTTATGTTAACGGTTACTAAATAAAACATAAACAAATCGAAAATTGATTCAAAATAAATACAATATTTCTCAGGTTAGAAAACTTCGTAAAGAAGAAAAAATTCCATATGACTTATTATTACTGGCAGATGAGACAATAGAAGCCATAGATAAATACATTTATAATTCTGATATTTACGTTCTCGAACTAAATGAAATTATTTATGCAATATATGTTCTACAAAGCCTAAATAATTATACCATTGAAATAAAAAATATTGCTGTGCATGAAAACTTCCAGGGTCAAGGCATTTGAATGTTCTTATTAAAAGATGCTATTCAAAAATCAAAGAATAAAGAATTCAACTCACTTATAATAGGAACTGGAGATGCATCATTTAAACAGATAAGTCTATATCAAAAAGCAGGGTTTAATACCAATTCTAGTTTAGAATGACGGTAATTATTTATTTTGTTCTTCATGTTCCTTCGTTAAAAAGCCTCGCCGAACCTATGGGTTCGCCTACGTTTTTTGCCTTGATCCATTTTGAACAATTCTAAATCCTTTTCCGTCATCTAAAAATAGAAATGGTATAAAATATTTGATAGAAAGGATAATTTTTTTATTGAGAACTATCCAACACCTATATATGAGAATGGCAAACAACTTAAGGATATGATTATGCTTAAATACAAACTCATATAAACGAAAATGATTCGATTGGGCGACAATTATTTATCACAAATAATAATTTAGATAAAATAGAATAGAGTGAGATTGATAAATAAATTTACACGACCAGTGCAAAAATGTAGAGAGGAAAAAAAACTATCTCATTTCCTGATTTCCTCAAAAAATCCTTTGATAAAAGGGAGGGTAGGAGGAGCTGTAAATAACTTAAGTTCTTGCAAGAAATTGGTCTCCTCGTCGAGAAATTCGAAAATAAGTTGCGGGTTTAGTTTGTCAAATAATCTATTGAAAACGTCTTGTCCAGAAGCCTTGTCAGTGAGTAGTGCATTCAGAAATATCTTATCAAATAATTTATACTTAGACTTAAATACATGCTGAGCCTTTCTTGGATGGTTGTTTTCTTTTATGCAATTTATAATTGCTTCGCTGTGCTGCTGTATCCTACGGAAAGCAAATCCTGATGAAGGCTTTACAATACCTGCACCAGTTCCTATATGTACGATCCGCGATGTGTCGTGTTGCTGAAAATTATAAGTTGTCATAGGAATAGCACCCTGTTCTATTTCTGTTATTTCGAATTTCCCTAAACCTAGATGATCTTTCGTATAATTTCCGAGTATGGAATCATACTCCTCCTCTGACAGGAGTGCATGAGAAAAAACAGCTAGTTCTATTAGAGCTTCTGTAGATGACTTAGGTAGAACATACATAAATCTTGTCTCGCCATTTTGAGGAATGGAGAAATCCATAAAAGTTGCCTTTCTTTGGTCAAAAGCTGCAGATTCCGTTTTTACAAACCAGCCTTTAAAATGCTGGATGACATGCAGATCATTCTTGTAATTGATGCCTCTAACTGGAAAACTCTTAAAGGCGATATCTGCACTATAGCTATGATCTGTCGTATTAACTATTGCTAGCTCTTCGGATGATTCTACAGATGTTATCTCTGCTTTTACATAATCTATATGATCTGTAGCATTTATTTTTTCTAGATTAAATTTGTAGAAATCTTCCCCCTTGATCATCTTATATTCATAGGGTTCTATGTTCAGCTCCTTATCTAGGCGGTCAGATATAAATTGTATTTTATTCCATCTATTATGTAGTATAGGGTCATAGATCCCTGGTTTTTTTGACCAGTGACAGAAGGTTCTATCATTTTGTTTTTTTTCCGCCTTCTCTATAATCAGTATAGACTTATCAGAAAAGCTAGGATTACACATTCTATATGCAAGACTCATACCAGCACATCCTGCGCCACAAATTACATAATCATAGTGCTTCATTTCTTAGGATTCTTCTATCTTCGAATTTTCTACTAACATAATAACACAATATAGTGAAGTATACAGAAGCTATCACTTATTTATATACACAACTTCCCATGTTTCAGCGACAAGGTAAGGTAGCGTTCAAGAAAGACCTAAAAAACATAAAGCTATTGTGTGCTCACCTGGAACACCCGGAGCGGAAGTGGAAGTCTATACATCTGGCCGGTACGAACGGAAAAGGGACAACAGCTCATCTATTAGCTGCTTTTTTACAAGCTCAAGGTTATAAGGTGGGACTATATACTTCTCCTCACTACAAAGATTTCAGAGAGCGGATAAAGATAAATGGTGCGTTAGTTTCTAAGAAATATGTAAAAAACTTTGTAATAGATTTTCAGAAACTGAAGCAAGATGAAAAAATCGATGCTTCCTTTTTTGAATTGACCGTTGCGATGGCTTTTGATTATTTTGCCAAGGAAGAAGTAGATTACGCCATTATAGAAACAGGCCTAGGAGGAAGACTAGATTCGACTAATGTAATCCTCCCGCTGCTGTCTATTATAACCAATATAAGTTATGATCATACGGAGATGCTAGGAAACACCTTGTCTAAAATTGCTAAAGAGAAGGCAGGAATCATAAAGTTAAGAACACCAGTAATTATAGGAGAAACACATAAGGAAACGAGGCCAGTTTTTATGGCCAAAGCAATTGCTAAGAAAGCTCTGATAAGATTTGTCAGCGAAGTTGACCTAGATGATATTATGAATGCTATAGATCATAAAGAGTTAGAAACTAATCCCTTCTTCAGCAAAAACCTAAGAACTGCTATCGTAAGTTATCAGCATCTAGCGAAAATAGAAAGTACATTAAATCAAAACATTAATTTTACAAAAATCCTTCAAACTTACAAGGAGAAAACTCATTTTATAGGTAGATGGCAGCAACTGGGATCTAATCCCACTATTATCGCAGATAGCGCACATAACGAACAAGGTCTTAAGATAGCTCTAGCGAGAATTTCAGAGATGAAATATCAAAAACTTTGGATTGTTTTCGGAACAGTAAATGATAAGCAGTTGGATAAGGTTTATAGTCTATTGCCGAAAAATGCTATGTATCATTTTGCTAAAGCTAATATACCTAGAGGGAAAGCCGCAGGATTAATTCTAGAGGAAACTAGGCGCTATAATCTGTATGGAAAAGCTTATACTTCTGTGCCTAGAGCGCTAGCTGCTGCTAGAAGAAAAGCGGCTAAGAAAGATCTCATTCTTATCATCGGAAGTATTTTTGTTGTAGCCGAAGTCATTTGACATACAACTCTTTTTCTTATATTAATGTTATAGGTGTTATGCAGAAGATCGTAATAGGAATAGCGGGTTCGTCAGGTGCTTTATATGCCCAATCCTTACTGGACAAGCTCTCAAAAATTAAAAACATAGAAGGCGGTGTTGTCATGAGTGAAAACGCTGTGATCAACTGGGAATTGGAGGTAGGACCTTTTGATGCATCGGTCTACCCGTTTACATTTTATGATAAGAGAGATTTTAATGCGCCTTTTGCTTCAGGAAGTGCTCAGTATGGAACAATGGTTATCTGTCCTTGTTCCATGGGTGTATTAGGAAGAGTAGCATCGGGTGTTTCTGATGATCTTATGAGTAGAGCAGCAGATGTAATACTAAAAGAGAGAAGAAAACTTATTCTTGTAACAAGGGAGACACCTCTAAGTCTTATACATATTAACAATATGAAAACTGTGACGGAGGCAGGTGGAATTATCTTGCCCGCGACGCCTTCTTTTTATTCTAATCCCATAACAATAGATGAGGTAGTTAGCACCGTTACGGATAGGATAGTAGATATGATCGGATTAGATATAGATACCTATCGATGGGGCTCATGATCGATTGTTACATCGATTTCAGGGACGTTCTTGCTTAATTATAGATAGGATTTTTTAAACAATATCCTGTTTTCTTAGATCTTTATTGACAGCAATACTAGCATTCAGTTCGAAACCTACAAGAAGGATAAATGCATTGATCTGCATCCAGATCATAATTACAATAAGTGCTCCTATCGAACCATAGAGTTCGTTATACCGTCCGAAGTTATCTATGAAGTATGAAAATGCGAAAGAGGATAAGATAGACAAACCCGTAGCAAGTATGGCGCCAGAATTCCAGAAACTTATCTTCTTGTACATAGACGGGCCGTATCGATAAATAATGGTTATTCCCGTGTAAATAATACTAGCAACTAGAAATAGTCTAACCATAGTAAAAATAAGACTTCCGTATTCTATGATGTCAAAATAGTCTATCATTCGTTTAAGAATCTGCTTACCAAAGATGATGAACACTACAGAAAGAATAAGTAAGGCACCTAATACAATAGTGAGAAGTAATGCCACCAATCTTTTCTTTAGATAAGATCTTTGTTTAAAAGTGATCTCGTAAGATTTGTCAAAACCATACATGATCGTTAGTACACCACTAGAGGCAAAAAAGATGGCAAGAAAAAAACCAATAGATAGCAATCCACTCCTTTTTATCGAGGCTACATCCGAGATGATCCCAAACAGGTATTCATAGGCCGTTCCAGGAAGAATTGTTTTCAAAGATTCTTCTACAACTATGAGGTAGCCTGTAGTAAAAGGAAGTAATGGCAAGAGTGTGAATAAGAAAATAATTATAGGAAACAATGATAAGAAAAAGTTAAACGCAACAGAGCTAGCTCTTGTAGTGATGTCATCTTTCATGGCTTCGTTGTAGATAAAAGATAGCACATCATACATAGGAACTTCAGAAAGCCCAGGAAGAGAATATGTTTTGAGAAAATTTACCACATTGACAACAATAGGTAAGTTCTCTAATCTATCTAGTATGCTTCCTTTCTCAGCCAAAATAGGGTGCTAGTTTTTTTTGCATAAACGGTGGTAGAGATATCCTTTTTCCTGTGGTCATATCTATAAAAAATAGCTTTACGCTTCCTTTGTTAAGTACAAAATCCAAGCTATCCTTAATCACATGGTCAAACTGTATAATCTTTGTAGGCATTTCCGCTATAGACGTATTTATTTTTATCTCATCATCATACCTAGCAGCTTGTAAGAATTTAGATTCCATCCATACGACCGGCATCATGATCTTATGTTCTTCCTCCAGATCAAGATATCTAAGCCCTACACTACGCATTGTTTCTACTCTGCCTATCTCATAGTAGCTGGCATAGTTACCATAATACAGATAGCCCATCTTATCTGTCTCGCTATATCTCACTCGTTTTGTGTAATCAAAACTTAGCATCTGCTCATTAGTATTTAGTTCGTTGGATAGGGCAGGTCATGCAGTGGCTCCCACCTCTTGCTCTACTCAACTCAGAAGAAGGAAATTTTATAATTGTTTTCTTTAGTTCGGAGGGGCTTATTATTTTTTCTTTGTATCCTGATAGAAATTCTTCAGCGGAGATAACCTTGTATCCATTCTCTGCAAAAGAAATCTCTGTTTTAGGGTTTCTATCATAGGTAAGACCTACGCCAGGCTGTATCGCTACAAGATTACATCCATCTGTCCACTGCTCACGCTCCTGGTAAGGTGATTCTCCATTACCAGAAAATATAAATTTCATATACGGATTGATCTCACCTAGGAAGAAATCTTTTACACTAGGATATACCGTCTCTGAACCATCATAAGCATGCATTTCCACATTAGATCCTAGACCGTCATATATAATGGGTTTGTAGCAAACTATTGCATCCGTATCTATTCTTGTAAATAAGGTGTCTATATGCATAAAAGATCGTTCGGCTGGAATGTTAATCTTGACCATATTGATTTTTATTCCCTTATCATGTAAATGCTTTTTTAGAGAATCAAAAGCATGTGCCGTTGTCCGTTCGCTGCAACCTATAAGAAGATAATCTCTTTCTATCATCATCATATCACCGCCCTCTATAGACACATTTTCTCCTTTTCTAGAAGGTGGAAATAGATCTATATTATTAAGATTTATAATCTTATCAGAATTTTTCAGTTCCCTAAACATAGGGTGAGCTAGAAAGATAAATCTGGTTAGTAGATTTTCTCTTGCTCTAGCTTCCTTAGCCGCTTTTGTGATAATAACATGATCTTGCACTGTAATAGCAATATCCCGCGTAAAAATAAAATTGGGGATAGGGTCAAAGTATATAATATCTTCTACCTCTTCATACCCTGATATGAGCACCTTAGTAAGTTCATGATTTGCTAAGGTAGCTAGCTGACCTAGATAAGACTTAGGCAACTCCTCATAATCTAGAACCTTATCTAATAATTCAGATCTTAGCTGCGGATCATGATCTAATGCCTCTTCTATAAGTTGTTCCGTTTCCAGTACATTATCCATCCCTACAAAGGCCTTAAGAATATCTGTAAATGTATTGTGTTCTTGTCTCATCAAGGGAAGATGAACAATATCATCAAAAAGTAATTCCTCAGCTCTTCTAGGTGATATCCTTTCTATCCCTCTATCTGGTCTATGAACGATCACTTTCTCAAGCTTAGAAATCTCAGAATTTACATATGTCATATAGTATTAAGTTTCGTGGCTCAATATACATATTTTCACATTCTTAAATAGAAGACTCTAAGTAGGCTTTCATAGAATAATTGCTTAATAATATAGCAAGTTGTTATATTTATGTATTCATAGAGGGTAGCTTATGATTTCCTTACTGGAACTACTTATAAATGAGCAAGTTAATTATTATCTAAGTGTATTAATTCTAATTTAAGCGAGATGTTAAAAAAATTGAAATCATTATTTGTTGTAGAGGATCCTAATGCTAAGAAAGCTGAACAATCTATAGCCAAGTCATCAGGAAAGCAGCAGCCAGCAGCTAATTCTAAAGCATCTGGAAAAACAACTAGTGTCGGCTCTAAGATACCCGTGAACAAATCAGTAAAACCTACTAAGAAATTTGTAGATGTTCTGCTCAAGGCGATTGAGGCTAATAATTTAGATGGATTCGATTATCTGGAATTTAAGCAATCCTTACAGTCGTTATCTAATATGGATATGGATGAGGCTACAAGATATAAGTCTGCCCTAGCCATGGCAAAAACGATGGGTGCTACACCACCTAAGCTTAAGCAGAGCGCACAACATTATGTGACAGTACTGAAGAAAGAAGAGGCTAAGTTCATGGATGCCGTAAAGAATCAAAATACGGTACAGGTAACAGATAGAGAAAAAAGACTAGGCCAGGTCGCTCAACTTATAAAAGAGAAAGAGCAAAAAATCGTTCAGCTACAAAAAGAAATAGCAGCACACAAGAAAGAACTAGAAACTGCTAAGGGTAAGATCAATCAAGCTGCAGCTAAGGTTGCTTCCACTAGAGATGGATTTATAGCTGCCTATAACTCTGTGCAGGGACAGATATTGAGCGATATCGCTAAAATGGATAAATATCTATAATAGCCTTGTTGTATTACTGAAGAAAGGTATGGTTTTTTGAGAAGTATTATTATGACAAAATAGAGTGCGATTTGATAAAATTAAGGACTCGATTTATAAAATCAGAAATCGAAAACCATGAAAAATAGGATAATGAAAATTTGGAGCCACAATCAGATGCTCTCTTATTTGTAGATTATATTTCAATAAGCTAGTAGAGCTATTCCTAGTGGTAAAGAATGAATTGTTCTTTGAGAAAAAAAGAGAGAACTTATCCACTATTCATCTTAAAATACAAGTGGATATACCATTTCTATTTTTAGATGACGGAAAAGGATTTAGAATTGTTCAAAATGGATCAAGGCAAAAAACGTAGGCGAACCCATAGGTTCGGCGAGGCTTTTTAACGAAGGAACATGAAGAACAAAA
>Ga0209831_1000064_pt1 | contig 83690 bp, 72 predicted proteins | sample Maine_Asex4_meta_FD_187451 | JGI IMG/M metagenome (GOLD analysis project Ga0209831, IMG submission 187451) | Marine algal microbial communities from Maine, USA - Maine_Asex4_metaG (SPAdes) (version 2) | ecosystem: Host-associated > Algae > Red algae > Unclassified | place: Maine, USA | collected... | reverse complement strand
TGGCGCAACAGGTGCTACAGGTCCAGAAGGCCCAACAGGCGCTACTGGTGCAGCAGGAACAGACGGTGCTGATGGCGCAACAGGTGCTACAGGTCCAGAAGGCCCAACAGGCGCTACTGGTGCAGCAGGAACAGACGGTGCTGATGGCGCAACAGGTGCTACTGGCCCAGAAGGTCCAACAGGTGCTACTGGTGCAGCAGGAACAGATGGTACTGATGGCGCAACAGGTGCTACAGGTCCAGAAGGCCCAACAGGTGCTACTGGCGCAGCAGGAACAGACGGTGCTGATGGCGCAACAGGTGCTACTGGCCCAGAAGGTCCAACAGGTGCTACTGGTGCAACAGGAGAAGAAGGTCCTAAAGGTATACCAGGCCCAATTGGACCAGAAGGTGCAACAGGCCCAGCGGGTGCTGACGGAGCAGATGGTTCAACAGGCCCAGCGGGTGCTGACGGAGCAGATGGTTCAGCAGGTGCTGACGGAGCAGATGGTTCAACAGGCCCAGCGGGTGCTGACGGAGCAGATGGCTCAACAGGCCCAGCGGGTGCTGACGGAGCAGATGGCTCAACAGGCCCAGCGGGTGCTGACGGAGCAGATGGCTCAACAGGCCCAGCGGGTGCTGACGGAGCAGATGGTTCAACAGGCCCAGCGGGTGCTGACGGAGCAGATGGCTCAACGGGCCCAGCGGGTGCTGACGGAGCAGATGGCTCAACGGGCCCAGCGGGTGCTGACGGAGCAGATGGTTCAACAGGCCCAGCGGGTGCTGACGGAGCAGATGGCTCAACGGGCCCAGCGGGTGCTGACGGAGCAGATGGTTCAACAGGCCCAGCGGGTGCTGACGGAGCAGATGGTTTAACAGGCCCAGCGGGTGCTGACGGTTCAACAGGCCCAGCAGGTCCGGAAGGTCCTAAAGGAATTCCTGGTCCACAAGGCCCTCCAGGTGAATGTGATTGTGACGGTGCAGGATTGGCTTCATCTATCGCATCTGAGACTGTTCCAGGAAGTATGATTTTAGGAACTGAATCACAAATTGTTACAATTGTAGGTATGCCAGAGGTTCAATTACCTGCTTCACCAAGTGCTAATCAGTTCTTGGTGTTAAGTGGAGCTAACCCGAATGCACAAGTTGCATTTAATAATGATTTCATATATAATGGAATGAGCTATGCTGCGGGTACTTATTCATTGTCATTCTTTAACTCAAATGGTATTACAATGGTTTTTGACAGCTTCACTATGAAGTGGATTGTTCAGTAAACCTTAAGGTAATATTTATTAAAATATTTAAAATCCAGGCCGCATTGTGGTCTGGATTTTTTTATATTAATTGCCAATGAAAGTAGCTATACAGGGATACGAAGGATCTTTTCACGACATAGTAGCGAAAGATTTTTTTTCTAGAGATATAAAAACAATTGAATGCGATACTTTTGAACTTTTTTTTGAAACTATTAAATCTTTAAATATTAAATATGGTGTGATGGCCATAGAAAACTCAATAGTTGGTACAATAATACATAACTATAATTTGCTTAAAAATTCAGACTATTTTATAGCAGGTGAAGCCTATTTAAAAATTCAGCACCATTTGATGGCACGAAGAGATCAAACAATAGAAGATATAACGGTTGTTAAAAGCCACGAAATGGCTATACTTCAATGTGTTGATTATTTTAAGGATAAACCGTGGATTAAGCTAGAAAAAGGTTTTGATACGGCTTTAGTAGCGAAGGAGATTAATGCTAATAAAAAGAATGGTTTAGCTGCAATTGCTAGTAAAGAGGCCGCCGAACTTTACGATTTAAATATTTTGGCAACTTGTATTCAAAATTATACTAAGAATTATACAAGGTTTTTAATTTTAGAAAAGAATACCAATGAAATTTTAAGATTTGATAATAATAACAAAATCTCGATTCATTTTTCATTAGAAAACAGACCTGGTTCTTTAGCTCAGGTATTGAGCACATTTTCATATTATGGACTCAACTTAACTAAAATTGAATCAGTACCAAAAGTAAAAGAAATTTGGCAATATTATTTTTATGTTGATATTGAATATACTGATGCTAACGCTATACAAGAGTGTATTAAAGCTATAAAACATTATATTAGTAATTTAAAAATATTGGGTGTGTATAAAAAGGGAAATACCTTACTTAAATGATATGATTAAACTTAAACGTGCAAATAGAATTGGTACTGTTGAAGAGTATTATTTTTCTAAAAAATTAAAGGAACTTGAAGTTTTAAAAAGCAACGGAATTGAAATAATAAATTTAGGTATTGGAAACCCAGATTTAAAGCCACCTGAGGATGCGCTTAAAGTGCTTGAGCATGGTATAATGAATGGAGAAAATGGTTATCAATCTTATACTGGTATTAATGAGCTAAAAATATCTATGTTAAATTGGTATCAATCAATTTATGGAGTTAGCTTAAATCAAAGTCAAATTTTACCTTTAATAGGCTCTAAAGAAGCTATTTTTCATTTATCTATGGCTTTTTTAGAAAAAGGGGATGAAGTGCTTATACCAAACCCAAGTTATCCTGCTTATTTATCTAATTGTGAAATTGCTGAGGCCACACCTTTGTTTTATGATCTTGACATGGAAAATGGATGGTTGCCTAATTTTGAAGAGATAGAGAAAAAGGATTTATCAAAGGTAAAATTAATGTGGTGCAACTACCCAAATATGCCAACTGGAGCGAAAGCAACAAGACAACTATTTGAGCGATTTATAGCTTTTGCTAAAGCTCATAATATTTTAATTGTTCATGATAATCCATATAGTTTAATATTAAACAATGAGCCAATAAGCATAATGGAAGTTGAGGAAGCGATTAACTACGCTGTTGAATTAAACTCTTTGAGTAAATCGCATAACATAGCAGGTTGGCGTGTAGGTATGATGATTGCTAATGAAGATATATTGAAAAATGTATTAAAAATTAAAACAAACTTAGACTCTGGATCATACAAGGGTTTACAACTTGCTGCAGCGGAAGCGATGAAGGTTGATAAAAACTGGTACGTAAAGCAAAATAAAGTGTATGAGGTTAGGAAAGAAAAAGCAATTGAAATGAATAGACTATTAAATTGCAGCTTTACTGAAGATTTTAATGGGTTGTTTCTGTGGGCCAAAATACCAGAAGAATATAAAGATGCACGAACATTTAGCGACTACATTTTAGATAAAACAGGAATATTTATAACACCTGGATTTATATTTGGTTCGAATGGTGAAAAATATATTAGAACTTCGCTTTGTTTACCAGCGGCGGTATTTGATAGAGCGATACAAAAAATAAAAAAATACTTGTAATGACAGTTGCAATTGTGGGGGTTGGTTTAATTGGAGGATCGTTGGCAATGGATTTAAGGGCAAATGGTTTTGCCGATAAACTTATTGGTGTTGAGCATAACATTGAGCATAAAAATAAAGCTTTACAACTGGGTTTGATAGATGATTTTAAGGAGTTAAAAGAAGCAGTTGAGGAGAGTAATGTAATAGTATTAACAATACCAGTTGAAGCCATAATAACGGAGCTAAAAAATACCTTAAACTATATTGGTGATAAACAGACGGTAATTGACACGGGTTCTACAAAGCAACATATTGTAAACTCGGTTGAAGATCACTATAATTTTAAAAGATATGTTGCTACACACCCTATGGCTGGTACAGAATATTCTGGACCAGATGCGGCAATTAAAAATTTGTTTGCTAATAAAGTAGCTATAATTTGCGATAAAGAAAATTGTGATGAAGATGCACTTAGGATAACTGAGAAGATGTATAAATCATTATTTATGAAGATTATTTATATGAACTCGGCAGAACATGATGTGCACGCTGCTTATGTTTCTCATATATCTCATATTAGTTCATTTTTATTAGCCAATACGGTTTTAGCGAAGGAACAAAGTGATGAAAATATTTTTAACCTTGCTTCTGGTGGTTTTGAATCTACAGTACGTTTGGCTAAAAGTTCGCCTAAAATGTGGACTGATGTTTTTAGGCAGAATACAGATAATATTATTGAGGTTTTAGATACTTACTTAAGTTTATTGGAGCAATTTAAAAGCTATATGATTGATAAGGATTTTGATATGGTTTACAAACAAATTGAATTAGCTAATAGAATTAAACGTATTATTAAATAGCTAAACAAACTTTTGACAAGGTATGTATGGGGGAGCGAAATTGTTGAACTAGCCCCGACTGTAGTGGAAAGCCCGCAGCCGAACAAGGTGAGGCGAGGACTTGCAACGGAAGGCGGGAGTAATGTAATTGCAAGTCTTGTTGTTTCGCTTCTAAAAAAAATAAATGAATTTGGTGTGGCAGTTTTAAATAAAAAAAGTTGTACTGGCAAAAATTTAAATTAATAAATATGTTATGTTTTGTTTGCGCACTCAGTTAATATAGCTTTCCTTTGCTAAAAATATTATTAAAATGAATGCGGTAAAACCTTTATCCAATTGGGATATGAATTTTTCTGATGATCCTATTTTAATTGCCGGACCTTGTAGTGTAGAGTCGGAAGAGCAAGTGATGGAAACCGTGGTTGGTTTAGGAAAAACTGGTAAAGTTGATTTGGTAAGAGGCGGAATTTGGAAGCCTAGAACGAGACCAAATTCTTTTGAGGGAATTGGAGAAGTAGGCTTAAAGTGGTTAAAAGCGGCTGGTAATGCTATTAACAAACCAGTTACTTGCGAGGTTGCCAATGCGGTGCATGTTTATCAAAGTATGCGGCATCAAATTGATGTGCTTTGGCTTGGGGCAAGAACCTCTGTGAACCCATTTGCGGTGCAAGAAATAGCTGATGCTTTAAATGGTATTGATATTCCGGTAATGATTAAAAACCCAATTAATGCAGATTTAAGTTTGTGGTTAGGTGCGGTAGAGCGAATTAGAAATGCAGGTATTGAAAGGGTAGCAGTTATTCATAGAGGTTTTTCTGCTTATCATCATTCGAAATATAGAAATTTGCCAAGATGGGAAGTGCCAATTGCCTTTAAAAGAGCTATGCCAGATGTGCCTTTAATTTGCGACCCAAGCCACATTTGCGGTAAAAGAGATTTACTATTAGAGGTTTCGCAAAAGGCTATTGATTTGGATTTTGATGGCTTAATGATTGAGTCGCACATAAACCCAGATAAGGCTTTAAGCGATGCTAAACAACAAGTTACTCCGGTAAATTATAAAAAATTAATTGATAGTATTGTTGGTAGAAACCCTAATGTTGAAAATGCCGATTTGGATAAACTGCGAGAGGAAATTGATGGAGTAGACAGAGAGATAATTGATATTTTAGCTAAAAGAATGAACATTGCTGAAGAAATAGGCAGTTATAAAAAACAAAATAATATTACCATTTTACAGGCAGAAAGATGGAACAGCATATTAAAAGATAGAGAAAGCCAAGGTACAGAAAAAGGATTGACTACTGATTTTATGCTGGAACTATATCAATCAATACATAAAGAAAGTATAAGACACCAAAGTAAAGTAATGAATTAATTTTTTAAACTTTGCTTTATTAAAGTAAGATATCGTTCGCCAGTAACTTTGCTTTGTAACCAATGTTTTATTTCAAAATGATTAAAGCTCACGTGCTTATTTACTGTATAATCCATATCTTTAACTTTATGAAGATATTTTTCAAAAACAAGGTTTCTTTTAATAGGATCGCTAGTTACAAGTATTTTACTGGCTAATTTTACAATTGTAAGGTGCAGCTTCGATTTTACTTGGTTTTGTTTGTAAAATTTTTTAGTAGCAATTAATGTTTTTTCTAAAATATTTTGAGATTCTAAATCAATTAAACAGATTAGTTTTAGGCTACTTGCAATAACTTTAAAATTTAATATTCCGTCATTTTCTTGCTCTAATACCGTATCTAACTTTTGAACAGCCTTTTCGTATTTATCGTACAAATGTAGCACAGCGGCCATTTCAAAATTCATAACAGCTTTAACTGTAGGCCTAACGGGCAACTTTGTGATACCTAAAAACCGATCAACCTGCGGTATTAATTTAAAACATTTGTAAAAATGATTTAGGTTAGAATATAAATTGAATTTATGAGAGTAGGTTTTTAGCTTTATATCTTCATATAAACTTTTGCTAATAATATGAGGAAACCTTTTTGGCAGTTGCTCTAACACTTCAATACCTGCTTCCATTTCTTTATGTTGTTTAAGTATTAAGCATAAATTTATGTAATTATGAATAATGTAAACATAAGGCCGAACCTTTTTATGTATAAACTGGGCATTGTTTTGAAAGTGGCTAATCATGGCTTTCCAATGATTTTTTGCCGCAACAAAATCGTTAAACTCCATACTTAGGGTAGCCCCAATTTCGTGAAAATGCATTTTGGCCGTAACACTTAAGGCCTTGTCTTCTGAAGTAAGTAATGGATCTTTTACTAATTGCTCTAATATTTTTAGTTTATCTTCTTCGGTAGCGTATATTTTTGTTTTACCGTTAATAAATTTTTGATTGAGTATTTTATATTGCCAATAATTGGCCGCTTTAACTCTAACTAATAGCAAAGCTTCATCTAATTGTTCAAGTGTATAATCGGTTTCTATATTAACACCGAGAAACCTTTTTTCCCATTTTAAAATTCTATCTATTTTATCAAAATCTTCATAAGCAGCAGCTAAATTATAGCTGTTTTTTAAATAATAGTAGCTAGCTTTATATAAGCGTTTGTTAAATAAATCCTCCATTTCATCTAACCATTTAATAACTTTAGATTCGTATGATGTTTTATACTCACTTAAATAACTAACTATGGTTTCATATATAAAGCTGAGCGAATCGGCTTCATGTAATTCGGCCTTTCTGTAATGAATGGCAGAAGTATTGCCAACAATATCAATTGGATTATCTAAACTGTTTGAACTTACTGCTTCCGATTTTTCTTTGTTAAATAAATTTTTTAGAAAAACAGTCAAGTCTTCAATTTCTTTATCACCAATCTTAGTATCCAAATTTTGAAGACTGTTTAGCTCCGTAATAGTCTTTTTACCACTTAACAAGCGTATTTTTTCCAACTCATCCTTGTCAAGTTTGGTGCTGATAAAGCTGGCCTCCTCTGGCGAAAGCTCAACAATAATTCTATGTAACTCTTTAAAACTAGGTTTCATAAAAAATATATATTAACATAATGACGTAAAAATCAAAGTGCGGTACTACACTTTTTACATATAAAATATAATAACATCACTAATTTGTTTATCACAAATTTGATGCTTTTTAATTTAATAACAAAGTTTTATTAAATTTGCACTATGTTGAAATATATAAATTTATTTTGTTTGTTGGGTATTTTAATTACAGCTTGCAATACTGGCAACAAAAATGGCACAACTAATAATAATACAAAGCCAAAAGCGGAAATACTTTCTGCGGAACTTTTTAAGCAAAAAATGGACAGAACTAACAATAAAATGGTAGTTGATTTAAGATCACACAAAGAGTTGCACCATGCAGGGCCAATTATAGGAGCCAGAAATTTTGATTATAATGGCGGAAGGCTGCAATTGCTAATTGACAATTTAAACAAAGATACAGCCTATTTTTTGTATTGTGCATCTGGTGGTAGAAGTAGTAAGGCTGGCCAAGAGTTATTAAATGCAGGAGCTACTAAAGTTTATGAGTTAGATGGAGGAATTAGTGCTTGGCAAGCAGCCGGATATCCATTAGCTAAGCACAGCCATTAATACATTTTTACATAAAAGACTTATTATACTACCAATTACAATAAATTAGTTTATATTTGCACTTCAACTCAATTAAGCACTATCTTAGCAATATATTGAAAATTCACCTCTTAAATTGTTAAGGATCTATTAACAGTATTTAATCTTGTAAATCATATTTTCTAATTACCTAATTGGTAAACTCACAGTCACAAATCAAAGTTATTTTATGTACGATATTTTGCAACTAAATGAAATGCTTGTACCAGAGCTAAAAGATATAGCCGACGAAATGCAACTCAAAAATTATAAAAAACTCAACAAACAAGAGTTAATTTATAAAATTTTAGATACGCAAGCCATAACAGACACTACTGCAAAAAAAGAAAAAGTAGCAGCAAAAGAAACACCTGCAAAATCAGCTGTTACAACAACAGCCAAAAAAACAACGGCTAAAAAAAGAAACTCTAATAAAGCTACAGAAGCTCCAGTAAATGAGGTAGAAACAGAAGTGGCGGTGTTAGAAAAAGAAGTCGATTCGGAAAAAAAGGAAGCACCACAAAAACCCGTAAGAGAAAAAAAAGCAAAGCAAAAGCAAGAAACCGAAAAGGCTAATGCTGTTGTTGACAGAAAACAAGAAAGCAAAGAAAAAAAAGAAACTAAGAAACAAAATAAGCCAGAACAAAGATCAGAGCAAAGGCAAGAACCTCGACCACCAAAACAAAAACAAGAAAACCCATCATACTTTAATATAGATTTAGATGGTGCTATTAGTGGTGGCGGTGTATTAGAAATGATGCCCGATGGTTATGGTTTTTTAAGATCTTCTGATTATAATTATTTAACTTCTCCAGATGATATTTATGTATCACCATCGCAAATTAAATTGTTTGATTTAAAAACCGGTGATACCATAGAAGGAACAATTAGACCTCCTAAAAAAGGAGAAAAATATTTTGCCCTCTTAAAGGTAGAAAAAATTAATGCTCGTTTACCACAGCAAGCACGTGATAGAATTCCTTTCGACTATTTAACGCCTTTATTTCCTGATGAGAAATTTAAACTATCTAGCGAAACAAAAAACTATTCAACACGAATAATTGATTTATTTACGCCTATAGGTAAAGGACAACGTGGCTTAATTGTAGCTCAACCTAAAACAGGTAAAACCTGGTTGTTGAAAGATGTGGCAAACTCCATATCAAAAAATCACCCAGAAGTATATTTAATTATATTACTAATAGACGAACGGCCAGAAGAGGTTACAGATATGCAGCGTAGTGTAAATGCAGAAGTAATTGCATCTACATTTGATGAGCCAGCCGACCGCCACGTAAAAGTAAGTAACATAGCCTTAAAAAAAGCCAAGCGCTTGGTTGAGTGTGGGCACGATGTAGTAATATTGTTAGATTCTATTACTCGTTTGGCAAGAGCTTACAATACTGTTTCTCCATCATCGGGTAAAGTATTATCTGGCGGGGTAGAAGCAAATGCATTACACAAACCTAAAAAGTTTTTTGGTGCAGCACGTAACATAGAAGATGGTGGTTCATTAACTATATTAGCAACCGCTTTAATTGATACTGGTTCTAAAATGGACGAAGTTATTTTTGAAGAATTTAAAGGAACTGGTAATATGGAGCTACAGTTAGATCGTAAACTTTCTAACAAAAGAGTATATCCGGCAATTGATGTAGTAACCTCAAGCACTCGTCGCGATGATTTATTGTTAGATAAAGACGTGATGAATAAAATGTTTATACTACGCAAACACCTTGCAGATATGAAAGCAGAGGAAGCTATGGAGTTTTTATTACGAAATATGCGTGGTACAAAAAGTAATGAAGAGTTTTTAGTAAGTATGAATAGCTAAAATACGCTCATAAAAATATTAAATCAAAGCCAATATTTTATTAAAAATATTGGCTTTTTTTATTAGTAATTTTTTTACATTAGGCAACAGCTATCATTTTTTCATTTACAACTTTTAATTGTAATAGCTTACCTTTACACCAATGTTAAACAAAGCTGCACTAATTACCGCAGGAGCCAACCGAATTGGTAAAGCTATGGCTTTGCGCTTAGCAAAATTAGGCTATCATATTATATTGCATTATAATCGTTCGGAGCAAAATGCCTTAACCACCAAAAGTGAAATAGAAGCACTTGGCGTAGCTTGTACAACTGTTCAAATTAACTTTAGCAACCCACAACAACCTATTACTTTGTTTAGTGATGTTGAAGCCAATTTAGATATACAAGTGGTTGTAAACAATGCCTCCGATTTTAATAAAAGCAATTTTGAAACCACAAGTAACGATTTGTTGTTTCATCATTTTAACATAACCTTTGTAAGTGCCTACAGATTAACAAAACTGTTTGCACAAAATAAACAGCAAGGTTTAATTGTAAATTTGTTAGATACTAAAGTGAAATACAACAGCACACAAAATTTAGATTATTTGTTGGCAAAGAAAAATTTATATGCTTTTACAAAAATAGCAGCCAAAGAATTAGGGCCTAACTTTAGGGTAAACGCCATTGCACCTGGTATAATTTTGCCACCGCCAGAAGTTGAGCTCGAAAAAGGGAAAGCTTATATGATGGAAAGAGCGCAAAACATTCCACTAAAAACCTATGGCGATACAGGCCAAATTTGCAATGCCCTGCAATTTTTTATAGAAAATAATTTTGTAACCGGTCAAACAATTTTTGTAGATGGAGGAGAACACTTGGGGTAAAAAAATTTTAATAGCCGAACAAAAGGTTTCTACCATAAAAGTAGAAAAATTAAGGTTGCGTGCCTACATTGGTTTTAACGATTGGGAACGTAAAAAAATGCAAGACTTAGTGTTGAGCTATTCTTTAAAATACAATATGTTTTGGGCGGTTGAGAAAGATGATGTAGCATTGAGCTATAACTACAAAACTTTAACAAAAAGTATTATTAAACTAATTGAACATCAAAAATTTGATTTAATAGAAACCGTTGCTGAATTAATTTATGATCGCATAAAAGAACATCCTTACGTATTTGGAGTAAAAGTTAGAGTAGAAAAACCGTTTGCTTTACGCTTTACCGATAATGTAATGATTGAAATAGACGAAGCCGACCGATACAATGAAGCTATAATTAGTTTAGGCTCTAACATAAATGCAGAAGTAAATACCAAAGTAGCGCTTGAGAAATTAAAAACGCTGGGCAGTATTGCGGAGCAAACCGAATTTATAAGTACCAAACCTTTAAAATACGAAGATCAGGCAGACTTTATAAATGGTGCAGCCAAGCTTTACACCAAATTGAATTTAGAGCAACTCATCCTATCATTAAAAAAAATAGAAATAGACTTAGGCCGCATAAAAACCACCAACAAAAATGCAGAACGCACCATTGATTTAGATGTTACCCTTTATAACAACCAAATTATTGACACCGATGTACATGAATTTGATTTTTTAAAACACTTTGTAAAACAGTTAAAACCTGGTTTGGAGTTGGGTTAGCAGTATTGCTAATACTGTGTTTTCTTATCAACTTTCTTTTCTTTCAAGCAATTTTTACAAAATTGTCTTCCAGTTTTACATTGAAATTGATTTCTGCTTTTAATGCTTTGAAAACTTTTAATACTGTGTGTATAGTAGCACTATTAGCATTGTTCTCAATTTTCGATATTTGACTTTTATTTACTCCAATTAATTCTCCTAATTGGCCTTGGGTTAATTTTTTTTCTTGACGAGTAGTTTTTACCATCTGTCCAAGTAAGTCCATTCGCAATTCGTATTCATATTGCTCACGTTTTGGAGTTCTTTTTTTTCCAAAATATCTGTCTTCCATTTCAGACATTGTAAATTGTTTCATCTTACTCATAATTATTTTTCAAGTATTGTTTTCTAATTTCTAAGGCTTTATTAATTTCTGACTTTGGTGTTTTTTGACTTTTTTTGTAGAAACAATTTGTAGCAATTACTAAGGTTTGCTTTTTATTTTCTTTATTCCAAAATGCTAAAATTTGCATTTGTTTCTTTAAGTACTTTACCCGAAACTCCCAAATATCATTTGTTAGCTTTTTAAGCAATTTGGGGTCTTTCTTTTGTTCCGCCAATCTTATTACGAAAAACAGTTTTTTGATTGCTTTTTCGTCAAGAGCTTGAATAAACTTATCCGCCTCCTCTAAAATTATAGTTTCAAAAAATTGCAATTATTGTCTTTAATCAAAGATAATTAAAGTTTCAAAAAATAGCAACTTTGTGAGGTTTCGTTTTTTTGTGCATAAATGTTTTAATAAGGGGAGTTATGCGTTTTTATATAGAGGCAGCGTGCAGCTAAGCTTTACACCAAATTAAATTTAGAGCAACTCATCCTATCATTAAAAAAAATAGAAATAGACTTAGGCCGAATAAAAACTGCCAACAAAAAACGCAGAACGCACCATTGATTTAGATGTTACCCTTTATAATAACCACATTACTGATACCGATGTACACGAGTTTGATTTTTTAAAACACTTTGTAAAACAGTTAAAGCCGGGCTTGGAGTTGGGTTAGCAGTATTGTATATTGTCAACAATAATTTTTCGGTAAAACCTACCAAATCTTATATAGTGTTCTGTAAAAAAGAACATTTTAGTTAACTTGCAAAAAACACATAATACTTAAATAATATTATATGAAAAGTTTAAAAACATTATCAGTAACAATTTTCGTTTTTGTTATTACTTTAACGTTAAACGCCCAAACTATAGAACCTGCTCCAATTGATAAAGCGGTAATATATTTTGTAAGAACAAATGCCTTAGGTGCACTAATCAACTTTACATATTTTGATGGAGAAAATGTGATTGGAAAGTTTAACGGGCTAAAATATATGAGGTATGAGTGTGAGCCTGGAGAGCATTTATTTTGGGCTCGATCAGAAAATAAATCTTTTGTTGAGGCGAATGTAGAAGCTGGCAAAATTTACATAATTGAAGTAATACCTACTATGGGAGGCATTAAAGCTGGTGTAAGATTAGTACCCATCCATCCTAAAACTGACAAGCTGAAAAAAATACAAAAGCTAATATCAAAAAAGAAGAGTATGGAATTTACGGACAAACAGTTACAGCAGTTTAATAGTCAAATGAAAGAGGTGGTAAAAAAAGGAATGAAAAAATATAATAAGATGCAAAGCAAAAATAAAAGTATTCCTGTATTAAGCAAAGGTATGAGTTTGAAACCCGGCCAATTGCTTTTTAAATAATAACAAAATAAGTTGTAATACCTATATTTATTCTAATTAATCCAAATTAATTGTTAAGTCTTTCCATAATGAATATCTTACTCAAAAAAGTTAATACAAAGCATTTCTTTTACAGAACCAAATGATAACTGGTTAAAAGACAAGGTAAACAGCAAAGAATATTCAAGCAAAAGTGAATTGATAAACGATTTAGTAAGGCAAGCTCGCAATCAACAAGTTAAAATTGATTGGTTGAAAACCAAATTGGAAAAAGCCGAAAAAAGTGGATTAGCAAAGAAGAAATATTAGCTACATCAAAGGCTTATAATCAAAAACCCATCAGATCCTTTTTCATAAAAGATTGTATTATTTAAAAAAATACTTCTATAAAATAGATTTTTTTCATTTTTTTAAACGTAAAAAAAAGTGATGCGCTTTCAATCTTGTGGCATTTTTGGTTTATTGTAAATCATTCTTTAATTAACTTTCTAACCGAAATTTCCGACTTATCGTGATTGCTATATTTTATAATATATATTCCATTTTTAAAATTATTTATATTTATTGTCACCTCCTTGCTATTTGAAATAGGACTTGAAAACATTTTTTCTCCAACTACATTAAACATTTCAATTAAACCATAAAATGGGATGAAACTCATTAATTTTACCCTCTCTTTTGTGGGGTTAGGTGAAATTAACCAAATTGGTTCAATAAAATTTTCAACACCTACTTCGTGTTGCATATTAAAAATGATGGTGTTAAATGTACTATCTTGTAATACAATTAAAGTGTCATTATTAAAGTCATAAACACCTTCATAAGTAAGGTAAGGATCGCAATTATTTTTATATAAGTTATAGAAGGACCAATCAAAAGAAGAAATTTCACTAAAATCAGATATTATTGTTACTGGATAATCAGTAGCCTTAATGTTTAATTCGAAATTATTTGCAAGTGAATGAAATTGAGGATAGCCTACCGCACGGGAGCTAAATGGCCTAAAGTCAGTTTTTAAGTCAATATTTTATATAAAGTTAATATTTAAACAACCAGGATTTAAGGAGTTGCGCAATATAAATCGCATTTCCAAGCTATCATTAGGTGTGTTGATAATGTTTTTTTCGCCTAATATTGTATCAACTCCTATTTCAGACATTTCATTAAAGCCAAATGTTACGGTATCTCGATTTCCAACATTGTCTTCTGCATAAAGATACCAAGTAAGGTTTTGAGAAAATAAAAACGACATATAAAATAATTGAATGAGTATTATACTAATGCTTTTCATAGATTTTATTTTTTGATTAATGAAAACTAAACTACATAATTATAAGCTTAACACAAAATATTTACAAATTATTAATTTAATATTTTTTGTTTTTTAAATATAACTATTGCTTGTTTTGCCAAAGTTTTCCTAAAAAAAATGATTGCGTGTAATCAATTTGTAAGTGATAATAGAAGTTCATTATTATGAGAAACTATGATGAACAGGAATATGTTGCAAACACATAAAACCTCAAAAACGCTTTTATTTAAATTCATAATTGTGCATTCATAATTAGTGCCTATCTTTGCGGCCTAAAATTTTTATATGTACAGAACACATACCAATGGAGCACTACGCATTGAACACAAAGATGAACAAGTAACCCTTGCTGGTTGGGTACAACGGGTGCGCGAATTTGGAGGAATGACTTTTGTTGATTTACGAGATCGCTATGGGTTAACACAATTGGTATTTAGTGATGATATTGATGCTGATTTAAATAAAGAAGCCAATAAATTAGGTAGAGAATATGTAATACAAATTAAAGGTGATGTGTTAGAGCGCAGCGCCAAAAACGATAAAATGCCAACTGGCGATATTGAAGTAAAAGTGAACGAGCTAACGGTGTTAAATGCCGCAGAAATTCCACCATTTATTATAGAAGATGAAACCGATGGCGGTGAAGAGTTGCGCATGAAGTATCGCTACTTAGATATACGCAGGCCAGTAGTGGCAAAAGCATTAATGTTGCGTGCAAAACTGGTAAAGGCAGTTCGCGAATATTTAGATAATTTAGAATTTGTAGAAGTAGAAACCCCTAACCTAATTAAATCAACCCCCGAAGGTGCGCGCGATTTTTTGGTACCATCTCGTTTGCAAAACGGTAAGTTTTACGCCTTGCCACAATCGCCACAAATATTAAAGCAATTGCTAATGGTAGCTGGTATGGACAGATACTACCAAATTGTAAAATGTTACCGCGATGAAGATTTTAGAGGAGATCGACAGCCAGAGTTTACCCAAATAGATTGCGAAATGTCGTTTGTAGATCAAGAAGATGTGCTCAATACTTTTGAAGGCATGATAAAATATGTATTTGATAAAACCATTGACGTACAACTACCCGATTTTATAAAAATGACTTATGCCGATGCCACGAAATATTATGGTAGCGACAAACCCGATTTACGTTTCGGTTGTAAAATTGTAGATTTGAATGAGGCTTGTGGCGGTACAGAATTTAATGTTTTTAATACAGCTTTAGAAGGAGGCAAACTAATAGCAGGCATTGTAGCAAAAGGCACAGCAGGCTATTCGCGTAAGCAAATTGACAAACTAACAGATTTTGTAAAAGAACCACACCGTGGAGCTGGCGGAATGATTTATTTAAAATTTAATGAAGATGGTACACACAAATCATCTATTGATAAATTTTTAAATCCAGAAAAAGTAGCAGAACTAAAAGCAGCATCGGGCGCAGCAGCAGGCGATATGTTGTTAATAATTGTAGACAAAGAAAGTGTAGTACGAAAATGTTTAGGCGACTTACGTTTGCAATTAGCTAAACAAGAAGATTGGATTGACCCTAAAGCATGGTCTATATTTTGGGTAGTTGATTTTCCATTGTTTATTGAAGATGAAGATACAGGCGAATTTACATTTGCCCATCACCCGTTTTGTGCACCGCATAAAGAAGATTTAAAATATTGGGATGACGAACCATTAAAAGTACGCGCCCAAACTTACGATTTGATAATGAACGGCAACGAGTTGTGCAGCGGTTCCATACGTATACATGATAAAGCGACACAAGAGCGTGTTTTTTCAAGCCTTGGCTTAAGTGATGAAGAGCGAGATAATAAATTTGGCTTTATGCTAAATGCTTTTAAATATGGCGCACCGCCGCATGGTGGTTTAGCTTTTGGGGTAGATCGTTGGGTAATGTTAATGGTTGGTGGTCAATCCATCCGCGAGGTAATTGCTTTTCCAAAATCAACTGGTGGCCGCGATTTAATGATGGATGCCCCAGGCGAAGTACCAGATGAAGCATTAGCAGAGTTGGGAGTTAAGGTAGATATTAAGGAGTAATACCAATTTGATTATAAGATGTTGCACAAAAATTTAGAATTTAATTTGCTAAGATTGAGGCAAAAAACGCAGACATAGCCTGAGCTATGGCGAGTATTTTTAACGAAAAGATTGCCAACATTAAAACTGAATTTGTGTAACATTTTGTGATCAATTTGGTATAAGTTGCTTATTTAGCTTTTATCTGTTAGCAGCGCAGCTTAACTGTTTAACAATTTGCTCCGCTAGTTCAAAATGCAATTAACCTTGTTTATTGATTTTAAAAGTTTACCGTGTTAACGAACAATCCTTATGTTTTAAAATGTAATTACAAGTTTGTTTTTGTAAGATCATTTGTTATTTTAGTATAAATATTTGTTATGGCATTCGATGAATATCTGGTTGATCGTGTTCGTCAAATTTTTAAAGAAAAAGCAGCTAACTTTTACGAAAAGAAAATGATGGGCGGTTTAATATTTATGGTAAACGATAAAATGTGCGTAGGGGTAGATAAAGATCGTACTTTAAATGTTGACAGACTAATGGTGCGTGTTGGGCTTCAAGCTTATGAAGCAGCACTACAGATGGAAGGCGCAAGCAATATGAATTTTACGGGCAAAGCAATGAAAGGCTTTGTTTTTGTTGGTCCCGATGGTTTTGATACCGACAAAGATTTAGAAAACTGGATAAATATGGCCTTAGCTTTTAACCCCTTCGCTAAAAGTAGCAAGCGTAATAAATAAAATGTAAGCTTAAATTTATTGTCTCCTTTTTTAAATTAAAAACTTAAGGTTCTACCAAAAATTTAGTGAAATGGTAAATTAATCGTTATTAAACCTTCGAACCGTCATCGCAGAATTTCGTGTAATAAAACGAAACGGAATATCAGAGGTCTCTCTCAAAATCTCATCCTAAATTTTTAGATGTAGTTGCTTATTTTTCTGAGTAATGAAGTTTTTCAAAGTAAACAAGTTTGGTTCTACTACGAATTTAATGAAACATTGCGTTTAAGGCTTAGAAGTACTTACGCATAAAGATACTTTAAATACCCCAACCGTCATCGCAGAAAAATCGGAGAGAAAAGGAGATTTTATCTGCGATCTCGCCTATTTTTTTGGGAGAGATAGCGGATATTTTATTCCGTTGCTCTCCATAAAATTCCGCTATGACGTTTGTTCGGTTTTCATTTTTTCCATTAAAATGGTAGTAGAACCACAAGTTTTAAACTTTCTATAAAAAAATTCAAGTAATGAACTTTTTCTTATTACATAGCGTTGTAACGATATTGATTTGACATCAAAATGACATCATAAAAAAATAGAAATATGCAATTCATTAAAGAAAAATCTGTCAAAACCGTTAATGGTTATGTAATGCTAGTGTTGTTTTTTATAGTATTAGCTTTATTTGTGTTTGCAATTTTTGCCCGGTTTGTACTTTTAGCTGTGCCATTATTTTTGTTCTTTATAATTATGTCTATGGGCTTTTTCATAATTAACCCCAAAGAGTCAAGAGTGTTAATATTATTTGGTAAATATGTTGAAACCGTAAAACAAGATGGTTTTCATTGGGCCAATTCATTTTATACTAAAAAGAAGATTAGCTTAAGAGCACGTAATTTAAATGGTGAAAAAGTAAAAGTAAATGATGCCCTTGGTAACCCAATAATAATAAGTGTGGTTGTGGTTTGGAAGGTAAATGATACCGCAAAAGCTGTTTTTGAAGTAGATGATTATGATGAGTATGTAACCATACAAAGCGAAGCCGCTATGCGTACTTTAGCAAATGCTTACCCTTATGATACTTTTGATGATGCGCAAGCCGATTTAAATTTGCGTGATGGCGGAGTAAAAGTAAACGAAATGTTAGAGCAGCAGCTTACCGAACGCCTGTCAAGAGCAGGTATTGAAATAATTGAAGCCCGAATTTCGCACCTGGCTTATGCGCAGGAAATTGCGCAGGCTATGTTAAAACGCCAGCAAGCTACAGCCGTTGTAGCAGCACGTTATAAAATTGTAGAAGGTGCGGTAAGTATGGTTGAAATGGCATTGGATCAACTAAAAAAACAAGATATTGTTGAGTTAGATGAAGATAAGAAAGCAGCAATGGTTAGTAATTTAATGGTGGTATTATGCTCTGATAAAGATGCGAGCCCAATTGTTAATACCGGAACTTTATATCAATAAAAAAAAGTGAAATATGAAAGGGAAGCTTAAGAACTATAAGATTATTAAAAAGGGTTTTTTTACCAATCTAACAAAATTTGAAGAAAAATTGAATGATTATGCTAATAAAGGTTATGTAATTATTTCTATATCAAGTGATTCTGGTGAAATGTTTGCCCTTATTGCAAAACAAAAAGAGTACTAGAATATAATTATGCCCGATAAAAAGAAATTTGCTTTACGGTTAAACCCCGAAATTAGCAAAGCCTTAGAAAAATGGGCTGCAGATGAGTACCGCAGCATTAATGGGCAAATTGAATATTTGTTACACAAAGCCCTAAAAGAAAGTGGCCGGTTAAAAAACAAGGATTCGTAACTATTCAGAAGTCAGACTTTTTCATTATCAGACGTTAGACATCAGGCATAATTTGGGCGAAAAAGAGCGTTTTTGACTTCATTCAGCCGAATTTATCTAACGTCTGACAGCGAAGCGGTCTGACTTCTAATCTCTACTGAATAGTTACAAGGATTCTAATAAATAGATTTTTTTTTTGGTAATAAGCGGCTTAATAAAAAGTATTCAGTTATAATAGAAAGCATAGTGTAATTTTAAATTAGGAGTTGCATTATTTAGTGTAAAGACATAAAGACTTATAGAAAAACGGAAAAGCTAAAATAAAATTTACTTTTAAGACTTTTCTACAATTTCACCTATAGCTTCTTTTTTAAAGAAATCTTTGATTAAAAAATAATATAGAATTACGCCAACTACATATAGCATGGCAGTAATGTAAAATATTTGTGAAAAAGCTAAACCCTTTGAACGTAATACACCAAAAATCATAGAGCTAAAAAACCAACTACCCGACCATATTGCGGAGTTGAGTGCACTTAATATTTCGCGGTTGTTTTCGCCAACATAGTACATCGTCATTTCGGAAGTAAGTGGGCCAGCCATATTCATTAAAGGTTGGCGAATAAAATATAATACAGCTGCAATAACTACCATACCTGGCACTAAGGCAAAGTACTCTGTAGTGGCTAAACCTATTAAAGCTAATACCGAAAACGATTGCGTTACCGTAATGGCATTATAACCAAAACGGCGTTTTATAATTGGTACAATAACCGCCACAAATGCAACAAAAGCAGCCGTAAAGGAACCAAGTATGGCAAACTGTTCTGAATCAACATTAAAAACATGGTAAAAAAATAAGTTAATAAACGGGATAGTTAAACCAGCACCAATAGCAATAAGCGATGTTGGAAAAACACATTTAACAATAGCAAGCCAGTTGTATTGATTAAAATTAAAACCTGAACCAGTTATTGAAACATCTTGCTTTTCTTTACCTACTCTGTATAAAAAATATAAGGATAATAAACTGATGGTTGCAACAATTTGAATCATTCGTTTTTCGGTAAAAATGGTTTCGGAAATGCTACTACAAACAAATATAGCAATACCAGAAATTATCATACCTAAACTCCAGGTGGCATAATTTAAAGCAATTGCTTCTGTATGCGTTTCAGGTTTGGCGTTACGTAGTATAAAAGGCAAGCCGCAAACTAGCACAACCATATGGCAAAAGCCAAAAGCAGTTTGAGAAAATCTTACTATCCATAAATTACCCAATTCGGCACCCGCCACATACGAAAATGCACACAATACAATACCTATTGCCGATGCGTAGTAAAAGGGTTTAATTGCTTTGCGTTTTATAAACATGCCAAAGGGCAAGGCAAAAAGCATAATAGCAATGGTACGATAGGTTATAAACGAGGCTATCTCAGCATCTGTAAAACCCAATTTAGCCATGTAGATATTACCTATTAAAAAATATACAGCGTTATTAATGTTTATAAAGAATACCGCCAGCGTAAAAAACACAATTGGCCGTTCTAAATTTCTATAATACGCTAATAAATTTTTCAATAAATAAAATAAGAGCGTAAAGGTATAAGTTTTTGTATAATAAGTTTATGGTACTTTTTTGCTTAACCTATTGAAAAACAATAATACAAAAGCTAATTTGTTAAACCTTCTTATACACCAAAATTGCCCAATTTCCTTTGGTTTTAATTATCAACTCGCTACTAAATAAACCTTTTGTAGCTTGCATCACTTCTTCAACATCATCTTTCAAAATGCCACTTAAAAATAAATGCCCTTCTGGTAAAAGTATTTTCTCTAACGCATTTAAATTTTTTAAAATTACATTTTTATTAATATTAGCCAGTATAACATTGTATAAATTATGATGTACTAAGTTAAGGTCGCCTTGTTGTATATTAATATTTTTATGCCCGGTTGTGGTTATATTTTCTAATGAGTTTTTATATGCCCAGTCATCAATATCAATAGCATCAATTGTAGTGGCATTTTTCATAGCTGCTAAAATAGCCAAAATACCTGTTCCGCAGCCGTAATCTAAAACGTTAGCATTGGTAAAATCAATATGCAACATTTGTTCCAACATCATATAAGTGGTTTCGTGATGGCCAGTACCAAATGCCATTTTAGGAGCCAACTCAATTTCATACTTATATTTTTGTTTTATGCTATGAAAAGGTGCTTTTATTAAAATTTTATCCGCAACTATTACGGGTGGAAAATTTTCTTCCCACTTTGTATTCCAATTTTCTTCTTCTAAAATATTTTTAGTGAAATTGCTGGCTGCTTGCTTTTGCCCAAACAGTTGAAGTTGAGCTTTCATTTCGGCTTCATCAAAATTAATTATATCAACAAAGGCTAACAATTGATTGTTGTTTTGTTGAAATGAATCGAAATTGATTTCAATTAGGGCAGCAATTATTATTTCTTGCGAGGCTACTTCTACCTCATTAAAGGTTAGTTGTACAAATGGCATATTACGAAAACAATGTTTTGTTTAGTGTTAAACCTGCTGTGTAGCAATATCTATTATACCTAAAAAGCTGTCTGCTTTTAATGATGCGCCACCAATTAAACCACCATCAATATCACTTTGTGCTAACAAGTCGGCGGCATTAGTTGGCTTCATGCTGCCTCCATATAAAATACTAACTTGCTTAGCAATAGCTTCATTATATTTTGTTGCAATTACCTTACGAATAAATTTATGCATTTCGTTGGCTTGCTCTGGTGTAGCCGTTTTACCTGTACCAATAGCCCATACTGGTTCATAAGCAACCACTACATTTTTAATTTCGACTTCACTTAAATGAAACAGCCCTTCTTCAATTTGCTGTTGGTTTGTTTGTTGATGCGTTTCGGCTTCGCGTTGGTCTAAACTTTCACCACAACAAAAAATAGCTGTTAGGCCAGCATTAATTGTAGCACTTGTTTTTATTGCTAATAATGCATTGCTTTCTTTTTGGTATTGCCTTCTTTCAGAATGGCCAATGATAACATAACTGCAACCTACATCTTTTAACATCACTGGGCTTACTTCGCCAGTATAAGCACCACTTTTATTTTCAGAACAGTTTTGTGCCGCAACTAACAGTACCTTACTTAAACTTTTTGGTATTTGTGTTACTACGTTTTGTAAGTATGGAAAAACCGGACTGCAAACAATTTTTAAATTTTCAGGCATTTTTTTTCCCTCTAAGCCATTGGCAATTTGGCTAATAAGTAGGCTAGCTTGTTCACCTAATTGGTTCATTTTCCAATTGCCGGCAATTATTGTATTTCTCATATTAAAAATTGATTTCTGTATTGTTGGGTTTGCTCAAAAACTGATTTTAAAATTAGTAAATCTTCATCATTCAATTCAATATTTCTACGCTGCATTACTCTTTTAGCAGTTTCTAAAGCTTTTTCAAAGTTATATATTTTTTTTTCGCCCCAGCTAAAAGAGGGAATAAATTTATTGTGAAAATTGCCACCAAAAATATTAGCAAAAGTACCTACTACTGTGCCCGTATTAAACATTGTATTAATGCTGCATTTGCTATGATCGCCCATAATTAGGCCGTGAAATTGTTCTCCACTATTTATAAAATTTTCTTTATTATAGCCCCAAACTTTTACTTTACTATAGTTATTTTTTAAATTAGAACAACTGGTACCTGCACCTAAATTACACCATTCACCAATTACAGAGTTGCCCAAGTAACCATCGTGCCCTTTATTAGAGTAAGCTTGAAAAACGGTATTAGAAATTTCGCCGCCTACTTTACAGTAAGGCCCAATAGTAGTTGCTCCATAAATTTTGGCACCCATTTTTACAACCGCATTATTGTTTATGGCTAAAGGTCCGCGCAACAAAGCACCTTCCATAATTAAGGCATTTTCACCAATAATTACCGGCCCTTTTTCTGCATTTATGGTTACGGCTTTTAAATTGGCATTTGGGTGAATCCAAATATTATCAGTATTAAAATAAGTATTGCCATTTATGGGTTTTGGATTAGTAAAGATGTCTTTATCAATTAAAGTTTCATCAAAAACAATGGCACTTTGTGCTAGTTTAAAAAAATCGGCTGGTCGGTTAATTTGCTGAATTTCAAAATCAAGTTGATGAGCTTCGCCATTAAAATTTTGCAATTCAGTTGCATTATTAAAATGTTTTGCGCTGTGTACTGCAACTACTTTTTTATTTTGTTTTAAGATGCTTCCGATAGGCATTTGCAGTATTGCCATGCATAAGTGTTGGCTTGGCAATATGCTTGCATCAACATAAAAATTGTTGTTGAAATATTGGTTTTTAAATTTTTGCTTTAAATAAGATATTGGTAAAGAGCTCACTTCTATTTGACTTACTTTTTGCCATTGTTGTTTTATAGTAAAAAAACTTAACCTTAATTGAGCAATTGGTTTGGTTAAATTAAGTGGCCATAAATTTTTAAAATCTACTGGGTCAAATAAAATTATACCACTAAGATTGTTCATTATATAAAAATAAAAAAAACCCTTCCGATAAGGAAGGGTTTATATATAATAGTTTAGATAATTTAAGCTTCTTCTGAAGTGGTCGCTTCCTTTTCAGGTGCTGGTACAACTTCTTTTTCAGGTGCTGGTTGTTCAGTAGATTTTTTACCGTATCTTTTATTAAATTTATCAATTCTACCTGCAGTATCAACAAATTTCATTTTACCGGTAAAAAATGGATGAGATTTATTAGAAATCTCTAATTTTACTAATGGATATTCTTTACCATCTTCCCAAACAATAGTTTCTTTACTTGGCGCTGTAGAACGTGTTACAAATGTATGATCACAAGAGAAATCTTTGAAAACTACAAATCTATAATCGTTCGGATGAATATCTTTCTTCATTTCTTTTATTTATTCCGTCTGCAAAGATACTTTTTTTTTAAACTATTTCTAAAAAAAGGAGATTTTTTTTAGAAATAGTTAGTAACTATTCAGTAAAGGTCAGAAGTCAAACTGCTTCGCTGTTAGATGTGAGATAAAATTCGGTTAAGTGAGGTCAAAAACGCTCTTTTTGCCCAAATTATGTCTGACGTCTAACTTCTGACAATGAAATGGTCTGAATTCTGAATAATTACAATAATTAAGGATAGTTTTTACAGGTATTTTGGTTTTGGCTATCAATGCTTTTATGTTACCAACTACCGCCAGCACCACCACCACCAAAACTACCGCCACCAAAACCACCGAAGCCACCGCCACCAGAACTTCCGCCACCGAAACCGCCACTACTGCCTCCACCAAAACCGCCTCTGTTACCACCATAGGTGTTGCCGCCCCATTGAGGGCCATTAAAAGGTTTTACACCCTTGCCAGAATATATATAGCCGTCGCTTTTTTGCTTAGATGCGATGTAGGAAAATAAAATTACAAAAAAAATAAAAACAGCTAACATTATTAGCAATGGTATTAAAGGATGAGCTTTTGTGTTTTCACTAATTTGAACAGTAGTAAACTCTCCTCTTAAATATTGTTTAATACTTACTATGGCCTTATTAATACCACCAAAATAATCACCTTTTTTAAACTCAGGCAGCATTACATCTTCTACAATGCGTTTGGCATAGGCATCGGGCAAGGCGCCTTCTGCACCATAACCAGTTGCAATAAAGGTTTTACGTTCGTTAGGAGCAATTAGTATTATAATGCCATTATCTTCATCTTTTTGGCCTACGCCCCATTTTTCGCCCAATTGAAATGCAAAAAAAGAAGCTTCTTCACCTCCTAAACTTTTTACAGTAACAAGTGTTATTTGTGTGGAGGTGCTATCGTTATACGCTACTAATTTACTTTCTAAACTACGTTTTTGGCCTATGCTTAAAATCTCGGCAAAATCGTTAACTAAGCGGGGTGGGTTTGGCCTGTTTGGTATTGTTGGTTGCCCCAACAAGCTACTTTGTAAGCCAAACGATAAAGTTATTATAACTAATAATAGGTATATGTATACTTTGTTTTTTTGCACTAAGCAAATGATATTTCATTAGAAACTTCATCGGCATCTCCTTCTTCTTCTGGAAAAAAGTTACCTAACTTGGCACCAACTAAATTAATGGCTTCGAGCACTCCAATTAAATATAGGCCTTGCTTAAAATGGTCTTCAATTATCCAGGCGATAGAATCCCAAAAACCTTTTATAACTGTATTGTCAATGCCAGTATCTCCCAAAATGGCAAATTTGTGGCTTTTTACTGCAAGGTAAATTAATACCGCGTTTCTTTTTCTGGTTTCATTTAGCTTTAGTTCGGTAAATATTTTTTGTGCTCTTTCAAGTGAATCTCCTTTACATTCATTTTCTAAATGTAATTTTATTTCACCTGTAGTTTCTTTTTCCCAAGCTCTAATGGTTTGTACAATTTTGTACTGCTCATCATCAGTAAAAAATTCACTTGCTTTATCTTTTGCCATTATACGTTTTATTGCAGTTTAAAATTCAACATCTGGTGCTTCGTCTGCTCCTTCTTTTGCTTCAAAATAAGCTTTCTTATCAAAACCTAACAAACCTGCGTAGGCTGCTTGCGGAAACGAGCGCACCATAGAATTATAATTTTCAACTGTTTCGTTAAACTTTTGTCGCTCTACCGAAATACGGTTTTCTGTTCCTTCTAATTGAGCTTGTAGCTCTAAAAAACCTTTATCTGCTTTTAATTCAGGATATCTTTCAAAGGTTAACAATAACCTTGAAAGTGCGCCACTAACTTTACCTTGCGCTGCTTCAAATTGTTTAATGTTATCGGCAGTTAAGTTGCTTGGGTCTATTTCTACTTTAGTGGCAGATGCTCTTGCGTTTACTACGGCTTCTAAAGTACCTCTTTCAAAATCAGCTAATCCTTTTACCGTTTTTACTAAATTAGGTATTAAATCGGCACGACGTTGATATGCTGCTTCTACATCTGCCCATTGGCCTTGTACTTTCTCATCTAAGCTAACCATACCATTGTAGCCGCATGAGCTCATAAACACCACTACCATTAAAAGTAAACTGTTTTTAATTATAATTTTCATTCAATTGTTTGTTATTGTATTGTTTTATGACTGTATTTTAAATCAACCGTCAATTTTATAAAGTAATTATTTTGAAATATTGTTCGCTTACGGCTCTTTTTTTTAAGATAATTTAATTGTCGGCAAGTTCCCTTCTGTTTCGTCGTTAATAATGCGTTCATTGTCTTCTGCGCCGTGTGTTAGTTTTTCTAAACGCTTTCTAAACACCATTACTAATAAACCAAAAGTAATACAAAAAATGGCTATGCCTGTAAAAATTGTAAGCTCACCTAAGCTATCGGCAGATTCGCCCAATAAGCCTGCTAGTTTGTTTCCGAAACCAGTCATTGCAAAATAAATACCCATCATTAAAGCAGAATATTTTACTGGTGCCAGTTTAGTTATGTAAGATAAGGCTACGGGCGATATACACAACTCACCAATTGTATGCAACAAATAGGCTAAAACCAACCAATACATGGCCGAAGAACCGTCAGCTTCATATTGTGCAGCTGCACCAGTCATAAAAAAGAAACCAGCTCCCATTATCATTAAACCTATTATCATTTTAAATAATGAGGTTGAGACTTTTCCTTTTAATTTTCTACTAGCCCAATATGCTGCTACCGATGTACCTAAGAAAATAATAAACATAGCATTTAGTGATTGAAACCAAGATGCTGGCACTTCAAAACCCAATAACATTCTATTAGTTTTTTCTTTAGCATAAATGTTCATTAAACCACCAGCTTGTTCAAAAGCTCCCCAAAAAACAATAACTAATAAAAAAGAAATAATAAGTACAATAACCCTGTCTTTTTCAATTTTTGTTAAAGGCCTGTTTTTTGCCTCTATGTCTACTTTATTACTTGAAGTACCAATAAAATTACCTACTGAAGCCAAATGTTTTTGCCCTAAAATATATTGTAATAGGCCAAGTGCCATACCAATGCCAGCTAAGCCAAAGCCATAATGCCAACCGTGTACTTCACCTACGTAACCCACAATTATACTAGCTAAAAACGCACCAATGTTTATACCTATATAAAAAATGGTGAAACCTTTATCGCGCCTAATATCGCCTTGTTGGTATAAGCCCCCAACCATTGTTGATATATTGGGTTTTAGCATACCAACACCCGCTATAATTAAGCCTAAGCCTGTATAAAATGCCCAAAGTTGTTCAATAGCTAAAACACTATGACCAAATACTAATAAAACACCGCCTACTAAAACAGATTTTTTTTGGCCTAAAATTTTATCTGCAATCCAACCGCCAGGTATAGAAGCTACATAAACTAACATAGTGTACCAGCCATACAAGGCTAATGCTTCTTTATTACTCCAACCCAAACCTGGGTTTTCGCCCAAGGTTTTAGCGGTTAAATACAGCACCAATATGGCACGCATTCCGTAATACGAAAAACGCTCCCACATTTCTGTAAAAAATAAAACATATAACCCTTTTGGATGTCCAAAAATTTCCCCCTGTTTAATTGCTTTTGTTGCCATTTAATTTTTTATAAGTGCTGAAATATAAGGCTTATCTAAATAATATCACAATTACTAAATTTTGAAACTATATTAATTGATAAACATCAATATTTTTAATGAAATTTTTATTTAAAATAATTGCTGAAGATCTTCATCAATTTACCTATAACTGGCTGTAAGTGGTAATTGTATAATATTTACAGTCAGTTATAATTTTATATTTGGCTGTAAATATGTATTTGTATGATTACAACCAAATAAAATGGAATCATTATTAATAGGTAGGCATAATGAATTAAAACGGTTTGAGGAATATATGCACTCAAAAAAAGCGGAGTTTGTAATGGTTTACGGCAGGCACAGGGTAGGTAGAACTTTTTTAATTAGAAAAGCTTTTGATAAAAAATTTACCTTTCAATTACCTGGTTATGCTAATGTAAATACAAAGGAATTAGGTGTTCAATTTTACATAACTAAATCTAATTGTTAAAGCTGTAAAAAAAACGGGAAGTGCATTAAATATGCAATCCCCGTTTAACTTTATAAATACTGTTTGTTTATTTCTATTCAACTTTTATAAATTGTTCTACAATTGATTGTAAACCATCATTTACGTAAATTATATAATTGCCTGCCTTTAAATAGCTTACCTCCAATTTTATAACTTCGGTTTTGGGTTTTATTGATTGAACTGTTTTGCCCATATAATCAACAACAGTAACTTGTAAATTTTCAATATTTAAGCCTGTCGTTTCAATATTTAGTATTTCTTGTGCTGGGTTAGGATAAATTTTAATTTTTGCAAACTCTTCTATTTTCTCATTAAAATTGTTCAATATTGTGTCATCATCCTTTGTTTTTTGAGAATTATCTTCCACACAACTCCACAAAGTAATGGCTTCAAAATTTTGAAAGTTATAAGCATCAACGCAAAAATCGTTTTCTACATTACAAAAAAGTTGCCCTTCATAATAAAGTCTGTTTTTTTTGTTTTCGCAATTGTTGCTTGTTTCTATATAAATATAAGAATGAACGCCATTGGTATATTGGGTTACAGTTTGGTTGTTGCAACAATCGTCTAAATCTACTATGTCATTTAACCAGGGGAAATCTTCGAAGTTGGGTTTCGTTTCTTCATGATCTGGTATGCATTCTTCTTCGTAACTCCATAAAGTAATGGCTTCAAAGTTTTGAAGGTTATAGGCATCAAAGCAAAAATCGTTTGCTACATTACAAAAAAGTTGCCCTTCATAATAAAGTCTGTTTTTTGTGTTTTCGCAATTGTTGCTTGTTTCTATATAAATATAAGAATGAACGCCATTGGTATATTGGGTAACGGTTTGGTTGTTGCAACAATCGTTTAAATTTACTATGTCATTTAACCAGGGGAAATCTTCGAAGTTTGGTAGATTTTCATTACATTCTTTAGGTGTCTTAACTTCATAAACCGTTTCACAACGTGCATCCGACTTGTCATAAACAAAAACAGAATGTGTTAAACTATTGGCACTAAGTGTAAGCGAAAAGGTTTCGTCTGCTTTTACTTTATGCCTGTTCTCTGCGTTTTCACCATATAGTATTTCAAAAGAATTCCAGGTGGTACTGCTTACATTTAATTCAACTGTAAAAGTTTCATTTTCGCTACAGCTTGTACTTATTTCGTTAACTACAGGCTTTGCCCAGTAACGATAGTTTTCGCAATCGCTTATAGCAAAACAGGCGCCATCTTCTAAAGAAATCCCTATTTCATTGGTTAGTTCATTAATGTTTCCTTCCCGCCAATCTATACCTTCAACTGCTAAGTAAGAAACTCCATATACGCAATAATAATCAGCAGCAAAATAATTATCATTACTGTCTCGCATTGCAAACTGCCCGGTAAAGTTAACTTCTAATATGTTACCATCTTCCTTAGTTAATAAAAACAGGTAATCGTAGGCTTCATTTTCTGTAGCATCAAAAATAGTGGCTGGTTCAAACAAACTATTTCCTTCACACAAATCGTCATTATTTGCAACTACAGAACCTGCGTTGGCCATACATTCTATCGGCTCTTCTTTACAATTCCATAAAGTAATGGCTTCAAAGTTTTGAAAGTTATAAGCATCAACGCAAAAATCGTTTTCTACATTACAAAAAAGTTGCCCTTCATAATAAAGTCTGTTTTTTGTGTTTTCGCAATTGTTGCTTGTTTCTATATAAATATAAGAATGAACGCCATTGGTATATTGGGTTACAGTTTGGTTGTTGCAACAATCGTTTAAATCTACTATGTCATTTAACCAGGGGAAATCTTCGAAATCGGGTAGATTTTCATTGCATTCTTTTGGTGTTTTAATTTCGAACTCTGTAACACATCCTGCATCCGAACTTTCTCGCGCCTTTATAGTATAGTTTAATTTATTTGTAGGAAAGGTAATTGTTTTCTTTCTCCCAAACTTAAATCCTTCAAAATCATCTCCCCAAACCCAAATACTACCGCAAGTCGAACAGTTTATGTCAAATTCAACGGTAAAGGTTTTATTTCTGTTACAGGTTATATTTAATATTTCAAATTTAGGATCTTCCCAAGAATAATGAGAGATGCAATTACTTATATCAATACACGCGCCATTTTGTATTGAATTTCCTAAGTGATTGGTTATATTACTTATGTTTCCGTTACTCCAATCTAAGCCCTCTGAAGCCAGGTAAGAAACGCCATAAAAACAATATCCTCCTCCACCAAAATAATTACCATAATTATCTTCCAAAGTAAAGTCACCAGTTTTGCTAACTTCTAAAATATCGTTCCCTTCATTAGTCAACAGAAACAAATAATCATAAGCTTTATGATCAGTTGTATTGATGGCTTCAATAGGTCTAACATATTCGCAGTTATCATGATTACCATTACTAAGCACGGTACCCGCATTAGCAAAACATTCATTAATTGGCTCATCATCACAGGTCCATAGAGTAATAGTATCAAAGTTTTGAAGTCTATTATCTTCAATACAAAAATTACCTTTACTGTTGCATAAAAGCTGGCCTTCAGAATAGAGCCTGTTTTCGGTTTTTTCGCAATTTCTTTTTGCCTCAATATAAATAAAAGAATTAGTGCCATTTGTATATTGAGTTACGGTTTGGTTGTTGCAACAGTTGTTTAAATCTACTATGTCATTTAACCATGGGAAATCTTCGAAGTTTGGTTGAGTACAACTTGTTTCTATATCAGCTATGCCATTACAGCCTTCTTTATTCTGACTAATATCTACTTTTTCGCTTTTAGCCCCAATACGATCAAGCCACTCTGGAAGTAAGCAACAATTAGCCAAGTTGCTGTTATTGGTAATGTTTATACTAGAGGTGATTTTTTCTATGTTAAATAGGCTATCAATATTTTTTAAATTGGGATTGTCTGAAATATTTAAGTTTTTCAATTCATCGTCTACAGCTATATTACCAATGCTTTCCAAACTTTGGTTAGATATTATATTTAAGTTGTACAAAAAATAGCCTGCCATCGATATATCAGTTAGTGCAGGATTGTTAGATATAAATGCACCCCCATTATCAAAAATGTATCTAAGTTTTTCTAAAACAGGATTGTCATATACTTCCAACCCGCTAGTCTGACCCAAATATATAAAAGCATTTTTCAAAGAATTATTGTTGTAAATTTTAGCTGTACAAATTTCAGTAAAGAGTCTTCCAGTTGTTTTAATGTCTGTTAAATTAGGATTGTCATTTATCCGGAAACTACCGCAATCCAGATAAGTATCTTTTATTAAAATTGAAGTTAAACTAGTATTTTCAGAAATGAGTAAGTCATCATTAAGGGAAACCCCTTCAATTAATATAGTTTTTAATGCAAAATTATTTTTAATAATAATATCTAAATATGGCTGTACATTTTCAAAATCAGGTAAATGACTTAGGGCATTATTGTTTTCGATAACGAGCGATCCTACTTCTATCTTTTTAACTGAAATGGCATCAATATTTAACAGATTGGGATTATTATCGATAATAAGTTCAACAATACTACTAACATTTTCCAAACCTTCCAAGTTTTGCAGTTGTGGGTTGTTTTCAATTGTCAAACTTTTAATATTGATAATAGCGTTAAGTCCATTTAAATTTTCAATATAACAGTTCCTAATGTAAAGTGAACCTTTTATAGTAGTAAGTCCAGATAAGGCAGATAAATCGGTAACGGGATCATTTGAGTTTTCACTATCAATAATTAAATCTCCATTAATTACTTCACAAGTTAGTTTATCTACAGCTGCTTGCGTTGTTAATATAATAGGTTCTTCGGTATCGCAATCAATTACCTCATTACAACTTGTTTCTATATCAGCTATGCTATTACAGCCCTCTTTATTTTGACTAATATTTACATTTTCGCTTTCAACTCCAATACGATCAAGCCACTCTGGAAGTAAGCAACAATTAGCTAAGTTGCTGTTATTGGTAATTTTTATATTAGAGGTGATTTTTTCTATGTTAAATAGGCTATCAATATTTTTTAAATTGGCATTGTCTGATATATTTAATCTTACTACTTCATCAATATCAAAATAACCAATATTTTCTAAACTTTGGTTTGATATTATATCTAAGTTGTACATTAAATAGCCTGCCATTGATATATCAGTTAGTGCAGGATTGTTATTTATAAATACATCCCCATTATCAAAAATGTATCTAAGTTTTTCTAAAACAGGATTGTCATATACTTCCAATCCGCTAGTCTGACCCATATATATAGAAGCATTTTTCAAAGAATTATTGTTGTAAATTTTGGCTGTACAAATTTCAGTAAAGAGTCTTCCAGTTGTTTTAATGTCTGTTAAATTAGGATTGTCATTTATTTGGAAACTACCGCATTCCAGGTAAGTATCTTTTATTAAAATTGAAGTTAAACTAGTATTTTCAGAAATGAGTAAGTCATAATCAAGGGAAACCCCTTCAATTAATATAGTTTTTAATGCAAAATTATTTTTAATAATAATATCTAAATATAGCTCTACATTTTCAAAGTCAGGTAAATGGCTTAGGGCATTATTGTTTTCGATAACGAGCGATCCTACTTCTATCTTTTTAACTGAAATCGCATCAATATTTAACAGATTGGAGTTATTATTAATGGTAAGCTCTTTATATATCTCACCAATGTCTTCTAAACCCTTTAAATTTTTCAGTAGTGGATTATTTTCAATTGTTAAACTTTTAACGTAGATAATAGCACTAAGGCCATTCAAATTAGTAATATCATCGCCAGCTATAGTAAGCGTTCCTTCTATAATATCACATCCATAAGTGACGCTAAAACTGTCAACTGCTGCTTGTGAACTAAGTGTAATGTCTTGTGTGCATTGTGCATTTAAAATTTGTAAGTTGGCTAATAAAAAAATAAGTGTAAAGCCAAATAAATTAAGTGGTTTCATTTTAAAATTATTTTATTGTTAATGAATATTTTATTTTATGCAGCAAACTTAAATCAGCTGTAAATAAATTTTACATACATTATTTTTGTTTTGTGGAATGAATTTAAAATTTCACACTTTTTAAAATGCTCACTATTAATAACTTACGATATTATTTAGCTCTTTTTTGTGCAAAAAATACTTGTAATAGCTTTTTAAGAAAGCTAAAATCAAAAAAGGCTTTGTTTTTAACCGTTATTTCTACTTACGGTTTAAAGCAAAACAAATACGCAGGCTTGGTGCAAAATGATTTAGATATGAAGGTGTTGTTTGAAGACTAAAATATGTTTAAAAAAATTTCAATACAAATAAAACACATTACAACAATATCTATAACTGTAGTTTTTTTTATATTTATAGGTTTGTAAAAAATAGGAAGAAGCAACTTTAAGCTCATATTTTAAATTGAAAAAAAATGCAAACTATTTTTAATTTTTTACGTTAATACTTACAATACATAAATTTCAACTCTAAATGTTTAGCTACTAAAACCTTAAAAAACAAAACATTAGTGTATGCAATCTTGTTCATTTCAGATGCCTTTCAGAAAAATGCCTTTAAAGCATTTGAAAGAGAAGAAAATAAAAATGTGGAAGGGACAGGTTTGGGTTTGGCAATTTGTAAAAAAGTAGTAAACATGCATAAAGGTGACATTCATTTAGTATCTAAAGTTGGTAAGGGTACTGCCTTTACATTTACAATTAATGCAATGGCATAAAATTGAATACTAGCAAAAGCCACTTGTTAACCTTATAAATTAATTAACGCTACTTATTTTTAAACCTGTTATTCTTAAAATTTTCATTCAAAATAGTAAAGTTTAGTTTGCCATTTTGTTTTTTAAGATGTTCTAATACTACTAAGGCTTTTATTAAGCGCAACTCGCTGCTTTTAGGTTTGCCAATTATATGTAAAAGCGAGCGTTGTTTGCCTGCGGTTAATTTATGAAACAACTGTTCCCCTTCTGGGTCTTGATATAATAGCTCTTCCATTTCTTCGGGCATAGGCATGCCGTATTTACTATTGTCTTCTTCTAATTGTACTTTTATGGCCTTGTTTAGCTCCAGTTTTAACTTTTTGCGTACCTGCGAGTTTACCAATATATAATACCTTCCCTGGCCCATTGGCATAATGCCACCTTGCCAACTAAATTGCTCATTTAAAGTGCAAATTACACGCTTAATTTTTTTGTTTAAATACCATTCTGACACCTTTTCTGGCAATAAAATATAAAAACCGAAAACATTACTGTTACTATTTTTTATATGGCCGTCAAACTGTTTCATTATTTGAAATTACGGGCACTAAATTAAATAAAAATTACTAGATAGTTAACACAAAATAGAATATTTAATAAATTGATAATAAGTATTTTGTGTTAAGTGTTTAGCATTATTTTGAAAGATAAAAATACTTGAAAATTTCGATAATTTAAGGGAACTTATACACAACAATTAAAGTTATAGTAATACAATTTGAAAACATTAAAAATTTAAAGCAATGACAAATTTAACAAATTCATCAAACAGTACGGACTTGAAGCAACACAACTTCGATAAGTCTCAAAAAATGACACCAAACTCTAACTATTTTGCAGGCAGGTTTATAAACAGACCTCGCAGAGCAAGCGGTAGAATGAGATAGTCTAATTTATTAACAAAGAAAAACAGAGCACTTACCTTTTTTAGGTAGGTGCTTTTTTTATTGGAAATGGATTAAATGTTTTTAAAAAGGGAATCATCTTTCTTTCAATATGGAGCAGACTTTAATAGTCTCTTTCTATATCCAAGCATTCAATACCAGTAAAGCAATGTTGAGTATTGTGGAATTGAATGAATTCAACCTTATCTCCAAACCAATTCAATACTGCTTCTCTTTCTAACAAGGTTGGTTTTTCTGATAAAATGATTGATAAGAACTCCATTGATAATCAGTAAATTTTTTACGTACTTTATGTAAAACCGGATTAGCGTGTATGTAATAAATTAGTTGAGATAAGTAGAAATTGTCTTTTACTTTCAATCTTTTAAATGGCCTATGAAATAGGTTGCCCTTTCTATTTTGATGTCTGTTAAAAGCCATTGCATAAACAGTAAACCACCTGTTAAACTGTTTATTAATAATTGCAGGAAAATCAATATTTACATTAGTCTGCTCCAAAACTTTTTTATGAATGGCTAATCGGTTTTCTATTGCTGTGTTTTTGATGGTAGTTATTATATCTTGTTCACTTCTAACTTGTACTAATAAATGAAAATGATTATCCATTAAACAATAAGCATACGTTTTTAAATATCCCGATAAATAAACTGCATATTTTTTTAAGAAATACAAACGATTTTTATCACTTTTAAATAGTAGTTCGCTATTATTTGTTCTGTTGTAAATATGATAAAAGACTTCCGGCTCTAACTTTTGCAAATATTTTTCATTGGTTGGCATTAAATCAAAGCTACAAAAACATAAAACTTTCTCCAAATACGTAAGGGTGACACCTTTCATTTTTCAACATAAGGCGAAAAAAAGTTTTCCGAAAGGATACGCAAGGGTGACATCTTTTCAAAAAAGGTGTCATCCTTTGCCTGGATAGCTGTGCATAAGTTAGACGTATTTACAACACATTTCAATTGACAATAAATTATCTTTGTAATTGTGAAGGGATGTACAGATGTATATCCCTTTTTATTGAAAAGAAACAACAATGGCTTTAAGCGTAACAAAAAGTGTATCAGCAAAAAAAGGTGAATTTTATAATTGGGAAAGACTTTGGAAACCGATTGATGCAAAGCAACCAGATTTTGACCGTGATGGTTTTTTGATTGAGAAAAGTGATTATTCAAATACTGAACTTGAGCAGCTTGATAAATTAGAGGAGAAGGACTACTTAATTTTAATTGGAGAACCAGGAATAGGTAAAACAAAAATTTGCGATCAGTTAAAAAGTAAATTTTCAGAACAAAAAAAGCAAAACTTCATTTTAATCGAATTCAAAACTATTACTGACTTATACTCCATTGAAAAGCTCTTTATCAATAAAGTAAATGCCAAACTAAAGGAAACGAATCAAGAAGATCTTTATGTTTACTTAGATGGGCTTGATGAGAGCATATTTCAATTTCCAGCCGTTGTTTCAAGTTTTGCTTCTTCTCTTGATCAACTAAAAGAGTTCAATAACAGATTAAAGCTAAGAATTACTTGCAGGACAATTAATTTGCCAGATGAATTAGAAAGTAAATTGAAGGAATTTTATAATATTACAAGTAATCAGAAAAATTGCTTTGAACTTCAACCGCTCACAAGGCAAGATGTAGAAACTGCTGCAAAAGAAGAAGCGTTAAATCCTAATGCATTTATTGATGAATTAATTGAAAAAGATGCTGTTCCTTTTGCTATTAAACCAATTAGCTTAGCATTTCTATTAAAAACCTTTGGAGATAAAGGCAAGTTATCCAAATATTTAAAAGACATTTATAAAGAAGGACTTTTGCATCTATGCAAAGAGCCAAACAAATTCCGCAACAAAGAAGCAAGACATTTGTTAAAATATAAGCTGGTTGATGAGCAACGTTTGATTATTGCTGCACGAATAGCTGCACTATCTATCTTCTGTAAAAAACCCCAAATAAATATAGACAAAATTGAAGACTACAACTTACCGTTAGGAGATATTGTTGGATATAATGAAAATGTAAAAGAAGTTTCTGTTGAAGTTAATAATGATGAAGCAATAGAAGTACTATCAACAGCACTCTTTGGTTTGGATGGATTCAGCCATAAATCTTATGCTGAATTTTTAGCTGCTTATTATTTATATAAAAATGAAGTTCCATTAAATGTTGTTCAAAATTTTTTTTTTAATGAATTGAATAAAGTATATCCGCAATTGGTTGAGGTGGCTGTTTGGTATACTCATTTTAACGAATCCTTTTTAGCGGATTTAATTGAGAAGGATTATGAGGTTTTGTTGGATAAAAACACTAACCACGTTTCGCCTGAGAAGAAAGAGAATTTGATTGATCGATACATTACTGATTTAAATAATGCAAATGCAAGTAATAATGTATACATTTCTTCTTTTAAAAAGCGATTCCATTATGATGGACTAACTGAAAAGATAACTAAAGAGCTAAATAAATCTTCAAACAAATCATATACAAAGGGTTTTTTAATTGAGCTTGCTCATTTTTCAAACCAAGATCATAAACTTCAAAATGCAATTTTTGGTATAGCTAAAAGTGAAAAAACAGGCCATAACTTGAAGTGTCAAGCGATAGAATACATTGGAAGGTTTGGAGATAAAGGTACTTTTTCAAAGCTAATACCTTTATTGAATGATATAACAGTTTCATTTTCTAATATTAAAAATCCAAACTTCATTCTTAAAACGTTAAAGCACTTTTTAAATCAATGCTCTGATATTAAAGAATTTGTTTTGGACAGAGTTGTTATCAATGCTTTTAAGACAATTGCTAACAATGAAACTTATTCGGAATTAAAAGGAGAAATTGAAAATATTATATTTAAATTAATTGCCAAGTACATTCTAAAAGTACCTTATAATATTACCGAGGTCCTTATTCCCCAACTTAAAAAAGCAGATGGTAGAAAAAAATTTTTTGAAAAACTTATTAGTGAAATCGTCAATATAAATGAAGTAAAATCAGATCTTTTTTTAGAATCATTCGGTTCATTATGCAGTAAAAGTGATTGGAACTGGTCTTTAGAAAAATTTGAAAGAGCAGAAAATCTTATTGAAAAAAAGTGTTGGTTTATTTTAATTAAAAGAATAATTGATGATTGTCGTGGATACACTTTATCTAATGAAGACCTAAATGAGTTTAAAAAAATATGTACCACTACCGACTATGCTATTTTTGCAGATGATTGTAACAATACAATCAAAAAATATAAAAATGAAAAGGCAATTAATGACCAGTATATAATAAATCAAGCAAAAAGAGATAAAGAGGAAATTGAAAAAGAAAAATCAAAACAAAAAGCATTAGAAAAAGAACTTAAAATTAAAATTGAGGAAAAAAGCTGGAATGGTATAGCTCATCTTTTAAAATTTAAAGTACTTTTTGGTAGTTCGGAAAAACATTGGAGTTCAATAGAAGAAAATCTGAAGCACCGTATTGTTGAAATTGCTAAAGAGTATAAGAAAGAAGATAAACCGTTTAGCTTTGAGGCAATTTTCATTCTATATAAAGCCGATAAACGATTTTTAAAAATTAAATCTATTTTTAGCAATTGGATAAATTATGTTTTTGATAACTATCCAAACCAACCTTACGACAAAGAAAAAATAGGAGAAATCACAGAATATTTATATCATAAATCGCCACTCAATTCGTTGATTTCAATCAAACATATTTACGATAAATTGTATAATAAGGTAAGTGATTACTATCATTTCGCTAATCTTTTTTCAATTATTGATCAAATTCAAGATTCACACCTTAATTGCTTTTTCTATGATTTAATAATTGAAAAGAACAATTTCAAAAGTATTAAACATCCAAACTTGTTTTATTGGATTGTTAGAAAATTGATAACACAGAAGTATAAACCACTATTAGACGATATTAATTATTGGCTTAAAAATGGTATACAAGAACTCGACTTTGAAAATTTAAGATTTGTTTTTAAACAGTCGTTTGTATCGCTAAATGAAGAACATAGAAATGCAGTATTAAATAAACTAATGCAAAGTAAATCATTCGAGAAATACTTTATTGAAAAGACCCTTAAGCCGTATAATAGCTCCGGTGAAAATAAAATCTTTTTTAAACAACTTGAAAATGTAGACTTCAAAATTCTAAAGGAATGGTATTGTCATCTTGAAGAAACATTTAAACCAAACAATAGTAACAACTCGTTTCAATCGAAAGTTAGACTACTAAAAAATCGTTTGATAGATATCCTCATTTCCAAGTCAAAAGATTTCGAAATAATTGAATTGTTGAAAAATGATATTTACAAACATAAAATTAGGTACGCCATAAAAATCATTTTACCAAAAAACTGGCAACCACCCAATCCCCAAGATCTATTACAAAGCATAAAAAAACACAAAAGAACAATTCAAACAGAAGAACATTTATCTGATTTGATTTATGAAACTTTGGAGCAGCTTCAAAAAGATTTTAAAGAAGAAATAGAACCTATTGCAAATGTTTGGGGTTCAATCAAAAATAAAGTTAGAGGCCCATTATCCGAAGATGATATTAGCAACTATGTTAAATCGTATTTGAAAAGGCAATTATTAAATAAGGCTATTATTGTCAATAGAGAATTACAAGTAAATACAAAGGAATCAAGTAAAGGCAAAAGTGCAGATTTTTTTGCTGAAGTAATTGCAGTAGACAAAACTGGAAAAAACAAACAACTGACTGTAATTATTGAAGCGAAAGGAAGTTGGCATGATGAAATTCAAACTTCCATTGAGTCACAATTAATCATTGATTACCTTCAAAATTCAAATAGCAAGAATGGTATTTACTTAATTTATTATGTACTTGATTCAAAAATAGATAAGAATTGTAGTCAATATATAAAAGGTGACAAAAGTGGTGAATTTGAAACACTTGACAAATACAAAAAAAATTACGGTGAACAAGCAGAAAAAATGAGTGAGCAATATAATTTAAACATCAAAAGCTTTGTATTAGATTGCACCTTCGATCAACTCGAAAAATGATACAAAAAAGCTAACGCAAAGATGACACCTTTTTTAGGAAAGATGTCACCTTTATCCTTGCTTCAGCCAAAAGCACAAGCCTAACTAAAATAATTTTAACTAGCCAAAACTCTTTTTTATTTGCGCCAATAACCGCTCAAATACCACAGGGCTGGCTGCTAACATTTCGCTTTTAGCCATAAAATCATTTCCACCAGAAAAGTCGCTGATAAGGCCACCTGCTTCTTTAACAATTAAAGCACCTGCTGCAACATCATAAGGTTGTAAGCTCCACTCAAAATAACCATCGTAAGTGCCATTGGCAACGTGGCACAAATCTAAAGCTGCCGAACCTAAGCGGCGCATGCCCATGCTGTTGTACATTACATATTTAAAAACTTCTAAATAAGCTTCTGCCTTGTCGTAATTATAAAACGGAAAGCCAGTAGCAAACAACGCTTTTTCAAATGGGTGGTTATTTACCTGCAACTTTTGTTCATTTTGAAAAGCGCCGCCATCTTTTATTGCAGTATAAAAGGTTGACAACACACAATCGTAAACCAAGCCAATTAAAATAGTATCGCCATCAACCAAAGCAACAGAAACACAATAAGCTGGTACGCCACGCAAAAAATTGGTAGTTCCATCTAACGGATCTATAACCCATTTAAGCGGTTCTTCGCTTCTTTTGGTGGTTTCTTCTTCGGTGTAAAAACCTGCTTCTGGTAAAACTACGTTTAGGCCTTCTACCAAAATTTCTTCGGCAATTCTGTCTACCTCGCTTACCAAGTTGTTTTTAAACTTTTCTTCAATGTTTAGTTGCGCTTTTTTTAGCGACATTTCTTGTATGTATCGGCCGGCTTTTTCAATTATGGGTTTTGCTTCAGTAAGTATTTTATGTAAATCCAAGTTTTTTAAATTTAAAGTTAGTAGTAAAGGTGGCAACAAAAATGTACAAAAGCAAAATAAGGCTAATTAATGCGCCAATACGGTAAATTATATCGGTATATTTTTGGTAAAATGTTTTAGTAAGATGCTTTTGAGGCACTACCGCTTCAATTATGCCAGCTTTGTTGTTGGGTAAATGTTTTAGTATTTCCCCTGTATTGCTAATTACTGCCGAAATACCAGAGTTGGCAGAACGCACAACAAATCGTCTATTTTCAATAGCTCGTAATTTTGCTAAGTTTAAATGTTGTTTAATTAAAGTGGAGTTATCAAACCAACCATCATTAGTAATAATAATTATAGGTTTATTTTTGTAAGATGCTTGAGCGGCAACTTCATTTCCAAAAACGCTTTCGTAGCAAATAGCCGTTGGGAAATTTTGTTGACTTGCATATGCCTTTTGGGGAATTGTGCTGTAGTATTTTTTTTCAAAAGGCACGCCCAAGCCTGCCTTATATTTTTTTATAAAAGGAAAAACCTCAACACCAGGTACTAATTTATTTTTTATATGAAAAAATGTTGTACTGTCACTTTCAAAAACAGCGATGTTAAATTTTTGGTTTTTTTGGCCACCATAAGCTCCATAAATTAGAGCTCCATTTTGCTTTAAATATTTTTTTAAATAGCCTACAGAAGAATATACCTTGTTACTATGTTTTACACCAAAACCTTCTGTAATAGCAGTTTCTGGCAATACTAAATAAGCGCACGAAGCTTGTTCAACATTTTTTAACAAAGGGCTTAGGTATTTTCTTTCTTCTTCTGGTTTTTTCCAATTAGTTAATGCTGTAATATCAAAAACAGGCTGTTTTACATTTGGTTGAACTATTACAATTTTTTCTTTTTGATATTTAATAAGTGTACGTGCAAAACCCAACCAATGAGATAATGCAATTGGAACAATCATAAACAACACAAGCACAAGCACCATTTTTTTTGAAATAGATTTACTGCTCCACCATTTTTCAATAATTAAAAACAGCAATAGGTTAATGCTTAAAACCCAAAAACTACCACCAGCTACACCTGTAAATTCGTACCATTGTATTATGTTGGTTTGCCCTGCTAATCCGTTGCCCAAGTTTAGCCAAGGCCAAAAGCAATTGGTGTTTAGGGTTAAATATTCAAAGCCTACATAAAAACTAACAAAAGCCAAGTAGCCTACTATCTTACCAAAAAAAATATACGCCTTATTAAAAAGCATAAAAACGGCACTTAAACATAAAGCGTGATACAGCCAAACCGTAACTGCGCTAACTAAACTATATTTTGCTAACCAATAAGTTGTAACAATAGTAAACAACAAGAAAGCCACAAAAACGTGTTGCAATAATTGGTAGTTTGGCTTTTTGTTTTGTGAAAAATTGGCCTGTAAAAAAAGCAAAGGAACAAAAGCCACAAACAAGCCTATAAAAAAATAAGAAGCATGCCAACCCGCTATTAAAAGCAAAGCAGCTAACAAAGTTAAACCCCAATTTTTTGTAGTGGCTAAAATAATTTTAAAATTAATTGAGGTGAAAGTACGAAACTACTTTTTAGTTTTTAAAAACCAATTGGCGGCCTTACTATATGGCCCACAATGCCAAAGGTTATTTGGTGGTAGTTTTCTTTTATATCTACAGCCAATGGTTGGCTTGCATATTCAACTTGTGAGGTTGTATTTATTCTACCATTATATTTTAGTTGCAAACCAAACATTTCGGTTAACAATACTCTGTAAGTGGCATTAAGGCCTAATTTTGAAAAATTGTTAGTCCAGCCTAAATCACCATCTTTAAAAAAATAATTTTTAGCAACATCTAATCGGTCATCAAGCTCATAAGGCCTTTCTCTATTTATAGGTATGCTTTGTGGGTAAGCAAAATAAGTAACAATAGGTACATATAATTGCAATACCAAGTAGTTGCTTTTATTTAAATGATAATCTGTTATTAAAGTTAAATCAGCAGAGTAGCGGCCGTAATCTTCTGCCGCAAATATGGTAGAATTAGTTTGCGAAACCTCTTCACTTCCCATAAAAATTTCGGCATTTAAGCGCATACCCATTAGCACTTGGTTACGTATCATACAAGCTGGAAAATATGCAAACAACTCTCTGGCAAAAGTATAACTTAGGTTAAAATTGTTGGGGTTTATTTTATGTTCGGTAACATCTGGAAATGCACTTCCGTTAAAAACCAAACCGTCGTTGTTTAAACTATTGGCAAAATCAAATTCTAAAATATGCCGATTGAAACCTGTATTGGCCATTAAACTTAAACCGCCAACTTTTGTTTTTCCTTTAAATTGTTCATATTCTGCAAAAGAAATGCCGCCGTTTAAACCAATATCAATAGTTGGGTGAAACTCGCGCCTTTGTGCATGGCTTAAAAAAGTAGATAATAATAGTATTGAAATGAGGATAAAAAATCGCATAGTAAAGCTGTTTAAAAATTGTAGAACGTGAAAAGGTTATTATTAAGTATTTTAGGCACAAATTTAATTTAAACTTAGTTAGTATTATAGATTAGTGCATATAAAAATAATTATAGTTTTTTGGCGAAACAAAGCTCAAACCTTAGCCTTAATAGAAGCCATTTATAAATGGCAAACTATTAGCTTTGAGTTGGTATTGGTGCAAAACCAATGTAACGAAGATGCTTTTGCAGCCTTGAACCAAAAAAAATTACACAAAATAATAGTACCCGAAAATAAAGGTTTTGGTGGCGGCGTAAATTTGGGTGTACAATTGCAAACTAACCAAGCAACTAATTTTACGCTATTATTAAATACCGATGCTTTTATTGAAGAAGCCGAGTTAGAGAAACTATTGCACTTTTTTATTAAACAAAAAAACACTTTTAGCCTTGCCCCAAAATTAATTGAAAGCAATGGTACAGAAAGCAAAACTTATATTGGAGGCAGAAACATTGCCAAACAAGTAAATACACGCATATTGCAAAACACCTCAACAACAAACAAAAATTATGTTGAAGTAGATTATAATGTTGGAGCGGTTTTTTTAATCAATAATCAACTAATTGATGAAGTGGGCTATATTGATGAAGCCTATTTTTTTAGTGGCGAAATTGCCGATTGGTGTTATCGTGCTCAGCAAAAAGGCTTAAAAAATATTTGTTATTTAGATGCTTTTGCAACACATACAATTGGCGATAGTAAACTTAGAAACACCTTGTATAAATATTATAACTTCCGTAACCGTTTTGTATTTATTAGAAAGCATAAAGAATTTAAAACAGAACAGAACAAATGGTATGTAAGGCTTTTTAAAGAATTAATTTACGGTTTGTTGACCTTCAATTTTACAACTATTAAAACTATGTTTATTACAATTACAGATGTTTTAACAAAAAGTACAGGCAATAAAAATCATCATTTTTTATGAACCGTGTTTTAGAAATAGAATTGTTTAATGCTTTACCAAAGTTTTTTTTTGGTAATGAAAAACATTTGCTCGTAAGCGGTTGTGTAAATAATTTAAATCATTTTGAAAAAGCCATTTTATTAATAAATGAACAAGAGGTTGGCATTTCACCATCTTACATAAACTACAAAAAAACAGCACAAAAACTTTGCAAAAACGCTTTCCAGTTTATGGTGAATTTGCCATCTATAAAAAATGAAAAGCTTGTAAATGTTGCATTGAAAATTTATTGCAATAATGAAATGCAGCTTGTTAAGTTAGCATCTATTGCAATAAAAAAACAATTGCCTAAAGTAGAAACAGAACAAGCTGCAATGATAGCTATTTGTATGCCAATGTATCAGCCTAATATAAAAATGTTTCAGCAACAGTTGCAATCTATACAAAAGCAAACCTACCCAAATATTAAAATTTTTATACAAGATGATGCTTCTACACCAACCGCTTTTAATGAAATTGAGGCTGACCTTAAAGCTTACGAAAATATTTATTTATTTAAAAATGATGAAAATATAGGCTTTTATAAAAATGTAGAATTACTACTTAGTAGAGTTGGCAATAGTTTTGAATATGTAGCATTAAGCGATCAAGATGATGTTTGGCAATTAGATAAACTTGAAAAACAAATTAATTTTTTACAGCAGCAACAAGCCGACTTATGTTATACAGATTTAACTATTGTAGATGAAAACAAAAGCATTTTACAGCATAGTTTTTGGTTAGATAAAAGCAATCATTTACAAAAAGCATTTGCTTTAAATATACGAAATGTAGCAACTGGCGCAACTATGTTGTTTAAACAAAAGGTATTAAAACAAATATTGCCTTTTCCGCAGCAATTTGGCAAAGCGTATCACGATCATTATATGTGCGCGCAATTGCAAAATACCAAGCAAAACAAAGTGGCTTATTTAAATGAAGCCTTAGTTAATTATGTGCAACATGGCAACAATGTTACTGGCTTTTCAAAAACGGAAAGCCTTGGTTTTTTACAGAAATTGATAAAAGATTTTGCCTTGTTTAAATTGATGATTGTCATTTTATTTGGAAAAGAATTAAAAAAACATGAGCTGGTTATTGGCGAAGCAGCAAAGTATTATCACATTAATTATCAGCGATTAAAACTTTTTGAAGTATTCCAAAACCAACTTTCAATTCAATATTTTTTTAATGTTTTTACCGATTTAAAATTTGCGCTTCGTGCATTTTTTTTATCTTACCAAAGCTATTTTTTAAATGTGAAATTAAACCGTTTTGATGAAGTAATTTATAAAAGTATTTTTATAAATTTAACTATAAAACTTCGTTATTGGTTGTATAAAAAATGAGTAAGAAAAAAAACATACAAGAAGAATTAATAAAAATTCATACTGAAAAAGCGCAGTATGAATTGCAAAAGCTAAAACAATCTTTTAGGTGGAAAGTTGGTAACGCCATTGCTCGGTTTATAGAGTTTTTTTTGATTAGAAAGCCTGAAAAACTGTCAATTGATTTTATTGAAGATCATCTATACACAATTGACAAACTAAATGCGGAGCGTGAAGCGAAAGAAAAAAAAACGAACCTGCCTACAAATATTGATCACATATATTTTTTAGTGAGCGATGATGATTGTGAAAATTCCATTTTTGGCGATACGCATGTGGCTGCCGATTTTGTAGGTCGGCTTGGTTTGCTTTACAAGCAAGAAAACTTACATTTAGTTAAACACGATAAAAGATTTTCTATTCCACCAAACTCAATATTAATTAGTATGCTTTGGCAAACAGAATTGCCAGCAAGCAAAAACAACTATTTTTCAATAGCGTGGATTAGAAATTATGCAGATAAGTGGGCAGAAAATTCTTATTTTTTACAATACGATATTTACTTATGCAGCTCACAAAAAATTGTAGATTATATAAAATCATTAACCGAAAAACCAGTTTATTTATTTCCATTAGCAGCCAATGCTCAAAGGTTTTGGCATTTAGAACTAAACAACAATAACATAGTTTTTGTAGGCAATAAATGGAAAGAAGAAAGATTAATTGACCGCTTTTTAAAAACCACCAAACACAAAGTAGAAGCTTATGGAAAGGGAAGAGCAAACAAAACTATTAAAAACAAGGACATACCAAACTTATACCAAAATAGTAAAATTGTAATTGATGCTGCTAACGAAACTACTTTAAAATGGCAATCGTTAAATATTAGAGTTTTTAATGCAATTGCAGCACAACGTTTGGTGTTAACCAATTCATTAGAGGCGGCCAAGCTTTTTAAAAACGAAATACCGGTTTACAAAGATGAAGCTGATTTAGAAAAACAAATTTCATTTTATTTGAATAATGAAACTGCATATAATCAAAAGGTTGTAGCGTTGTGTCGAGAACTTTTATTTAAACATGATTACGCTCACCGTAGCGAAGAACTGGAGCACATTTTTGCATCAAAAATAAATATTGCTATAAAAATTGCCGCAACAGAAGAAAATAAACAACAGTTTGGCGATTGGTATTTTGCTAAAAGCTTAGCCAAAAATTTTAATTATTATCAGCACCAAGTACGTATTGATTGTAGAGAAAATTGGAACAATGCCGAAGCAGTAAACGACGACTTGGTAATTGTACTAAGAGGGTTGCGTGCTTACGAACCAATTGAAAATCAATGTAATTTTATGTGGTTAATTAGCCACCCCGAAAGTGTTACTGTAAATGAAATGGAGCAATATCAACATTGCTTTATAGCATCTGATTTTCATTATAAAAAATTGGAAGCGCAAGGTGTTGAAAATATAAGTATGTTGCCTCAATGTACTGATACCGATCTTTTCCATCCCTTACATAATAATAAACCTAAAGAAGAAGCCTTGCTTTTTGTTGGTAATAGCCGCAATGTTTATCGTAAATCGGTTAAATATGCAATTGAGTTGGGTATGCCCATACATGTTTATGGTGCTGGCTGGAAACAATTTATACCTACGAAATATATTAAAGCGGAGTTTGTACCAAATGAAAAATTAAATGAATTATATAACCGCTACCAAATTGCATTAAACGATCATTGGGATGATATGTTAGATTTTGGTTACGCAAACAACCGAATATTTGATGTTGCAGCGAGCGGCACAACATTACTGAGCGATAAGCCAAAGGAAACAGAAGATATACTTCCAGCGCATTTTTATTATAAAGACAAAGCTTCGTTTAAAACCAAAGTTGATCAAATAAAAAACAGTATTATAAATATAAACAATACGGTTTTGCATACGGATAGCTTTCACAGTTTTAAAAATAGAGCGCAAGATATTTTAAGCCAATATTATGAATATAATGAAGAGGTGGTTTGAACTTAACTTTGGTACGCAGCGAAAGCATCGTAATAAAAAATTTAATCTGCTTATTATAGGCGCACAAAAGTGCGGCACAACTAGCTTGCATTATGCTTTAAACCAACACCCACAAATTTACATGACCCAACCTATTAAGGAACCAGGTTACTTTCTGCCATTTAAAACAATGCAGGCATATTACAAAAGCAAAAACATTATACTAAAAAATGAACAACACTTTTTTGAGCATCATTTATTAAAGGGCTACAATGACGAAACTTATTTTGGAGAATCTTCAACATTTTATACTACAAAGCAATGGGGAACTTTAGCCTTAGCCAAAAAAATTAAAGCCTACAACCCACAAATGAAATTTATTTATTTGGTAAGAAATCGGGTTGATCGGATTATTTCACATTATTATCATGAAAAGGCGAAACAAACCAATTTAGAATTTCAACATTTTTTAAATAGTAACAAAGAGGCTTTTGAAATTTCAATGTATTACAAACGTTTGCTACCTTTTATTGAAGTTTTTGGATTGAAAAATATCCAAATAGTTTATTTTAATGAATTGATTAACAACACTAAAAATGCGGTAAAAAAAATATACACATTTTTAGAAATGCCAATTTTGAAAGAATTAAGTAACTTAGACAAAAAAAACGCTACAACTTTAAATATTTTGGAACAAAATAAGTTATTTAAGGTGCAAATTTTGCACCACCCTAAATATGAGAGCCTAATATTAGATGATCAACTATTTATGCACATCGCCAAAACCAAAGTTGCAGGGGACCGACGCCTTGTATAATGAAATTGGCTTATTGCAAAATAATTTCGGAGGAGAGGTACATTCTTTATTTCCTTTTAAGAAACCTTTATCACGTTTTCCTGCTTTTTTGTATGGTTTACATAATTTAAGAATTGTGGAAACTTCTGCTATAAACAGTAAGCTTAACCATATTTTTGCACCTTCTTTGGTGTATTTGCCAGTTTTAAATAATTTACCCAACCCCATTGTATTTAGTATAGTTACCAGCATTAGTAAACAAAGCAAACTTTTGCCCAAAGCATTTATAGATAAATTAGATGCTTTGGTAGTTTATAGTGAAAGAGATGCCAAAATATTATATTCAAATAATTTTAAAAACATAAATGTAATTAAAACAGGAATTGATATTAGCCCTTTTACCAAACATCAGTTACCAGTAAATGGTACTTTTAACTTATTAATGGCTTCTGCCCCCTGGGAAACAAAACAATTAAGCAGCAAAGGAATTTTGTTGTTGTTGTCAACATTACAAAAAACCAACAATTTACATATTACCTTTTTATGGCGCAATGTGTTAGAAAAGGAGATTGGCACTTTAATTAAAAAATACGATGTTGCAGATAAAGTAACCCTTATAAATAAAAAAACAAATGTGGCCCAATTATTAAAAACGGTACACGCAACTGTATTGTTAAGTAATGATGCCAGTGTTGTAAAAGCCTATCCACATTCATTAATTGAATCTATAATTAGTGGCAAACCTGTTATTACCTCAAAGCAAATTGCCATGGCCGATTTTGTAGAACAAAATAGTTGCGGATTGGTATTAACCGATTTTAATGCTGCTGCATTACTTAAATGTATAAATAACTTGCAAGCAAATTACGAGCAATATTGTAATGCAACACTTAGTTTAAATGAGAATTTGTTTTCTAATAAACGCATGTTAAAAGACTATGAAATGTTATATGAAAGTTTGCTTTAAAAAAGTGTGTCAGGCATTAAAAAAAATGTAACTATTCAGTAGAGGTCAGAAGTCAGACCGCTTTGCTCTAAGACGTCAGATAAATTCGGTTGAGTGAGGTCAAAAACACTCTTTTTCGCCATAATTGTGTCTGATGTCTAATGTCTGACAATGAAATGGTCTGACTTTTGAACAGTTAAAAAAAATCTTTAATAATTTGTTTGCCAGGTAAAAAACGTAAAGCTTTTTTTAAAAACTAAAGTTTAAGTTCATTTTTGTTTTTGCTTAACAAAACTAACAATGGTAGGCATAGCACTACGCCAATACACAAACAAATAATAAATAGTTTTGAAAGCGTGACCCAATCGGTTAGTTGATCTTTTGGAATAGACCAACTTAACAGAAACAGGCAAGCAAAAAAACTTAAACGCCCGGCAAGGCTAATAACAGAATAAAAAGTAGCCCTTTGCCCAGCACCAATTTTGGGTGTAATTATTGCATTTACAGGGGCTTTTATTAAAGCGCGCGGCACACTTCTAAATAAAATAACAAATATTAAAATAGGGTGGAGGTATAAACCCAACAAACCAACAATAGCTAATATTGATAATAAAGAAAATACCAATACTTTTACAAAACCAAAACGCCTTGTTAAAACCATACTTTTACCAGCTGCCCAAGCACCAATAAACATAGCCAATGCATATAAAATACCACTTATTAATGGTGCTTTCATACCTTGTGTAAATGCTTGTTTTTCTAACAATTGTAAGTAAGGTTGATAAAACTCGTAAGGCACATGAGCTAATACATAAATAATGGTTAAGTAAGCAAACAACCAACCTAAAGGCACAGTTTTTAAATATACTATTGTTTGTTTTAGTTGATAAATTACAGATGTCGCTCGTTCGTTTTCTAACTTTTGAGGTTCTTTAAAAAGTAGTGAAATTACTACCGAAGTTATAGCGGCCATTAAGGTAATAGCATAAGGCCAGGCAAGGTTGTAAGTGCCAGCTACACCACCAATTAGTGCCGCCAAACCACTACCCAACATTACATATTTATTTACAATTGCTTCTTTATCTCCATATTCATTTTCGCGGTTGGCATCTTTTAAACTTTCAAAATGAAAAACCGTGTTAGTGCCGCTTTGAAAAGCCATCCAACAAGCAAAACAAAATTGTGCAATTACAAGAATGAAAAAACTATTGCCCAGCAAATAGAAAATGCAAGCCAATAATAAGGCTAAAGCAGAAATAACCAAAGTCGCTTTTCTACCAATAGCATCAGAAAAGTAACCACTTGGTACTTCTAATATTACTACCGAAATGTAGTAAATGGCCTCTAACAAAACCACCTGCCTAAGGCTTACCAGCTCATTAAAATATAAAAAGAAAACTGGCATCCAAACTATAAAATGTACCGCTACCTGATAAGCAGGGTATAGTTTTACATTATTATTCACCACCCAAACTTAAACTAAATGTGTAATAGTTTTTCAATTATGTTTTAATATAAAGTTAAATTGTTCATCTCTTGTTAATTCTTCGTTCTCTAACATTAACTCTAATGTTTGGCTAACCGTTGTGGCGTTGTACTTTAAGTTATCGGTAATTTGTTTTAGCTTAACAGGTTTTGCTTGTAACAATTTAATAATAGCAACTTTTACATCATTTTCTAATGGTTTGGCTTTTTTGGTTTTCAGGTTGTCTCTGCAAACATCGCAAGCACCACAGTTAATTTCACTTTGTTCGCTAAAGTAATTTAAAATAATTCGGTTTCTACAAACTGTTTTATTTTCAATAAACGCTAATACGGCATTTACATTATTGCTTCTTACTTTGTATAATTGTTCAATCTTTTGCGTATCAAATTTTAGGTTTTCAACTGGTAGCCTTTCCTCTAAAAAAGTAATGCGTGGTTTATCGCTTTTAGGCTGGTAATCTATTAATTTCTTTTTTTTAAGATGCGTTAGCTGATCTACCAAATCGGTTTCTTTAATTTTTAAAGAACGAGCCATTCTAGTTTCATTAATAGCTACATATTGATCTAAAACACCTTCAAAACTGCGCAGTAGATGTTTTGATAAAATACTAAGTTGCGGTTGTTCTCTTTCAAATTTTTCTAAATAAGCTTTTTTAGCTTTAACAAATATGCGCGAGGGAATAAAAAAGGCATCGTTGGTAGAAAGGTAACCTTCATCGCACAATAACTTTATACTGTTAAAAGCCTGCAAAGCATTTAATTGAAAGGTATTACATAAATCATAAATATCAAAATCGAAAGTTTTATTTTTGCCCGAACCAATTGCCAACTCATAATAATTGCCAATAGCCTGGTAAATTTTTTTAGCAATATCGGGCGTTACTTTGCTTAAAGTTAACTGGCGTTTAAGGTTTGCAATATCATTTTTGTTGTACAACGTAATGGCATAACTATTAAGGCCATCTCTGCCACCTCTGCCAGCTTCCTGGTAATAAGCTTCTAAGCTATCGGGTATATCTAAATGTACAACTAAGCGCACATCAGGCTTGTCAATACCCATGCCAAAGGCGTTGGTGGCAACCATTACACGACACCAATTTTCAATCCAGTTTTGCTGTTTGGTGTTTCTTAAAGATGCGCTTAAACCGGCGTGGTAAAAATCGGCAGAAATATTATGTTGTAACAAAAAGCCGGCAAGATCTTCTGTTTTTCTTCTGCTGCGCATGTACACAATTGCCGAACCTTGCATTTTGTTTATTATTTTTAAGATGCGTGGATATTTGCCTTCTTCATACCTAACATTATAAAACAGATTTTCACGGCTAAAACTTTTGGTAAAAATTTTGTGATCTTCATTAAATTGAAGTTTGTCAATTATATCGGCTTTTACCCGTTCGGTTGCAGAAGCGGTTAATGCAATTATTGGTAAGGCTGGTTTAATATCTCTTAGCTCATTAATTTTTAAATAAGGCGGACGAAAATCATAACCCCATTGCGAAAGACAGTGTGCTTCATCAACTGCCAAAAAACTAACGTTCATTTTTTCGAAGCGTTCAATAAATATTTTGGTTAGCAAACGCTCTGGCGAAACATACAATAATTTAATGTGGCCATAAACGCAATTGTCTAATATTAAATCAATTTCACGGCTGCTAATACCCGAAAATATGGCGGCGGCTTTCACATCTCGCTTTTCTAATTGCTGCACCTGATCTTTCATTAAAGCAATTAAAGGTGAGACTACTATACAAATGCCTTCGCAAGCCAAAGCTGGTACTTGAAAACATATTGACTTGCCGCCACCAGTTGGTAATAAAGCCAAGGTGTCTTTTTTATCTAAAATAGAGTGAATGATATCTTCTTGTAGTGGGCGAAAGCTATCGTAACCCCAATAGGTTTTTAAAATATTGTGTATGTTGTTCTCCACTTTGGGTTAAAATAATTATAGTTTGTAGGTGGTTTTCGAATAACAAATTTATTAAATAAAACGAACTTTTTACATTGCTGAATAAACCAGTTACTCTAAACTTACTGTTTCTAATTGCATATCAATAGCTGGCATATCTATCATGTGGCATTTTTCGCAAAATTTGGGGGTTTCGTTTTTGTACCATTGTTGCCTAAAGTATTGGTAGTCTTTTGTGTTTAAACAATGTAGTAAACCATCTTTAAATACATTGCCAAAGTTTAGCTCTTTAGGAAAGGGTTTGGCGCAACAAGGTGTCATATAACCATCCCAACTAACATAATAATGCGACCAAGGGAAGTTGCATTTTTGAAAACCTTCTTTACCTTCAAAATCCCAAACCGTAAAATCGATGTTGCCCAATTTGGTGGCTTTTAGTTTAGCTTTTTGTAATTGGCGTTTAAAATCAGCGCTCATAAAAAGTTTATAATAACCTACATCGTGTGCCGTTACCGAAGCCACATTAAAAGGTGTAATGTTTACATATTTTACGCCAGTTTTTGATGCTACTTCAACCACTTCTGCCATTTGATGATAATTTTCTTTAACGGCAACAAAATTGAACATTACATCTGCTCTTTTACCTTTGGCATTTTTGGCAATAGCCGCAACGTTTTTTATAAAAAAACTATAGTCAGATTTTAGTCGAACAGTTTCGTAAATATCTTCTACACCATCCATTGAAATTTGAATGGTATCAATTTTATCTGCCAAACGGCTGGCCACTTCAATGCTATTGGGTAAATGTGCGTTTATTGAAATAAAAATAATAATGCCTTTACTTTTTGAACGAATATAATCTACTGCATCTTCAATTTGTTTGTACATTAAAGTTTCGCCCAAGCCGGTTAGGCCAATGGAATCAACATAAGGATAAGCTTCATCAACTACATTTTTAAGTTGATCTAATGCCATAAAACCTTTAGCCATTTCGTGGCCATATAAATACTCTCGTGGGCAAGTAATGCAACGTAAATTACAGTGATTGGTTACCTCTAACATTATAGAATTTGGATAAGCTACCTTTGTGCTATTGCTAAATTTGTAAGCGTAATGTTTCGCCTTGTTATAACTGTATTTAAAAAAATCACCACCAGTTGGTAGGCTTTTTAATCTTTTAATAGCTTTACTAATTCTTCTGTTTGACATGGTTGTGTTGAACAAATTTATAAAATACTATCAATAATTTATTGTTAGTTTGTTTTTGTTGAAATTAATTGAGTCCTTTTTTTAGTACGATTGATACTAAATAACCTCTATCATAATAAAATTATTGAATTTGATCAAATAGCTAATTGGTCATTTATTAAATGTATTTTATTTTTATAATTTCTTTACTGTTATAAAGAAATATGAAATTCTATTCAGTTAAATAAATTTTTTCACTTAACATATTAGAGCCACTGCCTATAGTAAATATATAAAGCCCTTTCTTTAAATTTTCAAATGGAAAAAGTGCTGTATTTTGAATTCCATTTTGTAGCATTACTTGCTCTGTATAAACGGCTCTCCCCATAACATCGTAAACCCCAATATTATAATTATTTTCAGTTCTGGCATCAATTACTAATTTGGAGCTGCCAATAATTTTAGGAGAAATAGTGCCTAAGTTGTAGTTTACAAAAACGTAAGAAACATCAAACACAAAAATGTTGGTAGAGGCAGTACTGGTACAATTGCTATTGTTAGTATACGTGTAGGTTATAATGTGTAAACCTGGTCCGGCAATTGAAGGGTTGAAAGCATTAAAAATTACACCATCTCCACTAAATACACCGCCAGCGGGTGTAGCACTTAAAGTAACAGGTTGATCAACAGAAACTGAACTTGGTATGCTGCCTAAAGTAATAGCCGTAGCTGCATCTACAATAACAGTTATGTTGTCTGTATCTGTTCCATTAGCATTAGCTACCTCTAAACTTAAAGTATAAACACCTTGCGTATTGTAGGTAAATGTTGCTGGGTTTAAAGTTGAACTTACTCCATCGCCAGAATACCAAGTAAAGTTATCAAAATTAGTACTGCTGTGGTTAACAGTAATTAGCTCACCTTCGCAAATAGTTAAAGTATTGTTGCCATTAATTAAAGCGGTAGGCATATTTCCGGTATAATCTACTACCCGTAAATCATCAATAAAAACACCATCGGGTTCGCTAGTATTACTGGCATCTAAAGCAAATCTAAATTCAATGCTATTACCTATGTATGTGCTCAAATCAACTATTTGTTTTGCCCAGGGGTTATTAAGCACAAAGCGAGGACCACCATTTACGTTTTGTGTATCGTCTGCATTAATTGCATTCCAGCCACCATTATTTACTTGTATTTCTAAACGGCAGTTATCGTCACTTGGGTCACTATTTGAATAAGTGTTAAAGTTAGATATTCCCCAGGCTATCCAAAACTCTAAAACAGGCTTAGTAGTATTTGCTAAGTTTATTGGATTGCTGGTAACTAAATAACTCAAGGTATTGTTGTCGGCAGCTTGTAATGGGCTGTCGCTTATGCTTTCAGTTCCGCTTCGGCGCATTACGTAAGTGGTGTCCCAATCTAAATAACCATTATTAATTGAGGTAAAAGTGCCTAAGCCATTGCTTCCATCTTCTGCAAACAATACATTTTGGCTGCCAACTACCCAACGTTGCAATTCTTTTTCATATTCAATTCCGTTAGAAATTACGGCAATTTCTACTTCAATAATATCACCTGCAACGGCATTGCTATTAATATTTATTTCTAATGGATTAGTAGTATTTGACCAGGCACTTTGCCTTGGTGCAACATTTGGCACAATAGCAGCACTATTTACAATAGTTGCATTGCCTGAAATTGAACTAATAGATAAAGAAATATTGTTTGCCATTTGAGTTCTGCCTTTATTAAATACTTCTACATCAATAATATAAGGTTGCCCTGCTAAAATATCGTTTCCATTATTAATAATAGCTTGTTTTACATCTGGAAAATCACCAGCAACTTGTGCAATGTAAATAAATGAAGGCAGGTGCTTTTCTGCATAAGGAATAATATCAGCAATCGGTTCCCAAAAAACAGAACCAATTTCTGGTGTCCACGAAATTGCACCAACTGAATTTAAGAACTCTGTAGTGCCACCGCTTACGGCGTATAATAATGATTCTCCTTGTTCGTATCCAAATTCATGTTCTGCACACATATCTAAACTATAATCGGCATAAAATTGCTCTTCATTGGCTGCATCCCAATCCGATTCAATATAAATTTCACTATAAGAGTGGCAACTAAAAGCCATAACCGGATTAATGCTATTTATAAAATCTCTTGTTGATTGTGTGCAAGGTTCAGAAAAAGCAGATGGCCCTCTATAGGTATCACTACAAGGGTTAGTGCTTGCTCCTGCGCCGCCCCAATCGGCTCCATAATTTCTGTTTGGGTCAGTACCAATACAGCCACTACCGCCTATATCAGGTACACGATTTTTACGCCAATAACCACCACCGTTTGGGTTAGTTGTTATGTTGTATTCGTAACCATCAACATTTACTATAGGTACAAAAAACAACTCTCTGTTGTTAATAATATGAGTAGCTATTGGATCTACTCCATAATTTTCAACCAACCAAAACATATAATATAAGGTGCTCATCATAGAAAGTGGTTCGCGGGCATGGTGCATCGCATCATAATAAACTGCGGGCTCGGTAGCAGATTCATCTGTATTAGGGTTGTCAGATATTTTAAGCATATAAATATCTCTACCTTCGTAAGTAGTACCAATACTTACTTTAGTAGCTGCTAAATTTGGGTAGGTATTGCTTATTTCATCTAACTTTGCATTCAATTCGGCAGGTGTGTTATAGCCAGCATGGCTACCATAATCAAAACCCATTCGCTTACTGCTTAGCCGTTGTTTAATTTCAGGTTTTTGCATTTCTGCTTCAATTCTTTTAGCCTGGTATTTTTCTAAATCTTCAATTAAAATTTCGAAAGCCACTCCAATTTCTTTCAGCTGCTTTATTTCTTCGCTGTTTAGCACAACCACATAACCTGTTTTTGACTTTGCTGCATGATCTATATACATATCATTTTCTGCTAAAGTTTTAAAAAGAGCAGTTCCATTATCAGTTTTAAGTAAAACTCTGGAGTAGCTAATATTGTTACTTGCAAAAAGGCTAATGGAAAAGAATAATGTTAAGGTAACAATACTGCAATTTTTTTTTAAGCGGTAAATCATAGACTTTGAAATTTGCTACTAATTTAATGGAAATATTTATCATATATGTGGCATTTAATAAAATTAAGACTATTTGCCCTTTTTTGACAGCAAGCCTTTACTTTTGCGGCATAAATTTTTACATTTGAAAGTTACCGAGCATATAAAGCAATCTAAAAAAACCCTAATTTCTTTTGAAATTTTGCCGCCCCTAAAGGGAAAGGATATGAATTCTATATATAAAGTACTAGATCCTTTAATGGAATTTAAACCGCCTTTTATTAATGTTACATATCATAGGTATGATTATGTTTTTAAAGAAATTGGACCAGACTTGTTTCAAAAAGTGTACACCACTAAACGACCTGGTACTGTTGGTATTTGTGCCGCCATTCAGTTTAAATATGGTGTTGATGCTGTACCACACATTATTTGTGGTGGCTTTACAAAAGATCAAACAGAAGATGCTTTAATTGATTTGGCCTATTTGGGCGTAAATAATGTGTTAGCCTTGCGTGGCGATCCAGCAAAAGACGAAAAATCGTTTAAGGCAGAAAAAAACGGGCATCCTTATGCATTGGATTTGGTGCGCCAGGTACAAAACATGAACGAAGGGAAGTATTTGGCTAATGAACTTCAAAATTCATTTAAAACCAATTTTGAAATTGGCATAGCTGGCTACCCCGAAAAACACAACGAAGCACCAAATTTAGATACCGATTTAAAACATTTAAAAGCAAAGGTAAATGCCGGAGCCAAATACATTGTTACCCAAATGTTTTTCGATAATCAAAAATATTTTCAATTTGTTGACAACTGTAAAAATAATGGTATTAATGTACCCGTTATACCTGGTATAAAACCAATTACCCGTAAAAATCAAATTAAAAGCATACCACGCACCTTTAATGTTGATATACCAATAGACTTAATTAAAGAAATTGAAAAGTGTAAAGACGACGAAGCGGTGCGACAAGTTGGGGCAGAATGGTGTGTAACGCAAACCAAAGAACTGATTAAAAAAAATGCGCCTTGTGTGCACTTTTATACTATGGGTAAAGTTGGTAATATGATTGAAATTGTTAAAAAAGCATTATAGCTTAAACGTTTACTGGTTAAGTGAACTCTAAAAAATAAAATAAATAATGATGAAAAATTATAGTAGCCTGTTATTGGCATTTGCAACCATTACTCTGCTTTTTTTTACTGCCTGTAAAAAAGACAGTTTCGATTTTACCTTATCTTACGATGGTGCTAACGTTATCGCACCAGAGTTGCCCGAAGGTGTCTACGAATCTGGTGCCTTATTTCCCGAAGGGTTTAGCGGTAATGAAGCAGGCAATCAATTGCTTGAAATTGAATATTACATTTTACAATTACCACGTACTGCAGAATTAAGAGTGTATAGCGGTGGAAGCAACCAACCAGAAAAATTGATTTACAGCAAAGCAGTAACGGCAGAAATTAATCAGGAAAGTTGGAACACACACGTGTTAGAAACACCAGTTATATTAGATGGTGAAGATTTATGGGTAATGCTAAATTACCAGCAAACTGGCCTGGCCAGAACGCTTGGCTGCGATGATGGGGCGGCAGTAACTAATGGTGATTGGCACTATGACAGTTTTGAAAACGAATGGTTGCCTTTAAGCGAACAATCGAGCATTGATATTAACTGGAATATTAGGGCTAAGGTGAATGTGCCTGAGGAGTAGATTTTTTAATTGCCCAAGTATTATTTTAAAATAATTTATTTGGAGAGAGGCTGAGAGGAGTTAGCATTTCTTGCTACATTTGAAGTAGGCATAGTTTCTCCAGTTTTAGCATCTACAATCATACCACTTTTACAATAATAGTTTGACATTTTCTAGTCTACACAAACCACATAAATTGGTATGTAATCTTTTATTTTATAAGCTTTTACAATAGGGAAAATTAAGTAGTTGTGTGTTTGGTTTAATGTTTGCTTTTATTGTTTTTGGTAAGATGGTTATATAATATGAGCATAGCGTGTATAAAATACTCGTGCCACGACTTGTTTGTCAAACCTTCAGTCGTGGCACAAATATATAATACAAATACTTAAGTCTTCGCTTGTCTCTTTAGTTTGGCTTTGGGTACAATTAAATCCACTACAATAATTCATTGTATTTCTAACATTAATTAATTTTCTGCTAAAGTGATCAAACATATATTCATAATTTTTTGTACTATTTGATATTCTAATTTTGTTAGCATTATAAAATTTATTATCCTTAGCATATATATAATTTTTTCTTCCACCTGGATATTTGCTATAATCTTGTCCCTCTCCTCTAATATTATAAAACCATGCGTTCGATCTTCTTCCATTTTCATCTCCCAAACTATCCGAAGCCAAAATGTACAAACTATCATACGGAAATGAATCCGTCATTTTTGGTAAGTCTAAATTTCTTGCAACATCAATTGTTATTTTACTTGGTTTATTATTGGTTTTAAAGTCAAGAGATACTATACTCCCTATCACTTGTGTATTTTTGTAAAATTGTTGGTACGATTTTTTTTCTTCATTACTAAATCGTTTTTTCTTCTCAAAGTGATAATCCTCATTTAACCCAAACCAATGAAATGTATATATTAAGAAGGAATCTTGCGGTATAACAGGGAGCATTTGTTTAAAGTTATCAGTAAATCTTCCACCAAATATTTCAATACGTTGATCTGTAATTTTACTACTGGTAACATAGGGTTTAATCCATTCTTTTTGTAATAAATCTTCAACAGTAAGCGTATCTAACCAAGCATATTGGGGTGCCATTTTTGTAAAATAAGTACCATATTGCAGGCTATAATCCTTGGGCCGTATTGCGCTCGTTTGTTTCTCATTGTTAGTTTTCACCTGTTTAATCTCGTTTTCTACAGCCTTAGTTTTGTTATTTAAGTCTTTTGTTTGTTGTATCTGCTGGTTGCAACTTATTACTGTTACCATAACCAGTAGTAAAACCACCAGCAAACCTTGCCAGCCTTTTTTTACATACACTTTAAATTGGTTTGTTTGTTTCGGGGGGGGGGTAAACTTGTTCATAAACGTGTTGCGTTTCATAATTAAACGTTTTAAAAGGTTAAAAAAATGGCATTAATTAATATAAATGTAAGTTTAATTTTTAAGAAATGCAAGTTGTTGTGTGTTTGGTTAAATGTTTGCTTTTATTGTTTTTTGGTAAGATGGTTATGTAATATGAGCCTAGAGAAGCTTAGAGGAACACTCGTGCCACAACTTGTTTGTCAAACTATTAGTGGTGGCACGAGTATTGTTTACGAGTAACGAGTAAATTATATAGCTTAGAAAACCTCATTGCTAATATTTCCCATAAAATTATTTACTTTGCAGTCAAAATAAAAATAATGGCATCAACATCAGATATTAAAAATGGTTTGTGTATTCAATTTAAAGATGGAATATACAAAGTTGTAGAATTTCAACATGTAAAACCTGGCAAAGGCCCGGCTTTTGTTAGAACCAAATTAAAAAACCTAAGCACAGGCAGAGTAATTGATAATACTATACCTGCCGGCCATAAAATTGAAGTGGTAACAGTTGAAAGAAGAACCTTTCAGTTTTTATATAAAGATGATAACGGGTACAATTTTATGAACAATGAAACTTTCGACCAGGTTTCGGTAGAAGAAAAACTATTAGACGGTAGCGAGTTTTTATCAGAAGGCTCAAATGTTGATATTTTATACCATTCGGAAACCGATGAAATAGTTAATTGCGAATTGCCCGACCAGGTAGTTTTAGAAGTTACCTATACCGAACCAGGTATAAAAGGCGATACCGCCAATGCAGCCACTAAGCCAGCTACCCTCGCTTCTGGCGCAAAAATACAAGTTCCTTTGTTTATTAACGAAGGCGAAAAAATAAAGGTAGATGTAAAGAACAAATCCTATATGGAACGTGTAAAATCGTAACTGATGAAAATTAATGAAATAACGGCTTTAATTGATAAAGTTAATGAAACGGGCTTAGCCGAGTTAAAAATAGAAAAAGGTGATTTTAAATTATGTTTAAAATCTAAAGACTATTTAAAAGCTTTAAAAGGTAATAAACAGGTGGTAGTAAGTGCACCAGTTGCGCAAGCTGCATTGCCAATGGCTCAAACGCCAGCTGCTGCACCTGCTGCTGTGTCAGCTAATAATGCTCCGGCTCCTGCTTCAACCGAAGCAGAAACTGGCGCAGCTGACAATGCTGCTATTATAAAAGCTCCAATGATTGGTACTTTTTATAGATCTCAAGGCCCGGAAAAACCACCATTTGTAAATGTGGGCGACAATATTAAAAAGGGCGATACCATTTGTATTATTGAAGCAATGAAACTGTTTAATGAAATAGAAGCAGAGGTAAGTGGCAAAGTAGTTAAAGTATTGGTAGATGATGCAAGCCCGGTAGAATATGATCAACCTATTATTGAAATTATTCCGGATTAGTCAATTATATGTTTAAGAAAATTTTAATTGCCAACAGGGGAGAGATTGCTGTACGGGTTTTACGTACCTGCCACGAAATGGGCATAAAAACCGTAGCGGTTTACTCAACGGCAGATAAAGATAGTTTGCACGTTAGGTTTGCAGATGAAGCCGTTTGTATTGGGCCGCCAGCCAGCAAAGATTCGTATTTAAATATTCCAAATATAATGTCGGCTGCAGAAATTACTAATGCCGATGCTATACATCCTGGCTATGGCTTTCTATCAGAAAATGCTGAATTTGCCGAAATATGCAACGATTACAAGATTAAATTTATTGGCCCAAGTGCACAAATGATAAACTCAATGGGCGATAAAGCTACTGCAAAAGCTACCATGCGCAAGGCTAAAGTGCCCGTTATTCCAGGTTCTGAGGGTTTAATACCAACTAAAACTGCTGGTAAAAAAATGGCTAAAGAAATAGGCTATCCTGTAATATTAAAAGCTACTGCCGGCGGTGGCGGTAAAGGTATGCGTGTTTTAAGTAAAGAAAGCGAGTTTGATGGTGCTTGGGATTCTGCAAAAACAGAAGCAAAAAATGCTTTTTCAAACGATGGCATTTATTTGGAAAAATTTATTGAAGAACCCCGCCATGTAGAAATACAAATTGTTGGTGATCAGTTTGGTAAAGCCATACACCTTTCTGAAAGAGATTGTACTATACAGCGCCGCCACCAAAAATTAGTAGAAGAAGCCCCATCACCAGTTTTAGATGCTGCTACCCGAAAAAAAATGGGAAATGCTGCCGTAAAAGCTGCCAATGCAATTGACTACGAAGGCTTAGGAACGGTTGAGTTTTTAGTAGATAAGCATAAAAATTTCTACTTTATGGAAATGAACACCCGCGTACAAGTAGAACACACCGTTACCGAAGAGGTAATTGATAGAGATTTAATAAAAGAACAAATACGAATAGCCGCAGGCCACCCAATAAGTGGTAGCAATTACGAACCAAGGTTTCATGCTATAGAATGTAGAATAAATGCCGAAGACCCTTATAATAATTTTGCACCTTGTCCAGGTCAAATTACAGCCTATCATACTCCAAAAGGTTTTGGTGTAAGAGTTGATACCCACGCCTTTGCTGGTTATGTAGTGCCGCCTTACTACGATTCTATGATTGCAAAAGTTATTGTGCGTGGCAACGATCGAAACGAAGCAATTGCACGTATGTCTCGTGCTTTAGATGAGTTTATTATAGAAGGCATAAAAACCACTATTCCATTTCATAAACAATTAATGAAAAACGAAAAATTTATAAGCGGCCATTATAACACCAGTTTTATTGATAGTTTTGAGTTGTTGAAAGAAGGAGAGGAAACTTAATTTCAAAAAACATAAACAAAGTATTTTTGTAATGATTTAATACTATCGCAATTTTGGCAACCTGCCATTTAAGTTAAAATATATTGTAAAACACTTTAGAGTTTATTATACCAATTTGGTATTAGTTGCCAAAAGTCTGCATCCTTTTTCAACATTTCGTAACTTAGCATCTTACCAAAAAAGAAAAAATTTTATGGCTTTAACTCCATCTAAAATGTTGTCACTAAATACCATCGCTCCTAATTTTGATTTGTTAGATACCGTTAGTAATAGTAACAAAAACTTACAAGCGTTGCGGGGCGAAAAAGCAACTGTAATTATGTTTATTTGCAACCATTGCCCTTATGTAATTCATTTAAACCAAGGTATTGCTGATTTAGCAAAAGCATATACTAAAAAAGGCGTTGCTTTTGTAGGTATTTCTGCAAACGACGTGGAAAATTATCCGCAAGATGGCCCAGAACATATGAAAGCAAACGCAGCAAAAAACGATTTTATATTTCCTTATTTGTACGATGAAACACAAGCAATAGCAAAACAGTATGATGCTGCTTGTACGCCCGATTTTTATGTGTTTGATAAAGATTTGAAACTTGCTTACCGTGGGCAGTTTGATGATTCGAGGCCAGGCAATGGCAAACCCGTAACAGGCAAAGATATTAAAGCTGCCATTGATGCTTTATTGAACGATGATCCGGTATCTGAAAAACAAGTGCCAAGCATTGGCTGTAATATTAAATGGAAATTTTAAATGCTTAGTGTTGATGAAGCACATCATATAATAATTGAAAATGCACAAAAGGCCAACTGCCAAACAGAAAATATTGGCTTACAAAATGCGGTAGGCCAGGTGTTACAAGAAGATATTTTTGCTGATAGAGATTTACCACCTTTCAACAGGGTAGCTATGGATGGCATTGCGTTTAACACAAAAGCTTTCTTAAAAAATGGCAACACTTTTAAAATTGAAAAAATAATTGCTGCCGGCGATCCCGCTTATACTTTGCAAAACCTTAATGCTTGTGTAGAAATTATGACAGGCGCTGTTTTGCCGCAAGGTGCAGATGCGGTAGTGCGTTATGAAGACGTAACTATTGAAAACAGCATTGCAACCGTTATGGTAAATTCGGTTAATGCATTACAAAACATACACACCAAAGGAAAAGATGTACGTGCCGAAAGTTTATTAATAAATAAAGGTGTGGCACTAAGTGCGGCAGAAATAGCTGTTGCGGCATCGGTAGGCAAGGCAAATATTACTGTAAGCAAATTGCCCAAAGTTGCTATTATTAGCACGGGCAACGAGTTGGTTAATGTTGGCGAAATAGTGTTGCCCCACCAAATTAGAAAGTCGAACTCTTTTATGATTGATGCGCAATTGCAACAATGGAACATTAATGCAACAGCTTATCATTTAAATGATGATTTAACTGAAATAACAGTACAACTAAAAAACATACTAATTAATTATGATGTAGTTATTTTAACTGGTGGCGTATCAAAAGGCAAGTTTGATTTTTTGCCTCAGGCTTTTGATGAACTTGGTGTGCAAAAGCATTTTCATAAAATAGCCCAACGGCCTGGCAAACCTTTTTGGTTTGGTAGTAATAATGATGCAGTTGTTTTTGCTTTCCCTGGTAACCCGGTTAGTAGCTTTGTTTGCTTGTTGCGTTATTTTAAACCCTGGCTACAAACTTATCTTCGGCAAAATATTGAAAATCATTTTTATTATGCTTTGGCAGAAACAGTACAATTTAAACCTAACTTAACTTATTTTATACCAGTAAAACTTACCAACGATAAAAAAACAGTTAAGGTAGCTAAACCATTTTTTGGCAATGGCAGCGGCGATTTTGTTAATCTCAAAAATGTTGATGGTTTTTTAGAGTTGCCTGTTGGTAAAGATGTTTATGAAAAAGGGGAATTGTATAAATTTATTAATTTTAGGAATATATAAGAGAAGCAATGGAAAATAAATTGAGCCATTTAAATGAAGCTGGCGAGGTGAACATGGTAGATGTTGGCCACAAAGCAATTACTACAAGAAAAGCAATTGCCCAAAGTGCAGTACTGTTGCCGCAAGCGGTTTTAAATTGTTTTCAAAATGATGATATTATTACCAAAAAAGGATCGGTGTTTCAATGTGCAACTATTGCAGGCATTATGGCGGCCAAAAAAACGGCTGAACTAATTCCACTTTGCCACTACTTAAATTTGAGTAAATGCGATATTAAAATAAAATTAATTAATAATGAAGTGTTTATTGATTGTACTTGCATTACCAATGCACAAACTGGCGTGGAAATGGAAGCTTTAACCGGAGCAAGTATTGCAGCCTTAACTATTTACGATATGTGTAAAGCACTTTCGCACAACATTGTTATAAAAGAAACTAAATTGTTAGAAAAAACGGGCGGTAAATCAGATTTTAAAATAAATAAGGATTAAGTATGAAAGCACATCAAAAACATAGCAAATTACTAAGGCCAACGTTTGGTAATTTTGGTAGAAATGAAATTGCAATTGTTGGGGCTAAATGCAATATTATACAACAAATGGCGCAGCAAATAATTAGTGAACTCAGCAACAATTACAATGTAGCTTACATTGATGCCGATCACAAAGCTCCCGAAAAAAATAGCCATAAACCTAACTTTGAGCTGACTGATAAAATTGATTTTTTTCAATTACAATGGCAAGCAGATTTAAACAAATATAAAAGCAATATTTTATTTAATGAAACTGATTTGGTGCTGGTAAACGGAAACCACTTTGAAGCGACACAGCAAATTGTTTACATTGATAGCAACCGCTTACCTTCTATTGAAAAACGGGTAGATCAGTTTACTAATGTATTGGCTTTTGTTTTAAAAGATGCTTCAACAAAAATTCCGGAAATTATAAAAAACCAGATTGAAAACTGGGAAACAGTACCACAAATAATTGCTACGGATTATACTTCAATACTTAATTTAATAAAAGATGAATTGCTGAAAAGTACTGTCAACATTTATGGTTTAGTATTAACTGGTGGCAAAAGCAGCCGAATGGGAAAGGATAAACGTAGCCTTAACTACCACGGCAAGGCGCAACAAACACAACTGGCTGATTTGTTGGGTGAGTTTTGTAGCGAGGTATATGTTTCTATCAATACATCACAAATAAATGATATTGATAATTATGCAACTATTAGAGATAGCTTTGTTGGTATGGGACCAATGGGAGCAATACTTTCTGCACAGCAACAAAACCCAAATGTTGCCTGGTTAGTTTTGGCTTGCGATTATCCACTAATGGACAAGCAGACAATAGCGCATCTTATAAAAAATAGAAAAACTAAAGCAGTAGCAACGGCTTATAAAAGTTTAGAGGCTCACCAATTTCCTGAACCATTGGTTGCTATTTACGAACCCCAAAGTTATATAACTTTATTGCAATTTTTAGGTCTGGGCTATAGTTGCCCACGTAAAATGTTAATTAACAGCAATGTTCATTTGTTAGAATCATTAAATGAAAAGGCTTTTCAAAATGCTAATGAACCTGCGCAAATGGAGGCTGCAAAAAAGTTGATTGAACAAAAATAAAGTTTGTGCCAGATATTAACAGCACCAACAATTTAAAAAAATGGATATTATAGTAACAAGGCAACGCTTGTTCTCAAAAACAAATATAGCATGTATAAGTGTGTAAATTTTCTATTTATGAGCTAAATAATCTTTAAAAAGGCAACTTAATTGTTTTTATAAACGTATCATTATCAATATAAAATGATTAAATAATGCCAAATAAAGAACAAAAAAAACGACCTACTTTAGTTGTTAATTTATTAAATACATTTAATGCTAAAGAATTAAATGGCTTTGCAGACTTTTTAACTTGCAATTATTTTAACACCGACAAGTTGGTTATTCAACTATTAAAAGCGTTGCAGAAATATGTAATTCAACAACATTTTTTTGATGCCGTTTTGCAATGCCGTGTTTACAAATTTGTTTTTAAAAAACAAGCTGCTGCAAAAGATAGTTTAAGCAAAGCACAAAAAACCGAACTTAATCGCAAGTTGAGTTTACTACTTCGCTTAGCAGAGGAGTTTATTGCCATTAATAATTTAAGAGAAAATAAGTATGCGGCTATTGATTATTTGTACCCAGAATTGTTAAAAAGAAAACAACACAGTTTGTATAAGCGACATTTTAAAAAAATTGAATTTGAGCTTGAAACTCACGTTGAAAGAGATGCACGTTATTACGATAACTTAGCGAAACTTTACGAATCTCAATTAGCTTATCTTAATACTACTCAGGAATTAGAAAATAATAAAAATTTTGAAAATTGCATTTTGGCCATTGATTTAAGTTTTCTATTAAAGAGATTAAGTATTCATCAAACTATTTTAAGCCTAAACAGATATTCATCTAAAAACATTAACACCAAATTATATGAACCTATAGTAACATTATTAGAGATGCCAGATTACAAAAACAATACACTAGTTCGCTTAAACAAAACAAGTATAGCCTTAATTGAAAATATGGATGTACTAAGTTTTGAAAATGTATTAAAATTTATCGAAACAGAAAGTCGCAATATTTCAGATGCTGATTTGTCAAGCTTGTACTTTAATGCCCTAAATTTTTGCTCCTCTCAAATTCGGAAAGGAAATTTTGAGTTTTATAAACGTTCATTTGATATATATTTAGACATGCACTTAAAAGGTCTTTTGTTAAAAGATAAATTTTTACATTCTTCTGTTTATTCAAGCATTATTACGGCAGGTTGTAGAGCCAAACAAATTGATTGGGCAAAAAAATTACTCAAATACTATAAACCTCATTTAAAAACAAATATAAAAAATAGTATTTACAACTATAATAAAGGCTTAATTACCTTTTTTCAAAAAAAATATAATGAAGCTCACCCCCATTTTATATTAACAAATAAAACAAATACAACAATAGATTTTAATGCAAGATTATACATATTGCAATGTTTATATGAAACTAAAAAAGATTATAATTTTCAATTTGTACAATCACTAAGATCAACAAAAGAATTTTTCAAAAATCACAAGAAATTACCTAATCAAAGAAAAAAAGCTTACGAGAATTTTCTACAAATTTTGCTCAAGCTTTATAGTATTTTCTATAAAAAAAGAAAAACCTCCATCAAAATAATTGAAGAGCAATTATTAAATATGGAGGTAGTTAGTTTTAGAGCCTGGTTACTTGAAAAAATTAATGAACATAAAGAAAGAACTAATTAATCACAATTTTCAATAGTAAATTCTACTGTTTGATTTCTATTAATTTCTGTTCCTTCATTTAAATCTATATTATTTGATGCAATATATTTCCCGTCATTAGCTATTTGGTGATTAAATATTAACTGGTCTTCAAAATTATCATCATTTTCAATTGTAAATGCTATAGTTTTTAAAATGCTATTTTGATACTTGATTTTTACATTATAGTTACCAGCCTCTAAAAATGCTATTTTATTTGCAGTACTTCCATTACTCCATTCTAATGAAATATTATCTTCTAATATTCCATTAAAATTGCAAATTTCTGCAACTCCTAAAGTATTGCAATTTTTGTTTTGTGTTACCAAATTTAAATCAATCAAATCCTCATTTAACTTGCTTATATTTGAGGTATTCACAAGACTAACAAAACTATTTAATGATGTTTTTAAGGCTCTAAATTGCCCATCTTCATTTATAAGTCCACTATTTTTTATTGATGCATATTTTGATGTGTTACCTTCAATTTCGTCCATAACAATTATAATTCTTAACAACACCTTATAGTCAATTTGCGAATCAACTTTATCGGTTTTGCTTATGGCAAAATCTAATGTTTTGGTGTCGGCATTGTATTTAGTAAATACAACATCTGCATTAAACAAATATCCTGGGTCAATAACTTCCTTAAGGTTGGGATGAACTTCTATTACATCTTCATTATCTAATAAATAGTTGCTTAAATCAATACTTCCGGTAATGCCGTGGGCGTAAGTTGTTTTATTGGCATTAAGTACTAAATCGTATGTAACTTGGGTATCACCTGGTAAAGAAACCTGTTTTAAAACAAGACTGCTGTTGTTAAACTCATTATTAGGATTTACTCTTTCCACTTGCTTACCGTAGTTAAGGTCAACCACCTGTATATCATTTAAATTTACTTGGCCATTACCATCTGTATCTTGATAGGCGTTATTAACGCCAGCAATATGCCCAGGCCACGGCAAAAGAGGCTGTGCATTCCAATTGGATGAGGCATACGGACGTGAATAACCTTGTAAGCCATCGGCTAAACAAATATATAATACATCTTTTGCGTTTACCTGGCCACTATTGTCAGCATCACCTGGCCATACATTTGCGAAATTGTCTTCATAACTTTTTACGCAGGCATATTGAATATAAAGCACAGGTGTTAGGCTAGGGTTGCTATCAAAAGTTTCTGAAACACGATAACCTTCACCTTCAATAATAAATGTTAATGGGCTTTCAATATTCCAATCTGGTTTATTTACCACGTATTGAACAATATTTTTTAAGTTAGGTGTTTTTTGGGCGGCTTTACTATCTCCAACACTTTCCCAATTAGGCACATTGTTCCAATTTACACTAAGCGGCGTTTTTTGCCTACCTGAAATGTTATTATACAAAGGTAGAAATTCTGATGCGTGTGCATTGTCTTCTGCATAAATTGTTAAATCAGTAGCATTAACTTTTCTTTCATCAGCCGTAAACTGAATGTTTGCATCAATAATAGTTACATTTGGTGGTAAGTTTACATTTGTAAATCTTAAGCCACAAATTGTTTCGTTGTAACCCATATCTAAATCAAAATTACCCACGTCAGTCCGTTTGCCTGGTAGTTGCTCTGCATCATTAAATGAATCTTTAAGTTGAGTTTCTACTGTATTGAGACAGTTGTTAAAAACTTTTATTCTGGTGTTTGCTATAGGCGAGGCAAGCCCATTTATATTATAGGCAATTGCATTTATTTCGTAGGTTTGTTCAGCGTTAAAGTTCGACTTATCAATTTTAAAGGAAAATGGTTTTGAATTATCTAAACCAATATTTACACCATTTAAATAAAAAATAACTGCACCAATTTCATTTTGTGATGATAAATTATTTATAACAACATCAACATCAGCTTGCTCATAATATATTGAATTTTCGTTTGGATAAGCAATTTCAATTTTAGGATAGCTTGTAGCTTTTTTGCCTGGTATAATTAAAACGTCTTGAGGCGCGCCAGTTAACTTATTTACACCAGGCTCAACAACAAGTTCCGTTGGTAAATTAAATCTATCATTAACATTCACTTCATTAATACCTGCATTAAAGGTGCTTTCATAGTCAATAGTTCTCAATTCTATTTTTTCTTTATCAACAAAAAATAAATTAAACTGATTCATTATTTTACTGAAATACGTCCAACTTCTATTGTCATCTGCTGGTCTCAACGGAGCACCCCAACCTCCTTGTCCGGTATAAACCGTGCCATTTACAACATCTTCTTTAAAACCATCTTCACAGCCAAAACCGCCAGTACACGGCACAATAGGATAAGTAGTGGAAGCAGTATGTGAATCACCTTCTAAAACTAAATCTACCTTATAATTATGAAACAGAGGCGACCAATAAGCGTATTGAGCTGCCCCATCGTTTTTTAAGGCAGTATGAGGTCTCATAGGCATATGGTATTGTACAAACTTAAAAAAGTAGTCTCCATCATTTTGTAGTTGATCCTCAAGCCAAACTGTTTGATTGAAATAACTAATAGTAGTAATCTGTGTGTTTAGAGTGTAAGCTTTAAATAAATTACCACCAAAACTTAATGAATAAACAGCTGTACTATTTGTGCCAAATAATTTTGTTAATTCTGCATTATTTCTTTCATGATTGCCACGTGAAGGAACTAATGGTGTTATACGGCCATCGCTACTTATTGTTAATTGCCAATTGTCAAACCATTCTTGCCATTGCTCCTGAGTGCCATTATCTGTAAAAGTTCCACTAAAAAAAACAGCGTGTGGTTTTAATTTTGAAACTATAATATTGGCTTTTGTGCGCATATCTTTATTTTGTCTTGAACCCCCTCCACCAATAAAACTCAACCTTTCGTTGGGGTGGTCGGGTATGGTTTCAAAATAGTAAACAGGGGTTTCGCCAGTATTATCTATTATTTTAAAATAATACTTTGTGCCAGGCAGTAAGTTGCTTAGCGAAACAAAATTATTATACATGCCATGAGATTGGTTGGATAAAACATTATCTCGAAAGGCAACAGAACTGGTGTTATTTTCAACTGTGGCACGGTTGGTGCTGTAATACAACCAAGGTTTACTGTCTGAGTTGCTGGTATTAAAAATTATTAATATTTTTGTTGAAGGATCTTCTGTAAATACAGCCCTCAATTTATCTGGTTGTGCATAAGTTGAGTAAAATGCGAAAATAAGTGCTATGCAAAGGTTAAAACGTGTAAAAAACATAAATTAAATTTTGTAATATTAATACGTGATAATAAATTTCACGGTTTCATGGCAATCTTCAATATGTATGCTAAGGTTGGTTGATTGGTTTTATAAATATCTCGTTTGTAGTATTGCAGGTAATAATTATTTTTCAGTTATAATAAGGTGGTATTTTGTTTAAACGGAATGGTAGATTTTAGCTCCCAATAATTAACAACATTAGGGCAATCTTTAAGCTGTTTAATTAAAGATTGGATTATTCTACCTTTTACCAAAAATAACTTTTGAGTATCTGTTTGAGTTACTTTTAGTGCTTTGGGCATAAAATTTGCATCTAAATCAAAACCAAGCAAGTTTAGCTTTTCAGCAATAGATTTTATATTGTTAGTATTTGTCATTTCAATTTCAATAAACAAGTTTTTCATATCAGAAGTATTTTGTTTCATATTAGGCGTATTTGTTTTATATTGTAATACGACACTAATACGGCTAAGTTTTATTAAAATGCACGGCTTAATCTAAAAGTATGTTATTAATATAATTTTGTTTTAGTTTGATTTAAAAGGTTTAATGAAGATTAGGTTGTAAATAAAAAACAAAATTGAATTATTGTTTTGTTTTATTTTTGTGACTTTTTGTGACGAAAAATGAATGAAATCTTCAAAAACGAAATGATTAGTTGTTTGTGCAGCTTTATTATTAATTCTTTTTGTAACTATTCAGAAGTCAGACCATTTCATTGTCAGACGTTAGACATCAGACATAATTTGGGGGAAAAAGAGCGTTTTTGACTTCACTCAGTCGAATTTATCTGATGTCTGACAGCGAAGCGGTCTGACTTCTGACCTCTACTGAATAGTTCTTCTTTTTAATGATAAAGCGCGTGTAAATCAATTAGATAGTAATTAAACTAAATACTTTTTCTATTAATAAAAGAGTTAAAAGAAAGGTAAGCAGCAGATTGATGTTTTTTGTTGTAACTATTCAGAAGTCAGACCATTTCATTGTCAGACTTTAGACGTCAGACATAATTTGGGCGAAAAAGAGCGTTTTTGACTTCACTCAGTCGAATTTATCTAACGTCTGACAGCGAAGCGGTCTGACTTCTGACCTCTACTGAATAGTTACTTCTTTTTAATGATAAAGCGCGTGTAAATCAATTAGATAGTAATTAAACTAAATACTTTTTCTATTAATAAAAGAGTTAAAAGAAAGGTAAGCAGCAGATTGATGTTTTTTGTTGTAACTATTCAGAAGTCAGACCATTTCATTGTCAGACTTTAGACGTCAGACATAATTTGGGCGAAAAAGAGCGTTTTTGACTTCACTCAGTCGAATTTATCTAACGTCTGACAGCGAAGCGGTCTGACTTCTGACCTCTACTGAAAAGTTACTTTTTGTTGAAATTATTAATAACCTAAAACAAAAATATACTTATGAGGCATATTTTTTTGTACGTATAAAGCTATAAAAAACACCAAAAAGTACAACTACTAATAGTGGCACAATTAAGTTAAGCAGTTGCCAAAAAGTTTTTTGCTGGTTTATTTTTCCTTGATCTAAGAGTCGCAATTTCACCTCACGGGTTCTACTTTCAATTAAGCCGCTGTTGTCGGTTAAATATTCTAAGCAGTTTAGTAAAAATTGTTGGTTGGCAAAAGTCTCTCCTGTAGCGCGATAATATCCGGTTGGTAAATTTTCGCCCTGTTTGCCTTTTCTATTGGTAATAATATCTCCATCTGTCACCACAATCATTTTACTCGGCAAGCTTTTTGCGCGGTTGGTAAATTCTTTAATAGTATCCGTCATAGCCAAAGTATTTGGTTTAAGTCGGTTGGTAAATACGCTTGGAAACTCGCCTTCTAACAAAACAGCAATAGCTTGTGGCCCTTTATTGTATTGTGTTTCATTCGGTTTTTCTTTTACCGCACCTAAGTGTATTCGTACTGGTGCGTATTGAACTTTTGTATAAACTGAGGTGCTTAACAATATTGTTTTTTCAACCCCTTCTGCTTTTACGGTATCAATAGTACTCACAAATTTTGTAGCAATAGCATCTAAGTTTTTTGAGATGGGATGCTGCTTATCGCTACTAGTAATTACAGGGTAATAAAACCACGGAAACATATCATATTGCGGTGTGTTGCCTTGCTTACCAATCATTAAACGTATGGGGTTGGCTACCAAATCTTGCACTAAGTTGTTGTTTAACCTAATGCCATATTTAAATAGCATATCCTCTAAATTTAAATCATAACCTACCGACATAAAAGCATCGCGGTTGCGCAGGCTATCCATTTCTGCAATCATTGGGTCAACCAACCACAAGGTACTGCCACCATTCATTATAAACTGATCAATTTTATATTTGTCTGGTTCGCTAAATTTTAAGCGGGGTTTGGCTATTAACAAACATTTAAAAGTTTCGGGTATGTATAAATGATCGTTGATATTAAACTGTTCAACTGTGTAATATTTGCTCATTGCGTTAAGCATCCATTGCATATCATCTGCGAGCAATTCGTTATGGCCCTGTAACAAAGCTACCTTTGGTTTGTAAGATGTTTGCAATACGTTAATTGATTGTGCAAACTTATATTCCAATAAAGCTAATGAGTTGTTTAAGGCTTCTTGCGGGTTTTCGCCAATTTTATTTTCTAACAATTGAATAGCCGTTTCTCTTCCTTTATAAAAAACCAATGCTGCCGGAAAAATTATTTGTTCACTATAAGCATCATTGTCTTTTACTTGCAATTTTCTAGGTTTTACTCCTTTTTCATACAATTGCTGAATTACTTCTTGTTTGGCTTTGTCATCTAAACCTTCTAATGGATCTACAAATTCAAATTGCAAATTGCTGCCCGCATACGATCTAAATTCGTTTAGCATTTCTATTGTGCCGTTTTGCAATCGCTTAAAGCCAGCTGGAAACTCGCCTTCTAAAAAAACCTGAACGAAAACAACATCATCTAAATTTTTTAAAACATTTTTGGTACTTTTGGTAAGCGTAAATCTTTTTTCTTTGGTAAGATCGAAACGCTGAAAAAACATATTGCCCAATATATTAATGCCCGCCACAATAGCAATAAAAATTAATACAGTTAATAAAGCATTGCTGCGTTTGCCCAAACCTTTTTGTTGTTTTTTTTCGTTTACCATTTTCTACGCTCCAACATTATTTTAGTGAAAAATAAAAACAAACTTATTAGCGAAATGAAGTAAATTAAATCGCGCGTATCTACCACGCCTCTGCCTATAGATTGGTAATGTGCATCAATGCCAAATTGCTCCACTAAAGCATCGAAGCTGGCGTAAAAAATATTTAAACGGCTAATGTAATCGAAACCAATATATAAGAAAAAGCACAAAAAAATGGCCAACAAAAATGCTACAATTTGGTTGTTTGTAATTGCAGATGCAAAGATGCCGATAGCTACAAAAGCAGCTCCTAAAAATAACAAACCAATGTACGAACCCCAGGTCGCGCCTGTATCAATATTGCCAACCGGCGCACCTAATTGATATACTGAGTAGAAGTATAACAAAGTGGGCAACAAAGCAAACAGCACCAAAAACATAGCCGCTAAAAATTTGCCACCTATAATTTGATAATGTGTAATTGGTTTGGTACTTAAAATTTCAATGGTGCCAGTATTGTATTCTTCAGAAAAAGAACGCATAGTAATAGCTGGAATTAAAAACATGAAAATGTAAGGGGCGAGGTAAAAATAATTTTCGAGCGTGGCATAGCCGTATTCTAAAATACCTGTATCGGTAAAAACCCATAAAAATAAACTCGTAACCAGCAAAAACACACCAACAGCAATATAGCCGATTAGGGAGCTTAAAAAATGATTGATTTCTTTTAAAAATATATTAAGCATTTTAATTATGGTTAGTGAGTTGTTTAAAAATATCTTCTAAGCTGTTTTCTTTTTTATTTAAACCAATTAAGGTAAGTTGGTTATCAACAGCAAAATTAAATATGGCAGCTCGTAAATCGGTTTTATTGTTAGAAAAACACTCTAGTAAGCCATTAGTTTTTATTTTCAATTTTTCTAAGCCTGGCAATTGGCTTAGTTTTGTAAAAGCCGCCGAGCTTAGTGCTTGCAAAAATTCTAAAGTATAAATATTTTTTGATCCTTTGTTTTGTAAAGTGTCTACTGTATCATCAGCAACAATTTTACCTTTGTTTATAATAATAACCCTGTCGCAAACCGCTTCTACTTCTTGCATAATGTGAGTGCTAAAAATTACGGTTTTATTTTTGCCTAAATTTTTAATTAACTGCCTTATTTCTGTTAGTTGATTAGGATCTAAGCCAGTAGTAGGTTCATCTAAAATTAAAACTTTTGGGTTGTGTATTAATGCAGAGGCCAAGCCTACTCGCTGCCGGTAACCTTTACTTAGTTGACCAATTTTTTTATGCTGTTCAATTTGCAAACCAGTAAGCTCAACAATTTCTGCAATTCTTTTTTTAATGGCTTCTACCTTATGCACTTTAGCTACAAATGTCAAATATTCTTTAACATACATATCTAAATACAACGGGTTATGCTCTGGCAAATAACCAATAGTTTTGCGTGCTTCAATGGGCTTTTCGGCAACATTAATACTACAAACTATTGCCTGCCCTTTTGTTTGTGGAATAAAGCCTGTTAATATTTTCATGGTAGTAGTTTTACCCGCACCATTTGGACCTAAAAAGCCAACAATTTCGCCTTCACCAACTGTAAAGTTAATGTTATCAACAGCGTTTTGTGTGCCATACGTTTTTGTAATACTTTCTACAATTACCGACAATGCCTTGTTTTAATTTGTTGCAAAAATAACAAATGATACGAAGGTTTTATTGTGTTTTGCAATATGTTAGTAATAATATAATATTGAGTTAAAAGTTGTAACTTAGTGTGAAAATTTGATCAAATATAATTATGATAGCAGATGTAGTAACCATATCACCAGAGATACAAAATGGCACTCCCGTATTTACGGGTAGCAGAGTTCCATTAAAAATTCTATTTGACTACTTAAAAGGTGGTGACACTATTAACGAGTTTGTAAATGATTATCCATCAGTTAAGAAAAAACAAGTGGAAAAATTATTGGAATATGCAGAAGGTATTACAACATTTAATTTTGGCAATTATGAAAAAAGTGCTGCTTGATGAAAATCTTCCAAAGCCTTTGAAAAAACATTTTTCAAAGAACGTAGAAGTTACATCTGTACCTGATTTAAAATGGCAATCTTTAAAAAATGGAGAATTACTAAAGGCAGTTGAAAAAGAAGGAATTGATATTTTGATTACTGCTGATAGAAACCTAAAGTATCAACAAAATTTAAATAAGCTTCCTATACAAATTGTAGTACTAATAATGTTTGACAATCGCTACAAACCCCTAATACAATACGTTCCAATTATTGAAGAAAAACTATTGAATATGAAACCTACAGATAAAATTATTGAAATTGATTTAAGAGATAGAAGTAGAGTTAATTGAACTTTACCGCTTAAACCTTCTTCCTTTCCAATTATAATTTAAAAAATTGCCTAGCAAGCCAATAATACTAATGTATAAAATGTGTGCTACTTGTGCTGGCAAAAACCAATACAAAGCTGTTTTGCGGTTAAAATAAGTTGCGCCAGTATATAAATAAATAAAATCGGCAAAGCACTTTATTAAAAAGCTTAGCAAAAACAAAACTAAGTACGCTTTAAAGTTTAGGCTACCCAATAGAAATGTTATAATGGTTAAGCAAAAATTATAAACTATAGCTAAGTTAGCGGCTAATATCAACACCAACTGTGCGTTAATTTTACGGTCTTTAAAGTTTTTATTTTTAGATGCCCAGCGCAACCGTTGACTAAAAAAGGTTTTTAAAGTTGGTTGCGCTTCTGTATAAATAGTTGCTGCCTGGCACTTTACAAAACGATTACTTTTTTTGAAAGCCATATTAATTTTGTGCATTAAAAAAACATCATCGCCCGAGCCAAGTTTTTCGTTACCCTTAAAACCGTTTACATAATGAAAAGCATTGCGCTTATAAGCCAGGTTTGCTCCATTGCACATACTGCCACTATTGCTTTCTATTACTGCTCCGGTGGTAACCATCATACCACAAAAATCGAGCGTTTGAAAATGATTAAGAAAACTGTTTTGGCTATGAAACATTACTGGCGCGGCTATTATTAAACTATCTGTTTGCTCGTAAAAAGCTACTATGTTACGCAACCATTTTTCGCCCATTACTACATCTGCATCAATGGTAATAATTAAATCTGCCTGGCTTTGGTCAATAGCTTTTTCAATGGCTTTTTTTTTGTACGATACAAAATCTTTATCGTTAGCTAATAAATGTTTTAGTTGATAAACTCGTAGCTGGTCTTTTTTAATAGATTTTGCTTTGAGGTAAGTATCGTCTTCCGAAAAATCATCAATTATAATTACTTCAAATAAATTGGTGGGATAGTTTTGATTTAATACTGCATTTAAGCATTTTATAATGTTTTGGCTTTCGTTGCGTGCTGGTATTATTATGCTTACCGTAGTTTTGCGACTAATGTTTTGGGCTTCAAATTCGGGTATGACTTGCCATTGCTCCACATAAAAGAGCATTAAAGCCAGGTAGCTCACTACTAATAAAAACGATATGATAAACCAAACTAACACACAAACATATTGAACGCAAATATGGTAAGTTTTGTATTGAATGTTATGCTTTTGACAAAATAAGCGAGTAACCTTTGTGCGAGGGAGAAAAGTAATTAAAATAGCCTCGATGGAGGCGGCATCCTTTTTTGTTCATTTATTAAAATGAACAAAAAAGATATAGCCGAGAGCGAGTGTACAGTTTCACGGGTTAGGTTTTCGCTTCTAATTTTTACTCCAAATTCTAAGGTTTAAATTTAAGTCATTTACAATTTCGAGGCAATTATGCAGGTAATCGTGGTAAGTTTTTATAAGGTTTAAAAAATTGGGATTACCCCATAGGTTGGGCGATTCAAAAAGGTTGTTATAATTGCTAATGGCGAGGTGCAACTTTGAATCAGAAAAACTTAAATATATATTGCTATTAAATTTTTCTTTGACTTGCACAATGCTTTCCATTAAGTTGGGGCTTAGTAAATAATGTGCTTCAATGGCATTGGTGCTGTATACTTTAAATAGTTTTTCAAATTCGGGGTGATCCATATTAACCAATTTGCCATTGCCGCGCTGCCCAAATTGAAAGCTTTTAAGTAAATCGCCAAATATTTGTTGGTTATAATCGGGCAATACAACGGTTTCGTATTCAAAATTTTTATTAAAATCCATAATAAAAAATACACCTTTAAAAATGGTAGTCCATTTAGTTTGTCGGCGGCCTTTACTATCTATAGTTTCGGTTTCCTGTTCGGTATGAAGCTCAGAAAATTTAATGTTGGTTTTGTCAATAGTGGTTTCAATCAAATCTTCTCCATGAAATTTATCTACTCTTTGCCTAAAAATTTTTGAGAAAAGATATTCATTTTGGCTGATGCATAAGTCGGGTTGATATTGCAGGCGTTCATCAATGCCCAACATCATTTTTTTAATTATTTTATTTTTGAACGATGTGTTATAGGTTTCTTTTTGAGCTTTATAATTTATTGTAAAAATTATTATACAGGCAATTATTGCAGCTGCTAATGCAAAAAGTATTAATGGTAGGGCTCTTAAAAAAAACATAAATACAAGCATTACTACAAGTACTAAAGCAATCATCCATATACTTTTGTTTATGGCTTTACTCCAAAGTTGATTCCGCAATTTAGCCAGCTGTTCAATTTCTGGGGCTAATTCTAAATTGAAAAAAGCATCAAAATTTTTAACGTGGGTGTTAAAGGGTTTTTCTTTATTGTTTTGGTCTGTTTTATCATTGTTAGTAGTGTTAAAAAGTCTTCCTCTTTGCATTAGTTTTTATTTATGGGTATTAGTTATTAAATAATTCTTTGGCCGAAATGTTTTCACGCTGCTCTTCTGGTATTTCAAATACATTTTTTGGTTGGTAATTTAAATAGTTGGCCATAAGGTTTGATGGAAACATTTCAATAGCATTGTTGTAACTGGTTACGGCGGAGTTGTACGCTCTTCGGCTGGCCGAAATTTGTTCTTCTACCTCGTTCCAACTATTTTGCAAATGGTTAAAACTTTCGTTAGCTTTTAAGTTGGGATAATTTTCTACGGCAATCATTAAGCCTTTCATTTGGCCACCAAGTTTGCTTTCTATGGCTACTTTATCGCTGTCGCTTAAATCGCCACTAATGGCTTGAGCACGTAAGCGGGTAATTTCGGTTAAAGTTTCTTTTTCGTAATCCATATATTCCTTAACGGTTTCTACAAGGTTAGGAATTAAGTCGTGGCGTTTTTTCAACATCGCATCCATAGAGCCGAAAATGTTATCTACTTCATTTTTTCGACGAATAAGCGTGTTGTAAAGTAAAACCGGAACTGCAATTAAAGCAGCAATTATTATAAGTAAAACTGGCATAGTATATGTATTTTAATAAATTAACAAAAGGGTAAATAAAAAAGTTCCGAGTGTAAAAATAAATAAATTTTACACCTATTAACCTAAATTTGATTTACAGTTTGTAGGTTTTTAATACTTTATCAAAGTTTGCGGCTTTAATAAAATTTTGCTTTTTTTTGTTTACTTGTATTACATCTAAAAACTTTAAGTTAACCAAAGTTTTAATGTCAGATCTTGCCGTAAAGCTTGAAACGTTAAATCTATTTTCAACTTCTTTTATATTTAATATGCGTTCTGCATCTTCTACTAATAGTTTTAATATTTGAGCGGTTCTTTCATTTATTTGCGGTATCTTCATAAACTTAGCCGCTTGAAAAACTTCTTTTTGTTTGCGGTTAATGTATTCTTTTAAAGCATCATAAGCTTTCTCCATTGTTTTAATATGATAGGTTATAAAATAACTCAAATCATTTTCATCACACTCGGTATACAGATAAGCTTTTTCGTATTGAACTTTTGTGTCTTTAATTATTCTTGAAATAGATAAATATTCGGTTAGCCAATATCCTTTTTTTAGCATATACCAATAAAACAAGGCTCTGGCAGTTCGTCCGTTTCCATCTGTAAATGGGTGAATCCATCCTATCATAAAGTGAATGATACATCCTTTTATAATTGGGTGAATAAAAAAGTCATTAGTGTCCGTATTAAAAAACAAACAAAGTTCATCAATTAGTTGATCTAAATCTTTTTTTTGCGGAGGCGTATGAACCACCTCTCCTTTTATATAATCAACCACATTTACATCATCTCCTTTTCTAAAACTACCTTCTTCATTTGTATGATTTAAAGTGCCTTTAGAAATTAATTGATGAACATAAAGTATGTTCTCTTTAGTTAAATCTTTATCTTTATTTTGAACAATATATTTCATAGTTTTGAAATTGTTCATCACCATTAATTCCGATTTATTTTTTGGCTTTTTTTCAAGCTGAATCATTTCTTTAGCTTTTTTTCTTGTAGTAATAGCCCCTTCTATCTGGCTACTCGAAATTGACTCTTCTATTAATGAGCTTATGATATACTTGGTTTTATCGGTTTCTGCTATTCCAATATTACTGCCAAGTGTACCTCCAATATGCATATCAAATTTGTGTAAGGCATGATGCATAAAATCGGTAACTACAATCGAAAAATTATGCTTTCCAAAATAAATTTTCTTTGCCCTTAATCTTCTATGTAGTTTTATTGCAGTCCATAATTTTTGAGGATTGTACTTTTTAGATTTGTACTTAACTTTATCCCAATAAAAATATTCATTTTGAATGTTGTTTAATAAACCATTCATTTGCAACTCTACCATTAAAGTTATTGTGTTTTTATCTTCTTTATATTTTGGAGCTTGCACTATCATACAATGCAAATATAAATAAATTGCGAGATTATCGCATAATCTCGCAATTTCAACACATTTTTTAAACCTACATTATCTTCTTGTGGCCTTTTTTAACTACATTTTCACCACAATTTTACCAACTGTTCTGCCGCTTTCTTGTGCGGTATGCGCCTCTGCCATTTCATCAAAACTAAATATTTTTGAAACGTGTGCTTTTATTGTACCGCTTACCAACATGTCGGCTAAAGTATCCATGTCTTTTCCATCAGATTTTACTAACATGTTTATCGCATTAATGTTTTTTGCAGAAGCAGCTTTTTTAATTTCATCGGTATATTCGTGTGTAGGAATGGAAACAAAAGTGCCGCCTTCTTTTAAAATTTTTAGTGAGTTTAAAATCAATTCATCTCCACCAACACCATCTAAAACAAAATCAATATTATTGGCAATTTCTTCAAATTTTTGAGTTCTGTAATCAATGTGTTCATCTGCACCCATTGATAATACAAAATCTTTATTTTTAGCAGAGCAAGTTGTGGTAACATGTGCGCCATAATGCTTTGCCATTTGTATAGCAAAATGCCCAACACCACCAGAACCAGCGTGAATAAATACCTTGTCGCCTGCTTTTACATTGCCTTCTAAAATTTGCAAGGCAGTTAGCGGAGCAAGGGTTGTTGCGGCAGCTTCTTCAAAAGAAACATTAGCCGGTTTTTTAGCTAAATGATCTTGAGGCGAAGCAACAAATTCTGCATAAGCATCTCCAGCACCAGGAAAGTTAACCATACCAAAAACTTCGTCACCAACTTTAAATTTGGTAACGCTTTCTCCAACTTTTGATACAATACCAGCAATATCCCAACCTAAAATGGCCGGGCGTTTTTCACCGTAAATCATATTTAATACTGGCTCAATTGCTCTAACTTTAAAGTCAACCGGGTTTACGCTTATCGCTTTTACTTCTACCAATACTTCATTATTTAAAGCAACTGGCTTTTCTATTTCTTTTGTTAAAAAATTTTCAACACCACCAGTTTGTTCTAAAACAATCGCTTTCATATTTAATTTATTTTTTAATTTATGTAAGATGTGAAAATAATACAAACTATAATTTATTGAGTAATTTTACTCAACAATATTATTTACTAATGCATCGGTCATTATGTTTAAATTATAATTAGCCCAACATTTTTTTGTGAAAAAATTAAATGCTTTTTTTACAGTTTAAAAGCAATCATAACTATGCAAAAAAAAATAAATGTAGGTGTTTTGTTTGGCGGTAAATCTGCCGAGCATATCATATCTATAAAATCTGCAAAAAATATTGTAGAAGGTTTAGATAAAAATAAGTACAATGCTATTTTAATTGGAGTTGACCAAAACGGCAGTTGGTTTTATATTAAAGATGAAAATAAGCTTTTAGAACCAAGCACCGTTTTTGATTTTACTATAAATGAAAGTATTGCTTTGCATATTGTTCCGGGCCATAAAACACAGCCAATACAAGCTACCAAGGCTACTGCAAATTTCCCGAAAGTAGATGTTGTTTTACCAATTATTCACGGCCCTTATGGCGAAGATGGTGCATTACAAGGTTTACTTAAATTAGTCAACCTGCCTTTTGTTGGTGCTTCTGTTTTGGGTTCGGCAGTTGGTATGGATAAAGAAGTAATGAAGCGTTTGTTGCGCGATGCTGGAATTAAAAGTGCCCGCTACCAATGTTTTACCCTAGGCAATAGAACCGAAATTAATTACAAAGCCATTGAAGCCAAATTGGGTTTGCCTTTATTTATAAAACCAGCCAACATGGGTTCTTCCATTGGTATTACAAAAGTAAATGAAGCTAAAGATTTTGATGCAGCTATTGATTTAGCTTTTAAATTTGATAGAAAAATAATTATTGAAGAACAGATTGAAGGTAGAGAATTAGAATGTGCTTTGCTGGGTAATTATGATGTTAAAGCTTCAACTATGGGCGAAGTGGTGCAAGTAGATGAAAAGCATGGCTTCTACTCGTACCAAGCAAAATATTTTGATGCAGATGGTGCCGTAATTCAAATTCCAGCTACTTTAACTGATGTACAAATTAAAGCCATACAACAAATAGCTATAAAAACTTACACCACACTTTGCTGCGAAGGCTTAGCTAGGGTTGATGTGTTTTTAACCAAAAACGATGCGATATGTGTAAACGAAATAAACACTTTACCCGGCTTTACCAACATTAGTATGTACCCTAAATTATGGGAAGTAGATGGAATAAGCTATGCTCAATTGTTAGATCAATTAATAGAATTGGCCATAGCAAGAAGTAAAGAAGAAAATGCTTTGAGTACGGTGGTGTAGTTTAACTTTCCAAACTAAGTGATTCTTTTAACTTTTCTATGTTAATTTGTTTTTCCGCTCGATTAGGTTCTTTTTTCGATTGGTAATTACCAAAGTCTATTCTACTTAATCTTATTTCAATAGTAGCCATTTTCATTATGCTAATGTCTTTTTTAGCTAAAGATTTAAGTGGGTCAATTAAGTTGTATAATTTGTTGAGAACTCGATATTCCGAATTCATTTGTTTTCTAATTTTCATTAGAGCAAAAAGACCACTTAAAAATAATGGCACAAAGATTATTATGTCTAAAAAATCCAACACTTGAACTTTATTTAACGAATTAGAATATTCTGTAAAGAAAATGAAAAAATAAAGAAACGTTACAATCGGATAAAGGATAAGGAGAAAAGTCAAAATATGGCGACCAAGCTTTAATCTCTCAATTGCAGAAGATGACTTCTCGGCCAACTTAATCAAACCCATTAAATCTTCAACATTATTTATTTTTTCCATTTACTGTAACTCTTTCAATTTTGAATAAAAATTTCTTATCAGATTATTTTGATTCTCTTTCTGCCCAATTTTGGTTTTAATTTC